>Ga0256775_1000257_pt1 | contig 12367 bp, 9 predicted proteins | sample MC6MC0926MT_FD_186036 | JGI IMG/M metagenome (GOLD analysis project Ga0256775, IMG submission 186036) | Metatranscriptome of enriched soil aggregate microbial communities from Iowa State University, Ames, United States - MC6-MC0926-MT... | ecosystem: Environmental > Terrestrial > Soil >...
GCGCAGGGGGGGCATCGGGCTTGAGCTGCCACGCGATGCCGACGGCGAAGATCACCGAGGCAGCCAGCCCGAACACCGCCGGCAGGCGCGAGCGCGGGCGGCGCGGGCGTGCCGGCGCATCGGGCGGGAGCTTCCAGCTGGCAGCATCCGCCGAGGGTGCCTCAACGGCGGTGCGTGCCGCGGCGAGCACCGCCTCGTCGATCGCCGGTGCAGGGCCGGTGGTGCTGGGGCGACCCAGCAGCCGGGCCAGTTCGCGTTCTTCAGGGGTCAATGGATCCGGGCGGTTCATCCGGTCAACCCCGTACGCAGTTTGTCCATGGCATAGCGCAGCCGAGATTTGACTGTCTCACGGCCGACACCGGTGATCTCGGCAATCTCTTCCAGGCTCAGTTCCTGTTCCAGGCGCAATTGCAGGACTTCGCGCTGCTCGGGCGGCAGCTGCTCCATCGCCAGCTGCAGCTGGCGGCGCTGTTCGAATTCGGACAGCTGGGTTTCAGGCGTGCGCGCATCGGCGATGGCCGCGACCCGCTCATCGGCGTCGACCGGAGCCGCAGGCCGGTGCCTGGCCGCGCGCCAGTGGTCGTTGAGCCGGTTGTGGGCGATCCGGAACAGCCAGGTAGTGAAGGCGGCGTCCGGCTGCCAGCTGGCGCGCGCGGCGATCACGCGCTGCCAGACATCCTGGAACATCTCATCGGCCAGCGCCCCATCGCGCAGCTGGCGCAGCAGGAAGCTGTACAGACGGCTGCGATGACGGCCATACAGTGCCTCGAACGCACGCAGGTCGCCCCCGGCCCAGGCCAGCATCAGCGCTTCATCGGTCGGTAGGGCAAGGGCGTCCACGCCGCACAGAGTAAGCGCTGCAGGGGTGTTCGCATAGTCGATGGCGCGCTGGGCGGCGGAACGGGATGGCATGGCGATGACCTGGGGGACAGCAGTAACAACGCCCGGCAGCGCCGGACGGGGTTGAGGCTCTTCCATTGCCCCCCGGTCCGCGCGTTATGCTCGCAGGACAGGGGAGGTGCCGGGCAGCCGGCACCCGAGAGATGAGCAACGTGTCCAGCCAGATGGTGACCTCTTCAGTGCAACGGGACGGTGAGGCGGTGATCCCTGCCGCGGTCGCCACGGCGTTGTGCGCCCTGTTGCCGGCGGGGGCGACCATCGCGCTGGGCTGGTCGGACCCGGTGCTGGGCGAGGGCACCCTGGACCATCCCGACCGCAGTGCGATGCCGACGGACCCCGCCCCGGCGCGGCGGCAGGCGAGTTCGGCTGGCCTGGCGCTGCAGCAGCGCTGGACCCATGGCGGCGCCGAACTGACCCTGGACGTATCGTTGGCAACCGGCGCACCGCCACCGGACAGCTGGTGGACCACCGCGCGATGCCTGTTCCAGAGCACGGTACTGCTGGCCCGGCAGCGCCGCGAGATCGCCTCGCTGGAAGACTCCAAACGCCTGCAGCAGGCGTTGTATGAGATCGCCGATCTGGCCGGTGCGGACCTGGAAATGGCCGAGATGCTGCGCCACTTCCATCGCGTGCTCAATTCGCTGATGTACGCGCAGAACTGTTTCATCGTCGAGTACGACGACATCCGCCATCGGGTCCGCTTCCTGTATTTCGCCGACCAGAAAGATGACTTCGTGGCCGATCCGGATCGCAGCTACGAAGAACACGAAATGCCGCGCAGCCTTACCTTCGCGCTGCTGCGGCATGGCGAGCCGTTGAGTGGGCCGTCGCGGGAGCTGCTGGCCGTCCTTGATGACGAACACGACCCCGAGCGTGGGCCGGAAAGCCTGGATTGGCTGGGCGTGCCGATGCTGCGCGATGGGCGGGTCTGTGGTGCCATCGTGGTGCAGAGCTACGAGCACCGGGCGCGTTATGGCGAGGCCGACCGCACCCTGCTGGGCTACGTCGCCCAGCATATCCTGACCGCGATGGACCGGCGCCAGGCGCAGGTGCACCTGGAACGCCAGGTCGAGCGCCGCACGGTGGAGCTGCAGCGCGCCAACCGCAACCTCCAGGAAGAAGTCGTCGAGCGCCGCCGTGCCGAAAAGCTGCAGCTGGCGCTGTTCAACATCGCCGAACTGGCGATGAGCGCTGAATCGCTGTCGCAGTACTACGGCCAGGTGCACGGCGTCGTCGGGACGCTGCTGGATGCGCGCAATTTCTATATCGCCCTGGTCAACGAAAAAGGCGACGGACTGGAGTTCGTGTACTCGGTGGACGAGTACAACCCGTCGCGCGCACCGCGCCCCTTCAGTGAGGGCCTGACCGAGTTCATCGTGCGCAACCGGCAACCGCTGCTGGCCACCCGCGAGCGGATCGATGCGCTGCGTGACAGTGGCGTGGTGCGCGAGTTCGGCGCGCGGTCGAACTGCTGGCTGGGGGTGCCGTTGTTGAGCGACGACGACGTGGTCGGCGTGATCGTGGTGCAGAGCTATTCGCCGGAGGTGGTGTTCACCGTGCACGACCAGCGGTTGCTGACGTTTGTAGCGCAGAACATCGGCAACGGGCTGGCGCGCCAGCGCGACCAGGAGCGGCTGCGCAATGCCCACGCCGATCTGGAAAAACGCGTGGACGAGCGCACCCGCGAGCTGGCCGACGTCAACGACAGACTGCTCGGCCAGATCGGCGAGCGCCTGCGTGCCGAACAGCGGCTCACCCATCAGGCCATGCACGATGCGCTGACCGGACTGCCCAACAGGCTGCATCTGCTGGATCGGCTGGAAGATGCGATCGTGCGTGCGCGCGCGAACGAAGGCCAGGGCTTTGCCGTGCTGTTCCTGGATCTGGACCGGTTCAAGCTGGTCAATGACAGCATCGGCCATGCCGCCGGCGACCAGATGCTGGTGGAGGTGGCCAAGCGCATCGTCTCGATGATCTCGGCGCAGGATGTGGTTGCGCGGCTGGGCGGGGATGAGTTCGCGATCCTGCTCCAATGCGGTGATGGCCTGGCCTCGGCGTTGGAGTTTTCGCAGCGCATGCTGGTGGCGCTGGAAGAGTCGATGTGGGTGAAGGGACGCGAGCTGTTCCCATCGGGCAGCCTCGGGATCGCCATGTGGAACCCGCGCTACCGCAACGGCGAAGAGCTGGTGCGCGATGCGGATGCGGCGATGTACCGCGCCAAGGCGCAGGGCAATGATCGCTGTGCGGTGTTCGACGAGGCGATGCGCGAGCAGGCTCTGCGCAGCCTGGACCTGGAAGCAGACCTGCGCCGGGCCATCATCAACCGCGATTTCATGCCGTTCTATCAGCCGATCGTGCGGCTCAGCGACGGCGAGCTGGTTGGCCATGAGGCGCTGCTGCGGTGGCAGCACGAGCGCCGCGGGTTGCTGCTGCCGAGCGCGTTCCTGGACCTGGGCGAAGAGAGCGGCCTGATCGAGCAGGTGGACTGGCTGCTGTACGAACAGGTGATCACCCAGCTCGCGCGCGGCGGCCGTGGCTATCTTTCCGTCAACGTATCGCCGCGGCACTTCCGCTCGGCCGATTTCAGTAGTCGCCTGTTCGGCCTGATTGAAGCGGCCGGCGCCGACCCACACCGGTTGCGGCTGGAGATCACCGAGGTGGCGCTGCTCGATGACGGCCCGCGCACGCTGCGGATCCTGCAGACGCTGCGCGAGCGCGGCGTGCTGGTGCAGCTGGATGATTTCGGCACCGGCTTCTCGGCGCTGTCCTACCTGCACCGGTTCCCGATCTCGACGCTGAAGATCGATCAATCCTTCATCGCCGGCCTGCACGGGCAGGACATGCAGAGCACGCACGCGCTGGTGCAGGGCGTGTTGTCATTGGCGCGCACGCTGGGTATCGAAACGGTGGGCGAGGGCATCGAAACCCAGGCCCAGCACGACACGCTGCTGCAGCTCGGCTGCGACTACGGCCAGGGCTATCTGCTCGGCCGGCCGGCCCCGATGGCGACCACCGCGACGGCCTGAGCCGTCGCGGCAGTGCAGGGATCAACGCAGCGCGTTGGCCCGCTTTTCGTCGATCCACTTGGAGGCCTGCGCCGGTTCGTAGGCGCGCATCCAGGTGAGCATTTCATCGATGTCCGAGCCGTACCACAGGTCCGCGCGCTGGGCCGGGTGCAGGAAGCGCTCTTCCACCATGCGATCGATCATGCCGATCAGCGGGGCGTAGAAGCCGTCCACATCCAGGAACGCGCAGGGCTTGTTGCCGATGCCCAGCTGGCGCCAGGTCAGCATCTCGAAGATTTCTTCCATGGTGCCGAAACCGCCGGGCAGGGCGACGAAGGCATCGGAGAGGTCGAACATGCGCGACTTGCGCTCGTGCATCGAACCGACGATTTCCAGCTCGGTCAGGCCGCGGTGGGCCACTTCCCAATCGGCGAGCTGCTGCGGGATCACGCCGGTGACTTCACCGCCGCCTTCGAGCACGGCGTTGGCCACGGTGCCCATCAGGCCGACGTTGCCGCCGCCATAGACCAGGCGCAGGCCATCCCGGGCGATGCGGTCACCCAGCGCGATGGCGCGCTCGGTGTAGACCGGCTTGCTGCCGGGGTTGGAACCACAGTAAACGCAAATCGACTTCATTGGATCTTCCTGTGTTCAGAAGCTGACGCGGCGGAAACGAAAAAGCCCCGCCGATGACCGGTGCGCTGGTCTCGTGACGGGGTGGCGTTCCGCAGGTGCGGGAGGTGATTATCGCGCGTTACGGGCGTGGAGGCCAATCGGGCCCCGGGATGGCAGCCGACCAGCGGGAGGCTCTACCAGGTCATGGCAGCCGACCAACGGTCGGCTCTACCGGGGGTGGCGTGCCCGGCGGGTAGAGCTGACCGTTGGTCAGCTGCCGTCGTTCGTGCCGACGGTCGGCCACCCTCCGTGCGGGCTCACACCCGCACGGACGCCGGCCTCAGGCCGCCTGCGACTGCTCCCGGCGCGGACCTTCCTTCAATGCGCGGCCAACCAGGCCGACCAGCAGGTCCAGCTCCTCGCCGTCCATGCCGAAGTGCGGGGTGAACCGCAGCGAGTTCTCGCCGCCATGGATCACATTGATGCCATGGTTGCGCAGCCATTCCTCGGTGGAGCCGGTGCCGTAGCACTTGAACTGCGGGGCCAGCTCGCAGGAGAACAGCAGGCCGGTGCCCTGGACCTTGGTGATCAGCCCGCCCAGGTCGGTCTTGAGCTGTTCCAGCTTGCGCACGGCTTCCTCGCCGCGCACGCGGATGTTCTCGCGCACCTGGGGAGTGAGCAGCGACAGCGTGGCGCAGGCCACATCCAACGCCCGCGGGTTGGAAGTCATGGTGTTGCCGTAGATGCCCTTGCGGTACAGCTGCGCGGCATGTTCGGTCACGGCCAGCACCGAGCGGGAACTGGGCTGCGTTCAGTGCCTTGGAGTAGGTCTCCATGTCCGGCACGTCCAACCCTTCGAAACCCGGGTAATCCACGATCGAGAGCACGCCGTGCGCCCGCAGGCCGGCCTGGATCGAATCCAGCAGCAGCAGGCTGCCGTGCTGGCGGGTCAGTTCGCGGGCCAGCGCGTAGAACGACGGCGGCACCGAGCGGCCCGGGTCGCCTTCGCCCATCACCGGCTCCAGGAACACGGCCTCGATGAACCAGTGGTTCTGCTCGGCCTCGGCGAACACGCGCTTGAGCGCGTCTTCGTCATAGGGCGCGATCGCGATGACCGTGTCCTCGCCGCGGTAGCTGGCCAGGTGCTGCATATAGGTCTTGCGGCTGGAATCGGAGTACAGGCCGGGGCGGTCGGTACGGCCGTGGAAGCTGCCCTTGACCACCACGCGCTTGATCTTCGCACCGGCATGGCGGGCGCCCGGATCGGTCTGCAGCTTGGCGTTGACGTCGGCGATGCGGGCGGCCAGACCGACCGCTTCCGAACCGGAATTCAGGCACATGAAGTGGCTGTACGGGCAACCGCCCCGGCGATGGCCGATTTCCTTGCGCAGGGCCTGGATGAAGCGCTGCTGGGACAGGCTGGGCGTCATCACGTTGGCCATGACCTGCGGGGCGGCCATGGCCTCCATCACTGCCTCGGGGGTGTGGCCAAAACCCAGCATGCCGTAGCCGCCGGCGTCGTACAGCACCGCCCCCTTCAAGGTGACCACCCACGCGCCGCGGGCGGCGAGGGCGACGTACGGGGTGACCGCATCATCGGCATAGAAATTGACGAACCCGTCCTGCATCGCCTCGATCTGGGCGCGTTCGTCCAGGGCCAGCAGATCGCCCAGGCCGGCGCGCACGCGCTCGAATTCAGCGGCGGCGGCGTCGATGGCGGCGACCAGGGCAGGGTGGCCGGCGGCCAGGCGTTCGAGGGTGGCGTCATCCAGGCCGGTGGTGAGGCGGGTGCCGGGCTGGGCGCGGAGCGGGGCAAGACGTTCGATGAAGCTCATTGCAGATCTCCTGAAACGATGGCGGCACGGCGGAAAAGCAAAACGCGCGTCTATTCGCGCGCGCTTCGGGCATTCCTGCTCGTGCATCAGACTTCCGGCTCGATGCTAGCACGCGGTTTTTCGCGCGATAACCCCGTCAAAAACTGTTGCAGAGCAGCATTTTGCGCGACGTTCGCGGAATCCTGCGTTGCTACCGAGGGCCAGTCGTACAATGGGCGACATTGCCTACACGTTGCCGTGCGCTCCCTTGAAGAAGTCCGATTTCAACTACGACCTGCCGCCTGAACTGATTGCCCAGGCCCCGCTCGCCGAGCGCTCGGCCAGCCGCCTGATGGTGGTGCCGCCGGCCCCTGCCGCCTTCGACCACCGCCAGGTGCGCGATCTGCCCGGGCTGCTGCGGGAAGGCGATCTGCTGGTCTTCAACGACACCCGGGTGATCCCGGCGCGCTTGTTCGGCCAGAAGGCCAGCGGTGGCCGTGTCGAGATCCTGATCGAGCGCCTGCTCGGCGGCCAGCAGGCGCGGGCCCAGGTCGGCGCCAGCAAGTCGCCCAAACCGGGCAGCCGGATCGCGCTGGATGCCGGTGGCGAGGCCGAGGTGCTGGGCCGCGACGGCGAGTTCTATGTGCTGCAGTTCCATGTGCCCGAGGCGCTGGAACAGTGGCTGCTGCATGCCGGCCGGCTGCCGCTGCCGCCCTACATCCAGCGCGAGCCGGGCGTGGACGACCGCGAGCGTTACCAGACGGTCTTTGCCCGTGAGATCGGCGCGGTGGCGGCACCGACCGCCGGCCTGCACTTCGATGAGGCCCTGCTGGCCACGTTGAAGGAGAAGGGCGTGGAGTTCGGCCATGTGACCCTGCACGTAGGGGCGGGCACCTTCCAGCCGGTCCGCGTGGACGATCTCAGCGAGCACGTGATGCACCGCGAGTGGCTGAACGTCGGCGCCGAACTGGTCCAGCAGGTGCGCCGCACCCGCGCTGCCGGCGGCCGGGTGATCGGCGTCGGCACCACCGTGGTCCGCGCCCTGGAAAGCGCCATGCGCGACGGCGAGCTGCTGCCGTACGCCGGGGAAACCCAGATCTTCATCACCCCGGGCTACCGGATCCGCAGCGTGGACGCGATGGTGACCAATTTCCATCTGCCGGAAAGCACGCTGCTGATGATGATCTCGGCATTTGCCGGCCAGGCGCGGGTGTTCGAGGCTTACCAGGCCGCGATCGCGGAGAAGTACCGCTTCTTCAGCTATGGCGATGCGATGCTGCTGTTCCCGCAAGGCGATTGAGGGGCGGGGCAGGCGCGGCCGTTTTCGGCGACAATGGCAGACTATCTGCCCGAATGACCGCTCCATGTCCCGACTCCAGTTCCAGCTCCAGACCACCGACGGTCGCGCCCGCCGCGGCCGCCTGACCTTCCCGCGCGGGACCGTGGAAACCCCGGCCTTCATGCCGGTGGGTACCTATGGCTCGGTGAAGGGCATCTTGCCGGAGCAGATCCGCGCGCTGGGTGCGGAAATCATCCTGGGCAACACCTTCCATCTGTACCTGCGCCCGGGCCTGGACGTGATCGCCGACCACGGCGGCCTGCACGGTTTCGCGCGCTGGAACGGCCCGATCCTGACCGACTCCGGCGGCTTCCAGGTGTTCTCGCTGGCCCACCGCCGCAAGATCACCGAGCAGGGCGTGACCTTCTCCTCGCCGACCGACGGCGCCCGCGTGTTCCTGGGCCCGGAAGAGAGCATGCGCATCCAGAAGGTGCTCGATTCGGACGTGGTGATGATCTTCGACGAGTGCACGCCGTACCCGGCCACCGAGCCGGTCGCGCGCACCTCGATGGAGCTGAGCCTGCGCTGGGCGCAGCGCAGCCGCAACGCCCACGATGAACTGGGCAATGACGCGGCGCTGTTCGGCATCGTCCAAGGTGGTGTCCATCACGACCTGCGCAGCCGCTCGGCCGAGGGCCTGCAGCAGATAGGCTTCGACGGCTACGCCATCGGCGGCCTGGCCGTGGGCGAGCCCGAGCACGAGCGCAATGCCATGCTCGACCACATGCATCCGATCCTGCCGGCCGACCGCCCGCGTTACCTGATGGGCGTCGGCCGCCCGGAAGATCTGGTGGAAGGCGTCGCCCGCGGGGTGGACATGTTCGATTGCGTGATGCCGACCCGCAATGCCCGCAACGGCCACTATTTCACCTCGTTCGGCACGGTGCGCATCCGCAACGCCCGCTACGAGCGCGACATGGACACCATCGAGCCGGGCTGCGGCTGCCACGCCTGCACCAGCGGCTATACGCGCTCCTACCTGCGTCACCTGGACCGCTGCAACGAGATGCTGGCGCCGATGCTGGGCACCATCCACAACCTCTACTACTACGAGAAGTTGATGGCCGACATGCGCGCGGCGATCGCGGCGGGAACCTTTGCGGCCTTCCGCGAGTCCTTCTACGCGGCCCGTGGTGCGGTCACGCCCCCGCTGTAAAGTGACCCCCGCCGGCCGATCCAGCGCGCGGACCCTGCCAAACGGCCCAAGGACGAACTCCCGGGGCCATGGCATACTTCGAGGCTGACCCCCGTTTCGCGGCGACACCCTGACCCTCAAAGGGGGCGGGGCGCCTCCCAACCCAAGGACACACTATGAACCTGCTCGCCTTCCTGATTCCCACCGCCAACGCCCAGGCCGCCGGTGGCCAGCCGCAGGGCATGGGTCTGACCACCCTGCTGTTCCCGATCATCCTGATCGCGATCATGTACTTCCTGATGATCCGCCCGCAGATGAAGCGCCAGAAGGAACACAAGGCCATGCTGGAGAAGGTCAAGCGCGGTGACGAAGTGCTGACCAACGGCGGCATCGCCGGCGTGGTTACCGACATCGGCGACAACTTCATCACCATCGAAGTGGCCGAGAACGTGCGCATCCGCGTGCAGAAGGGCGCCGTGGGCAATGTGCTGCCGACCGGCACGCTGAAGTCGGCCAACTGATCCACCTCCTTTCCGTTCAACCGCGGTGCCGGGACGGGCACCGCGCGGGACCCAAGCAATGCTCGAATTTCCACGCTGGAAGTACTTCCTCATCCTGATCGTGTTGGCGGTCAGTGCGCTGTACGCACTGCCCAACATCTACCAGAAGGACCCTGCCGTGCAGATCACCGCCAACCGTGGCGGGCAGATCGACGACGCCCTGCGCGACCGCGTGCTGGGTGACCTCAAGCAGGCCGGCGTGGAGCCGCTGTCGGTGGCCAAGGAAGGCGACAGCCTGATCGTGCGCCTGCCGACGCTGCAGGCGCAGACCGCCGCCAACGACGCCCTGCGCGACGAGATGGGCGAGGACTACGTGGTCGCCCTGAACCTGGCCTCCACCGTGCCGGACTGGTTGAGCGACCTCGGCGCCAAGCCGATGGTGCTGGGCCTGGATCTGCAGGGCGGCGTGCACTTCGTGCTGCAGGTCGACCAGAAGGCGGCGCTGGACAAGCGTCTGGATGCCTACGCCGAAGACGTGCGGACCAGCCTGCGCGATGCCCGCATCGCCTACCAGTCGGTCGAGCGCCGTGGCGACAACACCATCGTGGCCACCATCGGCCCGTCTGCCGGTGCCGATGCCGCCGCCCGTGCCCGCGAGGTCATGGTCAAGGCGCAGCCGACGCTGGGTTATGAGGTGGCGGGCAACCGCATCACCGTGAGCATGCCGGAGACCGAACTGACTGCGATCGCCAATGGCGCCATCGAGCAGAACGTCAACACGCTGCGCAACCGCGTCAATCAGCTCGGTGTGTCCGAGCCGATCATCCAGCGCCAGGGTGCCGACCGCGTGGTCGTGCAGCTGCCGGGCGTGCAGGACACCGCCGAAGCCAAGCGCATGATCGGTGCGACCGCGACGCTGGAATACCGCGCCGTGGTCGAAGGCAACGCCCAGGACGCGATCGCCAGCGGCCGCATTCCGCCGGAGGCCAAGGTCTACCAGCAGCGCGACAACCGCGGCCCGATCCTGCTCAACAAGCGCGTGATCGTGACCGGTGACCAGATGGTCGCCGCACAGGCCACCACCGACCAGAACGGTTCGGCGGCGGTCAGCGTGACGCTGAACAACGTCGGCGGCCAGCGCATGTTCGACTTCACCAGCGCCAACGTGAACAAGCCGATGGCGGTGGTCTACACCGAGCGCATCCCGACCGTGAACGTGGTCGACGGCAAGGAAGTGCGCAGCTTCCGCGTCAAGGAAGAGGTGATCTCGGTCGCCAACATCAACGGCGTGTTCGGCAAGAACTTCCAGACCACCGGCCTGGACAAGCTTGAAGCGGACAACCTGGCCAAGCTGCTGAAATCCGGCTCGCTGGCCGCACCGATGGACTTCGTCGAAGAACGCATCGTCGGCCCGAGCCTGGGTGCGGAGAACGTCGAGCGCGGCGTGACCGCGGTCGGCTTCGCGTTCCTGTTCACCCTGATCTTCTTCACCGTGTACTACCGCATGTTCGGCGTGATCACTTCGGTGGCCATGCTGTTCAACCTGCTGATCGTGGTGGCGGTGATGTCGCTGTTCAGCGCGACGATGACGTTGCCCGGCTTCGCCGGTCTGGCGCTGTCGATCGGCCTGTCGGTCGACGCCAACGTGCTGATCAACGAACGTATCCGTGAAGAGCTGCGCGCCGGCATGCCGCCCAAGGCGGCCATCGTGGCCGGTTACGAGAAGGCCTCCGGCACCATCCTGGACGCCAACCTCACCGGCATCCTGGCGGGTGTGGCGTTGTATGCGTTCGGTACCGGGCCGTTGAAGGGCTTCGCCGTGACCATGATCGTCGGCATCCTGGCCTCCATGTTCACTGCAATCACCGTCTCGCGTGCCCTTGCCGTGCTGGTTTACAGCCGCCGCAAGAAGCTCAAGACCCTGGCCATCTGACGGGAAGCGAATAGAAACCATGAAACTTTTCCCGTTGCATCTGATCCCGAACGACACCAAGTTCGACTTCATGCGCACCCGCTGGGTGGCCATTGGCCTGGCGGCGCTGGTGTTCATTGCCGCCATCGGCTGCATTGCCTTCAAGGGCTTCAACTACGCCCTGGACTTCACCGGCGGCACCGTGGTCGAAGTCCGCTTCGACAAGCCGGCTGACGTCGATGCCGTGCGCGACCACCTGGAAGGCGCCGGTTATGCCGGTGCCCAGGTGCAGAGCTTCGGCAGCGGCAGCAACCTGCTGATCCGTCTGCAGCCGCAGGAAATGGCCGAAGGCGAGAACGCCGGCGAAGCCAACAACCGCACCGCCGAAGCGGTGCAGAAGGCGATCTCGGTCGAAGGCAACCAGGCGGCCATCGTGGGCGCGGAGTTCGTCGGCCCGCAGGTCGGCAAAGAGCTGGCCCTGAACGGTCTGTACGCGGCGCTGTTCGTGCTGATCGGCTTCCTGATCTACATCGGCTTCCGCTTCGAGTGGAAGTTCGCGATGGTGGCGATCATCACCACGCTGTTCGACGTGCTGGTGGTGGCGGGTTACTTCTCGCTGAGTGGCCGTGAGTTCGATCTGACCGTGCTGGCCGGCCTGCTGTCGGTGATGGGCTTCTCGATCAACGACACCATCGTGGTGTTCGACCGTGTGCGTGAGAACTTCCGCAGCCTGCGTGTGGAGCCGCTGGAAGTGATGAACCGTTCGATCAACCAGACGCTGTCGCGCACGATCATCACCTCGCTGGTGTTCTTCCTGTCGGTGCTGGCGCTGTACCTGTACGGCGGTGGTTCGCTGGAAGGGCTGGCGCTGAGCCAGATGATCGGTGCGGTGATCGGTACGCTGTCGTCGATCTTCATTGCCTGCCCGCTGCTGACGATGGGCGCGCTGGCGGTGACCAAGCAGGATCTGCTGCCGAAGGCCAAGGACGTGGAAGCGCTGGAGCGTCGTCCGTAAGGGTTCTGGCGTCGACACCCGCTGGCTCGGCGGCATGCTGACCAACTTCAAGACCGTCAAGACCTCGATCAAGCGTCTGAAGGACATGAAGGCCCAGCAGGAAGCCGGCCTCGACAGCCTGAGCAAGAAAGA
>Ga0256775_1000258_pt1 | contig 12359 bp, 7 predicted proteins | sample MC6MC0926MT_FD_186036 | JGI IMG/M metagenome (GOLD analysis project Ga0256775, IMG submission 186036) | Metatranscriptome of enriched soil aggregate microbial communities from Iowa State University, Ames, United States - MC6-MC0926-MT... | ecosystem: Environmental > Terrestrial > Soil >...
CACTGCCACCCTAAGCCACGCGCCTCAGCTGACCATCGGTCCGCTGGGGCTCGACGTGCCGGTCGTCCTCGCACCGATGGCCGGGATCACCAACACGGCGTTCCGTCGGCTCTGTCGCGAGTTCGGCGCCGGACTCTACGTCAGCGAGATGATCACGTCCCGCGCTCTCGTCGAACGCACTCCGGAGTCGCTGCGTCTCATCACGCACCACGAGTCGGAGACGCCGCGGTCCATCCAGCTCTACGGGGTCGACCCCGTCACCGTGCGCGAGGCCGTGACGATGCTCGTCGCCGAAGACCGCGCCGACCACATCGACCTCAACTTCGGATGTCCGGTGCCGAAGGTCACCCGCAAGGGCGGAGGAGCGGCGCTTCCCTGGAAGCTCGGGCTGTTCCGCGAGATCGTCGAAGGCGCCGTGCAGGCGGCCGGCGACATCCCGCTCACGATCAAGATGCGCAAGGGCATCGACGGCGACCACCTGACCTACCTCGAGGCCGGGCGCATCGCCGAGGGCGCCGGCGTCGCCTCGATGGCCCTGCACGCGCGCACGGCTGCGGAGTTCTACTCGGGTCACGCCGACTGGTCCGCCATCGCCAAGCTGAAGGAGACGGTGACTTCGACTCCCGTGCTCGGCAACGGCGACATCTGGTCGGCCGCCGATGCGATCCGGATGGTGGAGGAGACCGGGTGCGACGGCGTCGTGGTCGGACGCGGCTGCCTCGGGCGTCCCTGGCTGTTCGGCGACCTGGCCGCCGCCTTCCGCGCGCGGGCGGGCGAGATCTCGGCAGCGGAGGCGGAGGCCGCCCAGGCGCATCCGACGCTCGGGCAGGTGGCGCAGACGTTCCGCCGCCACGCGGAGCTGCTGGTCGAGTTCTTCGACAGCGAGGAGCGCGGTTGCCGCGACATCCGCAAGCACGTCGCCTGGTACTTCAAGGGCTACCCGGTCGGCGGCGACCTGCGGGCGAGCCTCGCGACCGTCGACACGCTCGAGCACCTCGACGAGCTGCTCGCCACGCTCGACCCCGACCAGGAGTACCCGGGCGAGGCGGCGGAGGGTCAGCGCGGTCGTGCAGGCTCGCCGAAGCGGCCGGCGCTGCCGGACGGCTGGCTCGAGAGCCGGGACCTCGACGGCGTGCAGCGCGCCGAGCTCGCCGATGCGGAGGTGCACAACAGTGGTGGATGACATCGCGGCGACCACGAGCACGGGTGCCGGTGCGGTACGGACGGCCGAGGCGTCCGCCGAGCGCGGCTACTCCGAGCACGACCGGGAACGCTGGCTCCCCGAGCAGCACTCGAACCGGCGCAGCGACTTCGCCCGCGACCGGGCACGGTTGCTGCACTCCAGTGCGCTCCGCCGTCTCGCGGCGAAGACGCAGGTGCTCAGCCCAACTGCAGGGCTCGACTTCGCCCGCAACCGGCTGACGCACTCGCTGGAGGTCGCCCAGGTCGGCCGCGAGCTGGCCAACAGCCTCGGACTCGACCCGGACATCGTCGACACCGCCTGCCTCGCACACGACATCGGGCACCCACCGTTCGGTCACAACGGCGAGCGGGCCCTGAACACCTGGGCCGACGACATCGGCGGCTTCGAGGGCAACGCGCAGACACTGCGGCTGCTGAGCCGGCTCGAACCGAAGGTGTTCGGCCGCGACGGCCGGCCGTACGGGCTCAACCTCACCCGCGCGAGCCTCGACGCGAGCTGCAAGTACCCGTGGCCTGCGGCGTCGTCGGTGGCCGACCCGAGCGGGCGGGCGAAGTTCGGCTTCTACGCCGACGACCGCGCCGTGTTCGAGTGGATGCGCCAGGGCGCCCCCGAGCGCCGGCGCTGCGTCGAGGCGCAGGTCATGGACCTCTCCGACGACATCGCCTACTCCGTCCACGACTTCGAGGACGCCGTGGTGAACGGCTACATCGACGTCGCGGCCCTCGGAAGCCGGGTCGACCACGAAGACCTCGTCGAGTCCATGCACGAGTGGATCGGCGGCGAAGTCAGCCACCAAGAGCTCATCGAGGCGTTCGACCGGCTCGACAGCATGGACATCTGGCTCGACGGGTGGGACGGTTCGCGCCGGTCCCAGGCGCGCCTGAAGAACCTCACGAGCCAGCTGATCGGGCGCTTCGCACACGCGGCCGTCCACGCCACGAAGGAGGCCGCGGGACGGGTGGACCTCATCCGCTTCGGCGCCGACGTGGTCGTGCCGGCCGGGATCCAGGCCGAGATCGCTGTGCTCAAGGGCATCGTCGCCACGTTCGTCATGTCACGGAACACACGGCAGCCGATCTACGCCCAGCAGCGGCAGATCCTGACGACGCTGGCCGACCTGCTCTACCAGCGCGGTCCGGCCGAGCTCGACCCGGGATTCGCGGAAGACTGGCGCGCGGCCGCGACGGACGACGCGCGGAGACGCGTCGTCGTCGACCAGGTCGCCAGCCTGACCGATCAGTCCGCGCTCAGCTGGTACGAGCGTCTCGTGCAGCACTGAGCACGGAAAGGTCGGGGGCTTCGGCGCAGAACCGCTGTGAAGCACCGCATGCTCCGCGCGCCGGGGTTGTATACCGCGGCGCAGTGCAGAATGCTGGGAGTCAGGCTTCGGGAGGAGACGAATGAGCACCGCACTACCACCGTCCGACGGCGGCCGCCCCGCAGAGGGGGAGTCGACGGAGACGGCCGGCGCCCCACCGGAGGGGACCGGAGCCGCCACGCCGGCGGCGGGCGGCGGTGCGACCGCGGGCTCAGGCACGACCCGGACCCCGCGAACGACCGGCTCCTCGACGAGCCGAACGGCCAAGACGACTGCGGCCAAGACGACAGGCGCCAAGACGACGTCGTCGTCCACCGCGGGCGCGCCCGCAGCGCGGTCGACGAAGCCGCAGGCGACGAAGAGCACCACCGCGCAGACCCCTGAGACGGATCAGGCGACCGAAACCGCCGCCCCGACCGGCGAGACGTCTGCGTCTGCGTCTGCGTCTGGGGCTGCGCGAAAGCCCGCCGCCAAGAAGACCACGACGCCTCGGACTCGCCGGACGACCGCGAAGACCACCCCGATCGCACCGGAGGGCGAAGCGCCCGACATCATGGATGCGACCCTCGGCGCCCGCGAGCCGCTCGCGCCCAGCGGCGGGTCGAGCCGGAGCCGCAGTGCGTCGGCCCGCGACACGTCCACCTCGCCCGCCGAGCCCCTGATCGAGGAGCCCCTGATCGAGGAGAGCACGGGAACCGCCGAGACATCCGACGACACCGGCGCCGCAGCGACCAAGCGTCTCCCGACGGCCGAGGAACTCTACGCCGCACCCGCATCCACCGACGCGGGTGCGGCAGCGGTGGCCGCTGCAGTCGCATCCACAGACACGACACCTCCTGTCGGTGCAGCTGCCGCCGCGCCCGCAGACACTCCGACCGAGCGGCTCGCTGCCGACACGACCGACACCGACCAGGAGGCCGCTGTGGACTCGACGACGGCGCGCGAGACGGGCGAACAGCCCACCGACGCCACCGAACCGCCCGCCACCGCTGCGCCCGAGGCAACCGCTCCGGATGCGACCCGGGGCGCACCCGCCGCCACCGGCGCGACACCCGCCGCAGGCGCCACCACCGGCCCCGGCGCACAGTCCGCTCACGGCCGCACGGTCGGCGACCTCGCCGACCGCCTGGACGACTCGCGGTTCTTCTCCTCCCTGTTCGACTTCACGTTCACGAACTACGTCACGCGAAAGCTCGCCGGTCCCGTGTACGTCGTCGGGCTTGTCCTGATCGCGCTCGGCATCATCGTCGGCTTCGCGAACTCGCTCACCTCGGCGATCGCGACGCACGCGCCGATCGGTGCGTTCGTGTTCCTGTTCGGCGTCCTCATCACCCTCGTCGGGGCGATGCTGAGCGTGCTTCTGCTGCGCGTCGGCATCGAGGTGTTCTGCGCCATCATCGAGATCGCCCAGAACACGCGCCGCCGCCGTCCGCCGGGGGAGTGACCGCGACGGCCGGGACCTCCGGGTTTCGCCGTTCGGGCCGGAGCGTCGGTCCGGCTCACTAGAATCGAGAGCATGGCAGGCCGGATTCGACAGAGCGACATCGAAGAGGTCAAAGCCCGCACCAACATCGGCGACATCGTCGGCGACTACGTCAGTCTCAAGACCGGCGGCGTCGGCGCGCTCAAGGGTCTCTGCCCGTTCCACGACGAGAAGAGCCCCAGCTTCTACGTGCGCCCGGGCGTCGGCCGCTACCACTGCTTCGGCTGCGGCGAGGGCGGCGACGTCTACGAGTTCCTGCTCAAGATGGACCACGTCTCCTTCACCGACGCGGTCGAGCGGCTCGCCGCGCGCATCGGCTATCAGCTCCACTACGAGGAGGGCGGTGGCGGTCCCTCCGAGAGCTCCGGCAACCGCGCCCGCCTGCTCGCGGCCAACGCCGCGGCGGAGGAGTTCTTCCGCGACCGCCTGTCCGCTCCCGACGCCGACCCCGGCCGTCGGTTCCTGGGTGAACGCGGCTTCGACGCCGCTGCGGCAGCGCATTTCGGCGTCGGGTTCGCCCCGAAGAGCTGGGACGAACTGACCAAGCACCTGCGCGGAAAGGGCTTCAGCCAGGAGGAGCTGCTCACGGCCGGACTCGTCTCCCAGGGCGACCGCGGCGTCTACGACCGGTTCCGAGGCCGCCTGATCTGGCCCATCCGCGACGTCACCGGCCAGACCATTGGCTTCGGGGCGCGCCGCCTGCTCGACGACGACAAGGGCCCGAAGTACCTCAACACCCCCGAGACGCCCGTGTACAAGAAGGCGCAGGTGCTCTACGGGCTGGATCTGGCCAAGCGCGACATCTCGCGGCAGGACCAGGTCGTCGTGGTCGAGGGCTACACGGACGTCATGGCGTGCCACCTCGCCGGGATCACGACCGCCGTCGCCACCTGCGGCACGTCGTTCGGCGTCGACCACATCAAGGTGATCCGCCGGGTGATGGGCGACGACAACAGCCAGGGTTCGGTGATCTTCACATTCGACCCGGATGCGGCCGGCCAGAAGGCGGCATCCCGCGCGTTCGGCGAGGAGCAGCGGTTCTCCGCGCAGACCTACGTCGCGGTCGGACCAGACGGCCTCGACCCGTGCGATCTGCGGCTGGCCCAGGGGGATGTGGCGGTGCGCCGCATGATCGACGCACGCAAGCCGATGTTCGAGTTCATGATCCGCCGGACCGTCGAACGGTTCGACCTCGACTCGGTCGAGGGGCGGGCGGCGGCCCTGCGTGCGGGAGCACCGATCGTCGCCACGATCCGCGACCCGGCGTCGCAGAACGGCTACACCCGTGAGCTCGCGCGGCTCTCCGGCGCCGACCTGCAGGATGCGATCCGCGCCGTCCGCGCCGCCCAGCGGGGCTCCGGCTCACGGGAGGGCTCGCGCGACGGATCCCGCGACGACGGCCGCACCCGCTCGTACCCGGGCGGCGACGGCCAATCCGGCTCCGCCGAGCAGCCGCGTCCCCTCGCGCAGGCCGACCTCGCCGACCCGACGCAGCGCACCGAGCGCGAGAGCCTCATGGTCCTGCTGCAGCTCCCCGGCGAGGTGGGTCAGGAGCGGGCGGCGCGCGCCGTGCAGGTCCCGTTCGTCAACCCGACCCACGCCGTGGTCCGCGACGCGATCGCCAGTCAACTGGCGACGCTGCAACAGCCCGGCTGGGTGGATCGCGTGCTCGCCGAGGTCCCTCAGGCGTACGCGCCGACGGTCAACGCTCTGGCGGTGGCAGAACTCCCGCAGGGCGGCGATCCCGGGCGGTACGCGCGGTCGATCGTCGACGGCCTGATCGACCGCGACCTGCTCCGCGAGAAGGCCGAACTCACCTCACGCCTCGGTCGCACGGAGGACCCGGAGCTGCGTCGCCAGATCTCGCTCGCCATGGTCGCGATCGAGAGCGAACGGCGCCGTCTGCGCGGCGAATAGCACGCCGGAAGCTCCGCCCGCGGAATCCGCAGACGAATGCCTGCAGATGCGCTCTTTTGTTGCGTCCGTGTAAAGATCGCGCCCGGATCCGCATCCGAATGCAGGAAGAACGAGCATTCCGTGCTAGGAAAGTTCTCACGCGAACGGCGATCCCGCACGCCCGTGACGACGCCGCTTGCGCATCCCACACCAGGAAGAGGTAATCGGATATGACATCCGCACACAACGGCGGACGGCGCCTGCTCGCCGTATCCGCCGCGTTCGCGGCCGCGGCACTGGTGCTCGCCGGCTGCTCCGGGAACAACAACGGCTCGGGCGGCGGCGGCGGTGGCGCCATCACCGTCGGCACCACCGACAAGATCACGTCGATCGACCCCGCCGGCTCGTACGACAACGGCTCGTTCGCCGTCATGAACCAGGTCTACCCGTTCCTTCTGAACACCCCGTACGGCAGCCCGGACGTCAAGCCGGACATCGCCGAGAGCGCCGACTTCACCTCGCCGACCGAGTACACGGTCAAGCTCAAGCCGGGACTGAAGTTCGCCAACGGACACGACCTCACCTCGTCGGACGTCAAGTTCACGTTCGACCGCCAGATCAAGATCAACGACCCCAACGGCCCGGCATCGCTGCTGGCCAACCTGGACAGCGTCTCCGCGCCGGACAAGACCACGGTCGTCTTCAAGCTCAAGGTGCCGAACGACCAGACCTTCCCCCAGGTGCTCTCCAGCCCCGCCGGTCCGATCGTGGATGAGCAGGTCTTCTCGGCCGACAAGGTCACGCCCGACAACACCATCGTCAAGGGCCACCCGTTCGCCGGTCAGTACGACATCACGAGTTACGACTTCAACAACCTGATCGCCTACAAGGCGTACCCGGGATACAAGGGTCTGCTCGGAAAGCCCGCGACCGACAAGGTCAACGTCAAGTACTACGCCGAGTCGTCGAACCTGAAGCTCGACATCCAGAAGGCAGCGATCGACGTCGCCTTCCGCAGCCTCTCGGCCACCGACGTCGCGAGCCTCGAGAACAACGACAAGGTCAAGGTCGTCAAGGGCCCGGGTGGCGAGACCCGCTACATCGTGTTCAACTTCAACACCCAGCCGTACGGCGCGACCACGCCGGAGGCCGACGCGAAGAAGGCCCTCGCCGTGCGTCAGGCGGCGGCCGACCTCGTCGACCGCTCGGCGATCGCCGACCAGGTCTACAAGGGCACCTACACCCCGCTGTACTCGTTCGTCCCGGACGGCCTGACCGGCGCCACCACGGTGCTGAAGGAGCTGTACGGCGACGGCAACGGCGGCCCCAGCCTCGACAAGGCCAAGCAGGCCCTCCAGGCGGCCGGCGTCTCCACCCCGGTCTCGCTGAACCTCCAGTACAACCCGGACCACTACGGCCCGTCCTCCGGTGACGAGTACGCGCTCGTCAAGGAGCAGCTGGAGAACGGCGGCCTGTTCAAGGTCAACCTGCAGTCCACCGAGTGGGTGCAGTACTCGAAGGACCGCACGAAGGACGTCTACCCGGCGTACCAGCTCGGCTGGTTCCCGGACTACTCGGACGCCGACAACTACCTGTCGCCGTTCTTCATCAAGGACAACTTCCTCGCGAACCACTACGACAACCCGGAGGTCCAGGACCTCATCGCGAAGCAGGCGGGCACGACCGACAAGGCCGAGCGCACCAAGCTGATCGAGGAGATCCAGGCCAAGGTCGGGGCGGACCTCAGCACGCTTCCGCTGCTGCAGGGCTCGCAGATCGCGGTCGTCGCGAAGGGTGTCTCGGGCGCCGACAAGACGCTCGACCCGTCCTTCAAGTTCCGCTACGCGGCACTCTCGAAGTAATCCGGCCCTGAGCCACCAGCTCTGAGCCGAACCGGGGGGTGGCTCGCTCACGCAGCGAGCCACCCCCTTTCCACGAACCACCACGATTGGCTTCCATGACAGCGACTGTCAGCGCCCCGGCGGCCGGGACCGCCCCCGGGCCGGACCGAACGAAGGCGAAGCGACGATCCGGCGGCGGCCTCGGCCGCTACATCCTCGTCCGCGCGCTTCTCATCATCCCGACCATCTTCATCCTGGTCACCGTCGTCTTCTTCCTGATGCGGTCGACCGGAGACCCGATCACCGCGGCCCTCGGCGGGAAGCTGCCTCCGGCGCAGCTCGCCCAGCGCGTGCACGAGGCCGGATACGACAGGCCGATCATCGTCCAGTACCTCGAGTACCTGGGCCAGCTGCTGCGCGGCGACTTCGGAACGACGTTCACCGACAACCAGCCGGTCACGCAGGTGCTGCTGACGTACGGCGCAGCGACGCTGGAACTGGCGTTCTACGCGCTCATCGTCGCGTTCGTCGTCGGCATCCCGCTCGGCCTGATCGCCGCCTACTTCCGTGACAAGGCCCCGGATGCGGGCTTGCGGATCATGGCGATCCTCTTCTACGCCACCCCGGTCTTCTTCGTCGGCCTCGTTCTGAAGCTCATCTTCTCCATCTGGCTGGGCTGGCTCCCGGTCGCCGGACGCGCGTCGACGAGCTCCGAACTGGAGATGCAGACGCTCGACAACAAGACCGGCATTTACCTGATCGACGCGTTCCAGACCGGCGACCCGGCCGTGGTCGGTGACGTGCTGATGCACGCCATCCTGCCGGGGCTCGCCCTCGGTCTGCTCACCGCCGGCATCTTCCTCCGGCTGGTCCGCACCAACGTGATCGGGACGCTGTCCACCGACTACGTCGACGCGGCACGATCGCGTGGTGTCGGCGAATCGCGGCTGCTGCGCAAGCACGCCTACCGTCCGGCGCTCATCCCGATCATCACGGTCATCGGCCTGCAGATCGCCCTGCTCCTCGGCGGTGCCGTGCTGACGGAGTCGACGTTCGAGTGGAAGGGCCTCGGCTTCCAGCTGGTCCACTACCTGCAGGCGCGCGACTTCGTGGCCGTGCAGGGCATGGTCGTGCTCCTCGCCGTCATCGTGACCCTCACCAACTTCGTGGTCGACGTCATCGCGGCCCTCATCGACCCGAGAGTGAGGTACTGAGATGTCGACCGCATCGCTGACCTCCCGCAAGCGCTCCCTCTGGGACCGCCTGCCCGTCGTCCATCAGCTCCGCCAGAGCGTCGGCCTGCAGCGCGGGATGCTCGTGGTGGGCCTCGTGCTCACCGCCCTGTTCATCCTGACCGCGATATTCGCCGTGGTCATCGCGCCGTACGGCTTCGCACAGTCGAAGGCCGACGGGAAGTCGTTCGGCGCGCAGCAGCCGCCGAGCGCCGCGCACATCTGGGGCACCACGTCCGGTGGATACGACGTGTTCTCGCGGGTGATCTGGGGAGCGCAGACCGCGATCCTCGTCATCATCATCGCCGTCCTCCTGTCCATCTTCCTCGGTGTGCTGCTCGGACTCGTCTCCGGCTACTTCGGCGGCTGGCTCGACCGCGTGCTCGTCGTCATCTGCGACGCGATCTACGCCTTCCCCTCCCTGCTGCTCGCCATCGTCATGGCCATCGCGATCAGCGGCGGCCAGTCGAGCCTGTGGGGCGGCATCCTGGCAGCGGCGATCTCGATCACCGTCGTCTACATCCCGCAGTACTTCCGCGTGATCCGTTCGGAGGTCGTCCGGATCAAGGCGGAGGCGTACGTCGAGTCGGCGCGGGTCGTCGGCGCGAGCAACAGCCGGATCATGTTCCGGCACGTGCTGCGCAACTCGACCAGGACGCTCCCGCTGATCTTCACCCTGAACTCGTCGGAGGCCATCCTCACGCTCGCCGGCCTCGGCTTCCTCGGCTTCGGCATCGAGCCGACCGCCGCGGCCGAGTGGGGCTACGACCTGAACAAGGCCGTGGATGACGTGACCAGCGGGATCTGGTGGACCTCCATCTACCCGGGTCTCGCCATCGTGCTGGTCGTGCTGGGCATCACCCTGGTAGGCGAGAGCCTCAACGACCTGGCCGACCCGCGTCTGCGCGGCCGCCGCCGTGCGGCTGCGGCGTCCGGAGAGGTCGCCGAGACCTCGGTGGTCCCCGGCGGCACCCTCACCGCCGGCCCCGGCGGGGTCGACGGCCTCGAGGGCGGCGAATCGTTCGACGAGCACGGAATCGAGGTGCGTCCATGAGCGACGTCGTACAGATCAAGGACCTCTCGGTCTCCTTCTCCACCGACGCCGGCGCCGTGAAGGCGGTCGACGGGGTGAGCCTCAGCGTCGCCCCCGGCGAGGTGCTCGCCATCGTCGGCGAATCCGGGTCGGGAAAGACGGTCACCGCCAAGACGATCCTCGGGCTGCTGCCCGAGACGGCGACCGCTTCCGGTGCCGTCATCCTGCGCAGCCGCGACGGCAAGACGGAGGCCGACATCGTCTCCATCGGCAAGAGCAAGCTGCGCGAGGTGCGCGGCACCGACGTCGCCATGGTGTTCCAGGAGCCGTCGACGGCGCTGAACCCGGTCTATCCCGTCGGCTGGCAGATCGCGGAAGGCCTGCGGGCGCACGCGAAGCTGTCGAAGAAGGAGGCGCGCGAGCGCGCCATCGAGATCCTCGGCCGCGTCGGCATCCCGGAGCCCGAGAAGCGGGTCAAGTACTACCCGCACCAGTTCTCCGGCGGCCAGAAGCAGCGCATCGTCATCGCGATGGCGCTCGTGCTGAACCCCGGGCTGATCGTGGCGGACGAACCGACGACCGCTCTGGATGTGACGGTCCAGGCCGAGATCCTGGACCTGCTGCGGCGCTGCCGCGACGAGTTCGGGGCCGCCATCGTGCTCATCACGCACAACATGGGCGTCGTCGCCGACCTGGCGGACCGCGTCGCGGTCATGTACCAGGGCAAGCTGGTCGAGCAGGCGGATGTGCGGACGCTGTTCTCCTCCCCGCAGGCCGACTACACGCGCAAGCTGCTCGCCGCGGTGCCGAAGATCGGCCAGGGGCTGACCGCCACGCAGGATCGTGCCATCGCCCGGGCCGAGCGCCCGATCGAGGCGCCGGTGGTCCAGGCGCGCGACCTGCGCATCCAGTACCCCGGCCGGCTCGGCCGCCCCGGGTTCGTGGCCGTCGACGGGGTCTCCTTCGAGATCCGTCCGGGCGAGGTGCTCGGCCTGGTCGGCGAGTCCGGCTCGGGCAAGACGACCATCGGGCGGGCCATCGCGGGCCTCAACAAGGTCACCGGCGGGTCGCTCGAAGTGCTCGGGATCGAGATGAACGGCGTCCGCGAGCGGCGGTTCCGCAAGGTGCGGAGCGATATCGGGTTCGTGTTCCAGGATCCGGCGTCGAGCTTCAATCCGCTGCTCACGATCGCCGAGTGCGTTGCTGAACCTCTCGTGGTGCACGGGCGCGCGAGCTCGGCCGCCGAGGCCCGTCGCCGCGTCGACGAGCTGCTCGAGGCGGTTCAGCTGCCGCGCGCCTACGGCGACCGGTACCCGCACGAGCTGTCCGGCGGTCAGCGGCAGCGCGCCAGCCTGGCGCGTGCGCTCGCACTGGAGCCGAGCCTCCTGATCGCCGACGAGCCGACCTCGGCACTCGACGTGTCGGTGCAGGCGCGCGTGCTGGAGCTGTTCGCCGACCTGCAGAGGGAGTTCGGCTTCGCGTCGCTGTTCATCAGCCACGATCTCGCTGTGGTCGACCTGCTCGCCGACCGGATCGCGGTGCTCCACCGCGGAAAGCTCGTCGAGGAGGGGACAGGCGCCGAAGTGCTCGGCAACCCGCGGGAGGCGTACACCCAGCGGCTTCTCGCCTCCCTGCCCGTCCCGGACCCGGTCGAACAGGCCGACCGGCGCGAGGCGCTGCGGGAGTTGCAGGCGGAGAGCGCCTAGGGTCGAAGATGTGAGTTCCGTCCCCGCCATCGTCGTCAGCGACCTGTCCGTCGAGTACCCTGCGCGGGGCCCGAGCGCGTCATGCGTGGCCCTGCGCGGGGTGAGTTTCCGCCTCGAGCAGGGCCAGGTGCTCGGCGTGCTGGGCGAGACCGGCTCGGGCAAGAGCACGCTCGCGCAGGTGCTCTCCGGGCGCGTCCTCCCTCCGCGTGCGTCCGATCCGGGCCCGCGGATCAGCGGGGGAGAGGCGTCCGTCCTCGGCCACCCGCTGCGGAAGGCGCGCAAGCGCGACCTGGCCGAGGTGACCTTCCACGTCGGTTACCTGCCGCAGGAGGCCGCGGCGACACTGGAGCCGTCACTGAGCGTGCAGGACAACGTCACGCTGCCGATCTTCGAGCGCGACGAGCACTATCCGCGGCGGACGGCGGGAGCCCGGGCCGCGACCATGCTCGACACCGTTCACCTGCCGCTGAGCGTGCTCAACAAGTACCCGTACGAGCTGAGCTCGGGACAGCGGCAGCGTGTCGCGCTGGCACGGGCGCTCGTGCTCGGCCCCACCATCCTCGTCGCCGACGAGCCGACCGCCGGGATCGACGCGACCGTGCGCGACGCGGTGATCGACCTGCTCGGGCAGCTGCGCGGGCATCCC
>Ga0256775_1000260_pt1 | contig 12347 bp, 6 predicted proteins | sample MC6MC0926MT_FD_186036 | JGI IMG/M metagenome (GOLD analysis project Ga0256775, IMG submission 186036) | Metatranscriptome of enriched soil aggregate microbial communities from Iowa State University, Ames, United States - MC6-MC0926-MT... | ecosystem: Environmental > Terrestrial > Soil >...
CGCGGATCGAGCGCGGAGGGACGATCGATGGCTGAGACGACGACGGCGGCCGTGTCGACGGTCCCGACTGCGGCAGTCCGGGTCTCGGAGCTCTTTGCGCGCATCCACGACACCCTTGGCGGATGGCGCGAGGCGATTCTCGCCGACGAGCCGGCCGGGGCGACCTCGCTCGACGACCGGGTCGCCGCACTGGTGCTCCCGGCCCTCGCGGCCGACGACCCGCTGCTCATCGGCGCGGGCTTCGTCGCCGCGCCCGAACTGACCGGCGGCACCGACGTCCGGTTCTGCTGGTGGCTCGGTCCGCTCGACGACAACCCGGTGTTCGGCGCGACGCGGGCGCCCTCGAAGCTCGACCTCGCCGCGCGCTCGTACTCGGACTACCTGCGCGACTTCCGGTCGTTGGAGTGGTACAGCGTCCCGCAGTCGACGCACCGGACGCACATCACCGGACCGTACGTCGACCACCTGTGCGCGTGCGACTACATCGTCACGGTGACGTCGCCGGTCGAGTACGACGGGCGGATGCTCGGCGTCGTGGGTGTGGATGTGTACGTCAAGCGCCTCGAACGGGAGCTGCTCCCGGCCATGCTCGCGAGCGACCGGCCGGTGGCGCTCGTCAATGAGCACGGCCGCGTGACGGTGTCCACGGATCCGGCTGTGCCGGCCGGGACGGTCATCCCCTTCGGCCCCGATGCGGAAGAGTGCGCGGGGACGACGTTCCGGCTGGTGGCGACCGGAGTCTGAGCGGCGGGCTACACTCGCATCGACCAGCGCAATGCGCGACCGGCCGGCCGACAGCCGCCGGGGACCACACGGACGACCAGGAGGAGCCGACGATGACTGGCGGCTTCATCCGGTATGCGCCGACGGCCGGCCCGTCCCGGTGGCTGCTCATCGCGGGTCGCCGGTTCGTGGCGGCGGTCGAGAGCACGGCCTCCGACGAGATCGTGGATGCCGTGTACTGGTTGGCGGATTCCGACCTCGCGACCATCGAGTCCGTCGTCGGAGCCTTCCCGCTCGCCGGGCCGGACAGCGTCCGCTCCTTCGCCGTCGCGGAGATCGCCGAGCCCAACGCCGCGGGCGAAGTCACCGTGACGGCGGTGGTGCGCGGCTCGGCCGCCGTTGACGTGTTCTCGGTCGGCGGTGCACGCCGGTTCTCGGCGGGAGGCGTCCAGCCGTGGGTGCTGGCCGAGTTCCGCACCGTGACGGGCCTGGTTCTGCAGGGCGACGATGCGCCGACGGGACCGGTCGCCCGGCTCTCCATCGGGTCGCTGCCGCTGCGGGTCGGGGTGACCGACGGCGAGCTCCTGACCTGGACGCTGCAGCCGATCGAGCGCGCCGAGCGCAGCCGGGAGGCTCCGGTCGCGGCCGCGGCGGTGACCGGTCCGGCCGCGGAAGAGACGATCATCCGTGACCGCAATCAGAGCTCCAGCCTGTTCGGGGGAGCGGGAGGCGCGGGCGATGCGGGGGCCGCGGATGCCGGAGCGGCCTCGGAGATCGTGCCGCCCGCCGCGCATCCCGCCCCGCACGAGCTCCCCGGCGCTGTCGACATCGACGAACCCGCGACCCCGGCCATCATCGCCCCGGCTCGCGACACGCCGGTCGCGCCCGCTGGGCCGTTGACGATCCGCACGGATGAGGTCTTTCCGCCGACCGAGCCGGTGGTGTTGCCGCCGCCGCGCGCGACGTTCGCTGCGCGCCTGCCGTCGGGGGACACGATCGCGCTCGACGTGCCCGTGCTGATCGGTCGACGGCCGGCCCCGCAGCGTGTCGACCCCGGCGTGGAGCCGCGCCTCATCACCGTCCCGTCGCCCAGCCAGGAGGTGTCGTCGACCCACGTCCGCATCGAGCAGTCGGGGGACGCGGTCGTCGTCACCGACCTCCGCTCGACGAACGGGACGGTGGTGACCGGTCCCACCGGCGCCCGGCGGCTGCGGCCGGGGGAGTCGTCCGTCGTGCTCGCCGGAGCGAGGGTAGAGATCGGCGACGGTAATATCATCGAGATCACCGCCCGCAGAGACGAAGGACGCGAGTGACCCAGATCGGTCGCAGCAGCAGACGCCACACCGTGGCTGTCCCCGGCGATCCCGACGCCCGCATCAGCCTGTCCTGGGCCGCCCTCAGCGACACCGGATATCGCCGGAGCGTGAACGAGGACAGCCTCCTCGCGCGGTCCCCGATCTTCGCCGTCGCCGACGGGATGGGCGGCCACACCGCGGGGGACTTCGCGAGCACAGCGGTGGTCACGCGTCTCGCCGAGAAGGTGAAGGCCGACTTCGTCGGAGAACTCGCCCTCACCGAGGCGCTCCGCTCGGCGGTCGACGACATGACCCGCGGCGTGGGCCAGACCGACCTCGGAACGGGCACGACCGTCACCGGCATCGCCCTCACCCTGGTCGACGGCAACCCGTACTGGCTGGTGTTCAACATCGGCGACTCCCGCGTCTACAGCTACCGCGACGGGACGCTGGAGCAGCTCACCGTCGACCACTCGATCGTCCAGGAGCTGCTGGATGCCGGTGCCATCACCCCGGCGGAGGCCGAGGTGCACCCGCACAGCAACGTGATCACGCGCGCGGTCGGCTTCAACGAGGACCCGGTCCCCGACTACTTCCTGCTGCCGATCGTCGCCGGCTCCCGGCTGCTGGTGTGCTCGGACGGCCTGACGAAGGAGCTCACCGAGCACGGCATCCGCTACTTCCTCGGCGAAGGCTCCTCTCCGCTCGACGCGGCGCAGCAGCTGATGGATGCGGCACTCGGCAACGGCGGGCGCGACAACGTGACCGTCGTGGTCGTCGACGTGCTGGCGACCCCGGAGTCCGGAGCGCACCGCGAAGGCGTCTCCCGCAGGGCCGCTCGCCGCCACTGATTCTGCCCCCCGACTTGGGGGTAATCGAGTTGTCCCCAGTGCGGGTCCGGGCCGGTCGGCGGCGGTATCCGGCTGCCTACAATTGTCAGACGCCTCGCAGCGGCGAAGGCGTGATCGACGAACGGGAGGAGCCGATGGCCCGGCGTTTGCCGTCCCAGCCGCCGAACCTCCCCGGTTTCTCCTACGTCCGGGTGCTGGGTTCCGGCGGCTTCGCCGACGTCTTCCTGTACGAGCAGAACATGCCGCGACGTCAGGTGGCGGTCAAAGTGATGCTCGCCGAGGTGGTCACGAGCCAGGTCAAGCAGATGTTCCAGGCCGAGGCCAACCTGATGGCGCAGCTGAGCACGCATCCCTCGATCCTCACCGTCTATCAGGCCAGCGTCTCCTCCGACGGGCGGCCGTACCTGGTCATGGAGTTCTGCTCCGCGGCGGTCGGCCAGCGGTACCGCACCGAGCCGCTGTCGGTGCCGGAGGCGCTCAGCACCGGCGTGCGCATCGCCAGCGCGGTCGAGACCGCCCACCGCGCCGGGGTTCTGCACCGCGACATCAAGCCGTCCAACATCCTGAGCACGGCGTACGGGCACCCGGTGCTGAGCGACTTCGGCATCGCGGCCACCCTGAGCGAGGCTGACGTCACCGAGGCGATCGGCCTCTCCATCCCGTGGTCGGCTCCCGAGGTGCTGCTCGATGAGACGAGCGGGACGATCGCGAGCGAGGTCTGGTCGCTCGGCGCCACCCTGTACTCGCTGCTCGCCGGGCGTTCGCCGTTCGAGGTGCCGGGCAAGGAGAACACGTCCGCGGAGCTCATCCAGCGCATCACCAAGAGCCGGCCGCTCCCGATCGGGCGGGCCGACGTCCCGCCGCGGCTGGAGCAGGTGCTGATGCGCGCGATGTCTCGCCGCCCCTCCCAACGACAGCGGAGCGCGCTGGAGTTCATCCGCGAGCTGCAGGCGGTGGAGAGCGAGCTCGGACTGCCGCAGACGCCCATCGAGGTCGCCATGGACGACTGGGCCCTGGCGACGGCCGGCGACCCTGAGGACCGCACCCGCGTGAAGGGCGTGGTGGCCGTCGACCCCGGAGCACGTCGCCGTCGCCGCCGAGCGGCCCCTGCCTCGGCGACGGTCACCCGCGCACCGACCCGGACCGTCGTCCGCGAGAGCGGGAGCGCGCAGACGCCGCAGCAGGCCGCCCCGTCGAAGACCTCCCGCGCTCTCGTGCTCTCGCTCGTCGCCTGCGCCGTGCTCGTCGTCGTGCTCGCCGTGACGGCTTCCATCGTGCTCGTTCGGGCCGGGGCCAGCGACGACATCCCGACCGTCCGCGACCTCAGCGGCCGCGTGACCGGCAGCACCATCGTGTTCACCTGGACCGACCCAGGGCTGCAGGAGGGCGACACGTACCAGGTCACGGTCGATGACCAGCCGCCCAGCAGCCAGCACGCGACCGAGTTCCGCGTGGATGCGAAGTCGGGTCAGACCGTCTGCGTCACGGTCACGGTGAACCGCGACGGCAAGACCGGCACGCCGAGCGGGCAGAAATGCGTCGAAGGGACGGGCGGGACGTGACCCGCTTCGGCGCCATCGGCTCCTGGCTCGCCGCGCACAAGTCCATCGCGGCGACGGCCGTGAGCGGGACGGCGGTGGCCGCTCTGGTGACGACGCTCGCCGTCGTCTCGGGCGGCTACAGCGCGCAGCACCTGCGGCTCGATGACGCCTCGGTCTGGGTCGCGAGCGACGCCAAGAAGTCGCTCGGGCGGGCGAACACCGAGATCGACAAGCTCAACTCGGTGGTGGCCGGCACCGGCGAGGCGCTCGACGTCGTCCAGGACGGCACCGACGTGCTCCTGCTCGACCGGGAGGCGAACACGGTCGCGGTGGTGGACCCGGCCACGGCGGAGGCCGGCAAGTCGGTCGCGCTCCCGCCGCGTGCACCGCAGGTATCGCTGGCCGACGGCCACGTCGCGCTGCTGTCCCAGACGACGGGCCAGCTGTGGCTGACCGGCGTCGACCAGCTGGAGGACTTCAACTCGGGCTCGGCGGCCACGATCGACCTCGGCGGCCGTGCGGTGTCGGCGATGGACCCGTCCGGCGTGCTGTTCGCGTACCAGCCGTCGACCCGTGCGCTGGTGCGTGTCGCCCTCGACGGCGCCGAGCCGTCCACGACGACCGAGACACTGCGCACGCGGGGCGATGGAGCGGATGTCTCGCTCACCTCGGTGGGCGGCCACTGGGCCCTGCTCGACCCGTCGGCGCGCACGCTGTCGATGGAGGGCCGGACGGTCAGCCTCGCCGCCCTCCTGCCCGAGGGCGACGATCCGATGCTGCAGCAGCCGTCGGCCGATGGGGACGCCGTGTTCATCGCATCCACCGCCGGGCTGATCCGGGTGCCCCTCGACGGCGGGTCGGCGACGCGGGCGTTCGCCCGGCAGTCCGGGGCGCCGGCCGCGCCGGTGACGGTCGACGGCTGCACATACGCCGCCTGGAACGACGGGACGGCCTGGCGGTCGTGCTCGGCGTCGGGGTCGGGCGAGCGATCGACGCTGAAGGACGTGCCGTCCGGCGCCGTGCTCGGCTTCCGCGTGAACGGCGACCGCGTCGTGCTGAACGACGCCCGCTCCGGCGTCTCCTGGGCGGTGCAGAGCGGAAACGCCCGCATCGACAACTGGGACGAGCTGGTGTCGAAGAAGACCACGCAGGAGCTCGTCAACCAGACCAAGCAGGATGACGCTCCGCAGTACGAGAAGCAGGAGCAGCCTCCCGTCGCCGTTGCCGACTCCTTCGGTGCCCGGCCCGGACGCGTGACGCCGTTGCCGGTGCTCCTGAACGACTACGACCCCAACGGCGACGTGCTGACGATCGACTCGTTCACCGCGGTGCCGTCGAACCAGGGCACGATCGAGCTCACCAACGCCGACCAGCAGCTCCAGCTCTCCCTCCCCGACACGGCGACCGGATCGATCGCCTTCGACTACACGATCTCGGACGGCCGCGGCGGGACCGCGACCGCCCATGTGACCGTCGCGGTGCGGACATCGGCCGAGAACAGCCCACCGGTGTGCGTGCGCAACGCGAAGGCCGTCGTGCAGTCCGGAGGCCGCGTGTCGGCTCCCGTGCTGGGCGACTGCTACGACCCCGACGGCGACTCCTTCTACCTCGCCGGCGCATCCGTCCCCGCTCCGGACACCGTGACGTTCACCCCGCAGGGTCAGGTCGCCTACTCCGACCACGGCGACGGCGAGGGGGTGAAGGACGTCGCCCTCACGCTCTCGGACGGGCGCGCAGAGGCCGCCGGCCTGCTCGCCGTCACGGTGCGCGCCCCCGGCCAGGTGCCGATCATCGCCGATCCCTTCGCCGTGGTGGCCTATCAGGGGCAGGAGGTGACGGTCGCGCCGCTCGACCACGTGCGCGGCGGCAACGGCACCGTTCGCCTGAGCACCGTCCCGACCAAGGCGGACGCGACGATCACGCCGGACTATCAGGGCGGGACCTTCCGCTTCGAGTCGGACCAGGCCGGGACGCACAACATCGAGTACTCCGTCACCGACGGCATCGTGACGGCGACGGGCGTCGTCCGGGTCGAGGTGAAGGCGCCGCCCGGAGCCAAGACCGCACCGATCGCGGTGCCGCACACCGCGTTCATCCGCGAGCAGTCGACGCAGGACGTCGACGTCCTCGCGACCGACATCGACCCGTCCGGCGGCGTGCTGCTCGTGACCGGAGTGACGGAGCCGGACGCCGCGACCGGCGTGCGCGTCCAGGTGCTGCAGCAGCGCACCCTCCGCGTCACCCTGAGCCGACCGCTCGAAGGTCCCGTCGACTTCCACTACCGGCTCAGCAACGGCCTGGCCGACACGATCGGCACGGTCACCGTCGTCCAGCTCCCGCCGCTGACGGTGCACCAACCGCCGATCGCCGCTCCCGACAGCGTCTCGGTCCGGGTGAACGACGTGGTCGACATCCCCGTGCTCGCCAACGACGTGCAGCCGGACGGCGACAAGCTGACCCTCGACCCGACGCTGGCCACGCCGCTGCCGAGCGGCGCCGGCCTGCTGTTCGCCAGCGGCGACCACCTCCGATACCTCGCGCCCGGGAAGCCCGGCAACTACACCGCCGCGTACAAGGTCTACGGCGCCGACGGCCAGTGGGCGACGGCCGAGGTGACCATCGCGGTGCGCGAGCGCGACGCCGCCACCAACAACCCGCCCGTGCCCAAGACCGTCACTGCCCGCGTGCTCGCCGGCGACACGGTCCGCATCACCGTCCCGCTGTCCGGGATCGACCCCGACGGCGACTCCGTCCAGTTCATCGGCCAGGAGACGAACCCGCAGAAGGGCGCCGTGATCGCGTCGGGGCCCGATTGGATGGATTTCCAGGCCGGCGACTACGCGGCCGGAACCGACACCTTCACCTACGCGGTGGTCGACGCGCTCGGAGCCCGTGCCACCGGGACGGTACGGGTGGGTATCGCCGCCCGGGTCGAGGGCGCGCGCAACCCCATCGCGGTCGAGGACGACGTGACGGCCCGGCCGGGCCGGACCCTGTCGGTGCAGGTGCTCGCCAACGACAGCGACCCCGACGGCAGCCCGCTGAGCGTGACGGCGGTGACATCGCTCGACGGCAAGGCGAAGGCGAAGATCAGCGGCGAGGTCGTCACCGTCACCGCGCCGCAGGCCGAGGGCGCCTACGGCTTCCTCTACACGATCCAGAACGAGCGAGGCGGCACGAGCCAGGCCTTCCTACGGCTCACGGTCGACAAGAACGCGCCGCCCGCTCGTCCCGTCGTCTCGGACACGACGCTCGGCCTCTCCGACATCCTCGGCAAAGACAGGGTCGACGTGAACGTGCTGGCCAACGTGTTCTTCGCCGACGGACCGGTCTCGAGCCTGAAGCTGTCGCTGGTGCCCGGATACACCAGCGATGCGCAGGTCACCTCGTCGAAGCGCATCCGGATCGCCATCGGCGCGAAGAGCCAGATCGTGCCGTTCCGGGTCGCCAACCCGGAAGACGAGACCGTCGTCGCCTACGGGTTCGTGCGAGTGCCCGGCTACAACGACGCCCTGCCCCAGCTGAAGCGGGGTGCGCCCAAGCTGACGGTGGTCAGTGAGAAGACCCTGACCATCCACCTCAACGACTACATCGTGGCCGTCGGCGACCGGAAGGTGCGGCTGACCGACGCCGCGACCGTGCGTGCCACCCACGCGAACGGGGACGACCTGGTCGCCGGGAGCGACACCCTCCAGTTCACGTCGTCGCCACGGTACTTCGGGCCGGCCTCCATCTCGTTCCAGGTGACGGACGGCACCAGCGCGACCGACCCGGACGGCAACGTCGCGACGATCGTGCTCCCGATCGAGGTGACGCCGCGCGAGAACCAGCCGCCGGTGTTCACCGGGGCGCTCATCGACTTCGAGCCGGGCCAGACGAAGACGATCGACCTGACCAAGGTGACCAAGTACCCGTACGCCAAGGACGTCGGCGAGCTGGTGTACTCCATCCAGGATCCGCGACCGGCCGGTGTCTCCGCGTCGTTGAACGGGCAGAAGCTGACCGTGACCGTGGCCGCCGACGCCGAGAAGGGCACGCGGCCGTCGCTCTCCATCGGCGTGAAGGATGCGGTGAACGCCGGGCAGGCCGGGCGCATCGACATCTCGGTCGTGCCATCGACGCGTCCGCTCGCGAGTCCGCAGCCCGACCGGGTGATCGCGCCGCGCGGGCAGACGTCGACGGTGGATGTGCTGGCCAACGACGGCGCGACCAACCCGTTCCCGGGCAAGCCGCTGCGCGTCGTCGCTGTGCGTGGCCTCGGCGCCGGGCTGCCGGACGGCGTCAGCATCACGCCGAGCGCCGACAACTCGGAGCTCCAGATCACCGTCTCGCAGACCGCGGCCGCCGCCGACACGACGCTGCAGTACGAGGTCGCCGACGCGACCGGCGACCCGGACCGGTACGTCTGGGGAACGGTGACGGTCTCGGTTCAGGACCGCCCCGCTCCGGTGTCGAACGTGCAGATCAGCGCGATCGCCGACCGCAGCCTGACGCTCACCTGGATCCCCGGTGCCTTCAACAACTCGCCGATCACCGGCTTCGAGGTGACCATGGCGTCGGCGTCGACCGGCGCGGTGCTGTCCACCACGCCGTGCGCGACGACGACCTGCGCAATCACCACACCGGGCAACGGGCCGTCCAACTCCGTCACCTTCAGCGTGCGCGCGAAGAACGCACTCGGACTCTCGGACCCGACGACGTACGCCGAACCGGTGTGGTCGGATGTGGTGCCGAACGCCCCCGCCGCACTGTCGTCGACGCCTCTCGACCAAGGCCTCCGGGTCACCTGGGCGAAGCCGGCCGACGCCCCGGGGGCCAGTCCGATCACCTCGTACGTTGTGTCGGTGGGCGGCGTGACGAAGGCCATCCAGGTGCCGGGCACCGATCCGGTCGGCACCCGGTACGCGCTCAACGTGACCGACCCGGGGATCGCGAACGGCGCGGCGATCGGCTTCACGGTCGCCTCGCGCAACGACTTCTACCAGGGCAGGACCACCTGGAACCAGAGCCAGGGGAGCGGCGTGCCGGCGGGGGCGCCGACCACGACGGGCATCGCACCCGTCGCCACCCCGAGCACGACAGACGGCACCAGCGCCACGCTCAGCTGGTCGAACGTCTTCGGCGACAACGGCACGGCGATCACGACGTACTACGTCGCCGTGTTCCAGGGCGGCAATCCCACCTTCTGCCGGGTGGACGGCGTCGAGGACGGTCAGCCGACGCTCAGCACCGGTGGCCTCACCCGGGTGCAGGGCGGCAGCACGACCTTCGACGGGCTCAACCCGAACCGCACCTACAACTTCATCGTCTACGCCTACAACGGTCAGGGCTGCACACCCGCCGCCGTCGTGAGTGCGACTCCGCGCCAGGCGCCCGGCGACGTGAACCAGATCACGGTCACCGGACGCACGCAGAACGGCGACACCGTCGACTTCGGCGTCTCCATCTCCTACCGTGCGGGCGGCGGCTCAAACCCGGTCTTCGACTATCAGCTGCTCAGCGGGAACACCGTCGTGGACTCGGGCCAGCTCGCGGGCACGTCCGGCGTCCTCACCGGCTCCGGCGGCAACCACTACGGGATGCCGCTCACCGTCAGGATCACCCGGGTCTGCGAGAGCTACGCGGACAGCGCGCCGCTCTGCTCCGACCAATCGGCTACTCAGGATCTCGGGGTCGCTGTGAGCCTCGCCATCGGCGGTGGTCGCTACGACCCCGCCAGCCACGTGTTCACCTGGACCAGCTGGCCGACCGGACAGTACGACGCCGTCACCTACAGCTGCGACGGGACGACCCAGCTGCCCATGCCGCCGGTCGGGCAGACCGCGTCCTGCACGGCGCCGGCGAACGACCCGTCTCCGACGCTGGTCGTGCGCGTGGTCAGCGGGTCCGATACGTACAGCCAGCAGTACCCGGGATCGAGTCTGCAATGAGCGCAGGACGCCATACTGATGAGATGTGCCGCTCCGTGCGGCCCGCATCCCCTTCCCAGCGGCCCGACCGGCCGCGCCCCGAACCGAAAGAGGCCGGAGCATGACGATGACCCCCGAGCAGGCGACGTGGTTCTCCGGAGTCTTCGATCGGCTCGTCGCCAACATCGACCGGGTGCTCCTGGGCAAGACCCACGTGATCCGGCTAGCCCTGACCGCGCTGTTCAGCGAGGGGCACCTGCTGCTCGAGGACTTCCCGGGCACCGGCAAGACCTCGCTCGCCCGCGCCATCGCCGAGAGCGTGCGCGGGACGACCAACCGCGTCCAGTTCACCCCTGACCTCCTCCCTGGCGACATCACCGGCGTGAACATCTACGACCAGCGGAGCGGCGCCTTCGAGTTCCACCGCGGTCCTGTCTTCGCCAACATCGTGCTCGCCGACGAGATCAACCGGGCGAGCCCGAAGACGCAGTCCGCCCTCCTCGAGGTGATGGAGGAGCAGCAGGTCACGGTCGACGGCGTCCGGCACTCCGTCGGCGCTCCGTTCATGGTGATCGCCACCCAGAACCCGATCGAGCAGGCGGGCACCTACCGGCTGCCGGAGGCCCAGCTCGACCGCTTCCTGATGAAGGCGTCCATCGGCTATCCCGACCACGAAGCGACTCTGCGCATCCTCGAGGGGTCCGAGCGTCGAGCTCACGAGGTCGTCGTGCCGGAGGTCATCTCCGCCTCCACGGTCGTCGAGATGGCCACCATGGCCCGCGGGGTCCATGTCGACGCGACGATCAACGACTACGTCTCGCGGCTCGTGGAGGCCAGCCGGACGGCCGACGAGATCCGGCTCGGGGTGAGCGTGCGCGGAGCCCTCGCCCTCCTGCGCGCGGCCAAGACCATGGCCGCGGCATCCGGCCGGTACTACGTCACCCCGGACGACGTGAAGGCCCTCGCGGAGCCCGTGCTCGCCCACCGCCTCGTGCTCGACCCGGAGGCCGAGTTCGAGGGCGTCAGCTCGTCCAGCCTCATCGGCCAGCTGCTGATCGAGACCCCGCCGCCGAGCGATCGGGCCGCCGTGTGACCACCGTCACCCGTTCGCAGACCGAGCTCACCAACGCGCGCGCCCGCATCGTCGGGGAGCGCGATGGCTTCCTGGCCGACGCGATCGTGTGGGTCGTCCGCACGTCGGCGACGGCCGGGCGCGCGGTCGCGACACTCGCCCGGCGGATCAGCGCGGTGGTCACCGCGCTCGGATGGTCGATGCTGCTGCTCGCGCTCGTCGCGCTGACCGCGGGCTACGTCTTCGGCTGGGTGGAGGCGGTGGTGGCGGGATGGACGGCGCTGGTGCTGCTCGTCGTCGCCTCGGGCTACCTCATCGGCCGCACGGCGTACGACGTCGGGCTCTCGCTTCCGGCGAACCGCGTCGTGGTGGGGGATCGGGCGCCCGGCGAGGTGGCCGTGCGCAACACCCTGCGTCGCGGCCTCCCCGGCGTCCGTGTCGAAGTGCCCGTCGGGCAGGGACTCGCCGAGTTCGCCGCCCCTCCGCTCGCGGCGGGCGAGGAGCACTCCGACGTCTTCGTGGTGCCGACCACCCGGCGCGGGATCGTGCCGATCGGCCCGGTGCGGACGGTCCGCGCCGACCCGATCGGGCTGCTCCGCCGCGAGGTGGTCTGGGCCGACTCGCTCGACCTGTTCGTGCATCCCCGCACCATCGCCATCCCGAGCATGAGCACCGGCTTCGTGCGCGACCTCGAGGGGTCGCCGACCCGCGACCTCACGGCCAGCGACATCGCGTTCCACGCGCTCCGCGAGTACGTCCCCGGCGACGAGCGCCGCTACATCCACTGGAAGTCGACCGCGAAGACCGGAAGCTACATGGTGCGCCAGTTCGAGGAGACCCGGCGCAGCCATCTCCTGGTCGCGCTCAGCCTGTCGGCCGCCGACTACGCCACCGAGGACGAGTTCGAGCTGGCCGTGAGCGTCACCGGCTCGCTCGGGGTGCGCGCGATGCAGGAC
>Ga0256775_1000262_pt1 | contig 12317 bp, 13 predicted proteins | sample MC6MC0926MT_FD_186036 | JGI IMG/M metagenome (GOLD analysis project Ga0256775, IMG submission 186036) | Metatranscriptome of enriched soil aggregate microbial communities from Iowa State University, Ames, United States - MC6-MC0926-MT... | ecosystem: Environmental > Terrestrial > Soil >...
CGTCCTGGGAGGCGACTGCCGAACGCCCGACGCGTGCGATAATTGATGCAGCAGTCGTCCCGGCCGAGGCCGGGAGTACCGACAGAAGGCTTGAGGACGCCCAGTGCGTCCGTTGAATGCCGGCCGTGAGGGCCGGCGAAGATCACAAAGCCGGATGCAGGCCGCGCCACGAGCCCGGCGGCATCCGAACAGGATTTCGGGGAGCGCCGCACGCGCCGCCTCCCGACGGAGAGCACCCGGTGAGCGGGGAACCGCGCCGGTCGAGGAGTGCACCAGCGATGGTGGATAACGAGAACATCGACAACACGGACAGCAACGAGACGGAGACGGGAGGACGGAAGCGCAAGAGCCTCTTCGGCACGCGACGCGTGGTGAGGAAGGCTCCGACGGCATTCGCCGAGGCTTCCGCCGAACCGGACCAGCAGTCGGGCGACGTCCCGCAGGACGACCCCGCTTCGGTGACGGACGCCGCCGAGACGCAGGCCGCCGTGGGGGACGCCACCGCGACGCAGGCCGCCGATACGGACGCCGCCGCGACGCAGGCCGCCGATAGGGACGCCGCAGCACCGCAGAACGCGACGGAGCAGCCCGCTGAGGCACCGCTCGAGCAGCCGACCGACGCGCAGGCGCTGCCCTCCGGGCTTGAGCCGCCCGCGCTCCCTGAGAAGCACGGCGAGGCCGAGGTGACGGCCGCCGCAGCAGCGCCCGGACTCCCGTCCACCACGCTTCTCTTCCAGGCGCCCGACATCCTGCCGCTGCCGCCGCTGCCCGAGGGCGTAGAGGAGCAGGCCACCGGCGTGCGCCGACGCTCCCGCCGCCGCGCCGGCGAGACCGGCCGCGAGGGCGCCAACGACCCGGCCAACACCGTCGTCAAGGTGCGCACGCCGCGCGAGCCAGAGTTGATCACCGAGCCCCAGAAGGTCAAGGGATCCACTCGGCTCGAGGCGAAGAAGCAGCGTCGCCGCGACGGCCGCGACGCCGGGCGTCGTCGCCCGGTCATCACGGAGGCCGAGTTCCTCGCCCGCCGTGAGTCCGTCGACCGGCAGATGATCGTCCGCTCGAAGGGCGGCCGCATTCAGATCGGCGTGCTGGAAGACAAGGTCCTCGTCGAGCACTACGTCGCCCGCTCGCAGGAGGCGTCGCTCATCGGCAACGTCTACCTCGGCCGCGTGCAGAACGTGCTGCCCAGCATGGAAGCGGCGTTCGTCGACATCGGTCGTGGCCGAAATGCCGTCCTCTACTCGGGCGAGGTGGACTGGGATGCGGTGGAGACCGGCAACCAGCCGCGTCGCATCGAGCTGGCATTGAAGGCGGGGGACCGCGTCCTCGTCCAGGTGACCAAGGACCCGGTCGGCCACAAGGGAGCCCGCCTCACCAGCCAGATCTCGCTGCCCGGCCGCTACCTCGTGTACGTGCCCAACGGCTCCATGAACGGCATCAGCCGCAAGCTTCCGGACACGGAGCGCTCGCGCCTGAAGAAGATCCTCAAAGAGGTCCTGCCCGAGAGCGCCGGAGTGATCGTGCGCACCGCTGCCGAGGGGGCGACCGAAGAGCAGCTGACGCTCGACGTCAACCGACTCACGGCGCAGTGGGCCGACATCAGCAGCCGGGTCGAGTCGCAGCAGGCGCCCGCGCTCCTGCACAGCGAGCCCGACCTCCTGATCAAGATCATCCGCGACGTCTTCAACGAGGACTTCCAAAAGCTCGTCATCGCGGGCGACGACGCGCGCCAGACCATCGAGAACTACCTGCGCCAGGTCGCGCCCGACCTGCTCGATCGGGTCGAGGCCTACACGGGTGAGCGTGACGCCTTCGACGAGTTCCGCATCACGGAGCAGATCGAGAAGGCACTGGAGCGCAAGGTGTGGCTGCCCTCTGGCGGCTCGCTGGTCATCGACCGCACCGAGGCGATGACCGTGGTCGACGTCAACACCGGCAAGTTCGTCGGTTCCGGCGGCAACCTCGAAGAGACGGTCACCAAGAACAACCTGGAGGCCGCGGAGGAGATCGTCCGCCAGCTGCGCCTCCGCGATATCGGCGGCATCATCGTCGTCGACTTCATCGACATGGTGCTCGAGACGAACCGCGACCTCGTGCTGCGCCGCCTGGTGGAGTGCCTGAGCCGCGATCGCACGAAGCACCAGGTCGCCGAGGTGACCTCGCTCGGCCTCGTCCAGATGACGCGCAAGAAGCTCGGCCTCGGCCTTCTGGAGACCTTCAGCGAGGCGTGCGAGGTCTGCGCCGGCCGTGGCGTGGTCGTTCACCACGACCCCGTGGTGAAGTACCGCGCGCCGCAGGGCCAGCAGCAGCCGAACGAGCGTCGCCGCGGTCGCGGCGGCAGCACGGGGCCGGGCAACGGCAACGGCGGGTCGAACGCACCGGCGAACGGCAACGGCCACGGTGGCACGCACGCCATCACGGACGACGCGAAGAACGCTCTCGCGCAGATCGCGGCGTCGACCATCCACCATCACGAGGACGAGGCGAAGCCCGAGTCCTCGCAGGCGGAGGTCTCCGAGATCACCGTCTCCGAGGTGACGGTGACCGAGGTCACGGCCACGAAGAAGCGGCGCCGTAAGGGCAAGGGCGGTGCGGACCGCCAGCAGCCCGCCGCCGAGGCGATCGAGGCCACGGTGCCCGCCGCGTCCGCGCCCGCTGCGGCACCGGTCGAGTCCGCTCACGCAACGCACACCGACGAGTCGGACGCCTACGCGGCCCCTGCGGCCCCTGCGGCCGCCGAGGAGGCGGAGGAGCAGGCCGAGTCGGTCATCCCGCTGATCGATCTGCCCGAGCCGGCCGAGGTTCCCGCCTCGACCCGCCCGTCGCAGCACGAGACCGAGCTGCTGCTCGATTCGGTGCTGGATGCCCTTCCCCAGCCGAAGGAGCCCGGTCAGGGCCGCGGACGCAGCCGCCGCGCGAGCACGGCGGTCATCGCCGGCGGAGAACTCGCCCCCAAGTCCGAGTAATCATCGATGGGACGCGACACGCCGTTCTCCGATAGGGTGAGCGGCGTGTTGCGTCCCATCGTTGCGTCGGCGTCGCGGAAGCGCCGGTCTCAGTGGCGGGGAGCGCGGTCGCGCGCGGGAACGCGCAGGCCGCTCGCGATCAGCCGCCTGACCAGCTCGCGGCCGGAGACGGGATGCGCGCCCGCGGCGACCAGCTCGTCGTGACGGCGGTCGGGCACGTCGTAGTGATCGAGGTCGAACGCCCTCCGCTGGATACCGTTGGCCGCGGCGAACGCGTGCAACTCGTCAAGGGACGCGTCGCTGACCAGGTGCGACCACAACATGCCGTGCGCGGGCCATGCCGGGGGATCGATCAGGACGGTCATACAATGATTCTAGGAACCGGTTCCGCTGGCGGAGCCGGGCGGTCCCGACCGCTCCTGGGAGTCTCCCGCTGGAGGCGGCATCGAATTGACGGTGTCCGGGCTGTCGGGTAAAGTTGACCGTTGGTGTGTGTCGGGCTTGTCCGTGTTCGGGCGTGGCCTGGCCGCCATCATGGTTTTCTGAGAGCAGCCGGGCGCATCAGCATCCGGCGGGACTCGCCAGTTATTTCCAGAACAGTTGAACAGTAGGACCAGATCCACGGCGGTGCCGGGACCTGTTCCCCGACGAAAAGGTACTGACAAGTGGTTTACGCAGTTGTGCGCGCCGGTGGCCGCCAGGAAAAGGTCGAGGTCGGGACCATCGTGACGATGGACCGCGTCAAGACCCGCAAGGACGGCAAGGTCGAGCTCGCGCCGGTGCTGCTCGTCGACGGTGACACGATCACCTCCGATGCCAAGTCGCTGGCCAAGGTCGTCGTGACCGCCGAGATCCTCGAAGACCTCCGCGGCCCGAAGATCCACATCCAGAAGTTCAAGAACAAGACCGGCTACAAGAAGCGCCAGGGCCACCGCCAGGAGCTCACGCGCGTCAAGATCACCGGCATCAAGTAGCCGACGACCGCTACGTAGCTCAGAGACTCGAGGAGAAGACACCATGGCACACAAAAAGGGAGCGAGCTCCACTCGCAACGGCCGCGACTCCAACGCACAGCGCCTCGGCGTGAAGCGCTTCGGCGGCCAGACCGTCAACGCGGGCGAGATCCTGGTCCGCCAGCGCGGCACCCACTTCCACCCCGGCGTGAACGTCGGCCGTGGCGGCGACGACACCCTCTTCGCCCTCGCCGCTGGTGCGGTCGAGTTCGGCAACAAGGGCGGCCGCAAGGTCGTCAACATCGTGGCCGTCGGGGCCTGATCCTCGACCACGAGCAGCACTTCCGGATGGGCGGGCTTCGGCCCGCCCATCCGCCGTTTCAGCGGTACCGCAGTTTCAGCAGTAAGACATTAGGAGAGCACCATGGCGACGTTCGTTGATCGCGTGACGTTGCATCTGCGCGCCGGCAACGGCGGCAACGGGTGCGTCTCGGTCCGCCGCGAGAAGTTCAAGCCCCTCGCCGGCCCCGACGGCGGGAACGGCGGCAACGGCGGCGACATCGTCCTGGTCGCCGATCCGCAGGTCACGACCCTGCTCGGCTACCACCGCGCACCGCACCGTTCCAGCGACAACGGCGGCTTCGGGATGGGCGACCACCGCAGCGGTCACACCGGCGAAGACCTCGAGCTTCCCGTTCCTGTCGGCACGGTCGTCAAGGACGCCGACGGCGCTGAGCTCGTCGACCTGAACGAGCCGGGCATGCGCTTCGTCGCGGCAGCCGGCGGCATCGGCGGCCTCGGCAACGCGGCCCTCTCGAACCCGAAGCGCAAGGCGCCCGGTTTCGCCCTCCTCGGGACCCCCGGGGAAGAGGGCGACATCTACCTGGAGCTCAAGACGGTCGCCGACATCGCCCTGGTCGGCTACCCGTCGGCCGGCAAGTCGAGTCTCATCGCGGCGCTGTCTGCGGCGAAGCCGAAGATCGCCGATTACCCGTTCACGACGCTGCACCCGAACCTGGGCGTCGTGCAGGCGGGCGACGTGCGCTACACCGTCGCCGACGTCCCCGGTCTCATCGAGGGCGCGAGCGAGGGACGCGGTCTCGGCCTCGAGTTCCTCCGTCACGTCGAGCGCTGCTCCGCTCTGCTGCACGTGCTCGACTGCGCAACGCTGGACCCCGGACGCGACCCGCTCACCGACCTCGACGTCATCCTCGGCGAACTCGGCGCCTATCCGGTCCCCGAGGGCCAGACGCCGCTCCTGGAGCGCCCGCAGCTGATCGCACTCAATAAGATCGACGTCCCGGATGCGCGCGAGCTCGCCGACTTCGTCCGCCCGGAGCTCGAACAGCGCGGCTACCGCGTATTCGAGATCTCGAGCGTTAGCCACGAGGGTCTGCGCCCGCTGTCCTTCGCTCTGGCGGAGATCGTGGAGCAGGCGCGCGCCGAACAGACGGCCCTGGAGGAGGCTCGCCCGCGCATCGTGATCCGTCCGAAGGCCGTCGACGACTCCGGCTTCGTCGTCAAGGTCGAGGGCGGCACAGATGGACCGGTGTACCGGATCCTGGGCGCCAAGCCCGAGCGCTGGGTCGCGCAGACCGACTTCGCCAACGACGAGGCCGTCGGCTACCTGGCCGACCGGCTGGCGAAGCTGGGCGTCGAAGACCAACTGGTCCGTGCGGGCGCAGTGCCCGGTTCGACGGTCGTCATCGGCCGGAACAACGGCGTCGTCTTCGACTGGGAGCCCACGCTGAGCTCGACCGCCGAATTGATGACGGCCCCCCGCGGCACCGACACGCGACTGGACATGAACCAGCGTCCGACCCGCGGGCAGCGGCGCGAGAACTACTTCGAGCGCATGGACGCCAAGGCGGAGGCTCGCGAAGAGCTTCTGCGCGAGCGTGCGGCAGGCCTCTGGCAGGACGACAGCTACGACGACAACGTCGACGCAGGCGAGGGCGCTTCCGTCACCTCGGCCGACGGCGGCGTGGGTGGAGATGAGGAGAGCACCGGCCGATGACGATCGACGAGCGCAGCCAGATCCCGTCCGCCCGACGCATCGTCGTCAAAGTCGGGTCCTCATCCATCAGCGGTGAGAACGCGGGACAGATCGCGCCGCTCGTCGATGCTCTGGCCGAGGCCCACGGGCGCGGCACGCAGGTGATCCTCGTCTCGTCCGGTGCGATCGCGACCGGGATCCCGTACCTGTCGTTGTCCGAGCGCCCGACCGATCTCGCGACCCAGCAGGCGGCAGCTGCCGTCGGGCAGAACGTGCTGATCTACCGCTACCAGGACAGCCTCGACCGCTACGACATCGTCGCCGGGCAGGTGCTGCTGACTGCGGGCGACATGGAGAACCCGACACACCGGGTCAACGCTCAGCGGGCCATGGAGCGGCTGCTCGACCTGCGCATCCTGCCGATCGTCAACGAGAACGACACCGTGGCGACGCACGAGATCCGTTTCGGCGACAACGACCGGCTTGCAGCGCTGGTCGCGTTGCTGATCGACGCCGACCTGCTCGTGCTGCTCTCGGATGTGGACGCGCTGTACACGCGGCCGCCGCACGAGCCCGGCGCCGAGCGCATCGAGTACGTGGGCTGGGACGACGAACTCGCGGACGTCGAGATCGGCTCCACCGGGCTCTCCGGCGTCGGCAGCGGGGGAGCGGTGACGAAGGTCTCAGCGGCACGGCAGGCCGCCGAGCGGGGGACCGCGGTCGTGCTGACCGCGACCTCACTGGTGTCGCGGGCTCTCCGCGGGGAGCAGGTCGGCACCTGGTTCGCGCCGGCCCCGAGCGAATCCGTCCCCAGCCGAAGCCTGTCCACAGGTTCATCCGATCCCGCCACCGCAGACGCCGCCGCGTCCTAGAATCGACGCATGTCCTCGTTCCCCCTCGCGGCGCCCGCCGCCACGCTTGCGCTGCAGGAGCGGCTCGCCGCCGCGAAGACCGCGTCGCGCGCGCTGGCGACGGCCAATACGGACCAGAAGAACCGTGCGCTCCGCGCCATCGCCGATGGCGTGATCGCGGCAACCGCTGACGTGCTGGCTGCCAATGAGCTCGACCTCGCCAACGGACGCGAGAACGGACTGTCGACCGGCCTGCTCGATCGGCTGACGCTGAGCCCGGCGCGATTGCAGGGCCTGGCCGACGCTGTGCTCGAGATCGTCGCCCTCACCGATCCCATCGGGCAGGCGGTGCGCGGCAGCGCGCTCCCCAACGGGGTGAAGATCACGCAGGTCCGGGTGCCGTTCGGGGTGGTCGGCGCGATCTATGAGGCGCGACCGAACGTGACCATCGACATCGCTGCGCTCGCCATCAAGAGCGGAAACGCCGCGGTCCTGCGCGGCGGCAGCGCGGCCATCGAGACGAACCGGGTCCTCGTGCGGGTGATCCAGGATGCGCTGGCCTCGGCCGGCCTCCCTGCCGACGCCGTGCAGACCATCGACGACTTCGGCCGGGAGGGCGCCGCAGAGCTGATGACGGCGCGCGGACTCGTCGACGTGCTGATCCCGCGGGGGAGCGCCGACCTCATCCAGACGGTCGTTACGCAGTCCACCGTGCCCGTCATCGAGACCGGCGCAGGAGTGGTGCATGTCGTTCTTGACGAGTCCGCCCGCGAAGACTGGGCCGTCGATATCGTCCGCAACTCCAAGGTCCAGCGTCCCAGCGTCTGCAACGCGGTCGAGACGCTTCTCGTCCATAGCGGTGCAGCAGAACGGTTGCTCCCCCCGGTCCTCGGCGCGCTTCGCGATGCCGGTGTGACCATCCACGCGGACGAGCGGGCTCTGCCGTTCGCGCCGGAGGGCGTGCCGGTCACCGACGAGGACTACGCCACCGAGCACATGAGCCTCGACCTGTCGGTGAAGGTGGTCGACGATCTCGACGAGGCGATCGACCACATCCGCCGCTACTCGACCCAGCACACCGAGTCGATCGTCACGAGCGACCTGGAGAACGCGGAGCGCTTCCTCGCCGAGGTCGACTCCGCCGTGGTGATGGTGAACGCCTCCACCCGCTTCACCGACGGTGGTGAGTTCGGTTTCGGGGCAGAGGTCGGCATCTCGACCCAGAAGCTGCACGCGCGGGGCCCGATGGGGCTGCCCGAGCTGACCAGCACGAAGTGGATCGTCCGCGGGTCCGGCCAGATCCGGGCGTAGGCGACCGCTAGACTCGTAGGCGGGCCGCTGGCCCGGAGAAAGGATCACGCACGATGTCATTCCTGACGACTGTCCTCGCCGAGGCGGAGACCCACGTCGAGCTGCCGATGCCCACCTGGGCGTACGGCGCCATCGCGATCGTCACCTTCATCGCTCTCGCCTTCGTGATCTGGAGCTTCAAAGACGTCGCCAACCGGCACAGCCACCGCTCGGCTCCCGACGCCGCCGCCCACGCGGGCGCGCCGGGTGCGACGCACCACGGTAGCGGCCACCCGACCCAGGGGCACTAGCCACTTCCCGGCATGGAGCTGACGCAGACTGGCCGACCGCGGATCGGCGTGATGGGCGGCACGTTCGACCCCATCCACCACGGTCACCTGGTCGCCGCCAGCGAGGTCGCGCAGTCGTTCGACCTCGACGAGGTCATCTTCGTGCCGACCGGCGAGCCCTGGCAGAAGGGCGCGGTCACCGAGGCCGAGCATCGGTACCTGATGACCGTCATCGCGACGGCATCCAACCCGCAGTTCACCGTCAGCCGGGTAGACATCGACCGTGAGGGCCCAACCTACACGATCGATACGTTGCGCGACCTGCACAAGGAGCGCCCGGACGCCGAACTGTTCTTCATCACCGGCGCGGACGCCATCGCGCAGATCCTCAGCTGGCGCGACGTCACCGAGCTGTGGGAGCTCGCGCACTTCGTCGCTGTGAGTCGCCCGGGACATGACTTGAGTATTTCTGGATTACCGGAGCAAGACGTAAGCTTGTTGGAAGTTCCGGCCCTGGCGATCTCGTCGACCGATTGCCGGAGCCGGGTGAGCAGGGGATTCCCGGTCTGGTATCTCGTACCGGACGGGGTCGTTCAGTACATCTCCAAACACCATCTGTATCGGAGCGTGGCATGACATCGTGGCCTGAACAGCCGCCGACGGGCCAGCCGCAGGCGCAGACGCGGCGACAGGCGAGGGAGTTCGAGCGCTCGCGCCGTGCGGGCACTGCAGGCTCGACGCCCGCGGGCCAGATCCCCGAAATGACGACGACTGCGCCTCCACGCGAGGCTGCCGAGGCCGAAGCCCCCGTGATCGAGAGTGCTCAGGACCCGGCGAACGACGAGCAGTCGGCCGCCGACAGCCAGACCGTCACGGCTCCAGAAGACGACGCGTCGGATCGGGATGTCCAAGCCGATGAGCGTCCCTCCATCCCGGCCAGTGCGTTCGCCGAGCCCGGTGTGTCGTCGCCGTCGGGCAACGCATTCGATCTCTTCCGTCAAGCACCCGATCACTCCCAGCCCGAACCGGTGACCCAGCCCATGGCGATCCTGCAGCCGCCGAAGGCCGACACTGCAGCATCGTCCGCCGCGCCGGCCTCGGCCGTGCCGAACCCCGCGCCGGAGCGCACCCTCACCCGCCGCGAACTGCGCGCGATGCTCCAAGCGCAGGAGGCCAACGCCCAGGCGAACCAGCCGGCCGCGCTGGGCGAGCCGGTGTTCCCGGTCTCGTTCACTTCGGACGCGGACGCCGATGACGACGATTCGGTGTCGGACACCGATCGCGCCCAGGACCCGTCCGTTTCCGCCGACGCGGCCGCTTCGATCGACGTCGACGGAACTGCCGCGAGCGAGAAGTCCGCATGGCCCTTCGCCCCGCTGACTCCGTCCTCCGCACCCGCCGCATCGCGCACCGCCCAGCCGGAGACCACGGTGACGCAGAGCACGACGTCGCCGTTCGCCGCCTTCGGCGCGCCCTCAGCACCGAAGGCCGACACGCCTGCGCCGGCCACGCCCGCACCGGCCACGCCTGCGCCGCCCGCCGCCGTCCCGGCAACGACCGCGCCTGAGGGGGAGACGGCCGCCCAGGAGCGCCGGCCCTTCACCCCGCCGACCGGGCACTGGTCGACCGCCGCCGAGTTCGACGACCAGAATCAGCCGATCACCACGCGCAACGTCGGTCAGTCCACTGCGGCCACCACGACCAACGCGTTGATCCTGCCGGTGATCCCTCAGCCCGACACCAAGGCGCCGTTGACGAGCACGGGCGAGATCCTCGTCACCGGCTCGATCGACCTGCCTCGCGGGATGGGCGCCACCGGCGCGCACCCCGACCGCATCGACTCGTCGGACATCGACCGCCTGCTCGACGCCGAAGAGAACGAATTCAACACGTCCGAGGTGCAGCCGGTGCGCGCGTCCCGCGCCATCAGCACGCACACCTCGACCCGCGGCGTCATCGCGCCGCCCAAGAAGCGCGGCAACACGCTGCCGGTGATCCTCATGGTCACCGCGGGTGTCCTCGCCGTCGGCGTCATCGGCCTGCTCGTCGCGGCCTACGTCCTGAAGGTGTTCTGATCATCCGCGCGTCCGCATCCACTACCGCGACATCCTCGCATCGACAGCGTCCGGAGGACCGCCTGTGACCGCATCCCAGCACGCCCGGGACATCCTGCAGCTGGCGGCCGCCGCCGCCGATTCGAAAGGCGCCCAAGACCTGGTCGCCCTCGACGTCTCCGGACCGCTGCCCCTCACCGATGTGTTCCTCCTGGCCAGCGGCCGGGTCGAGCGCAACGTCCTGGCGATCGCCTCCGAGGTCGAAGACAAGCTCAACGAGGCCGGGGTCAAGACCCTGCGCCGCGAGGGCAAGTCGGAAGGGCGCTGGGTGCTGCTCGACTTCGGCGACCTGGTCGTGCACGTCTTCCACGAGGAGGACCGCATGTACTACGCGCTCGAGCGGCTCTGGAAGGACTGCCCGGTCGTTCCCATCGAGCTGCCCGTCCACGAGACCGCCGAGTAGTCAGCCACACGCGCCGGGCCGAGGGCAAAACGCTCACAGCTGTTTTGCGGGTTCGCCTGAGAAGCCTTTCATGAACGCCCACTTGGATGGGTTCATGAAGTGTCCCACCGACAACGCGACCCTGATCATGAGCGAGCGTCACGGCATCGAGATCGACTACTGCCCGGAGTGCCGAGGCGTCTGGCTCGACCGCGGGGAGCTCGACAAGATCATCGACCGCGCGAACTCCACGTCGTCGGTTGCGGCTGCTCCGACCGCGTTGCCACCGGCGCAGTACGTCGAACCGCGCTACGTCGAACCGCAGTACCGGGAATCGCAGTACCGGGAATCGCAGTACCGCGATCAGTCCTCCGGCCAGCGCCCGTACAAAAAGAAGCGCGAGAACTGGCTGAGCGAGCTCTTCGACTGACGCGAGCCGGCCTCAGTTTTTTCTGGCGGTCGCGATGTAGTAGTCTGAATGAGTTGTTCCGGGAGGTCCGAAAGGCCCGCCCGGTCCACATTCTGGGTCTGTGGCGCAGCTGGTAGCGCACCTGCATGGCATGCAGGGGGTCAGGGGTTCGAGTCCCCTCAGATCCACCAAAGCCCCTGGTCGCAAGCGAATTCGTCTGCTTCCAGGGGCTCTTTTCGTTATCGCTGCCCGTCAGTACAGTTCCCGTATGGATACGCGCACCGTCGGCACCGACGACGTGGACGCGATCACCACGACGATCGCTCTCGCCTTCCGCGACGACCCGGTCTGGGGTCCCGCGCTGACTGCTCCCGACGGCTCCACCGGCCACCTCGAGGGGTTCTGGCGGTTCTTCGTCGAGGGCGCCGTCCCGCACGGGCGCGTCTTCCTGAGGGACGGCCAGAACGGCGAAGCCGCTACCGTCGCCGTCTGGCTCCCGCCGGGCGTCGACGAGCTGACCGACGAGCAGGAGACGCTCGTCGACGCGCTCATGCAGCGCACCCTTGCGCCCGACCGCTTCGCCGCTTACCAGGCGTTGTGGGAGCGCTTCGCGGAGTCGCATCCGCACGAGACGCCGCACCTGTACCTGAGTCTGCTGGCGACCCATCCCGACCACCGAGGTCGCGGCGTCGGCCAGGAGCTGCTCGCAGAGAACCTCCGGCGGTTCGACGCCGAGGGGCTTCCGGCCTACCTGGAGTCGACCAACCCGGCGAACGATCACCGCTATGCGCGCGCGGGATTTCACCGCGTCGGCGGCTTCCGTTCGGTGATCGACGGAGCCGTGGTCACCACGATGTGGCGGGACGCGCGCCCGCCAGGCGACGAGTCAGCGGGCGACCAGTCAGCGGGCGACCAGGCAGCAGGCGACCAGTCAGTGGGCGACTAGTCAGCGGAGGCGGTTCTCCTCCTCGTGCTCCAGGCGCTCCTTCTCGGCGTCCTTCGCCTCCTGCTCCTTCTGGATCTCTTCTTCGCGCGGCGTCTTGTTCGTCATGCTGCGAGCGTAGCC
>Ga0256775_1000268_pt1 | contig 12221 bp, 17 predicted proteins | sample MC6MC0926MT_FD_186036 | JGI IMG/M metagenome (GOLD analysis project Ga0256775, IMG submission 186036) | Metatranscriptome of enriched soil aggregate microbial communities from Iowa State University, Ames, United States - MC6-MC0926-MT... | ecosystem: Environmental > Terrestrial > Soil >...
ATCGTCACCGCGCGCGGGGCGCGGCTGCTGCTCTCCGATGTCGCGGACATCCGCGTCGCCGACGGGCCTCCCATGCTGCGCAGCGAGAACGCGCGGCTGTCGGGATGGGTCTATGTGGACATCCGCGGACGCGATCTGCGCTCGGCGGTGCAGGATATGCAGCGCGCAGTCGCGAAGGACGTGAAGCTGCCGCCGGGCTACTCTGTCTCCTGGTCCGGCCAGTTCGAGTTCCTGGAGCGGGCCACCGCCAAGCTGAAGGTGGTGGTGCCGTTCACGCTGCTCATCATCTTCGTGCTGCTGTACCTGACCTTCAAGCGGTTCGACGAAGCGCTCCTGATCATGGCCGCGCTGCCGTTTGCCCTGGTCGGTGGCATCTGGCTGCTGTACCTGCTGAGCTACAACCTGTCCGTCGCGGGGGCGGTCGGGTTCATCGCGCTGGCCGGTGTGTCCGCGGAGTTCGGCGTGATCATGCTGCTGTACCTCAAGCATGCCTGGGACGACCGGGTCGACCAGGGCAAGACGAGCACGGCCGATCTGTTGGACGCGATCCGCGAAGGCGCGGTGCTGCGCGTGCGTCCGAAGGCGATGACCGTGGCTGTCATCCTGGCGGGCCTGTTTCCGATCATGTGGGGAACGGGCACCGGCTCCGAGGTGATGCAGCGAATTGCCGCGCCGATGGTGGGGGGGATGATCACAGCCCCGTTGCTGTCGATGTTCGTGATCCCCGCGGCGTACCTGTTGATGCGGCGGGCGCGCGAGCCTCGTGATCAGCACGCACCTCGCCGCACGTTCTGGAGAAGAGGCCATGGCCCGACCTGAACGCCTGCAGCAACAACGCACACCTCTCGGCGTCGCGCTGTTCCTGTATCTGTGCTTGAGTTTGCTCGGCACTGCGGCGCTGGCGTCGATGCCTGTTCTGCAGCAGGAGGTAGGGGCGGCACGCTTGCCCCCTTCGGTCGCGACGGCGCCGGTCGCGTTCGCAGCCATGGACGCCACGCCAATGCCGGCGGCCATGGATGCCATGCCCTGCGCGTTGTGCTACAGCGCCCCGGCGCCATGGCCGCACGAGGTCGGTGGTGATTGCCGCGAACATGAGGCAACGGCGTGGCCGGTGCATGTCCCGCCGCTACCTGAAGCGACTTATTTCGATCCTGGAGGTCGGCATATCCGGTTGCCTGTGCGCATCCTGTACTGCCGTTGGCTGGATTGATCGGCGACAGCGAGTGTCACAGCTCGCGTTTGTTTCCATCCATCAATTCCAGGAGTTCATCATGAAAAAGCCACTCGTCATTCTCATCGGCGCCCTGACCTTGGGTGCCGCCTTGCCTGCTCTGGCAGGGCCGGATTTCCAGGTCATCGAGCAAGGGCGCAAGGCCGCACAGGTCGCGGCCGCTGAACGCCGAGCCGACACTCTGGCCGGCAAGGGCTCGCCGAACTGTCCGCCACCGCCACTGGTGCTGCCGCTGGACCATGGCCCGCGAGCGCTGACCACCCCGGGCGAAAACCGTCAACGCCGAGCCCGCTATGAAGCCCAGTTGAGGGCGTGCAAGAACGTGTCGTCGTAGTGCCCGCGTGCGCCCAGCAGACACCTGTGTCTGCTGGGCGTAGAGGACTTCGGTGCCATTGCCGCGATCTGGGCAAGGGTCGCGACGAGCGCGAGGAGCCACGCGATCGGAGTCGCGGAAAGCAGGGATCGCGCCCCTGAGCTACGGACTGCAACATTGCTGCTGCGCCTGGACCGGCGGGCACTTCACCGAGCCGAAGGAGCAGAACACACAGCAGTCGCCGGATTTCGGGCGCAGCAAGATCTTGCAGTTCTCGCATTCGTAGAAGAACTGACAGGCGTCCACAGGCATTGCCTCACGCCTTGCGTGGCCGCAGTGGGGGCATGTCAGCACGGAGTCGAAAACGACTGCGCCGTGCTCGCCTTGTCCTTGCGTCATTGGCGCACCCTCCCACTTTCACAGCCATGTCCACTGCATCGCTTGTGCGCTGGCGACAGCAGATCCCACAGCGACACGCCGACCATCAAGGCCAACCCGGCATACAGCAGTTCAGCCGTCCACCATTGGCCGAAGAAGAGCAGCATGGCCACCAGCACCATCACCGGGCCGATCATGCCCACCAAGCCGCGATACCACTGTCGATGGCGATACCAACCGACGGCATTGGCGACCAGTGCAATGCTTGCAAACAGCGGCAGCAGCGTGGTGAGAAACAGGCCTTCGTAGCCACTGAAGATGCCAAGACCCGCCGCAGCGCCAAGGCTCGCCAAGGCCGGGAAGCATGCTGGGCACGCCGCGGCCGAGACGATGCTGCCCAGGGCTCCGGCTTTGTCGGCAAACCGTGCGATCCATTCCATTGACTGCCTCCATGTCTTTCGAAAAGCCCACAATACTTCCGTAGTCAAGTACGGAGTCAAGCGTCATGGACCAATTCAGCATCGGCGTATTCGCGCAGGCCGCCGGGGTCAACGTGGAGACCATTCGGTTCTATCAACGCAAGGGGTTGCTGCCACAGCCAGACCGGCCTTACGGCAGCATCCGTCGATACGGCCAGAAAGATGTGGCGAGAGTTCGGTTCGTGAAGTCTGCGCAGTGCCTGGGCTTCAGCCTCGAGGAGGTGGCCGGATTGCTGACGCTGGAAGATGGCACCCATTGTGGTGGCGCTCGCCAACTCGGGGAGCAAAAACTTGCCGACGTGCGTGCCAAGCTGGTGGACTTGCATCGCATCGAGTCAGCCCTGGCGACTTTGGTTGACGACTGCAGCACAAGCCGCGCCAGTGTGTGCTGCCCGCTGATCGCTGCACTGCAGGAATAGCCTTGGCGGGCACCGATCGGTATCGCTGCTGACGCGCCGAGGACAGTCGTTCGCTGAGGAGCGCAAGCTTCTCGGCATGCTCTCGAGAATCCACGCCCGCTGCGGCCAAGGCCAACAACAGCTGAGAGGGGAATCTCCCGGGCCTTGCGGCCCTTTCCCCGCGCTCGCGCGGCTGCTCTGGAGTCACTTCCACCCATTTACCCAGGCAGTAATGCGAGCCCTCGTTAAAATGAGAATCAATAGCGCTACTACAACATGAAAATGCTCTCACTCTGGGCCAGGCGATTCTTGGCAATGACGGCGCTTCTTGCGCTCTGGTCGTCTTCTCTGGCCTGGGCTGCGGACTCCGCTGCGAGCGACCAAGCCAAGCAGACTTGGCAGTTGCTGGACTACCTTGCAGTCGATTACGGCGGTGCGGTGAGTGACGGTAAGGTCCAGAGTGCCAGCGAGTATGAAGAAATGAAGGAGTTTGCTGCGACGGCTGGGCAGCAGCTCGCCGCGCTGCCGAGCACGCCAGCGCTCCCAGAGCTGCAACGCCAAGCCACGGCGCTGAGCGAGCTCATCGCGGCGAAGGCGGATGCAAAGGCTGTGGCCGACAGTGCCCATTCATTGGCTGCGGCACTGGTCAAGGCGTACCCGTTCCCGCTCTCGCCATCCAAGCCGCCAGACCTCGTGCGTGCCAAGGTGCTGTTCGAGGCCAACTGCGCCGCCTGCCATGGAGCGACAGGACGGGGCGATGGACCACTGGGCGCCAAACTGACCCCACCACCAATCGCATTCACCGATCGCGATCGGGCCCGTTCGCGCAGCGTGCTTGCGCTTTATCAGGTCGTCTCTCAAGGCGTCGCCGGCACCCCGATGCCCAGTTTCGCGACGCTGCCCGATGAGGATCGGTGGGCATTGGCATTTTTCGCGGGGACGCTGTCGCACGACGACGCCATGCGCACACGCGGTGAGCAATCCTGGGGCCGGGACGCCGCCGCCAAGGCGGTTTTTCCCGACCTGGCGGCTGCTGCCACCTTGACCGAGGCTGCCTTGTCCGAGCGGATGTCTCCAGACACGGCACGTGATCTCACCGCCTACGTTCGAAGCCACCCGGAAGTCACTGTTGCAGCGAATGGTCCGGGCGGATTGGGCCTGGCCCGCACACGTCTTCAGGAGAGCCTTGCCGCAGCTCGCGCGGGTGACCAGGCCAACGCGACGCGGTTGGGCCTGTCGGCCTACCTGGATGGCTTTGAGCCGCTCGAGCCGGCATTGCGCGCGCGCAACCAGGTGCTGCTCACCGAAGTAGAAAATTCCATGCTGGCCTACCGCGGCGCGCTTGCCAGTGGCAAGTTGGAGCAAGCCGATGCTGCGGCGCAGAAGTTGGACTACCTCTTTGCGCAGGTCGATAGCGAGTTGGGGGCGGACAAGGCCGACCCACTGACCACGTTCATCGCCTCTCTCACGATCCTGCTTCGCGAAGGTGTGGAAGCGTTGCTGATCGTCGTCGGCATGGTGGCCTTCCTGAAGAAGGCCGAACGGCGCGATGTCCTGGCCTATGTTCACGGGGGGTGGATCGTCGCGCTCGCCTGTGGCGGCCTGACCTGGGCCGTGGCGACCTATTTCGTGAGTATCAGCGGTGCCAGCCGCGAGGTGACCGAAGGGGTGTCGTCGCTCTTTGCGGCCATCGTATTGCTGAGCGTTGGTCTCTGGATGCACCAGAAGAGCACCGCGGGCAAATGGCAGGCCTATTTGAAGGAAAAGCTCTCCGCAGCGATGACGGGCCGCTCGGCATGGGCGTTGTTCGCGCTTTCGTTCATTGCCGTCTACCGTGAGGTCTTCGAGACGGTCCTGTTTTATTCGGCTCTCGCTGGAGACGGCAACAACGGCGCCTTGCTTGGCGGATTGGTGGGGGGCCTGGCCGTCCTCGCAGTCATCGCATGGCTCATGCTGCGCACCAGCGCTCGCATGCCCATCGGCAAGTTCTTCAGCCTCAGCTCGATCCTGGTGGCGGTGCTCGCGGTCGTGCTCGCTGGCAAGGGGGTTGCGGGCCTCCAGGAGGCAGGGTGGCTCAGCGCCAGTCCAATCCACTGGCCCCGCATCGAGGTACTCGGGATGTATCCGTCTGCGGAGACCACCATCGCGCAGGCTGTGGTCCTGATCATTGCGCTGGCGGGCTTTGCGCTGAACTCGGTAAGGGCACGACAGCCTCGGTCAACATGAAGTAGTTGGCCGTAAGTCATCAACGCGAAGGAATTGCGCGTCGCTGCGGCCTGCGAGCACAGCGAAATGGTCGAGTTGCGCGTTTCTGGGCGCGCCAGAAAGCCCAATCGGATGCCCCGGTCAGCTGATTGCAACGGGAAGGTTGCGGCGCTGACCCGATGCGCAGCCAGAATGCGCTGTATTTCTACGCACACTCGAGAAGATCCACATGGCAACTCGCGACGATCTCCCGATCCTGCGTCAGATCCCGAGCGGTGTCTGGGTCCTGGGGTTCGTTGGCATGCTCATGGACATTTCCTCGGAAATGATCCACAGCCTGCTGCCGCTGTTCATGGTCTCCACCCTCGGGGCCAGCGCTTTCGCGGTCGGACTGATCGAAGGGCTCGCTGAGGCTACTGCGCTGATCGTCAAGGTCTTCTCGGGAACGCTGAGCGACTATCTCGGCAAGCGCAAGGGTCTGGCCATGTTCGGCTACGCACTGGGCGCACTGACCAAGCCGCTCTTCGCGCTCGCCCCACCCTGGGCATCGTGCTGACGGCACGGCTGCTGGACCGGGTCGGCAAGGGGATTCGCGGGGCGCCCCGCGATGCGCTGGTCGCCGACATCGCGCCGGCGCACCTGCGCGGTGCGGCTTTCGGCCTGCGCCAGTCGATCGACACCCTCGGGGCCTTCCTCGGGCCGCTGCTGGCCGTCGGCTTGATGCTGCTCTGGGCCAACGATTTCAGGGCCGTGTTCTGGGTCGCGGTGGTCCCCGGAGCGTCGCGCTCTGGGGCGTTCACATGGGCATGACGCAAGGCCTGCTGACCGCCATGGTGGCGGACACCGCGCCCGCCGACCTGCGCGGCACCGCCTACGGGTTTTTTAACCTGGTCAGCGGCCTTGCCATGTTGGCCGCCAGCGTGATCGCCGGCCTGCTGTGGGACCGACTCGGCGCATCTGTCACCTTCCACGCCGGCGCGGCCTTTTGCACGATGGCGCTTGCTGGGCTGGCGTGGCATCGCCGATAGGCAAGTGGGGACAGCGAACAGGCGCTGATGGCTGTGCCATGAAGAGGGAATTCCGACTTCCGAAATGCTGATTTCAGCAAGACTCGGGCGCGAGAGCGGTCTTTTTCATATCAGCAGTCATGATCACCAGCGCAAGACAAGCGGACACGCCAAGCATGGCGGAGAACCACAACGCACCATCTCCCCACCGTTCCACGGCCATACCAAACAGGAACGGCGCCCCAGCCTGGACGATGCGCGCCGGCACCATGAGGAATCCCTGACGCTGTCCGTAACCCTTCGCGCCGAAGATCAGGAGCGGCAGCGTCCCGATGGCGATGGTCAGGATGCCGTTGCCTAGGCCATGCAGCACGGCAAAGGCTGCTGCTGCCGATGTGCCAAGCAGACCGAGACAGAGCGCGCCCAGTGGATGAGCCAGCGTGGCCAACCAGGCCGAGAGCAGCGGATGCGCGCGCTTCAAAAAGGTGAACTCGATCACTCGTCCCGCCACCTGGGCCGGCCCGACCATGGCGGCGATGCCAACGGCCGCGGCCAGGCTGGCTCCGCTGGCCAGCAGGAGTTCCGGCAAGTGGGCGGCCATCGCCGTGCTGATGAACCAGGTGACGGCAAAGACATAGGCCATCAGGATCGCCGCCCGGCGCTGCTGCGCCGGGGACAATCCGGCGCCAGGTTCTTTTCCTGCGCCAGTTGCCTCCTTCGACGCCTGATTCGCACGAGCGACTCGTGGCAGCAGCACGTTGAGAGGAAGTCCAATCACCAAATGCAATGCCGCCCATGCAAGGCACGCGCCGCGCCAGCCTACGGCGTTTTCCAGATAGGCCGACAAGGGCCACCCGACGGTGCTCGCAAAGCCTGCGAACAGTGTGATGCCGGTGATTGATCTCCGCGCATCTTTGCCATGCAGGCGTACCACGGTAGCGAACGCGGCCTCATAGAGTCCGCTCCCCATGGCCAGGCCCATCAACGCCCAGGCGACGAACACATGGCTGGCATGCGTGGCCTGACTCAGTGCAGCCAGCCCCGAGGCGAACACCAGGTTGCTGGCGATGAGCACCGGGCGTCCGCCCAGGCGATCGATGAGTCGACCGGCATACGGCCCGGTGGCTGCAGCGACCAGCAGTGCTACCGAGAAAGCACCAAAGACCGTGGATGTAGAGGTCCCGGTGTCTGCGCCGATGGCGCTGGCCAGCACCGCAGGCAGGTAGTACGACGAGGCCCAGGCCAAAGTCTGAGCCACGCCCAACATCACTGTGGTTGTCGTCCTGCTTTGCACGCTGGATTCGCCTCTCTCAGATGCTTCGCAGGTTGACCCGCTTCGAGAGGGCCTCTGCGCTCTCGCGCCGCTCGCTGTATCGGTCGACCAAATACTCCGCGCAGTCGCGCGTGAGCAGCGTGAACTTGATCAGTTCCTCCATCACGTCGACCACCCGCTCGTAATACGGCGAGGGCTTCATCCGGCCGGACTCGTCGAATTCCAGGAAGGCCTTGGCCACCGACGACTGGTTGGGGATCGTGATCATGCGCATCCACCGGCCCAGCACGCGCAGCTGGTTCACGGCGTTGAACGACTGTGATCCGCCCGAGACTTCCATGACCGCGAGCGTCTTACCTTGTGTTGGCCGCACCGAACCGACGGACAACGGGATCCAGTCGATCTGCGACTTCATGATGCCGGTCATCGCGCCATGGCGTTCCGGCGAGCACCACACCATGCCTTCGGCCCACTGCGCCAGATCACGCAGCTCCTTCACCTTCGGGTGGTCTTCGGGCGCGCCGTCGGGCAGTGGCAGACCGCGTGGATCGAAGATGCGCGTTTCCGCTCCCATCTTGCGCAGCAAACGAGCGGCTTCTTCGGTCAGCAGCCGGCTATAGGAGCGCTCGCGGACCGAGCCATACAGCAGCAGGATGCGAGGCGCGTGCGTGGCCCGCTCGGATGGCAGCAGGCGCTGCAGATTCGGCTCTCGGAAGACCTCTAGATCGAGATTGGGGAGTTCAGGACTTAGCGACACGTTGGCCTTTCTCGTCGATCACGGCTTCGCCGTCCTCCTTCGTGAAGGCGCCAAGTTGCGGACGCCGCAGGATGTCCAGCACCACTTCGGACGGGCGGCACAGGTGTGTCGCCAACGGCGTGACCACGATCGGGCGATTGATAAGGATCGGGTGCTGCAGCATGAAGTCGATCAATTGGTCGTCGGTCCACTTCGGATCGCCCAGGCCTAGCTCGTCGTAGGGCGTGCCCTTCTGGCGCAGCAGGCTGCGCACAGGGGTGCCCATGGCGGCGATCAGCTGCACCAGCTTCTCGCGGTCGGGCGGGGTCTTCAGGTATTCGATGACCGTGGGTTCTTCGCCCGTGTTACGGATCAGTGCGAGCACGTTCCTGGAAGTGCCGCAGGCGGGGTTGTGATAGATGGTGATGTCGCTCATGAATTCGCTTGCAAACTTGAAGGTGATAGGGTCAGGTCTCAGCTGGCGCTCAGTCGCAATGCCAGCGCGGCCAGTGTGACGGCCAATACGGGCAGCGTCATCACGATGCCGACCTTGAAGTAGTAGCCCCAGGCGATGGTCGTGCCTTTCTTCTGGAGCACATGCAGCCACAGCAGCGTGGCCAGGCTGCCAATGGGCGTGATCTTCGGGCCCAAGTCACAACCGATCACGTTGGCGTAGATCATCGCCTCCTTGACCAGGCCCGACGCACTCGACCCATCGATGGACAGTGCGCCCACCAGTACGGTTGGCATGTTGTTCATGATGGACGACAGGCCCGCCGTCAGAAAGCCGGTGCCCATGGCCGCGCCCCAGACGCCGCTCTGCGCGAACACGTTGAGCAGCGACGAGATCTGGCCGGTCAGCCCGGCGTTGCGCAGGCCGTAGACCACCAGGTACATGCCGAGCGAGAAGATCACGATCTGCCAAGGCGCACCATGCAGCACCTTGCGCGTGCTGATGACATGACCACGCGCGGCGACTGCAAGAAGGATGGCTGCGCCCACGGCAGCAACCGCGCTGACCGGCACACCCAGCGGCTCCAGTGCGAAGAAGCCGATGAGCAGCAGCACCAGCACGATCCAGCCGGCCCGGAAGGTGGCGGGGTCCCTAATGGCTTCCACCGGATTCTTGAGCTGTGCCACGTCATAGGTCGCCGGAATGTCCCGACGGAAATAGAGCATCAGCACCACCAAGCTGGCCGCCACGGCGGCGAGGTTCACCGGGACCATCACGCCAGCGTATTCATTGAACCCGATCTTGAAGAAGTCGGCCGACACGATGTTCACGAGATTCGAGACGATCAGCGGCAGGCTGGCGGTATCGGCGATGAAGCCGGCTGCCATCACGAAGGCCAGCGTTGTGGCCGGCGTGAAGCCGAGGGCGACGAGCATGGCCATCACGATCGGCGTGAGGATGAGCGCCGCGCCGTCGTTGGCGAAGAGGGCCGAGACGGCCGCGCCCAGCAGGACGATGAAGGCGAAGAGACGGCGGCCGTTGCCGCGCCCCCATCGCGCCACGTGCAAGGCCGCCCACTCGAAGAAACCTGCCTCGTCCAATAGCAGGCTGATGATGATGACGGCAATGAAGGTTGCCGTGGCATTCCAGACGATGCCCCAGACGACCGGGATGTCCGCTAGGTGGACCACGCCGAAGATCAGCGCGATCACGGCGCCCAGCGAGGCACTCCACCCGATGCCCAGGCCGCGCGGCTGCCAGATGACTAGCACGAGTGTGAAGATGAAGATGAGGATGGCCGCGAGCATGGGGACGAAGTTGAAAGGGTGGATGAGGTACGCACAGGGGCGCTCGGCCTGGTCTTCAGGCCAAACGCTCCGACGAGGGCATCAGAGGGTTTCGAGCAACGTGCGCAATTGCGCGTCGTTCAGGGTTTCGAACGGCACGTTTGCCAGCGTGTGCATGCGCTCGCCGATGACCTGGCGGGTCGATTCGAAAGCCGCGCGTTTGTCGTCGGGCGTTGTCCCGACGTTCGACGGGTCCGGATAGCCCCAGTGAACCTGCACCGGCGAGCCGGGCCAGTAGGGGCAGGTCTCCTGTGCCGCGCTGTCGCACACGGTGATCACCACGCGCATCGTCGGTGCATCGGGCTTGGAGAACTCATCCCAGCTCTTGCTGCGGTAGCTCGACGTGTCGATGCCCGCACGCTCGAGGACCTCGACGGCCATCGGATTGATACGGCCGCTGGGCGTACTGCCGGCGCTGTACGCGCGCGCGTCGATACCCAGCGTCTGGGCCCAGTGGTTGAACATGCCCTCGCCCAGGACGCTGCGCGCCGAGTTGTGGGTACAGAGGATCAGGACGTTCGTCGTCATGTCAGCGGGTTCCGATATCGCGCACTTCGCGCTGGATGGCGAGGGTTTCGAGCTTGGCAAGCGGCAGCGAGAGCAGGAATTCGATCCTGCGCTTGAGCGTGACGGCGGCATCCATGAAGGCGCGATGCCGGACATCGTCCGAGCCCTCGACGGCCGCCGGGTCGGGCAGGCCCCAGTGCGCGGTGATCGGTTGCCCCGGCCAGACGGGACAGACCTCGCCGGCGGCCTGGTCGCACACAGTGATCACGAAGTCCATGTGCACAGCACCGTCCTTGGCGTACTCTCCCCAGCTCTTGCTGCGGTAGCCGGTGTCCCGGTAGCGCAACTGACGCAGTGTGGAAAGCGCCAACGGATTGACGGCTCCCTTGGGATGGCTGCCGGCCGAATAGGCGACGAAGCGCTCTGAGCCCAGTTGATCGAGGATGCCCTCAGCCAGGATGGATCGGGCGGAGTTGCCCGTGCAGATGAACAGGACGTTGTGTTTTCGTTCGGTCATAAGAAGCTTTCAGCAGCAGGCTTTATTCGTGGCGACCACCACGGGGATGGACTTGAGGCCAGCAGGCCCAGCGCAACACGCACTTGCAGGCTCTGCGCCGCCAGGGGAGGCGCCTTCCCCGCGGCTCTGGCCGTACACCACGGCGGTTTCAAGGGTGCGGTAATGCTCCCAGGCAATACCTTGCGGATCGGTGACCCAGTGCTTGTCGCTCTTCGCATAGCAGCAGACGGTTTCCCCTTCATCGAAGATCGTCCGGTCGGCGAACTGGGCACGGACCTTGAGTTCAGCCAACTCGTCTTCGTCGTCGGCCTGGATCCCGAGGTGGTCGATGCCCGTGCCGTGACCGACGGTCGAGATGGCGAAGTTGACACGGGGGTCTTCCAGCATCCATTTCGCATAGTCTCGCTCGACGCGCGCGGGTTCCGCCGCAAAGAGGCGGGAGTAAAAGACGATGCTCTTGCTCAGGTCATCGACGTGCAGGTGAACATGGAAACGCTTCATGGTCGGTTCTCCTTGAGGGGGTAAGGGACAGGGCGGTGTGTGGTGGTGGCCCAAGGCTTAGGCCGAGATAGACGATCTCGTGGGAAGCGCGAGCTCGCGAAACATGCAGGTTGCTGAATCGGGGCAAACGCTGGCGAACTCCGCAGTCAAACGAATCGCCTCTGGGACGTCGGTTCTGGGACGCAGGCGATAGCCTCGCATGGCGAAGAAAGCAGCCGCAGTGGTCGTAAGCAGGAAGAGCTCCTGGATGCCTGCGGCTGCCGCGTGGGCCTGCAGGGCAAGCAGCAATGCATCCCCGTGTCCAGAGCCTCGGTGGGCCGGTGCGACCGCGAGGGATCGCAGCAGACCGGCGCTGCTCGCTCGCTCGACACCGACGCAGCCCACTAGGCCTTGCGCACCATCTGCGGGACGCAGTACAAGGAAGTCGCGAACGGCATCCGGCGTCAGATCGTCGTGGGGCAGGCCGCAAAGCTGCAGCAGCGCACGAATCTGCGCGAAGTCGCTGCTGGTGGCTGATTCGGGGTGCATGGCGACGTGACCTTCGTGACGGCGGCGGCGCTCAGCACGCGCAGGAGTTTTCGCCTTCTGCTTCCGTCAGGCAGGCCTGCCCCTGACAGCAGTTCTCCGTGAGGTAGGCCAGCAGCGCATTCATCTGGTCGAACGAAGCGCGGTAGATGAGATGCCGTCCCTGGCGCTCCTGGGAAATCAGGCCCGCGTTGGCCAATTCCTTGAGGTGGAACGAGAGACTTGTTGCGGGTACGCCGAGCGCCTCGGTCAGTGCTCCCGGCGTCATACCTTCCGGGCCTGCCACGACCAGCGTGCGGAACACACGCAGGCGGACTGCTTGCGCCAGAGCCATCAAGGAGCGGACAACAG
>Ga0256775_1000269_pt1 | contig 12221 bp, 9 predicted proteins | sample MC6MC0926MT_FD_186036 | JGI IMG/M metagenome (GOLD analysis project Ga0256775, IMG submission 186036) | Metatranscriptome of enriched soil aggregate microbial communities from Iowa State University, Ames, United States - MC6-MC0926-MT... | ecosystem: Environmental > Terrestrial > Soil >...
CGGGTCGGCCGGCCCGGGCGGGTCGGTCGAGAGCGCCGTCGGGGAGCCGAACGCGACGTCGGCCGCGGGGAACGGCGTGACGGCGGTGTTGACGTCGGCGGGACCCGGCAGGCCGTCGCACACCCGCGCGGGCGCGAACGTGGCGTACGTGCCCGCCGCGCACTGGAAGTCGACGACCGCGTCACCGCCCACGACGACCGTGCCGCCGAGCCGCGCGCCGCTGCGCACCACGGCCATGTCGCGCACGACGGCCTGGTCGGTGACGACGGCGCCGTCCCCGACCCACGCGGCCCCCTCGATGCGCGCGGAACCGTGGACCTGCGCGTCGCCACGGACCACGGCGTACGGGCCGACGTAGGCGGTGTCGTCGACCGTGGCGTCGTCGTCGACCCACCCGCCGCCGTTGGGGTGCGCGTGGCCGCCCTCGACGGGCTCGGCGGCGCCCGGCGACACGGTCGCCCCGGCGACACGGAACTCGTAGGGGTACCGCGCGGTCGAGCCGAACGCGCCACCCCCGGTCACGGTGTGCGTCACGGACGGCGTCCCGATGACCACGAGGTACGCCTCGTCCTCGCCGTCCCGCAGCGCGAACTGCACCTCCTCGTCCTGACCCTCGACGACCGGGCTGTACCGCGGGATGCCGTCGCGCAGCGCGACGATCCCGAGGCTCCAGCCGGCGTCGGGCGCGCCGGTGTGGCCGCGCAGCCGGACGTGGATGGTCGACAGGGGGGCGTCGGGGACCAGCCGCACGAGGTTGAAGCCGTAGTCGGACGGCGCGAAGCCGTCGAGCACGGTGTACCGGCCCGGGTCGTCCGGGACGGCCGTCACCGGCGTCGACCTGCCCGCGACCAGCACCGGGTCGAGACCGGCGACGCCCTCGAGGATCTGGCCCTGGTGGGTGAAGTCCCACGTGAGCGTCCGCAGCGCGTACTCGGCGACCCGCCGGTTGAGGCTCGCCTGGTCGATCTTGGCCAGCCGCCGGTACGTCTCGATCGGCGACTCCCCGTCCCGCGCGCCGCGCCACAGCCGTCCGAGCAGCTCGCCGCCGTCGCGGTCCGCCAGGTACTGCAGCAGCAGCCAGCCGCCGTCGCCCGAGCGGGCGCTCGACCACGGGAGCGACGGCGACCGCACGAGGTCGGACGGGTCGCCGATGCCGGAGTCCGACGACGCGGTCGCGAGGAAGGCGGCGCTCGCCGCCCGGAACGGGTCGCCCGCGTCCGCCGCGAAGCCCTGCCCGCCGTCCGCGGCGAAGCCCAGCACGGTCTCGGCGAACCCGCGGGCCAGGTCCCACGACGCGGTGGACACCCCCCGCAGCGCGGACACCTCGGCGCGGACCAGGCCGATGCCGTCGTCGACGGTCCCGGTCGCTGCGCGCTCCTGCGTCGACACGCCCCCGGTCGGGACGCCGCCGGGGCGTTCGGGCACGGTGCCGGACCAGGTCCCGTCGGCCAGGACGACGATCTTGTGCCGGCCCGCCGGTCCGCGCTCGTCGGCGACCTGCAGGTCGCGCACGTCGAGCGCGTACAGGGCGTCGAGGTCGGCGACGGTGGCCGCGGGGTCGAAGCGCAGCTCGGACGGCGCGTTCCGCGGGTCCTCGCCCGCGAGGTCGCCCCACGCGAGCACGACGTCGTCGCCCTCGAGGGTGTGGCTGCGCTGCCACACCGCCGACCACGCGGACGGCACACGGACGTCCTTCGTGCGGTCGTCGGCACGGCTCAGGGTCGTCACGACGAGGACCGCCGCCACGACGGGCACGAGGACGGCGGCCACGAGCGTGCCGCGTCGGATCCGGCCCATGCGGCGTGCGTCTCCTCCCGTCGGGTCCTGCGCACGCCGCGGTCGAGCTCGGGTCGAGGTCGGTCGGGGGTCGGGGTGCTGGTTTTCGCGCCCCACTGTCGTCCGGGCGGGGTGCCCGCGTCAATCGTCGCGGGAGTGACCGAACGGGTGACTCGTGACGCCGCCTCCGGCGTATGAGAACCCGATGAGAACCGGGGCCCCTGAGGGGGCCGCCCGGCGGCCGCTCAGGCCGTCAGTACCCCTCCGCCGCCTCGAGCCCGGACAGCACCGCCGCCGTGCCGGACAGCCCCAGCCGGGTCGCACCGGCCTCGATCATCGACAGCGCGTCGGCCGCGGTGCGCACGCCGCCCGACGCCTTGACCCCGAGCCGCCCGCCGACCGTCTCCGACATGAGCCGCACCGCGTGCACGCTCGCGCCGCCCGCCGGGTGGAACCCCGTCGACGTCTTCACGAAGTCCGCGCCCGCAGCCTCCGCCGCCCGGCACACCGCGACGATCTGCTCGTCGTCCAGCGCGGCCGACTCGATGATGACCTTGAGCACGACGGGCTTGGGCGTCGCGGCCCGCACGGCCGTGATGTCCGCCTCGACGTCGCCGTACCGGCCCTCGATCGCGGCGCCCACGTCGATGACCATGTCGACCTCGTCGGCCCCGTCGCGCACCGACCGCGCGGCCTCGGTCGCCTTGACGTCGCTGTGGTGCTTGCCCGACGGGAAGCCGCACACCGTCGCGACCTTGAGCCCGGGGGCCTGCGAGAGGTCGAGCGGCAGGAACGACGGCGACACGCACACGGAGTACACGCCGAGCCGGTGCCCCTCCGCCACGAGCGCCTCGACGTCCGCCGTCGTCGCCTCCGGCTTGAGGAGCGTGTGGTCGACGTACTGCGCCAGGGCGGCCGCGTCGAAGGGGGTGCTGGTCATCGTTCTGCCTCTCGGTTCTCCCGGCGCGGGCTCAGGCCCGGTGCCGGCTGCCGCGCACCGCCGCGAAGGCCGGGCGGATCACGGTGTCGATCAGGATCGTGCGCTCGTCGTGGTGGAGGAACGTGTTCGCCGCCGCGGCCACCGTGACGTCCTGCAGGTCGTCGAGCGTCCAGCCGGCCTGCTCGACGAGCAGCGTGAGCTCGCGCGTGAGCGTCGTGCCGGACTGCAGGCGGTTGTCGGTGTTCACGGTCACCGTGAAGCCGAGGCTCTTGAGCCGCGTGACGGGGTGCTCCGCGACCGAGGCCGCCGCACCCGTCTGCACGTTGGACGACGGGCACAGCTCGAGCGGCACACGCCGGTCGCGCACCCAGTGCGCCACCCGGCCGAGCTTGTCGCCGAGCTCGTCGACCGTGATGTCGTCGACGATCCGCACCCCGTGCCCCAGCCGGCACGCACCCGCGACGTGCAGCGCCTCGGAGATCGAGTCGAGCCCCGCCGCCTCACCCGCGTGGACGGTGGCCGGCACCTGCGCGGCCGCCAGGGTCCGGAACGCCGCCTCGTGCCGCGACGGCGGGAAGCCGTCCTCGGCGCCGGCGATGTCGAACCCGACGACGCCCTCGTCGCGGTTCTCGATCGTGAGCGCCGCGATCTCCTCGCCCCGGTCGGCGTGCCGCATCGCCGTGAGCAGCGTCCCGATCCGGATCGAGCGGCCCTGCGCGGCGGCCTCCGCGATGCCCTCGGTGAACCCGGCCTGCACGGCGTCGACGACCTGCTGCAGCGTGAGCCCGCGCTGCAGGTGCTGCTCGGGCGCGTACCGCTGCTCGGCGTACACGACGCCGTCCGCGGCGAGGTCGAGCACCGACTCGCGGGCGACTCGCCGCAGGCCCTCTTCCGTCTGCATCACGGCGACGGTGTGGTCGAACGTCTCGAGGTAGCGCACCAGCGTGCCCGACGAGGCGGCCTCGACGAACCAGCGGCCCAGCTCGTCCGGATCCGTGGTCGGCAGCTCGTGGCCGATCTCCGCGGCGAGCTCGACGATCGTCGCGGGGCGCAGGCCGCCGTCGAGGTGGTCGTGCAGGACCACCTTCGGGAGCGTGGGGATCAGGGCGACCAGCGCGGCCGTCCCGGCCTCGCGCTGGGCGTCGTGCTCGGCCTGGGGCGCCTCGGGCGCCGCCTCGGGAGCTGTGCCCTGCGCCGCGTCGGCCGCTTCGTCGGGCGCGCCTGCGGGCGGGGTGTCCTGCGGCGTCTCCGGTGCGGCGTCTGCCGGGTTTGCCGGTTCCGTCGGTTCTGGGTGGGTCATGCGGACACCGTACCTGCGGCCTCGCGGCGGGTCCCGCAGCAGGTCCCGTCGACGACCGCGGCGGCGAGGCTCGCGGTCACGCGACGTCGCCCTGGTCGTCGTCCTCGGCGGGCACCTCGGTGTCCTGCTCCACGACGTCGGCCTCGTCGGCCGTCCCCTCGCGGTCGGCGCGGGGGAACCCCGGCTCGTACTCCTCGGGGTCGGTCGGCGTGTCGTCGGGCTCGTCGGTGAGCCGCAGCGGCTGCTCGGGGACGGCCGGCTCGAGGCCCGCGTCCTGCCATGCGCCGGATCCGGGGACGGTGCTCATGACTCCTCCTGCCGCGTCGTCGGGGTGGTCCTGACCATCGTGCTCTGTGCGGGTAGCGGTCGCCAGGCGGGCGCCGTCACGCGTCGACGCGGTCGATGACCAGCGGCCCGACCTCCACGGCCGTGCCCGCGGGCGCCACGACGACACCGCCGTCGAGGGCCTCCCGGGCGCGGGCGAACTTCTCGGGAGTGTCCGTGTGCAGCGTGAGGATCGGCTGCCCGGCCCGGACCGGCTCGCCCGGCTTGACGTGCAGCTCGACACCCGCACCGGCCTGCACCGGGTCCTCCTTGCGCGCACGACCGGCGCCGAGCCGCCACGCCGCGACGCCGACCGCGTACGCGTCGAGGGCCGCGAGCACGCCGTCGCTCGTCGCGAGCACCTGGTCGGTCTCCTTCGCGACGGGCAGCGTCGCGTCGGCGTCGCCGCCCTGCGCCTCGATCATGCGGCGCCACGCGTCCATCGCGCGCCCGTCCGCGAGCGCCGCCGCCGGGTCCGCGTCGGGCCGGCCGGCCGCGACGAGCATCTCGCGCGCGAGCGCGACCGTGAGCTCGACGATGTCCGCGGGACCGCCGCCCGCGAGCACCTCGACGGACTCCCTGACCTCGAGCGCGTTGCCGGCCGTGAGCCCGAGCGGCGTGGACATGTCGGTGAGCAGCGCGACCGTCTTCACACCGGCGTCCGTGCCGAGCTCGACCATCGTGCGCGCGAGCTCCCGGGCGCGGTCGAGGTCCTTCATGAAGGCCCCCGAGCCGACCTTGACGTCGAGCACGAGCGCACCCGTGCCCTCGGCGATCTTCTTGCTCATGATCGAGCTCGCGATGAGCGGGATGGCCTCGACCGTGCCCGTGACGTCACGCAGCGAGTAGAGCTTGCGGTCGGCGGGCGCGAGCCCCGACCCGGCCTGGCAGATGACCGCGCCGACGTCGTCGAGCTGGCGCATCATCTCGTCGTTCGACAGCGCGGCCCGCCAGCCCGGGATCGACTCGAGCTTGTCGAGCGTGCCGCCCGTGTGGCCCAGCCCGCGGCCGGACAGCTGCGGCACGGCCACGTCGAACACCGCGACGAGCGGGGCGAGCGGCAGCGTGATCTTGTCCCCGACGCCACCCGTCGAGTGCTTGTCGGCGGTCGGGCGGGACAGGCCCGAGAAGTCCATCCGCTCGCCGCTCGCGATCATCGCGGCCGTCCAGCGGGCGATCTCGGCGCGGTCCATGCCGTTGAGCAGGATCGCCATGGCGAGCGCCGACATCTGCTCGTCGGCGACCACGCCGCGCGTGTACGCGTCGATGACCCAGTCGATCTGGCCGTCCGTCAGGCGCCGCCCGTCCCGCTTGGCGACGATGACGTCGACGGCGTCGAAAGACTCGCTCATGCCCGCTCCTCCAGGTCGGCCGGCCCGAACGCGTCGGGCAGCACCTCGGTCATCGGCTTCACGCCGCTCACGGTCTCGACGAGCAGGCGCGGCCCGCCGTGCTCGAACAGCAGCTGGCGGCACCGGCCGCACGGCATGAGCACGTTGCCGTGCCCGTCCACGCACGTGAACGCGACGAGCCGGCCACCGCCCGACACGTGCAGCCCCGAGACGAGCGCGCACTCGGCGCACAGCGTCAGGCCGTACGACGCGTTCTCGACGTTGCACCCCACGACGACGCGGCCGTCGTCCACGAGGGCTGCCGCCCCCACGGGGAACTTCGAGTACGGCACGTACGCCCGCTGCATCACGTCCGTCGCGGCCGCCCGCAGGGCGTCCCAGTCGACGTCGGTCATGTCACTCCTTGACGTAGGGCTCCCCCGCCGCCGCCGGGCCGCGGACGCGACCGACGAGCCCGGCGACCGCCACGATCGTCACGAGGTACGGGAGCATGAGCATGAACTGGTTGGGGACGGGCGTCTGCAGCACGCCGAGCACCTGCTGCAGCTTGTCCGAGAAGCCGAACAGCAGGGCCGCCGCGAGTGCGCCGACGGGGGTCCACCGGCCGAGGATCATGGCCGCGAGGGCGATGTAGCCCTTGCCGGCCGTCATCTCCTGGCTGAACGCCCCGACGGACCCGATGGTGAAGAACGCCCCACCGAGGCCGGCCACCATGGAGCCGAGCAGCACGTTGCGCCACCGCGTCGCCTGCACGTCGATGCCGACGGTGTCGGCCGCGAGCGGGTGCTCGCCGACCGCACGGACCCGCAGGCCCCACCGGGTGCGGAACAGCGCGATCGTGATGACGACCACTGCGACGTACAGCAGGTAGACGAGCAGCGTCTGCCGGAACAGCACCGGGCCGATGATCGGGATGCCCGACAGCACGGGGATGTCGATCACCGGCATGCGCGGCGGCGAGTTGAGCGTCGCGGCGTTCGGCTTGAGCACCGACGAGAACAGGAAGCTCGTCAGCCCGACGGCGAACACGTTGAGCACCACGCCGACGATGATCTGGTTGACGCGGTACTTCACGGTGAACAGCGCGAGCAGCGACCCGATGACGAGCCCCGCGACCGGCGCCGCGATGAGCCCGGCGTACACCGAGTGCGTGACGGACGCCACGACGGCCGCACCGAAGGCCCCGGTGAGCAGCTGGCCCTCGATCGCGATGTTGACGACGCCGGCGCGCTCGTTGAGCAGACCGCCCATGGCGCCGAACGCGAGCGGCACGGCGAGGATCAGCGACCCCTGCAGCAGCCCGACGAGCGACATCGACTTGCCGGCGACGGCCCAGGCGAGGAACGACAGGACCCACAGCACGCCGAACAGCGCACCGACCCAGCGGCCCAGCGGCTGCCGGTTCCAGGCCCGCCAGGCGGCGTACGCCGCGAGCAGCAGCATGAGCACGCCGAGCAGGATCGCGGTCGCCTTGGACGGCACCGAGACGGGCCCGATCTGCACCCAGTCGTTGTCCGTCGAGATGACGAACGTCGTGTCCTCGCCGCTCTTGCCGAGGAGGCCGAACAGCACCAGCGCCGCGAGGCCGAGGACACCGAACGCGATCGGCGCCTTCCAGGACCTGCGGGTGAGCGGCTCGGTGCGCGCGGGCGTCGCCGCGGGTGCCTGCGTGTCGAGGGCGGTCACGCTGCCGCTCCCTTCGCGACGGCCGTCCTCGGTGTCGGAAGACGGAAGATGGCCCGCACGAGCGGTGGTGCGGCGATGAACAGCACGACGAGCGCCTGGATGACCAGGACGATGTCGATCGGCGTGCCCGTCGCGGCCTCCATGACGCGCCCGCCGACGTTGAGGCCGCCGTACAGCAGACCGGCGAAGAAGATGCCGAGCGGCCGCGACCGGCCGAGCAGGGCGACCGTGATCGCGTCGAACCCGAGCGACCCTGCGATGCCGCCGGTGAGCTGGTGCTCGGTGCCGAGGATGTGCACGCCGCCCGCGAGACCGGCGAGCGCACCGGACACGAGCATCACGAGGACGATCGTCGTGGGGATCCCGATGCCCGCGGTGCGCGACGCGTGCGGGTTCGACCCGACGGCCCGGAACCGGAAGCCGAGGACCGACCGGGTCATGAGCCACCAGACGAAGATCGAGGCGAGGATCGCGACGATGAAGCCGGCGTGCAGCCGCGACCAGTCGCCGAGCAGCAGCGGCAGCTGCGCCGTCTCCTTCACGCCCGGGCTCGTCGGCTGGTTGGACCCCGCCCGCGTGAACTTGTCGGTCGTGAGCAGGTACGCCAGCAGGTACAGGGCGACGTAGTTGAGCATGATCGTGACGATCACCTCGTGGGCGCCGGTCCTGGCCTTGAGCACACCCGCGATGCCGGCCCAGATCGCACCGCCGAGGACGCCGCCGAGCAGGGCGAGGAGCAGGTGCACGCCGGCCGGGAGGCTGTACGTGAAGCCGATGTACCCGCCGACCGTCGCGCCGAGGATGATCTGGCCCTGGGCACCGATGTTGAACAGCCCGGCCCGGAAGCCCACGGCGACGCCGAGCGCCGCGATGATCAGCGGCGTCGCGACCGTCATGGTCTCGGTGAGCGGCCGGATGGCCTTCTGGAAGGTGTCGGCCTGGCCGTTGTACACGGCGCCGCGGAACATCGCCGCGTACGCGTCCCACACCGCGTTCCAGGCCGCCGTGAGGGTGTCCATCGGCTTCGCGAAGAAGTAGTGGGCCGCCGCGGTGACGTCGGGGTTCGTGAACGCGATGAGCAGGCCGCCGATCAGCAGCGCGAGCACGAACGCGAGCACGCTCACGCCGATGTCGCCGCTCACGATCTCGCGCAGCGCCCGCTCCCCGCGGTCCTCCGCCGCCTTCGCCTTCTCGGGCTCGGGCATCCCGCTCGTCGGGGACGCCTTCTCGCCGACGATCTCGTCACTCATTCCCGGCCTCCGTGGGGTGCGCCGCGGCGTGCGCGATCGCCTCGTCGTGCGGGACGCCGGCCATCATGAGGCCGAGCACGTCACGCGGCGTGTCCGACGGGACGATGCCCACCAGGCGGCCGCGGTACATCACCGCGATGCGGTCGGCGAGCTCGACGACCTCGTCGAGCTCGGTCGAGACGATCAGCACCGGGGTGCCGCCGTCACGCTCCGCCACGATCCGGCGGTGCAGGAACTCGATCGAGCCGACGTCCACGCCGCGCGTGGGCTGGCTCGCGATGAACAGCTTGAGCGGTCGCGACAGCTCGCGCGCGAGGACGACCTTCTGCTGGTTGCCGCCCGAGAGCCGGCCGGCGGCCTGCGTCGCGGACTGCGTCCGGATGTCGTACTCCTCGATCCGGTGGTCCGCGTTCTTGCGGATCGCGGCCAGGTCGAGCGCGCCGCCCCGCGAGAACTGCTTGGTGGCGACCAGGTCGAGCACCAGGTTCTCCGCGACCGAGAAGTCGCCGACGAGCCCGTCGACGGACCGGTCCTCGGGCACGAACCCGACGCCGGCGTCGAGCACCTGCCTGGGCGACAGCCCGACGAGCTCGCGCCCCTCCAGCAGGACCGACCCCGCGGCGGGCCGTTCCAGGCCGAGCAGCGCCTCGCACAGCTCCGTCTGGCCGTTGCCCTGCACGCCGGCGAGGGTGAGGATCTCGCCCTTGGCGAGCTCGAACGACACGCCGTCGACGACCGCGGTGCCGTTGGCGTCGAGCACCGTGAGGTCCTTGACCTGCACGGTCGTCTCGCCGGGCACCGCGGGGGTCTTGCCGAGCGACAGGGACACCGCGCGGCCGACCATCATCGACGCGAGGTCCGTCTCGCTCGCCTCCGGTGACGCGGACCCGACGACGGCGCCGCGACGGATCACCGTGATGCGGTCGGCCACCGCGCGCACCTCGCGCAGCTTGTGGGTGATGAAGACGATGGACGTCCCCGACTCCTTGAGCTGGCGCATGATCCCGATGAGCTCGTCGGTCTCCTGCGGTGTCAGCACGGCGGTCGGCTCGTCGAGGATGAGGACCTTCGCGTCGCGGGCGAGCGCCTTGACGATCTCGACCCGCTGCTGGACGCCGACGGGGAGGTCCTCGACGACGGCGTCGGGGTCGAGCTCGAACCCGAACCGGTCGGCGAGCTCGCGGACGCGCTGGCGGGCCACGTCGAGGTCGAGCATCCCGACGCCGCCCGGCTTGGTGGACTCGTGGCCGAGCATGACGTTCTCGGCGACCGTGAACACGGGGACCAGCATGAAGTGCTGGTGGACCATGCCGATGCCCGCGGCGAGCGCGTCGCGGGGTCCGGTGAAGGTCCGGGGCTCGTCGTCGAGCAGGATCTCGCCGGAGTCCGCGTCGTACAGACCGAACAGGACGTTCATCAACGTCGACTTGCCGGCCCCGTTCTCGCCGAGCAGCGCGTGGATCTCGCCGGGCTCGATCACGAGGTCGATGTGGTCGTTGGCCACGAGCGGGCCGAAGGACTTGGTGATCCCGCGCAGCTCGAGCTTCACAGCGGCGACTCCTTCATCGCAGTGACAAGGCCGACATTAGACCTGGTGGGACGTGCGCGGGGGTCGGCCCGGACGGCGAGTCCGGACCGACCCCCTGGCGTCACATCAGGACTGCGGCGAGCTGGGCGAGGTCACCTTCACCGTGCCGTCGATGATGTCCTGCTTCAGCTTGTCGACCTCGGCCTTGAGGTCCGCGGGGACCTTCGAGTCGAAGTCGTGGAACGGCGCCAGGCCGACGCCCTCGTTCTTCAGCGTGCCGACGTAGGCCGTGTTGTCGAACTCGTCCTTCGACGCGGCGGTGACGACGTCGTTGACGGCGGTGCCGATCTCCTTGAGCACCGACGTGAGGATGATGTCCGAGGAGTCCGGGTTGGTCTCGACGCCGTCGGAGTCGACCCAGATCACGGACACGGACTTGCCGGCGGTGTTCGCGTCGTGCGCCGCGGCGAGCGTGCCGCCGCCGACCGGGCCCGCGACGGGCAGGATGATGTCCGCGCCCTGGTCGATGAACGTGTTGGTCAGCTGCTGACCCTTGGACTGGTCCTCGAAGTCACCCGTGAACGAGCCGTTCTGCGCCTTGCTGTCCCAGCCGAGCGTCTTGACCGAGGTGCCGTGCACCTCGTTGTACTTGGCGACGCCGTCCACGAAGCCGTCCATGAAGATCGTGACGGTCGGGATCTGGATGCCGCCGTACGTGGCGACCGTGCCGGTCTTGCTCATGCCCGCGGCGAGGTAGCCCGCGAGGTACGACGCCTCGACCGTGTTGAAGCTCAGCGGCTTGACGTTGTCGAGCTCGATCGTGTTGCCGTCCGCGTCCTGCGCGGTCGAGTCGACGATCGCGAAGTTCGTGTCCGTGTTGGCCTGGGCGGCGTCGCCCGTGGCCGTCGCGAGCAGGAAGCCGACCGTGACGATGAGGTTGCAGTTCTGGCCGACCATCGTGTCGATGTTCGGCGCGAAGTCGGACTCCTGCTTCGACTCCGCCGTGGCGGTCTTGATGCCGAGGTCGGACTCCGCCTGCTTCAGGCCGTTGTAGCCCGACTCGTTGAACGACTTGTCGTTGAAGCCGCCGGAGTCGGACACCATGCAGGCCTTGAAGTCGGACGCGCCGGCGGTGCCGGTCGCTCCGGACGTGGCCTCGTCCTCGGGGGCGCTGCCACACGCCGCGAGCGCGAGGGCGACAGCCCCGCTGAGCGCGGCCACACGAATGATGTTCTTCACGCGGATCTCCTGGATCTCGTCGGCACGCCTGCGCAGTGCATGACGGACGGCGCAGCAGCACCTCGTCGCGCAGGCGGCTCGTCCGGCTTCGATGCTCCGGACACTACTGAGCCGCGCGTGGCGTGCATGTTACCGAGCGGTATCCGCCAGGCTTCGTTACCTAGTTGGAATGTCCTCCCAGGTGACGGACGTGCGGTCCCACCATCCGAGATCGGACGTTCAGGGGCAGGACGTCCGTTCAGACCCGCCCGGCGAGCACGGCGACCCGGGCGAGCAGCAGCGCACCCGCCTCGACCGCACGCTCGTCGACCCGCAGGTCGCCCTGGTGGATGTCGTACGTGTGACCGCCGGGCGTGCGCGTGCCGAGCCGCGCCATCGACCCCGGCACCTTCGTCAGGTACCAGGCGAAGTCCTCGCCGCCGAGCGACTGCTCCGTCAGCAGCACGGAGTCGGGCCCGAGCACGTCGCGCGCCGCGGCCTCGAGCACGCCCGTCGCGCGCTCGTCGTTCTCGACCGGCGGCACGCCGCGCTGGTGCCGCACCTGCACCTCGACGCCGAGCGGCGCGACCACCTGCTCGACGGCCGCGTGGAACACCTCCGACGCCTTCTCCCAGGCCCGCACGTCCAGGCACCGCAGCGTCCCCTTGACCGTGCCGGTCGACGGGATCGCGTTGTGCGCCGACCCCGCCGTCACGGCGCCCCACGTGAGGTTGACGCCCGAGCGCGGATCCAGCCGACGGCCGAGGATCGCGGGGACCTGCGTGATGACCTGGCCGAGCGCGAACACGACGTCGCCCGTCAGGTGCGGCCGGGAGGTGTGGCCACC
>Ga0256775_1000270_pt1 | contig 12219 bp, 10 predicted proteins | sample MC6MC0926MT_FD_186036 | JGI IMG/M metagenome (GOLD analysis project Ga0256775, IMG submission 186036) | Metatranscriptome of enriched soil aggregate microbial communities from Iowa State University, Ames, United States - MC6-MC0926-MT... | ecosystem: Environmental > Terrestrial > Soil >...
CCGTCGAACGTCCGCCCCAGCTTGACCAGCGGCACGGCGAGGAACCCGACGAGCCCCACGAACGCGACCGCTGCGATGAGGCCTGCGACGTCACCGACCGACATGCCACCCCTCCAGTCCGGGGTCCCGACGACCCCGCCGGAAACCCTACCCACGAACCCGCCGCGCACGCGCACGACGCCACCGACCACGCCGACCGTCCCCTGGCGCACGAACGCCCCGCGTGCGACGTGCGCAGCGGGGCGTTCGTGGAGCCTGGGTCAGCGGGCGTAGTACTCGACGACCAGCTGGACCTCGCAGGTCACGGGGACCTCGGCGCGCTTGGGGGCGCGGACCAGGACGGCGCTCAGCTTCTCGAGCTGCACGTCGAGATAGCCCGGGACGGCCGGCAGGACGTCACGGTGCGCACCGGCGGCAGCGACCTGGAACGGCACGGTGGCCTGGCTCTTCGGCTTGATCTGCAGCGTCTGGCCGGGCTTCACGCGGAACGACGGGCGGTCCACGATCTTGCCGTCGACCAGGATGTGGCGGTGCACCACGACCTGGCGGGCCTGCAGGATGGTGCGGGCGAAGCCCGAGCGCAGCACGAGCGCGTCGAGACGCGTCTCGAGGTTCTCGACGAGCGCCTCACCGGTCAGGCCCGGGGCCTTGCGGGCGTCCTCGTACGCACGGGCGAGCTGCTTCTCGCGGAGCGCGTACTGCGCGCGCAGACGCTGCTTCTCGCGCAGACGGACGGCGTAGTCCGACTCGGTGCGGCGACGGGCACGGCCGTGCTCACCGGGCGGGTAGGGGCGCTTCTCGAAGTGCTTGACGGCCTTGGGCGTCAGGGCCAGGCCGAGCGCGCGGCTCAGGCGGACCTGGCGACGCGAGCGGGTCACACTGCTCACAGAGTTACTTCCTGTCGTTGTAGACGTCACACCCGGAGACGGACACGTTCCGCCGGGCGTGGGGCCGACCGTGGATGCGTCGCGTCTGTTCTCGACGCTGGCTGAGGCCCCAGGTGGCCGTCCGGACGAGGGCGTGCACGCACACCCGTCCCGCGGACGACCTCGACACTCTACCCTGCGACCGCCGCGATCCCCGAATCAGGGACGCTCGTCGAGGATCGCCCGCACGCGCTCCAGCCGTTCGGCGACCTGCCGCTCGTACCCGCGGTCGCTCGGCTCGTAGTACCGGGTGCCCACGAGCTCGTCGGGCAGGTACTGCTGCGCCGCGACCGCGTGCGGCTCGTCGTGCGCGTACACGTAGCCGGTGCCGTGGCCGAGCTGCCGGGCACCCGGGTAGTGCGCGTCCCTCAGGTGCGACGGCACGGACCCGAGCCGTCCGGCCTGGACGTCCGCCAGCGCCTTGTTGATGCCGTTGTACGCCGCGTTCGACTTCGGTGCCGTCGCCAGATGGACCACGGCCTCGGCCAGGATGATCCGCGCCTCCGGCATGCCGATCAGGGCGACGGCCTGCGCCGCCGCCACCGCGGTCTGCAGCGCGCTCGGGTCCGCCATGCCGACGTCCTCGGCGGCCGAGATCACGATGCGCCGGGCGATGAACCGCGGGTCCTCCCCCGCCGCGATCATGCGGGCGAGGTAGTGCAGCGACGCGTCGACGTCCGAGCCGCGCACCGACTTGATGAACGCACTGATCACGTCGTAGTGCTGGTCGCCGTCGCGGTCGTAGCGGACCGCCGCCACGTCGATCGCCCGCTCCACCGTCGCGAGGTCGACGAGCACCGGGTCCTCCCCCGCCTGCTCGTCCGACAGCGCTGCCCCGGCCGCCGCCTCGAGGATCGTCAGCGCCTTGCGCGCGTCGCCGCCCGCGAGCCGCAGCAGGTGCTCCTCGGCGTCCTGTGCGAGCGTGACGGCCCCGCCGAGCCCTCGTTCGTCATCCACCGCCCGGCGGACCAGCGTGCGCACGTCGTCGGTGCCCAGCGGCTGCAGGGTGAGCAGCAGCGAGCGGGACAGGAGCGGGGAGTTGACCGAGAACGACGGGTTCTCCGTGGTCGCGGCGACGAGCGTGACCCAGCGGTTCTCCACGCTCGGCAGCAGCGCGTCCTGCTGGGCCTTGGTGAACCGGTGCACCTCGTCGATGAACAGGACCGTCTCGGACCCGTCCGTCGCGAGACGCCTCCGGGCGTCCTCGATGACCGCGCGCACGTCCTTGACGCCCGCGGTGACCGCCGAGAGCTCGACGAAACGGCGGCCCGACGTCGCGGCGATCAGGTACGCGAGCGTCGTCTTCCCCGTGCCCGGCGGGCCCCACAGGACGACCGACGTCGGTGCCGCGCGCCGGGCCGCGTCGTTCGCGGGCTCGACGAGCCGGCGCAGCGGCGACCCTGCGACGAGCAGGTGCGACTGGCCCGCGACCTCGTCGAGCGTGCGCGGCCGCATGCGGACGGCCAGCGGCGCGTTCGCCCCCACCGCCGGCACGCCGGTGGCGGTCGACGTGACGGAGTCGAACAAGTCCATGCGGGCAGGGTACGCACGCCCACCGACGGTGTCGGACCGCGCCTCGGCGCGACCCAGTCACACGGACGGGCGGCCGCGGTGACTCACCCGGTCGGAGGCCGCCGAGATGCGTGCGCCGCCGGGCGTCGACCTGCGACGATGACCGGCGTGTTCGCGCGACTCGGCCGCACCGTGGCCCACCACCCCCGTCTCACCGTGCTCGTGTGGGTGGTGGTCGCCGTCGCGGGCTACGCCCTCGCGGTGTTCGGCGTGCACGGCGAGAGCCTGTTCGACCGGCTGACCTCGGGCGCCCCCGGTGTCCCCGGGTCGCAGAGCGAGCAGGCGCAGGCGATCCTCGAGGCCAGCGGCGCACGCGGGTCGTCGCTCACGCTCGTGCTGCAGGGCGTCGACCCGACCGACCCCGACGTCGCGACAGCGTTCGCGCCCGCGCGCGAGGACCTCGGGGCGATCGACGGCGTCGCCGCCGTCATCGACCCGCTCGCGCTGCCCGGCGGAGTCACGAACCCGGCGGCCGCCCCGCTGGTCGCGAAGGACGGCAACGGGTTCCTCGTGGTCGTCGAGCTGTCCTCCGACCTCGGCGAGGACGCCCGGCAGACGGCGCTCGACGACGTCGAGCAACGCCTCGAGCAGGTGCCCGACGACCTGCGCGACGTCGCCCCGGACGTCACCGGGATCGTCGGCGGGACGACCCTGATCGTCGGCGCCATCAACGAGCAGGTCGAGACCGACCTGCGCACGGGCGAGACCATCGCGCTGCCGATCGCGCTGCTCATCATGGTGCTGGTGTTCGGCGGGTTCCTCGCCGCCGCGATGCCGATGGCCGGTGCGCTCGCCTCCATCGCCGGTGGCCTCGCCGTGCTGCTCGGCTTCTCGTACGTGCTCGACCTCGACGCGTCCGTCGTCAACGTCGTCACGCTGCTCGGCCTCGGCCTGTCGATCGACTACGGGCTGCTCATCGTGTCCCGGTTCCGGGAGGAGCTGCACCACCTCGTCGACGAGGACGGCGGCGAGGGCAGCCGTCGACGGCGCGGCGACGGCGCTGTGATCCAGGCACTCGAACGGACCATGGCGACCGCGGGCCGGACGGTGACGTTCTCCGCGCTCATCGTGGCGATCTCGATCGCGGGCCTGCTCGTGTTCCGGCCGCAGATCCTGCGCGCCGTCGGTGCCGCCGGTGTCGCCGTCATCGTCGTCGCCGTCGCGACCGCCGTCACGCTCGTGCCCGCGCTCGTGGTGCTCGCCGGTCGCCGGCTCATCCGGCCGAGCATCCTCGCGCGGATCCCCGGGCTGCGGTCGATCCTCGCGCGGACGTCGGACGTGCAGTCCGAGGAGGGCGCGTTCTCCCGGACCACGGAGCGCGTGCAGCGGCACCCGTGGTGGGTGCTGCTCGGGTGCCTCGCCCTGCTGGGGCTGCTCGCGCTCCCCCTGCGGCACATCGAGCTGCGCAACTCCACGACGGAGCTGCTGCCCGCCGGCAGCACGCAGCGCGAGTTCGTCGACCTGCTCGCCGACCAGTACCCCGCGTCGACCACGCCGGCCGTCACGGTCGTCGCGGAGGCCACGCTCGAGGAGGCCACCGCGTGGGCCGCGACGCTCGAGGACCTGGACGGCGTCGCGTCGGTGGACCCGCCGTCCGTGATCGGCTCGCACGTCGTGATCGGCGTGCGCCCCGACACCGACGACCCGGGCGGTCCGGTCGCGCGGGAGGTCGTGGAGGAGGTGCGCGCGCTCGACGCGCCGTTCCCGACGTGGACGACGGGTCAGGCCGCGACGCAGATCGACTTCACCGACGCCCTGAAGGACCGGGCCCGCCTCGCGATCGGCATCGTCGCGGTCGCGACCCTCGTGCTGCTCTTCCTCATGACCGGGTCCGTGGTGATCCCCGTCAAGGCGCTGCTCACCAACGCGGTGTCGCTCGCCGCGTCGCTCGGCGTCCTCGTCTGGGTGTTCCAGGACGGGCACCTGTCCGGCCTGCTCGGGTTCACGTCGACGGGCGGGATCGAGACGTACGTCGTCGCGATGGTCATCGCGTTCGCGTTCGGGCTCGCGATGGACTACGAGGTGTTCCTGCTGTCCCGCATCAAGGAGCTGTACGACTCCGGTCGGCCCAACGACGTCGCGGTCCGGCTCGGTCTGCAACGGTCCGGGCGGATCATCACGTCGGCTGCAGCCATCGTCATCGTCGTGTTCGCCGGCTTCGTCGCCGGGCAGATGCTCGTCATCAAGGAGGTCGGCTTCTCGCTGGCCGTCGCGGTGCTCGTCGACGCGACCCTCGTCCGGCTCCTGCTCGTGCCCGCGACCATGACGATCCTCGGACGCGCCAACTGGTGGGCACCGAAGTTCCTGCGCCGGCTGCACGCCCGGTTCTCGATCACGCACTGAGAGGCACGATGTCGGAGCGTCTGCGCACCACGTCCGGCGAGTCGCCGGGCACGTTCGCGTTCCGCCTCGGCGTGGTGGTCGCCGTGTCCCTCGTGGCCGTGGTGCTGCTGGTCACGCTCGTGATGGTCGCACTCGGTCCGCGAGACGACCCGAGCGCCGCGTTCGGATGGGTGTACCAGGGGATGCTCGTCGTCGCGATGGCCGTGGCCCTGCCACCGATGTGGAGGTGGGCGCTGGCCGCGCGGCCGCGGGAGAGCGTGCCGGTGCTGCCCGTCGACGAGGACCCCGCATCGGGACCCCACGACGGGCTCAGCGGGAACGCGCCGCTGCCCCGGCGCTGGTGAGACCCGCGGCGCTCACGCGGGCGGCCGCTCGGCGCCTACGGGCCCGAAGGAGGCGAGCGCGGCGTCGAGCGTGAAGCCCAGGCGGGTGTAGAGCCGCCGGGCCACGGCGTTCTCGGCGTACATCCCGAGGCTCACGAACGCCACGCCGTCGGCGAAGGCCTGCCGCACGGCGGCCCTGGTCAGGGCGGTCCCGAGGCCGCCCGTGCGCGCGTCCGGCACGACGCCGAGGCCGTGCACGTGCCACGACGCCGGGCCGTGGGCGGCCCGCGCCGTCGCGCCGACGACGCCGAGCAGGCCGTCAGGGCCATCCGCACCCCACCAGCCCGCCTCTCCCGGCCGCGTGGGGTCGGCGGACGTGCCCGGGTTGCCCACGGCCAGGCAGGCGCGGATCGCGTCCGCCTCCGCGCCGGGGTCGAGTCGCCGCACGGTGGGCTCACCGTCGTGCGCCGGCGGTGCCTGGTCCGTCGACAGCCAGTCCCACTCGGAGAACGGCGCAAGTCCGAGGGCAGCCAGTACCGCGGCGGGCACCTCGGCCGCGCGCGTGACGTTGAGCCACGCGGCACGGTCGACGAACCCCGCGCGCGCGAGCGGCGAGCCGGGCTCCTGACGGCACGCGGCGACGTCCGTCAGGAGGCCCTCCACGTGGGGTCCCGCCCCGAGGGTCAGCAGGAACGGGCCGCGCGGCGACGGCGATGCGAGCAGCACCGCATGGTCGTCGCCGACCACCACCGCGTCCTGCCAGCGCGCGTCGAGCCCGCCGAGCATGCGGTGCCGTCGCCAGCCCTCGGGGAGCCGGTCGAGCAGGCCGCTCACGCGGTCGGCTGCTCCCCCGCCGCCGGCCCGGCCGGCGTCGCCGGCTTCGGCTTCGCGTCGACACCGGCCTCCCGACGCTGCTCGGGCGTGATGGGTGCCGGTGCGGCCGTCAGCGGGTCGTACCCGCCGCCCGACTTCGGGAACGCGATGACGTCGCGGATCGACTCCGACTTCGTCATGAGCGCCACGATGCGGTCCCAGCCGAACGCGATCCCGCCGTGCGGCGGGGCACCGAACTGGAACGCGTCGAGCAGGAAGCCGAACTTCTCCTGCGCCTCGGCCGGGCCGATGCCCATGACGTCGAACACGCGCTCCTGCACGTCACGGCGGTGGATACGGATCGAGCCGCCGCCGATCTCGTTGCCGTTGCAGACGATGTCGTACGCGTACGCGAGCGCCGCCCCCGGGTCCTGCTCGAACGTGTCGATCCACTCGGGGGTCGGCGACGTGAACGCGTGGTGCACGGCCGTCCAGGCGCCGCCGCCGACCGCGACGTCGTCGTCCTCGCCCGTGGGCTTGAACAGCGGCGCGTCGACGACCCAGACGAACTCCCACGCGTCCTCGTCGATGAGCCCACCGCGCCGGCCGATCTCCAGGCGCGCGGCACCGAGCAGCGCACGCGCCTCCGAGACGGAGCCGGCGGCGAAGAAGATCGCGTCGCCCGGGCTCGCACCCACGGCAGCGGCCAGACCCGCGCGCTCGGACTCGGTGATGTTCTTCGCGACCGGGCCGCCGAGCTCGCCGTCCTCGCCGACCGTCACGTACGCGAGGCCCTTCGCGCCGCGCTGCTTGGCCCACTCCTGCCAGGCGTCGAAGCCCCGGCGCGGCGTCGAGGCACCACCGGGCTGCACGACAGCACCGACGTACGGGGCCTGGAACACCCGGAACGGGGTCTCGCGGAAGTACTCGGTCAGCTCGGTGAGCTCGAGCCCGAACCGCAGGTCCGGCTTGTCGCTGCCGTAGCGGGCCATCGCGTCCGCGAACGTCATGCGGCGGATCGGCGTCGGGATCTCGACGTCGATGAGGCGCCACAGCGCGACGACGATCTGCTCGCCGAGGGCGATCACGTCGTCCTGCTCGACGAAGCTCATCTCGACGTCGAGCTGCGTGAACTCCGGCTGCCGGTCGGCGCGGAAGTCCTCGTCGCGGTAGCACCGGGCGATCTGGTAGTACCGCTCGAGACCGCCGACCATGAGCAGCTGCTTGAACAGCTGAGGCGACTGCGGCAGCGCGTACCAGGAGCCGGGCGCGAGACGTGCGGGCACCAGGAAGTCGCGGGCACCCTCCGGCGTGGAGCGCGTGAGCGTGGGCGTCTCGACCTCGACGAAGTCCTGCGCGTCGAGCACCGCGCGCGCCGCCTGGTTCGCCTTGGCGCGCAGACGCATCGCCCGGGCCGGCGCAGGCCGGCGCAGGTCGAGGTAGCGGTGCTTGAGGCGGGCCTCCTCACCGACCGGCTCGTCGAGGGACGACGACACCTGGAACGGCAGGGGCGCGGCCTCGTTGAGCACGACGACCTTCGACGCGACCAGCTCGATCTCGCCGGTGGCGAGGTGCGGGTTCTCGTTGCCCTCCGGGCGGCGACCCACGACACCCGTCACCTGCAGCACGTACTCCGCACGGAGCCCGTGCGCGACGGACTCGTCCCGGATGACGACCTGCGCGATGCCCGACGCGTCCCGCAGGTCGACGAACGCCACGCCGCCGTGATCCCGGCGGCGGTCCACCCAGCCCGTGAGGGTGACGGTGGTGCCGATGTGCTCGGCTCGCAGCGAGCCGGCCGTGTGGGTGCGGAGCACGGAAGGTCCTTCGGGGTCGGGGGGTGGGTCGCGCCCACCGGGCGCCCGCACGATCCTAGTGCCCGCGCTGCGCTGGGACGCCTTCCATATGGCGGGGCCGCCGCGCGCTCAGAACAACGTGGGCTGCGCGACCTGGGGGTCGGGCGCCTCGGCGCGGCCCCACGGGATGCTCCCGTCCGGGTAGGAACCTTGACCCCGCTGCGACCGGTGCCCCGACGACGACGCGAAGCCGTGCCTGACGAGCATCGGCGCGATGCGGTCCCGGAGCCACCGCGAGTACTCCGGCGGGACCGACGACCGGGGGCCGTAGAGGGCCTCGTAGCGGCCGACCAGATGCGGCTCGTGCTCGGCGAGCCACTGCAGGAACAGCGGCTTGACCGACCCCCGCAGGTGCAGCGGCAGCACGGTCACGCCCGTGGCGCCCGCGTCCGCCAGCCGGGCCAGCAGGTCGTCGAGCTGGTCCGCGCCGTCGGTGAGCCACGGCATCACGGGCGCCACCATCACACCGCACGGGAGACCTGCCTCGCGGACCGCCCGGATCAGGTCGAGGCGGGCCCGCGGCGTCGGCGTGCCCGGCTCCACGGCCTGCTGCAGCGTCTCGTCGCCCACCGCGAGCGAGATGCCGAGCCCGACCGGCACCTGCTCCGCCGCCTCGACGAGCAGCGGCAGGTCCCGGCGCAGCAGCGTGCCCTTCGTGAGGATCGACAACGGCGTGCCGCTGCCCGCGAGGGCCGAGATGATCCCGGGCATGAGCCGGTAGCGGCCCTCGACCCGCTGGTACGGGTCGGTGTTCGTGCCGAGGGCGACGTGCTCGTGGCCCCAGGAGCGGCGGGCGAGCTCGGCGCGGAGCACCTCGACGACGTTCGTCTTGACGACGATCTGCGTCTCGAAGTCGACCCCGGCGCCGAGCTCCAGGTACTCGTGCGTCGGCCGCGCGAAGCAGTACTTGCAGGCGTGCAGGCAGCCGCGCGTCGGGTTGATGGTCCACCGGAACGGCATCTGCGACGCCGCGGGCACCTTGTTGAGCGCGCTCCGGCACAGCACCTCGTGGAACGTGACGCCCGCGAACTCCGGGGTGCGCACGGTGCGCACGAGCCCGGCCAGCGGCAGCCCGGGCAGGGTCCCCTCGTCGCGCTCCGCGGTCAGCCGTTGGCCGTCCCACCTCATGACACCCAGTCGAACACGTGTTCGACACGGCGTCAACCGTGCGGGTCGGCGTGCCGGGTCAGCCCTCGGCGGGCACCACCCGGGGCCAGCGGTCCTCGGCCGGGGGCCTCCAGCTCGTCGCGTCCGCGGGCACCTGCTCACCCGACCGGATGTCCTTGACCTGGTCGCCCGCGACGACGCCGTCCTCGCCCGCCTGCCCGAGGAACCACACGTACGGGATCCCCCGGCGGTCGGCGTGCCGGATCTGCTTGCCGAACTTCGCCGCCGACGGCGCGACCTCGACCGGGATGCCGCGCGACCGCAGGGCGACGGCCACGGCGTCGGACCGCGACCGGTCCTCCTCCTGCGTGACCGCGACGAGGACGGCGCTCGGGACCGAGCGGGTCGCCTTCACGAGGCCGCCGCCGACGAGGCGGGACACGAGCCGCGAGACGCCGATCGACAGGCCGACGCCCGGGTAGGTCGTCGTGCCGTCGGACGCGAGCGTGTCGTAGCGGCCGCCCGAGCAGATCGACCCGAGCTGCTCGTGCCCGACGAGCACGGTCTCGTACACCGAGCCGGTGTAGTAGTCGAGGCCGCGGGCGATCTTGAGGTCGGCCACGACGACGCCCGGAGCACGCTCCGCGGCGGCACGGACGAGCGCCCCGAGCTCGGCGAGGCCGGTGTCGAGCAGCTCGTGGGTCGCCCCGCGCCGGTGGGCGAGGTCGCGGACGCGGTCGACGACCGACTCGTCGTCCCCGCTGATCGCCGCGAGCTCGAGGCACGCGGCCGCCTGTGCGTCGTCCGCGCCGGCCTCGGCCACCAGGAGAGCCGCGACGGCGTCCGGGCCGATCTTGTCGAGCTTGTCGATGTTCCGCAGGACCGCGTCCACGTCGGTGAGCCCCAGGCCCCGGTAGAAGCCTTCGGCGACCTTGCGGTTGTTCACGAGGATCCGCACGGGCGGCACGCCGATCTCCTGCAGCGCCCCGAGGGCCTCCGCCATGACGAGCGGAAGCTCGACCTCGTAGTGGTACGGGAGATCACCCGCGCCGACGACGTCGATGTCGGCCTGGACGAACTCACGGAACCGCCCGTCCTGGGGTCGCTCGCCGCGCCACACCTTCTGGATCTGGTACCGGCGGAACGGGAACGCCAGGTGGCCGGCGTTCTCGAGCACGTAGCGCGCGAAGGGGACCGTGAGGTCGAAGTGCAGGCCGAGCCGGCCGGCCCGGTCCGAAGGGCTGTCCGGGTCCTCCTGCAGGCGCGACAGGACGTAGACCTCCTTCGAGGTCTCCCCCTTGCGCAGCAGCTGGTCGAGCGGCTCGACGGCGCGCGTCTCGATGCCCGCGAACCCGTGGAGCTCGAACGTGCGACGCAGGACGTCGAGCACGTGCTGCTCGACGAGGCGGCCCTCGGGCAGCCACTCGGGGAATCCGGACAGAGGGGTCGGTCGTGCCATGGGGCCGAATCCTTCCAGACTCCGGCGGGCCGACGCGTCCTCGTTTCAGCGGGCCGCGTGCAGGTAGGGGTTGGTGGCCAGCTCCGTCGCGACGTCGCTCGTCGGGCCGTGCCCCGGCACGACAATCGTCTCGGGTGGCAGCACCGCGACGACCTCACGCAGCGTCCGGCCCATCTCGGCGTCGTCGCCGCCCGGCAGGTCGGTGCGGCCGATGCTGCCCGCGAAGAGGACGTCCCCGGTGAGCGCGACCGGCCCAGCACCGTCGACGTCGAGCAGGTACAGCGTCGAGCCCTCGGTGTGGCCGGGCGCGTGCCGGGCCCGCAGCCGGACGGTGCCGAACGCGAGGGCGACGTCGTCCGAGCGGCTTCCGGGACCCGTCCCGAACGTCTCGACGCGGACAGGCTCGCCGTACGTCGTCGGACCGACCCCCGCCGCCGCCAGCGCCTGCGCGAGCGGGCCCGACGGGTCGTGCGGCGACTGACGCCCACCGAGCACCCCGAGCGTGCCGAACGGGTCCGCGAGCCGGTACGCGTCGGCGGTGTGCAGGACGAAGGGCACGTCGAACCGCTCCGAGAGGACCGCCGCGTCCCACGTGTGGTCGACGTGCCCGTGCGTCGCGAGCAGCGCCCGCGGCCGCAGGCCGTGCCGCTCGACGAGCTCCGCGACCTGGTCGGCGACACCCGCACCCGGGTCGACGACCACGCAGTCCCCGTGGTCGGCCACCACGAGCGTGCACCGTGCCGCGAACACCGGGGCGACCACCGCGAGCAGCTGCATGCACCGCACGCTAGACGCCCCGGGTCCGACGCGCCGACGTCCGCGCGTCGGTCGCTGGCTCGCGACCGCCTCCGCTTGCCTAGACTGTCCCGGGTCCCTTCGTGCAGTGCGGCAGGTAGTGCTCCTGCCCCACCGCACCTCGACGCGAGGAGAGTGTGCGTGTCCAGCAAGCGCGAGCGTGAGTACGAGCGCCGCCGGTACGAGAAGTGGCAGGAGCGCCAGGCCCAGTCCCGCGCCCGCCACCACCGTCAGCGGATCATCGCCGGCAGCGTCGCCGGTGCGCTCGTCCTCGTCATCGGCATCGGTGCGGCGGTCGCCCTCACGCGACCCGACTCGACGCCCACCGCGGACAGCACGAACGCCCCCACCGACGCGGCCACCCCCGAGGAGAGCGCCGCGCCGCGCACCGGCAACGGTGGCGTCCTGCCCGCCGCGTCGCTCGCCGAGGGCCGTGAGTGGACCGGCTCGATCAACCTCACCCAGGGGCCGGTCGGCATCTCGCTCGACGGCGCCAAGGCCCCGCAGGCCGTCGCGAACTTCGTGACGCTCGCACAGGAGGGGTACTTCGACGGCACGAAGTGCCACCGGCTCGTCACCGAGGGCATCCACGTGCTCCAGTGCGGAGACCCGACCGCCACCGGCCAGGGCGGCCCCGGCTACACGTGGGGCCCGATCGAGAACGCCCCCGCGGACGACGTCTACCCCGCGGGCACCATCGCCATGGCACGCGTCGGCAGCGACGGCAGCTCCATGGGCAGCCAGTTCTTCCTCGTCTACGAGGACAGCACCATCCCGTCGGACTCGGCGGGCGGCTACACCGTGTTTGGCCACATCACGTCCGGCATGGACGTGCTGCAGGCCATCGCTGACGCAGGCACCGTCGACAAGGGCGGCTACACGGCCCCGGTGTCCGACGTCATCATCGAGGGAGTGGAGACCCAATGACCGAGACCCCCGCACCGGCGTCCGAGCCTGACGAGACGACAGCCGCTGCTCCCTCGACGCCCGTGGCCGACGACGTGACGGCGGACGCCCAGACGACC
>Ga0256775_1000271_pt1 | contig 12219 bp, 14 predicted proteins | sample MC6MC0926MT_FD_186036 | JGI IMG/M metagenome (GOLD analysis project Ga0256775, IMG submission 186036) | Metatranscriptome of enriched soil aggregate microbial communities from Iowa State University, Ames, United States - MC6-MC0926-MT... | ecosystem: Environmental > Terrestrial > Soil >...
GCGCCGTCCGCCTCACGCAGGCGGAGCTCGACGCGACCGCCGGGAGTCGCATCCAACTGGCTGCGCTCCACTTCGAAATGCGGGGGAGCCCACCACTGCGCGAGGAGGCGGGGGTCGGTCCAGGCCTCCCACACCTGTGCCGGAGGAGCGGGGATGGTGCGACGGAAGCGCAGGACGGTCGCGTGACCGCCCGGCTCGTCGGAGATCCGCGCCTCGGTTGCCGCTACCGCGTCTGCGTATCGCGCGAGGGCGACGTCGTCCGGAGTCGCCGTCGACAGACCGCCGAGCCAGTCGGCGACCTCGTCGAGGGCCGCTCGGTTCAGGGAGGCGAGTTTGCGCCGGCCCAGCCGGTGGATACGCACCACGCCGGCAGCTTCGAGCGCCTGGAGGTGCTTGGTCGTCTGAGGCTGCATGGCGCCGAGGACAGCGGCGACCTCGCCGACCGTGTGCGGGCGGATGGCCAGCGCCTCGACGATCCGGAACCGCGTCGGTTCTGCGAGTACCGCGAGGATCGCGTGCACCCGGTCGCTTTCGACCGCCATCCGTCCCTCCGATCGATCATTGCTTGACACATTCGTTGCAACGAATATATCGTGCGGTCAAACAAGGGAGCAAAATATGGAAACGATCGAACGGATCATCGCAGCCCCTGCCGAGACCGTCTGGGAACTCTGGACGACCCCGGCGGGCATCGGGCAATGGTGGGCGCCGGACGGGTTCCGCACCGACGTGTCCGCACTCGACCTGCGGCCCGGAGGTGCGCTCGTCTACACGATGACGGCGACGGCGCCCGAGCAGGTGGCGTTCATGGAGCAGAACGGGATGCCGCTGAGTACGGAATCTCGCAAGACCTTTACGACGGTCGAGCGGCCGACACGGCTCGGGTATCGCTCCGTGATCGACTTCGTGCCCGGCCACGAGCCCTACGAGCAGCTGACCGAGGTCGAGCTCGAGCCGGTCGACGGTGGGACGCGTGTGATCATGAGGGTCGAGCCGCTGCACGACGATGTGTGGACCGAGCGGCTCCTGGCCGGCCGGGCGAACGAGCTGGACAACCTCGCACGCCTGATTGACGCGGGGGAGTAACTCGCCGGGCGAAGGCCGTGGCGCCGTCATTGCGGCTGAGGAACCTCGATACGGCCGAGCTGGAGCAGGATCGCGAAGCGGTCGGGCACACCCCAGTGCTCGACGATCCGCCCCTCGGCGACCCGCGCGACGTCGATGACGGTGAAGTGCACTGGCCGCCCGGTCGGCGCCCCGAGGAAGGGCCCCGTGTTGGTTCCGGAACCCTCGGCGCGCACCCAGACGATGTCGTCACGTTGGGCCCAGTCCCCGATGGTGAATCGGAGGTCCGGGAAGGCGGTGTGCACGTCGGTCATTCCCTTCTTGACCTTGGCGATTGCGTCGGCGCCGGTCCCGGAGAGCCCGAGCTGGTGTTCGATGAGGTGGGGGGAGCAGAGCTCGTCGACGATGTCGGTGCGGCCGCCGGCGAATCCCTCGTGGAGCATCCGCTCCAGGAGGACGACCGCGGCCGGTTCTGTGCCTGTGGTGATCATGGGAGGACTCCTTCGTCTGCACCTTGAATGCGGTCAGTGCAGTGACACTGCAGTGACTGCACCATTAGTATCGATCTCGTGAACGCCGACGTCAAGACCGCATCCTCCTACCGGCAGGAGCAGGCGCTGCAGACGCGCCTCCGCATCGCGACCGCCGCTCAGGCACTGTTCGCACGCGACGGGTATGCGGTGACCAGCATCGAGGCGATCGCCCGGGGGGCCGGCGTCGGCACCCGGACCGTCTACGCCGCCTACGGGGCCAAGCGCGAGATCCTCAACGTGATCTGCGAGCGCTGGCTGGAGCGGGCGCGCGCCCGTGAGCTCGCCCGCGAGATCCTCGAACTGCCGGAGCCGGGGGAGCGGATGGCGGGAGCGGCCCGCTGGCTGACGGTGCTGTACTCGACCGATTTCGACGTCGTGCGCATCCTCGATTCCGCTCTGGACGAGGATGCGGAGACTCAGGCCCTGCTGCGCTCGAAGCTCCGCGCGCGCAACCGCGTGATGGACAGCCTGATCGCCTCCGTGGAGGACGCGCTGGTCGTCCCTCTGGCCGAGGCCCAGGCGGTGTACCGCGCGTTCGCCGCGAGCGGCGTCTACCTCGAGCTGGTCGTCAACGCCGGATGGACGCCGGAGCACTTCGAGCAGTGGCTGGCGGCCACGCTGGAGGGTCAGTTGCTCGGGATGCGGTAGCCGGGCTGCGGGTCGCCCGCGCGGTCAGCGGTTGCGCGGGTCGCTCGGACCGCCTCGCGTGCCTTTGTGAGCCTCCTCGATGATCCGGACGTCGTGCACGGTGACGCTCTGGGTCATCAGCAAGTCGAGCGACGTGACGAACAACCGCCCGATCTCCTCGGGGGTCACCTCGGGTCCGGGAACATCGACGCGGAACCCCTGCGCCTGCAATCCGCCCTCATTCGAGAACGTCACCTCGGCGTCGAACACCGCGCGATACTGCGTCATCGTCCCCTCATCCCTCTCGTCCCCTGACCAGCACGCCGAGCCTAGCCTCCGCCCACGCGGCGAAAACGGAGGACATCCCGCGGCCCGGATGGGCGGACATCCTCCGTTCCGGCACGGCGGCGGGGTGTCGCCGCAGCATCCCCTCCCTTTCCGACCGCGCCGCGAGCGAAGGTTCGAGTGCGGGAACGGAGGCGATTCGGCAGTCTGACCCCGTGAAACGCCGGAAACGGAGGGGATGTGGGCGAGCGTGCCCGGCATCCCCTCCGGTTCCGACCGCGCCGCGAGCGGCACGGCCAGGTTCAGCCGGCGGGCAGCAGCTCCGCGATGAGGGCCTCGACGCGCCGCTTGATGTCGTCGCGCACCGGGCGCACCTGCTCCACCGGGAGACCGGCGGGGTCGGTGAGGTCCCAGTCCTCGTAGCGCTTGCCCGGGAAGATCGGGCAGGTGTCACCGCATCCCATCGTGATCACCACGTCGGACTCGCGCACGGCGTCCGTCGTCAGGATCTGCGGGGTGTTCCCGGCGATGTCGATGCCCTCCTCGGCCATCACGGAGACGGCCGCGGGATTGAGCCGGTCGGCGGGTTCGGAGCCGGCGGACAGCACCTCGACGCGACCCCCGGACAGTTCGCGGAGGTATCCGGCGGCCATCTGGGAGCGTCCCGCATTGTGCACGCAGACGAACAGGACGGTGGGGCGGTCGGACACGGCGGCCTCGCATTCTCTCGGTACCCGAATCATAGATGACCGTCGATGTCTTCGACCACGCTCGCGGCGACCGCCCCGACCCCCCGCGGCTCGCGTCCGAGCAGCCGACGGAGATCGTCCGTCTCGTGCGCGAGCACCCCCGCGGCTGCCGCGGCGTGCAACGGCCCGAACGGACCCGCATCGGCCACGGACACATCCCGGTGTGCGACGGGCCGGCCAAGCAGACCGCTCAGGATGCGGGCGAGCTCCTCGTAGGTCCACGCCGTCCCACGCAGCTCCCACAGCTCCTCGCCGGGCGGATCGGCGACCACGCGGGCGGCGACTTCGGCGAGGTCGGCGATGGATGCGGTGGCCAGCGGACGGGATGCGGTGGCCGACCCTATCCATCCGCTCGCCGCCTGTTCGACCGCGGCCGTCACGAACGGCTCCGTGTAGAACCCGTTGCGCAGGACGGTCGCCGCGCCGCGTTCGCGCAGGGCCGCCTCCGTCGCCGCATGCGCAGGGTCATGGTCGCCGCCGTGGACGCTGGTGTAGACGACGTGCTCGAGCGAGGCCGCAGCGGCGAGCACCGCGCGGTGCTGCCGGAGTCGCTCGTCCGGATCGAGCACGGGACTCGACACGAACAGCAGGCGGTCGATCCCGCGGAAGGCCGTGGCGAGGCCCGCGGGATCGGCGTAGTCGGCGCGTCGCGCTTCCACTCCGATCCGCCGCAGCCGGTCGGCCGCCTCGTCGGACCGGACGAGCGCATGCACCTCCTCGGCGGGGTGGAGGGTGAGCAGGGATCGGACGGCCGCGCCGCCGAGACGACCGGACGCGCCGGTGATGAGGATGTGGGTCATTGCGTGCTCCTGAAGAATCGACGAGAAAAGGTTCCGGGGCGGGGGAGTCGAGGACTCCCGGCCGTCACGAGACCGTCGTCGCGCGCACGCGAGGGAAGGCTGCCGTCAGGCGCCTGCGGGGATCACGGTGTGAGAAATCATCCACCGCCGAGGCTACCGCATCACGGAGCGTGGAAGTAGTGCCGTTCCACCGGCTCGGTGCTGCTCAACGCGCGCGCCGCCTCCCAGAGCTCCCGGTCGCGTCCGGTGAAGCGCTGCGTCCGTTGCCGGGTGAACTCGCCCCAGGAGGGGACGAGGAACGTCTCCAGCATGGTGTCCGGGTGGTCGCCACTGCGGTACAGCCGCCAGCGGTAGCCGCCGGTGCGTCTGCGGGAGTCGGCCACCTGCCGGATGGCCCGCTCGAACGCGGCGCGGTCGGCGTCGCTCACGCGGTACGACATCTCGATCAACACGGGTCCGTCGGCCGGGTCGGGTTCGAAGACGAGCATCGGCTCGGGCCACGAGTTCGCGATGGTCCGGTCGATGGTCGCCGTGCCGGGGAGCAGGGGGAGCGGACGCACGCTGACCGCCACGACGACCAGCAGGACGGCCGAGATCACGAGCGCGGTCGTCGTGCCGGCGGCCTGGGCCAGCACGCCGAACAGGAACGACCCGATCGCCATCGCGCCCATGAAGAACAGGATGTAGACGGCGACCGCCCGCGACCGCACCCACTGCGGGAGCGTCAACTGCAGGGCGGCGTTGAGGACGGTGAGGGTGCCGATCCAGGCGAGCCCGGCCACGACGAGCACGACGAGCGCGACGACGAACGGCGCGAACGCGGCGGCGACCGTGCCCAACGCGAAGAGGAAGGCACTCGCGGAGATCACGACGTTGTCGCTGAACCGCTTCCGGGCGACGGGCAGCAGGAACACACCCGCGACGGCACCGACGCCCAGGGCGCCGAGCAGCAGGCCGTATCCACTCGAGTCGAGCCCGAGGCGGGTCGCCGTGAGCGGCAGCAGTGCCCAGAGCGCGCTGGCCGGGAAGGCGAACAGCACGGACCGGAGGAGGATGCGCCGCACGAGGTGCGCCGACAGTGTGTACCGGACGCCCGCCCGCAGAGCCGGGCCGAACCGCTCGCGGTCGTCGAGGCCGGGCTGCGGCGGGCGACGCCACCACAGCAGCGCGACGACGGCTCCGAGGAAGCTGACGGCGTTGATCCCGAAGACCACGGGCGTCCCGAAGAGCGACAGCACGACGCCCGCGAGCGCCGGCCCGATCGCCCGGGCCCCGTTGACGGTCACGCCACCGAGCGCGGCGGCTGCGACCACCTGCTCGCGCGGGACGAGCTCCGGCTGGATCGCCTGCCATGCCGGCGACGTCAGCGTGGATGCGACCCCGAGCAGCAGCGTGAACCCGAGCAGTGTCGGAGCGGTGAGGGCACCGGCCGCGGCGACCACGGTCAGCCCCACGGCGAGGACAGCACTGGCCGCCGACCCCCAGATCAGCAGTTTGCGGCGGTCGAACGAGTCGGCGAGCACGCCCGCCGGGAGCGAGAAGACCACCGCCGGGAGCAGGCTCGCCGTCTGCACCAGCGCGATCACCACGCTATCCGCGTGCGATTCGACCAGGAACCACTGGGCGCCGACGGTCTGCATCCACGTCCCGATGTTGCTGCCGAGCTGCGCGAACCACAGCACGCGGAACACCGAGATCGCCAAGGGCGCCCAGGGGGAGAGGGATGCGGCCGCCGCCGTCCTGCTCGCGGGCGCGGTCATCGCACGGTCACGGGATGCGCCGCCTCACCGTGCGCTACCTCGCCATGCGCTGGCTCGCCACCGGGCACCGGCCACCGCCCGAGCTCAGCGGCGGCCCGATACGTCGCCTCGAGGAAGTCGCGGACCAGCCCCTCCGGGTCCTCCGCACGCCGGACGTTCTCGTACGGCAGCAGGAACTCGCCCAGCTCGTCGCTGTAGAACGCCCCCTCGGGCATCGGCGTCCGTTCGAACCCGTCCGGCGCGGGGTATGCGTACGAGTAGAAGGCGCCCTCGGCGCCTCCGCCCGGCCAGAAGCCGGCGCTGCTGAGCTCGCGGGAGTAGCCCTCCAGCATGACGCTGTCCGGGCAGTTCGGCGCGCCCCCGGGATGCGGCGGTGCGGTCCGACCCGAGAACCGGGTGACCGCCAGATCCATCGCACCCCAGAAGTAGTGCACCGGGCTCACCTTGCCGGTGAAGCCCGAGCGGAATTCGAGCAGCATCCGCTGGGCGTCGATCAACTGCCGCCAGAACGCCCGCGCCTGCTCGGGCTCGTACGTGCAGTGCTCGGTGTCCTCGGCGAACGGGATGGCCACCGCCACCTCGTTGGGGACCGCGTGGATGTCGACGGTCACGCCGAGGTCGGCGAGCGCCTCCAGCGTTGCGGCGTAGAACGTGGCGACCGAGAGCCCGGCCAGCGGGAAGCGGCGCAGGCCGCCGTCGCTGGTGCGCACCACGAGCTCGTGGTCGACGAAGTCGAACTCGATGTCGAGGATCCGCGACGGGAGGGGGATGGGGCCGGTGCCGAGCCCGCGGGCGCTCGGATACAGCGTGACGTGCCACCAGTGGTTGATGGGCGGCGTCAGCGCCATCCGGATCTTCCCGACGACCTGCGTCCACATGTGGAGCGTGTCGCGCGTGGCGACCCAGCTGTCGACGGGGAGCTGCACCCGTGGCTCGGCGACCGGCGCCATCATCCCTCCGCCGGCTGCGGAGTCCGCCGCAACAGGTAGGTGTGCTCGCCGGAGAGGACGACCTCCGACCGCTGATTGTGCACGGTCACCGCTGCGGTGACGATTCCGTTGGGGCCATCCGGTGTCAAGGCGGTGATCTCCAGTTGCGAGTAGAGGGTGTCGCCGGCGTGGACCTCCTGGAGGAAGCGCGCCGAGAGCCCGGTGAACGCGATGAATACCTCTCCGATGATATGCGGGAACAGGGTCGCCCCCGGAGCGGTGAAGGCGAGCACCTGCAGGCCGTGCACGACGGGAGCGCTGTGGCCGTGCGCCTTCGCCCACACCTCGTCGTAGTGCACCGGGTGGTTGTCGGCCGACACGGCCTGGAACGCCGATGCGTGCGCGTCGGTGACCGTGCGGCTCGGCGCCCGGAAGACCTCGCCCACGGTCAGCTGTTCGAAGGTGCGCGGCTCGACGATGGCGAAGTCGAGCGGATCGAACGTCCCGCCGCTCACGCCGCGAGCCAGTCGCTCAGGAAGGCGACCGCCTGCGCGACGGCCGCACGCGCCTGCGGGGTGTCGTGCATGCTGTTGACCATCACGAAGTCGTGGATGATGCCCTCGTACCGCACACCCGTGACCGTCACACCGGCCCGGCGGAGCTTGGCCGCGTACGCCTCGCCCTCGTCGCGGAGCACGTCGCACTCCGCGTTGATGACGAGGGCGGGCGGGAGTCCGGCGAGCTGCTCCTCGGTCGCCCGCAGCGGTGAGACGGTGATGCTCGCGCGCTCGTCGGCGCTCGTCGTGTACTGGTCCCAGTACCAGCGCATCGCGTCCCGGGTGAGCCAGTAGCCATCCGCGAACTCCCGGTACGAGCCGTCGTCGAACGCCGCATCCGTCACCGGGTAGAACAGCACCTGGCCGCGGAACGCGACGTCGCCGCGCTCCTTCGCCATCAGCGTGAGGGCGATGGCCATGTTGCCGCCGACGGAGTCGCCGGCGATCGCCATGCGGGTTCCGTCGAGCTCTTCGTCGGCACCGTGCTCGACGACCCACTTCGCCACGGTGTACGACTGCTCGTTCGCGACCGGGTAGCGGACGTCGGGGGAGCGCGTGTACTCCGGGAACACGACCGCGGCCCCCGTGCCGACCGCGAGGTCGCGGACCAGGCGGTCGTGGGTGTGCGCGTCGCCGAACACCCAGCCGGCGCCGTGCGTGTACAGCACGACCGGAAGGGGGCCGGACGCGCCCTGCGGCCGGACGATCCGGACAGGAACGGAGCCGGTCGGACCGCCGTCGACGGTGATCCACTTCTCATCGACGGCCGGCTTCGCGATCTCGGAGTCCTGGACCTGGTCGACCGCCTTCCTGCCCTCCTCCGGCGGGAGCTGGTAGAGGAAGGGCGGGTTCGCGGTGGCCTCGCAGAACGCCTGCGCGGCGGCCTCGAGTGCGTAGCCGTGCGGGTTGGCTGTCGCCATGCTGGTCGCTCCCGTCGCTCAGGCCAGCTCGGCGGCGGCGTCGGCGATGACCTTCGCCACCTCGGCGGGGTGGGAGCGCATCACCAGGTGCGGCGCGTCGATCTCGATCACCGAGCGCAGCCCGGCCCGCTTGTAGCCGAAGCGCTCGACGTCCGGGTTGATGGTGTGGTCGGCCGACGAGACGATGCCCCATCCCGGCTTCGTCTTCCACGCCGCGACCGGGGCGGTCTCGCTGAACGCCAGTGCGGCGAGCGGACGCTGCGACGCGGCGAGCACCTCGCTGACCTCGCGGTCGATGCCGGCGGCGAACACGTCCGGGAACGCATCCACCTTCACGGACACGTCGGTCCCGGGCTCGGAGCCCTGGATGGGGAACGGCGTGTAGACCAGGTTGGCGGCGAGGTCGGAGTCGGGGAAGCCGCCCTGCAGCTGCCCGAGGCTCTCGCCCTCGTCGAGTGCGTAACCCGAGATGTAGACGAGCCCGACGACGTTGTCCGCCGCACCGGCGACGGTGATCACCGCGCCGCCGTAGGAGTGGCCCGCCAGGAGCACGGGGCCGTCGATCTGCTCGACGACCGAGCGGATGTACGCCGAGTCGCCGAGGAGGCTGCGGTTCGGGACCGCGGGAACGCGCACCGTGTGGCCCTGGTCGAGCAGGATGCGGGTGACAGGAGCGAAGCTCGCCGCGTCGGCGAAGGCTCCGTGGATGAGGACGATGGTGGGTGTGGCCATGACGCCGATCCTTTCGTTGGGGTTCGATCGCCACGCTAAGAGGGGCACGGAAGCCGTGTCGTGGCCCTCTCGGGGTCACCGTCCGAGGCCCGGCTCGTCTTCGATCAGCTCGTCCGGCGTCGGAACGGTGACGTCGGCGGAGTCGAGGGCGCGATCGACCCGCAGCCTCGCCTGGAGGTACTCGATCGCCGCGGCCGCCGGGGAGCCGGGATCGCCGAAGAACGTCGTCAGGTGCTGGCCGCCTCCCGGAACCTCGAACGTCTGCCAGCGGAACGGGATGTAGTCGAACGGCTCGATGTGCACGAGCGCGACGCCGCGCCGCTGCGGGCGCGCTTCGTGGCTCGCCCAGACGTCGCGGAAGTCCTTGGAGCGCGAGGACAGTGCGGCGACGAGCAGCTGCAGCCGCGGGTCGTCGGGTTCGGCGTGGTAGCGGAGGCTGGCGACGGCCCCGCGCACCGCCCGCTGCCAATAGGGCCGTCGGTCGTCGCCCGCCGCCAGCGCTGCGTCGACGATCGCCTCGACCATGTTCGCGCCGGGCGGCAGGGACAGCGGGATGAACGCGCGGCCCAGGTGGTTCACGGCCAGCACGTCCTGGTTGCGGTCGACCACGTACGCGGGCGCCATCGTCCACTGGTCGAGGAGGACGTTCACGTTGTCCAGCACGTCTGCCGGGGTCCCGCTGAGGGCCGGCGGGCAGTCCGCGGTGTGCCGGGCGGGGACCGTCTGCCCGGCGAGCCGGAACAGGTACACCGTCGCGTCGGCGTCGAGCTGCAGCGCACGGCCGAGCGCCAGCAGGACCTGCGGCGACGGCTGGTGGTCGCGTCCCTGCTCCAGCCGCAGGTAGTACTCGGGGCTGATGCCGGCCATCCCGGCCACCTCCTGGCGGCGGAGGCCACGCACGCGACGGCGCGGTTCGGAGCGGAGGCCGACGTCCTCCGGCAGCAGGGCGTCGCGGCGGGCGCGGAGGTAGGCGCCGAGGGCGGCGTTGGAGTCGCTCATGTGCGGAGGGTCCTGTCGTGGAGGCGCCGTACTGGATTCACCACTCCAGATTGTCTCAGATGCGCGCGAAGCTTCGCCAGGTCTGCACGATGAGCCGATTTACGCCCGCTATAGCGGCGACGGCTCAGGCAGCCTGCAGAGCCGGCGCCAGATGGGCGAGCGACGAATCCGCGATGCTCGCCAGGCGTTCCGGGTCGTCCTCGACACGGCTGAACTGGATGAGTCCCTGCGAGACGAGCACGATCTCGGCCGCGAGTGTCGCACGGCCGTCCTCCGGGATGCCGTCGCGAGCGAGTCGCTCGTCGACGAGCTGCTCCATGGCGGCGATGGCGCGAGCGCAGACCGCCGCCACCTCGGGCCAGTCGCGGCCGAGTTCGGCGAGGCTGTTCAGCATCAGGCACCCCCAGCTGGGCTGATGCGCGGCGCAATCCGTGACCACAGCGCGGAAGAAGAGCCGTACGCCCTCCTCCGCGGTGGCGCCGTCGGCCATCGCATGCCGCACGATGTCCACCCGGCTCTCGCAGTAGCGCTCGAACAGCAGAAGGAACAGCTCGGGCTTCGAGCCGTACGCGGCGTAGATGCTGCCGTTGCCGACACCGGCCGCCTCGGCCAGGTCGGACATCGCGGTCGCGGTGTACCCCTTCTGCCAGAACACGGCAGTGCTGCGCGCGAGAAACGCATCCTCGTCAAACTCTCGACGGCGAGCCATTGGTCGAGCCTAGCAATCGGGGTCGTGGAGGCGGAAGCGCGGCCGGCGTGCGATCCTGGCTACGACGACCCCGGAGGGATGATGCGACTGCCGACCGACCCGACGTGCGTCCTCGTGCAGATGCGCGCGACGACGCACGCGGAGAGCGCGGTCTATCGACGCATGCACCGGCACTCGTTCGGTCACGTCGGGTTGTCGCAGATCGCGTCCGTCGCGCAGAGCGTCGAGGCGCGCCTGGACGAAGTGCCCGCTCGGGCGATGGAGAGCACCCAGCTGCAGTTGGTGCACAGCGGCAGCCTCATCCTCGAACAGGACGGAACGCAGAGGCGTTTCGGCGCGGGGGAGCTGGCGATGTACGACGCGAGCCGGCCCTTCTCCTTCGTCTATCCGGACGAGTTCCGGACGACGATCGTGCAGGTCCCGACCGTCCTGCTCTCCGCACGCGGGGTGCTCCCGGCCTCGCACGGTGCGCGATCGGTGGACGTCGCGTCCACCGGTCGCCAGGAGCTCGAGGGGCTGCTGCGCGGTTCCGTCGGCCGCGGTGTCCGGCCGGCCGACGATCCGGTGTCGCTGTCCTCGCGGATCGTGCGGGCGGCGCGGCTGATGGTCGACGAGGAGCTGGGCGCCGCACGCGAACGAAGCGCTCCGGCGGCCCAGCTGGTACGGGAGGCGACAGACCTCCTCCACCGCGAGTACGCCGACCCCGGACTGACCGCTGCCGCCGTCGCTGCGCGTCTTCACGTGTCGCTCCGGACTCTCTTCGCCGCCTTCGAGAGTGCGGATGCCTCTCTGGCATCAACCCTGCGCCGGGTACGGCTCGGGGCCGCCGAACGCCTTCTGCTCACGACCCGGCTGCCGATCTCCGAGGTCGCGTACGCCGTCGGCTACGCGGACGTCACCGCGTTCATCCGCGCCTGGACGACCGCGACAGGATGGACGCCCGCCCGGTGGCGACGGCTCAGGGCCGGCTGGGCCGCTGCGGACGAGCGCGGCTGACCGCACCGCCGGTCATGGCACGACGACGACCTTGCCCCGCGCGCGTCCCTCGCCGATGTGCGCCACCGCGGCGCCCGTCTCCTCCAGTGGATACACGGTGTCGATGACGGGCCGGAAGGATCCGTCGGAGAGCAGCCGGGCCAGCTCGCGCAGATCCTCCGGCCGCTCGCGCGCGATGAGGCCGACCAGGCGCTGCCGGCTGAAGCGGTCGAGCATCCCGGCCGCCGCCGTCCGCAGGATGCCGCCGAGCAGCGGGCCACCGGATTCGCCGCCGACGAGCACGACCGAACCGGCGGGGCTCAGGATGCTGCGCAGCGCGGTGAGCGCGCGGTTGCCGGCGGTGTCGATGATGGCGTCGTAGACCCGGCCGAGCGTCAGGATGTCGGTCGTCGTGTAGTCGACGACCTCCTGCGCGCCGAGCGAGCGGACGAGCTCCGCCTTCGGTCCGCTGCAGACCCCGGTCACCTGGGCTCCGCGGGCCGCTGCGAGCTGGACCGCGATGTGGCCGACGCCGCCGGCCGCGCCGATGACGAGCACGCGGTCGCCTGCGCCTGCGCC
>Ga0256775_1000273_pt1 | contig 12205 bp, 12 predicted proteins | sample MC6MC0926MT_FD_186036 | JGI IMG/M metagenome (GOLD analysis project Ga0256775, IMG submission 186036) | Metatranscriptome of enriched soil aggregate microbial communities from Iowa State University, Ames, United States - MC6-MC0926-MT... | ecosystem: Environmental > Terrestrial > Soil >...
CCGGCACGCCGCGGTCCCCGCGCCCACCACGGCGCCGGGCGGGCCCCCCACCACGACGCCCGGCACGACGCCCGGCACGACCCCCGGTACCACGGACGAGGAGGCGCCCCGATGACGAGCCCCACGACGGCCCCGGCGGCCACCGCGGCCGCAGCGGGCGACGCGCTCGTCCGCGTCGAGCACGTGACCCGGACGTACGGCTCGGGCGCGACCGCCGTCCACGCGCTGCGCGACGTGTCGTTCACGATCGCCCCCGGCGAGCTCGTCGCGCTGGTCGGCCGGTCCGGGTCCGGCAAGACGACGCTCCTCAACGCGATCGGCGGCCTCGACAAGCCCGACGAGGGCCGGGTCGTGGTCGACGGGCGCGAGGTGTCGTCGCTCGACGAGCGCGGCCTCGTCGAGCTGCGGCGCGACGTCGTCTCGTTCGTGTTCCAGACGTTCGGCCTGGTCCCGGTGCTGTCGGCCGCCGAGAACGTCGGCGTCCCGCTGCGGCTGCGCCGCCTCCCGACGGCCGACCGGGAGGCCCGCGTGGCCCTGCTGCTCGACCTCGTCGGGCTCGGCGACCACGCACAGCAGCGGCCCGGCGAGATGTCGGGCGGGCAGCAGCAGCGCGTCGCGATCGCCCGCGCGCTCGCCAACTCCCCGCGGCTTCTCGTGGCGGACGAGCCGACCGGCCAGCTCGACACCGAGACGGGTACCGCGGTGATGGCGCTGCTGCGCGCGGTCGTCGAGGCCGAGGGCATGACGGCGATCGTCTCGACCCACGACCCGCTGATGCTCGCGCTCGCGGACCGCGTCATCCGGCTCGCGGACGGGCAGCTTGTCGAGGCCTGACACGCGGGGCCAGAGACGCCGCACGCCCTGAGACGTCGCAGGGCCCCCGCGCCGACGCGCGACGGCCCTGCGACGACGGCGGGCGTCAGACCTCGATGCCCTCCAGCAGCTCGGTCACGAGCGCGGCGACGGGCGACCGCTCCGACCGGGTGAGCGTCACGTGCGCGAACAGCGGGTGCCCCTTGAGCGCCTCGATGACCGCTGCGACGCCGTCGTGCCGGCCGACCCGCAGGTTGTCGCGCTGCGCGACGTCGTGCGTGAGGACCACGCGCGACGACTGCCCGATGCGGGACAGCACCGTGAGCAGCACGTTCCGCTCGAGCGACTGGGCCTCGTCGACGATGACGAACGCGTCGTGCAGCGAGCGCCCGCGGATGTGCGTGAGCGGGAGCACCTCGAGGATGTCCCGGTCGAGCACCTCCTCGACGACCTCCTTGCTCACGAGCGCGCCGAGCGTGTCGAACACGGCCTGCGCCCAGGGGTTCATCTTCTCGGCCTCGCTGCCGGGCAGGTAGCCGAGGTCCTGGCCGCCGACCGCGTACAGCGGCCGGAACACCATGACCTTGCGGTGCTGCCGTCGCTCGAGCACGGCCTCCAGCCCGGCGCACAGCGCGAGCGCGGACTTGCCGGTGCCGGCGCGGCCGCCGAGCGAGACGATCCCGACCTCCTCGTCGAGCAGCAGGTCGATCGCGATCCGCTGCTCGGCGCTGCGGCCGTGCACCCCGAACACGTCCTGGTCCCCCCGGACGAGCTGGATGTGCTTGTCGGCGGTCACACGACCCAGCGCGGACCCGCGCGGGCTGTGCAGCACGAGGCCGGTGTGGCAGGGCAGGTCGGTCGGGTCGCCCGCGCCGCCCGCCGACTGGTACCCGGGGTCGACGTCCGCGAGCGCGACCGACTCGTGCTCCCACAGGTCCGACATCTGCTGCTCGGTGAGGTCGAGCGCGTCCATGCCCGTCCAGCCGGAGTCGACCGCGAGCTCGGCCCGGTACTCCTCGGCCCGCAGGCCGACCGCGGACGCCTTGACGCGCATCGGCAGGTCCTTGGACACGACGGTGACGTCGCGCCCCTCGGCCGCGAGGTTCGCCGCGACGGCCAGGATGCGGGTGTCGTTGTCGCCGAGGCGGAAGCCGGCCGGCAGCACCGACGGGTCGGTGTGGTTGAGCTCGACGCGCAGGGTGCCGTCGAGGTCCCCGATCGGGAGGGGCGCGTCGAGGCGCCCGTGCTTGAGACGCAGGTCGTCGAGCATCCGCAGGGCGGACCGCGCGAAGTACCCGAGCTCGGCGTGGTGCCGCTTGCCCTCGAGCTCGGTGATCACGACGACGGGCAGGACCACGTCGTGCTCGGCGAATCGCAGGATGGCCTTGGGGTCGGACAGGAGCACGGACGTGTCGAGGACGTACGTGATACGTCCGTCGGCGGCGCTGGTGACGGCGTCCGTGACGTGCTGTGCCTTGCTGACCACGGCAGGCTCCCTCCGGCGCTAGCTGCGCCTAGTGGGGCGCCTCACGTCGGCAGTCCGCGCAGGCGGGCCGGGGGATCCGACGATCGGCGACGGGACGAGGGCGGTCGGCCCCTCCGGTGCGAAGGGCCGGGTCCGGCCCTCCCCCCGGAGCGGATGCTCCATGGGCTGGCCTCCCGGGGACGGCGGTCGCCGTCCTCTAGGCGGAACGTAACCCCGGCCTCCGACATGCCCACGCAGACACGCGCACTCGTCACGGGACGTTCACCTGGGTGATGCGCGGGTCGCCCGCCCGCTCGGCGTGTCGTCGGCGAGTCGCCTCTGCCCGGGTTCAGCGGCCCAGACGACGTTCGCGCGCGGCGTACGCACGGCACGCGCGCAGGAAGTCGACGCGCCGGAAGTCCGGCCAGTACGCCTCGCAGAAATAGAACTCGGAGTGCGCGCTCTGCCACAGCAGGAACCCGCCGAGCCGCTGCTCGCCGGACGTGCGGATCACGAGGTCGGGGTCGGGCTGGCCCTTGGTGTAGAGCCGCTCGGCGATGTGCTCCATGTCGAACGCCTCGGCGAGCTCGTCGAGGTCGGTGCCGGCCTCGGCGTGCTCCCGCAGGAACGACCGGACGGCGTCGGCGATCTCGCGGCGGCCGCCGTAGCCGACGGCGACGTTGACGTGCAGCCCGACGACGTCGGCGGTGGCCTCCTGCGCGGCCCGCAGCGCGGACGACGTGTGCTCGGGCAGCAGCTCGAGGGCGCCCATGGGCTGCAGGCGCCAGCGCCGGGTCGCGGCGAGGTCGCGGACGGCGGACTCGATGATCGCGAGCAGCGGGTCGAGCTCCTCGGGGGCGCGCTCGAGGTTGTCGGTGGACAGCATCCACAGCGTGACGACCTCGACGCCGATGTCCTCGCTCCACTCGAGCAGGTCGGCGATCTTGTCCGCACCGCGCTGGTGGCCGGTCGCGGTGGACTCGCCGATGCTGCGGGCCCAGCGGCGGTTGCCGTCGAGGATCACCCCGACGTGGCGTGGTACCCGGTCCGCCGGCAGCGAGGCCGCCAGGCGACGTTCGTACAGCCCGTAGAGCGGGTGGGGCAGACGCACGCAGCGCTCCTCGGGGTCGTGGGGGGCGGGGCCCGGAGGGTCGGGACCAGGTTCACCGTACCGGCCGTCACACGCGCTCGTGGGCGGGTCGGGCACGTCGTCCCTCTCCTGCACGACGTCCCGGGCGCGCCCGGGTGCGACGCGCCGGCGCTGTCGACACACGAGGTTACGGTGCCGTAACCTACGGTCTCGTAAGTTACGCCCATCGACGAGACGAGCCCCTTCCCGTGAGTGCCACCTCCTCGCCCCGCCCGGCGTCATCGTCCGGATCCCCGTCGCTGCGCGAGGATGTCAGCGTGAGCGTCTCGCGAGCCGTCGAGCAGGTGGCCGACTCCGTCAAGCCCAAGCTGCGCGGCTGGATCCACGCCGGCGTCGCACCGCTGGTGCTGGTCGCGTCGATCGTGCTGGTGGTCCTCTCCCCGACGCCCGCCGCCAAGTGGTCGACCGCGGTGTTCGGGCTCAGCGCCGTCATGCTGTTCGGCACGAGCGCGGTCTACCACCGGGGCAAGTGGTCCCCGCGGGTGAGCGGCGTCCTGCGCCGGCTCGACCACACCAACATCTTCCTCATCATCGCCGGCACGTACACGCCGCTCGCCGTGCTGCTGCTGCCGCCGTCGACCGCGAAGGTGCTGCTCCTCGTGGTGTGGTCGGGAGCGCTCGTCGGGCTGCTGTCCCGCGTCTTCTGGCTCGGCGCACCGCGCTGGCTCTACGTGCCGGTGTACGTCGCGCTCGGCTGGGTCGCCGTGTGGTTCCTGCCCGCGTTCTACCGCGGCAGCGGCCCCGAGGTCATCTGGCTCGTCGCCGCGGGCGGGCTCGCGTACACGCTCGGCGCGGTCGTCTACGGCCTCAAGCGCCCGAACCCGAGCCCGCGGTGGTTCGGGTTCCACGAGGTGTTCCACGCGCTCACGGTCGTGGCGTTCGCGTGCCACTACATCGCGGTGTCGATCGCGTCGTACGTGTACGCCTGACGCGCCGCGCGCGGCCGGGGTCAGTCCTTCGGGACCACCCGGTAGCGCCGGTTCGCGAGCGACGGGTTCCGGTCCCGCACGGCCGCGAGCGCCTCGGCGTCGAGGTCCACCGTCCGCAGGCCCGGCTCGTCGTCGAGCTCGAGGCCCACGACGCCGTCGGGCCCGACGACGATCGAGCGGCCGACCACGCCCTTGCCGGCCTGACCGACCGCGACGACCGCCGACGTGTTCTCGATGGCGCGCGCGATCGCGAGCGTGCGCCAGTGCATGGCCTTGTGCTCGCCGTCGGCCCACGCGGCCGGGACGACGAGCGCGTCCGCGCCCGCGTCGACCAGGCGCCGCGACGACTCGGGGAACCGCAGGTCGTAGCAGGTGAGCACCCCGAACCGGACGCCGGCGACGTCCAGGACGACCGGCGGCGCGTCGGCCGGTCCCGCCTCCAGACGGTCGGACTCGCGGTGGCCGAACGCGTCGTACAGGTGGACCTTGCGGTAGACGCCGACGAGCTCGCCGGTGCCGTCGACCGCGACCACGGCGTTGACGGCCCGGTCGCCGCTTCCGGGCAGCACGGTCCCGGCGATGACGGCGACACCCGTCGCCGCCGCCCGCTCGCGCAGCAGCGAGACGAACGGCCCGCTCAGCGGCTCGGCGTACGCGGCCCCGACGCCGTGCGGGTCGAACGCGGAGGTGTACTCGGGCAGCACGAGCAGGTCCGAGCGGCGGTGCCCGGCGACCGCGAACGCCTCCGTGACGAGCTGCCGGTTGGCGGCCCGGTCGTCGCTCACGGCGACCTGCCCGACGGTGATCCGGACGGCCGGGCGGACCGGCGGCTCGGGTCGGCTCACCGGGCGCCGTTCCCGCGCGGCCGGCCGTCGGGCCCGTAGTCGCGCAGCGTCGTGTCCACGTCGGCGTCGACCTCGACGTCCGGCCCGGCCGCGCCCGCGTCGATGACACCGCGGTCCTGGTGCGGTGCGTCGGCGTCGTCGTCGTCGAGCCCGAGCTGCTTGGCGCGGCGGTCGACGACCCGCAGCTGCTTGGTCAGCGACAGGAACAGGCCCACGGCCGCGAGCGCGAGCAGGAACGTCACGACGAACCCGATGAACCCCGGCGAGCCCTTCGCGGCGTCGGTGATCTCCACGCCCGACGGCGACGGGGTCGGTGCGGCGAGCGCGAGGCCCGCGCGGAGGATGCCGTTCATCGGACCTCGTCCGAGCGCACGCCCGCGAACAGGTCCGTCTCCGGGAGCGTCACAGGCACGCGCGACGACGCCAGCTCGTACTCCTCGGTGGGCCACTGCGCGAGCTCGACCTCGCGCGGCACCGCGAAGAAGAAGCCGTCCGGGTCGATCTGCGTCGCGTGCGCCCGCAGCGCGGCGTCGCGCTGCGGGAAGTACGCGCTGCACGGGATGTGGGTCGTGACCTCGCGCTCGGGCACCTCGCGGGCCTCGCGGGAGTCGATCCAGTCGCCGAACGGCGACTCCCGGCCGGCGGCCACGAGCGCGTCGTGCACGGCCCGCATGCGGGCGAGCGAGAACCCGTGGTTGTAGTACAGCTTGAGCGGCGTCCACGGCTCGCCCCGGTCGGGGTAGCGGTCCGGGTCGCCGGCGGCGTCGAACGCCTCGGCGGACACCTTGTGGCACATCACGTGGTCCGGGTGCGGGTAGCCGCCCGTCGGGTCGTACGTCGTGATGACGTGCGGCTTGAAGTCGCGGATCACCTCGACGAGCGGCGCGGTGGCCTCCTCGAGCGGCACGAGCGCGAAGCAGCCCTCCGGGAGCGGCGGCAGCGGGTCGCCCTCGGGCAGGCCGGAGTCGACGAAGCCCAGCCAGTGCTGCCGGACGCCGAGCGCGTCGGCCGCCGCGGCCATCTCCTGGCGGCGGATCGCGCGCATGCCCTCCAGGCCGCCCTCGACAGCCCCGTACGACGGGTTCAGCACGTCACCGCGCTCGCCGCCCGTGCACGTCACGACCAGCACGTCGACGCCGTCCGCGGCGTACATCGCGGTCGTCGCGGCACCCTTGCTCGACTCGTCGTCGGGGTGGGCGTGCACCGCCATCAGTCGCAGCCGCTCTTGCGTCACCTTCGAGCCCTCCCGTCGCGTGCCCACGCGCGCACGGACCCCACGGTCCGGACCAGCGGTGGGACGAGAGACAATGATCGCGCACGCCCCGAGGTGCTCGCGCACCCGCCCGAGAGCACCTCCGGTCCGAGGAGATCTGTGACCACCGCACCCGCACCCCAGCCGCCGGCCGGCCGCTACGGTCCCGAGCCGACCGCACGGACGGGTGCGCGCCGGTGGATCGGGTGGGCCGCGGTGGGCGTCCTGGCGGCGGCGGTGCTCGTCTGGGTCGCGATCGGCGTCACCGACGAGCAGGTGACCTGGAAGGACGTCGGCTACCACGTGGACGGCACGACCTCCACGGACGTGACGTTCGAGGTCACCAAGCCGAAGGGCGACACCGTGTCGTGCCGGGTCCAGGCTCTGTCGCAGTCGTTCGCCGAGGTCGGTGTGCGGACCGTCGAGATCGGCCCCGCCGACACCGCGACGCAGCGCGTCACCGTCACCGTGCCGACCGCCGAGCTGGCCGTGAGCGGCACGGTCGCGTCGTGCGACCCGGTCGGCACGCCCGCCGTCGACGGCGACTGACGCCGGCACCGGTCCCGCAGGTCGGCCCCAGGCCGTCACCCGTCCGGCGCACCTCGACGCGGCCCGGTTGCTATCCTTGTCGTTTCACACGCCGCCCCGGTCCGGCGTGACCACAGGTCGACGCGACCGAGAAGGCATGGCGAGCACCCCCGGAAACACGCTCTGGTACGCCTGTGTCGCACTGTGGCGCCACTCCGGGGCCGACCAGCCGGCACCGCCCGGCACCCACGCACGGAAGGGAGCGATCGTGACCGACACGACTGCGGCCACCTGGCTGACGCAGGAGGCCTACGACCGGCTCAGCACGGAGCTCGAGCGCCTCAAGGGTGAGGGCCGGACCGAGATCGCGCAGCGGATCGCGGCTGCGCGCGACGAGGGCGACCTCAAGGAGAACGGCGGCTACCACGCCGCGCGCGAGGAGCAGGCGAAGCAGGAGGCCCGCATCCGCGAGCTCGAGGCGAAGCTGCGCAACGTGCAGATCGGGACGCCGCCCGACGACGGTGTCGTCGAGCCCGGCATGGTCGTGACGGCCGTGGTCGCCGGCGACGAGATGGTGTTCCTGCTCGGCTCGCGCGAGATCGCGGGCAGCGCGGACATCGAGGTGTTCTCCCCGACGTCGCCCCTGGGCGCCGCGATCAGCGGCAAGACGGTGGGCGACTCGACCGCGTACACGGCCCCGAACGGGCGAGAGATCCCGGTCGAGATCGTCGCGGCCAAGCCGTTCGACGCCTGACCCCGGCGTCGCCCTGCGCGACGCCTCACCCCACCGACACCGACGCGGTGCCGTCCCCGACCGGGAGCGGCACCGCGTTCGTCGTCCGTGGGCTGCTCACTCCCCCTGCAGCCGGTACCGCTCCGTCCGCAGGTGCTGGAGCACCTGCGCGCAGTGGTCGGGCCCCTTGGTCTCGACCTGCACCTCGACGCCGACCTCGTCGAGCGCGAGGTCCCCGCCGGTCCGCACGTGCGAGACGTCCATGACGTTGCCGCCCGACGACGCGATCTGCTGCAGCAGCGTCGCGAGCGCGCCGGGGGTGTCGTCGATCCGGACGCGGATCTGCAGGAACCGCCCGGCCGACGCGAGCCCGTGCCGCACGACCCGCAGGAGCAGCTGCGGGTCGATGTTGCCGCCCGACAGCACCGCGACGACGGGTCCCTCGAAGTCGCGTGGCGCCGCCATGAGCGCGGCCACGGCCACCGCCCCGGCGGGCTCGACGAGCAGCTTCGCGCGCTCGGCGACGAGCAGGAGCGCCCGGGAGATGTCCTCCTCGGAGACCGTCCGCACGTCGATGTGCCGGGTGTCGAGCACCTCGAACGGCACGGTGCCCGGGACGCCGACCGCGATGCCGTCGGCCATGGTCCGCAGCTCGGGCGCCCGCAGCGGCCGGTGCGCGGCGAGCGACGCGGGGTAGGCCGCCGCCCCCGACGCCTGCACCCCGACGACCCGCACGTCCGGCCGGGCCTCCGCGAGCGCCGCCACGACACCGGCCGCGAGCCCGCCGCCCCCCACGGGCACGAGCACGGTCCGGACGTCTGGCACCTGCTCGAGGACCTCGAGCCCGAGCGTGCCCTGGCCGGCGACGACGTCCACGTGGTCGAACGGGTGGATGAGCACCGCACCGGTGCGCTCGGCGTGCTCGCGCGCGTGCACGAGCGCCTCGTCGACGCTGCGTCCCGCGAGCTCGACGTGCGCGCCGTAGTCGCGGGTCGCGGCGATCTTCGGCAGCGCCGCGTCGACGGGCATGAACACGACCGCGTCGAGCCCGAGCATGCGGGCCGCGAGCGCGACGCCCTGTGCGTGGTTGCCGGCGCTGGCCGCGACGACACCGCGGGCCCGCTCCTCGTCGGACAGCCGCGACATCCGCACGTACGCGCCGCGCAGCTTGAACGACCCGGCGCGCTGCAGGTTCTCGCACTTGAGCCACACGTCGGCGCCGACGAGCTGGGACAGGGCCCGGCTGACCTGCACGGGAGTACGGTCCGCGACCCCCTCGAGCAGCCGCGCGGCCTCCTGGACCTCCGCGAGGCCGATCACCGGTGGTCGCGCTCGGGCGTCGCGACGGCACCGGCGTCCCGGCCGGTGGCCTGCCCGCCGCCCAGCCCGGCGCCGTCGTGCTCGTCGGCCTCGGCCTGCCGCTCGGACTCGCGCTCGACGACCTGGGCGATCGCGCGGTCGAGCACCGGGTGCCCGCGCCCGCGCACCGGGACGTGGTCGTCGCGGCCGAGCTGCGGGAACTTGTCGTGCCCGTGGAGGTACAGCACCATCGTGTTCAGCACCGCGGCGACCGGGACGGCGAACAGCGCGCCGATGATGCCGGCGGTGAACGACCCCGCTGCCACCGCGAGCAGCACCGCGACGGGGTGCAGCGACACGGCGTGGCCCATGAGGAACGGCTGCAGCACGTGCCCCTCGATCTGCTGCACGGCGATGACGACGGCCAGCATGATGAGCGCCGCACCGGGCCCCTGCGCGACGAGCGCGACGAGGACGGCGATCGAGCCCGTGACGACCGCGCCGACGATCGGCACGAACGAGCCGAGGAACACGAGGATCGCGAGCGGCAGCGCCAGGGGCACGCGCAGGATCGCCGCGCCGAGGCCGATGCCGATCGCGTCGACCGCCGCCACGAGGATCTGCGTGCGGGTGTAGGCGCCGAGCGTCACGAGGCCGCGCCGGCCCGCCTGGTGCACGTGCTCGCGCGACCCGCGTGGCAGCAGCCCGACGAGCCACGCCCAGATGGTCCGGCCGTCGAGCAGGAAGAAGAACGTGCAGAACAGCGCGATCAGCGTGCCCGCGAGCACGTGACCCACCGTGGTCGTGGCGTGCAGGGCACCCGAGACGAGCTGCGAGCTGCCGCCACCGCCCCCCAGCTCCTGCAACCGGTCGGTGAGGTTCGACAGGTCGGCGCTGGACAGGCCGAGGGGACCGCTCGACAGCCAGTCGGTGACCTTCTGGATGCCCTCGGCGGCCTGGTCCCAGATCTCGCCGATGCCCTTGACGATCGAGCGCCCCGCGAGCGTGAGCAGACCGCCGACGAACACGACGAGCCCGAGGAGCGCGATCATGCACGCCGCGACGCGCGGCAGCCGCAGCCTCGCCTGCATCCAGTGCACGAGCGGTGCGAGCAGGACCGTCACGAGCAGCGCGACGGCGACCGGCACGACGACGACCTTGAGCGCGGTCAGCAGCCACAGACCCACCGCGAGCGCGGCACCGATCAGCAGCAGCCGCCACGACCACGACGCCGCCGTGCGCACGGACTGCGGGACCGGACGGGCCGAGTCGACCGCGTCCCCCGCCGCACCGGTCGCACCGGTCGCGCCGGTCGCCGGGGCGGCCGGGACGTCCGCCGTCGTCGTGCGCGCCGTGCCGGGCGCGACGTCCGGGGCGCTCACGCGGCACGCCCAGCGGCGAGCGCACGGTCGAGGTCCACGAGCAGGTCGTCGACGTCCTCGATACCGACCGAGAGGCGCACGAGGTCGTCGGGCACCTCGAGCGCCGTGCCGGCGACGGACCCGTGCGTCATGCGGTGCGGGTGCTCGACGAGCGACTCGACCCCGCCGAGCGACTCGGCGAGCGTGAACACCTGCGTCGCACCGCACACGGCCAGCGCGGACGCCTCGCTTCCCGTCCGGAACGACACCATGCCGCCGAACCCGCGCATCTGCCGGGCGGCCACCTCGTGCCCGGGGTGCGAGTCGAGGCCGGGGTAGATGACGTGCGTGACCGCGTCGTGCTCGACGAGGAACTGCGCGACGCGCGTGGCGTTCGCGACGTGCCGGTCCATCCGGACGGCGAGCGTGCGCAGCCCGCGCAACGTGAGCCACGCGTCGAACGGCCCGGCGACCGCACCCGACGCGTTCTGGTGGAACCGCAGGGCGTCCGCGACGTTCGTCGTCCCGGTGGGGCCCTCCAGGCCGACGGGCAGCTGGGCGCCGTCCGCGACGACGAGCGCGCCGCCGACCACGTCCGAGTGGCCGCCCACGTACTTCGTCGTCGAGTGCACGACGACGTCCGCGCCGAGCGCGATCGGGTTCTGCAGGTACGGCGTGGCGAACGTGTTGTCGACGACGAGCAGCGCACCCGCGGACCGGGCGTGCGCCGCGAGCTCGGCGATGTCGGCGATGCCGAGCAGCGGGTTCGTCGGCGTCTCGACCCACACGACCTTCGTGCGGCCGGGCTGGATCGCGGCGAGCACCGCGTCCGGGTCGGACAGGTGGGCGGGCGTGTGCTCGACCCCCCACGGCCCGAACACCCTGGCCACCAGGCGATAGGTACCCCCGTAGGCGTCGTCCGGCACCACCACGTGGTCGCCCGGCCGCAGCACCGCACGCAGCAGCGTGTCCTCGGCGGCGAGGCCCGACGAGAACGCGAAGCCCGCGGCACCGCCCTCCGCCGCGGCGAGCGCCTCCTCGAGCGCCGTGCGCGTCGGGTTCGCGGAGCGCGAGTACTCGTACCCGCCGCGCAGGCCACCTACGCCGTCCTGCTTGTAGGTGGACACCTGGTAGATGGGCGGCACGACGGCTCCGGTCGTCGCATCGGCCTCCTGACCAGCATGGATGGCGCGGGTCGAGAAGCCGGCGGCGGTCCAGTCGTACCCGGACGCGAGGGGGTCGGTGGTCACGCCCTCAGGCTAGGTGGTGACGGGAACACCGGCAGGGTCAGGGCGGTTGCACACGCCGGGAAGGATCAGGCGGCAACCCAGTCGCCCCGAGTCCTCCCGGGAAAGGACCCCGCACCATGAACTGGCTGTTCGGATCCGCACTCTCCTCCACCATGGTCGAGCCCGAGCGTGCGCTCGCCGGTCGCGAGGACTACGCCTACGCGGTACCCACGACGCACACCGTCCTGGGGACCCCGCTGCACGGACCCTGGCCGGACGGCACCCGGGTGCTGTACGTCGCGATGGGCTGTTTCTGGGGCGCCGAGCGCGCGTTCTGGGAGACCCCCGGCGTCGTCACCACGGCCGTCGGCTACCAGGGCGGCTACACGCCGTACCCCACGTACGAGGAGACGTGCACCGGCCTGACCGGGCACACCGAGGCCGTCCTCGTCGCGTACGACCCGTCCGTGATCTCCGACGACGACGTGCTCCGGAAGTTCTGGGAGTCGCACGACCCCACGCAGGGCTTCCGCCAGGGCAACGACCGCGGCACGCAGTACCGGTCGGCGATCTACACGACCACGCCGGAGCAGGCCGAGGC
>Ga0256775_1000274_pt1 | contig 12198 bp, 10 predicted proteins | sample MC6MC0926MT_FD_186036 | JGI IMG/M metagenome (GOLD analysis project Ga0256775, IMG submission 186036) | Metatranscriptome of enriched soil aggregate microbial communities from Iowa State University, Ames, United States - MC6-MC0926-MT... | ecosystem: Environmental > Terrestrial > Soil >...
CCTCGCCCTCCGGCGAGCAGACGACGTTGGCGCACACATGCATCCCGTACGTGAAGTAGGCGTACAGGTGCCCGGGCGGCCCGTACATGACGGCGTTCCGGCGGGTGCGGCCGCGGAAGGCGTGCGACCCGGGGTCGAGGCCGTCGCCGATGTACGCCTCCACCTCCGTGATCCGCAGCCCGACCGTCCCCTCCGGCGTCTCGTGCCGCAGAACAGCGCCGAGCAGCTGCGGCGCGACCTCGAGCGACGACGCCAGGAAGACGTCGCGCTCGGGCCGGTACAGCGTCACGTCAGAAGATCCGGCCGCCCGCGGCAACGGCGACGACCAGCCCGATCACGATGACGGCGACGGCGAGCACCACGACGGCCGGGATGATCCAGGGTCGCTTCCGCTCCGGTTCGAAACGCGCCATCAGACCAGGTCCCTTCTGGATGCGCGGAGGGCCAGCGCGGCCTTCCTCACGTGGTCGGTGAGAGCCGCCAGCTGCTCCGCGACGCGGTCGGGCGCGGTGCCGCCGACGCCGTCGCGGCTCGCCACCGATCCCTCCACCGAGAGCACGGAGCGGACCTCGGGCGTCAGCAGGGGTGAGATCGCCGCCAGCTGCTCGTCGTCCACCTCGTGCAGCTCCAGTCCGTTCTCCTCGGCGAAGCGCACCAGGCTGCCGCTCAGTTCGTGGGCGGTGCGGAACGGAACGTGCTGCTTGACGAGCCACTCGGCCACGTCGGTCGCGAGCGAGAAGCCCTGCGGTGCCAGCTCCGCCATGCGGTCCGTGTGGAAGCGCAGTGTGGCGACCATGCCGGTGAAGGCGGGAAGCACCGTCTCGAGGGTCCGCACCGAGTCGAACACCGGCTCCTTGTCCTCCTGCAGGTCGCGGTTGTACGCGAGCGGCAGTCCCTTGAGGGTGCTGAGGAGACCCGTGGCGTTGCCGATGAGGCGACCGGCCTTGCCGCGCGCGAGCTCGGCGATATCCGGGTTCTTCTTCTGCGGCATGATCGACGAGCCCGTCGAGTAGCCGTCATCGAGGGTGACGAACCCGAACTCGCGCGTGTTCCAGAGGATGATCTCCTCGGCGAACCGCGACAGGTCGACACCGATCTGGGCGGCGACGAATGCGAACTCGGCCACCACATCCCGTGCCGCCGTGCCGTCGATCGAGTTCTCGGAGCTGCGGGCGAAGCCCAGCTCGCGCGCGACGAGCAGGGGGTCGAGTCCGAGGGTCGAACCGGCGAGGGCGCCGGAGCCGTACGGAGAGACGTCGGCCCGGCGGTCCCAGTCGGCCAGACGCTCCAGGTCGCGCACCAGCGGCCAGCAGTGCGCGAGCAGGTGGTGGGCGAGCAGCACCGGCTGGGCGTGCTGGAGGTGCGTACGCCCCGGCAGGATGGCGGCGGGATGCGCGTCCGCCTGGGAGGCGATGGCGTCGATCAGCGCGATGAGCTGCTCGGCGATGACGCCGGCGTGGTCACGCAGGTACATCCGGACGAGCGTGGCGATCTGGTCGTTGCGGCTGCGGCCGGCGCGCAGCTTGCCGCCGATCTCCGCCCCGGCCCGCTCGATCAGTCCGCGTTCGAGGGCTCCGTGCACGTCCTCGTCGGTCTCGGCCGCGACGAAGGCGCCGGACGCGACATCGCGATCGAGCTTGTCGAGGGCGGCCAGCATCCCGTCGAGCTCCTCGGGCGCGAGGTACCCAGCCGCGGCGAGCGCGCGGGCGTGCGCCCGGGACCCGGCGATGTCGTACGCGGCGAGCTGCCAGTCGAAGTGGGTCGACTTGCTCAGCGCCGCCAGCTCGGGCGATGGACCGCCGGCGAAGCGGCCACCCCAGAGGGAGCCCTCGCCGGTGCGGCCGACGCCGCCGGTCTCGCCGGTTTCGCCCGTGTCGGTCATGCTGCCGTCTCCTCGTTCTTCGCGAGCAGCCAGGCGAGCAGCGCCTTCTGCGCGTGCAGGCGGTTCTCCGCCTCGTCCCAGATGACGGACTGCGGGCCGTCGAGCACCTCGGCGCTCACCTCGTAGCCGCGGTAGGCGGGCAGGCAGTGCAGGAAGACGGCGTCCGGTGCGGCCAGCCCCATCAGTCGCTCGTCGACCGTGTAGTCGCCGAAGACGGCGACGCGCTCCGCCTTCTCGTCCTCCTTGCCCATCGACACCCAGGTGTCGGTGACCATGACGTCCGCGCCCGCCGCGGCCTCGGCCGGGTCGGTCAGCACCGTCACCGAGCCGCCCGTGCGCTCGGCGATGGCCCGCGCATCCGCGACGATCGCCTCGGCGGGCGCGTAGTCGGCCGGCGCCGCGATACGCACGTGCATGCCCGCGGTCGCCCCGCCCAGCAGGTACGAGTGCGCCATGTTGTTCGCTCCGTCGCCGAAGTAGCTCATGGTGAGCCCCGCCGTACGGCCCTTGTGCTCGCGGACGGTGAGCAGGTCGGCGAGGATCTGGCACGGGTGGAAGTCGTCCGACAGCGCGTTGATGACCGGGACGCGCGTCCCCTCGGCCATCTCCTCCAGTCCCGCCTGCGCGTAGGTGCGCCAGACGATCGCGGCGACCATGCGCTCCAGCACCCGGGCGGTGTCGGCCAGCGACTCCTTGCCGCCGAGCTGGCTCTCACCGCTCTGGATGATCAGCGGGCTGCCTCCCAGATCGGCGATTCCGACGGAGAACGAGACGCGGGTGCGCGTCGACGTCTTGTCGAAGATCACCGCGACGGTCTGCGGGCCGGCGAGCGGCTTCGCCGAGAAGCGGTCGCGCTTCAACGCGGCTGCGAGGTCCAGGATCTCCGCCTGCTCGGCGGGCGTGAGGTCGTCGTCGCGGAGGAAGTGCCGGGTCATGCTGGCCCTTTCGTGGATCGGGGGTGGTCGGCGCGGAATTACAGGGTTGCGAGAGCCCGAGCGAAGCGGTCGCGGAACTCCGCCAGCTCGGCGTCGCCGACGATGAGCGGCGGAGCCAGGCGGATGCTGGACTCGTTGGGGGCGTTGATGATGAGACCGTTGGCGAGCGCGGCGTCGGAGAGGCGGTGCGCCTCGCCGTCCGTGAGGCCGATGCCGATGAGCAGGCCGTGGCCGCGCACATCCCCGATCAGCGGCGACTCGAGCGACCGGATGATCGCCTTCAGCTCCTCCCCGCGCCGGGCGGCGTTGCCGACCAGGTCGGAGCGCTCGATCTCGGCGAGCACGGCGTTGCCCGCCGCGGTCGCGAGCGGGTTGCCGCCGAACGTCGATCCGTGCTGACCCTGGGTGAACAGGTCGGACGCCCAGCCGAACGTCACCAGGGCGCCGATCGGCACACCGCCGGCCATGCCCTTCGCGACGGTGACGGCATCGGGAAGGATGCCCTCGTGCTGGTACGCGAACCAGGCGCCGGTGCGGCCGACCCCGGTCTGGATCTCGTCGATGATCAGCAGCGCTCCGTGCTGCTCCGTGAGCTCGCGCGCCCGCTTCAGGAAGCCCTCGGGCAGGTCGAGGACCCCGGCCTCCCCCTTGATCGGCTCGACGAAGAGCGCGGCCACGTGATCGTCGATGGCCGCTTCGAGCGCCGCGATCGTGGAGTCGATGTGCTGCACTCCGCCGGGCAGCGGCTCGAACGCCTCCCGCATCGGCGGCTTGCCGGTGAGCGCGAGCGACCCCATGGTGCGGCCGTGGAACGCGTTGTTGAGAGCCAGCACTCGCGTCTTCCGGCCGTGCGGGCCACGATTCAGGCGGGCGAGCTTGAACGCGGCCTCGTTGGCCTCCGCGCCCGAGTTGCCGAACAGCACCCGGCCGCGGTCGCCGGCGCCCGTGATGGTGCGCAGACGGCCGGCGAGCTCCAGCTGCGGAGCGGTCGAGAAGTAGTTGGAGACGTGCGCGAGCGTCGCGACCTGACGGCTGACCGCATCCACCAGCACCGGATGCGCGTGCCCGAGCGAGTTGACCGCGATCCCGGCGAGGAAGTCGAGGTACTCGTTACCGTCGACGTCCCACACCCGGCAGCCCTGGCCGTGCGAGAGCATCACCTTGGGCGTCGCCAGCGTGCGCATGATCGTCTCGCCGAACGGTGTGCGCCAAGCGCCGTCGCGCCACTGCGCTCCGGGTGCCGGGCTCTCGGGCTCTTCCGTCATGGTCCTGTTCCATTCCTGGTCCTCGCTCACGCGGGCACCACCTCCGTCCCGATGCCGGACTGCGTGAACACCTCGAGCAGGATCGAGTGCGGCACCCGCCCGTCGATGATCGCCGCTTTCTCCACTCCACCGTCGACCGCGTCGAGGCACGCCGCCATCTTCGGGATCATGCCCGATTCCAGTGACGGCAGCAGCTCGCGGAGCTCGTCCGCGCCGATCTTCGACAGCAGCGAGTCGCGATTCGGCCAGTCGCTGTACAGCCCGGCGACGTCCGTCAGGATCACCAGCTTGGCGGCCCCCAGCGCGACCGCGAGCGCCGCCGCAGCCGCATCCGCGTTGACGTTGAGCGCCTGGGCCGCGTCGTCGATGTCCGGCGCGATCGACGACACGACGGGGATGCGTCCGGCGGCCAGCTGCGCCAGCACAGCCTCGGGATCCACGGCGACGACGTCTCCGACGAGGCCGAGGTCGACCTCTTCTCCGTCGATGACCGCCGCGCGTCGCCGGCCCTGGAAGAGTCCGGCATCCTCGCCCGAAAGTCCTGCCGCGAGCGGGCCGTGCTTGTTGATGTTGCCCACGATGTCGCGGTTGATCTGCCCGGTCAGCACCATCCGGACGACCTCCATGGCCTCCGGGGTCGTGACGCGGTAGCCGCCGCGGAACTCCGAGTCGATGCCGAGCCGGTCGAGCATGGCGGAGATCTGCGGACCCCCGCCGTGCACGACGACCGGGCGGAGACCGGCGTAGCGCAGGTAGACCATGTCCTCGGCGAAGGTGCGCTGCAACTCCTCGTTCACCATGGCGTTGCCGCCGAACTTCACCACGATGATGCGGTCGTGGAAGGTCTTGAGCCACGGCAGCGACTCGATGAGGGTCTCGGCCTTCGCCGCAGCGGCCGCGTGGTCGCGTTCGGCTGCGTCCGCAGCCAGGTCTCTCTCGGTCTGGTCGGTGTCCATGTCGTCCGTCGCGGTCATCAGCTGGCGTACGCGCTGTTCTCGTGCACGTAGTCGTGCGTGAGGTCGTTGGTCAGGATGGTCGCCGTCTCCTCGCCCGCGTGCAGGTCGATGAGGATGTGGACCGCGCGCGGCGTCAGGTCCACCAGCTCGCGGGGCTGGTCGGGCTCGCCCGCCGTGCACACCTGCACGCCGTTGATCGCGACGTCGATCCCGTACGGGTCGAACTCGGCGTCGGTCGTGCCGACGGCGGCGAGCACCCGGCCCCAGTTGGGGTCGTTGCCGAAGATCGCGGCCTTGAACAGGTTGCTGCGCGACACCGCCCGGCCGACGATGACCGCGTCGTCCTCGCTGGCGGCGTTCACGACCTCGATCGCGATGTCGTGCGAGGCGCCCTCCGCATCGGCCTGCAGCTGCTCGGCGAGGTCGCGGCAGACGTCCGTGAGCGCTCGGGCGAACTCGTCGTCGCCCGGCTCGACACCGCTCGCTCCGGAGGCGAGGAGCGCGACGGTGTCGTTGGTCGACATGCAGCCGTCCGAGTCGAGGCGGTCGAACGTGACGCGCGTCGCCCGGCGGAGGGCCGCATCCAGCTGGTCAGAGGTCCGCACGGCATCGGTCGTGATGACGACGAGCATGGTGGCGAGGCCGGGCGCGAGCATCCCGGCGCCCTTCGCCATGCCGCCGACCGTCCAGCCGTTCGGCGACCGGAACTGCGCCTCCTTGGCGCGGGTGTCGGTGGTCATGATGGCCTCCGCCGCGCCGAGGCCGGCATCGCGGGCGAGCGCGTTGGCGGCCGTCGTGACACCGGCGACCAGCTTGTCCAACGGCAACTGGTCGCCGATCAGACCGGTCGAGCAGACGAGGACGTCACCGGCCGAGATGCCCAGTTCGGTGGCGACGGCCTCCGCGGTCGCGTGCGTCACCTGGAAGCCCTGCGAGCCGGTGTAGCAATTGGCCCCGCCCGAGTTGAGGACGATGGCGGAGACCACGCCGTCCTGGATGACCTGCTCGCTCCAGAGCACCGGGTTGGCCTTGCACCGGTTGGTGGTGAAGACGGCGGCCGCAGCGTTCAGCGGGCCGAGGTTCTTCACGAGGGCGAGGTCGCGCCGCCCGCTGGCCTTGAGGCCGGCGACGACGCCCGCCGCGGCGAACCCGGAGGCTGCTGTGACGCTCACGAGTGTGCTCCCGTCGCCGGCGGTTCCGCCGTCTGGGCAGGGCTCAACGTTCGCGTCACGGTGCGACTCCGTTCACGGTCAGGCCCGCGGTCTCGTCGAGTCCGAGGGCGATGTTGACGGATTGGATGGCCGCTCCGGCCGTCCCCTTGTACAGATTGTCGATCGCGAGCACGGTCACGACCCGGCCCGCTGCGGCATCCAGCGCCACTCCGATCAGCACGGTGTTCGCTCCGAGCACGTCGGAGGTGCGCGGCACCACGCCCGCGGGCAGCACCTGCACGAACGGCTCCCCGGCGTACGCCTCCTCCCACGCGGCCTGGACCTGCGCGGCGGTGACGCCGGGCTTCACCCGCGCGGTCGAGGTCGCGAGGATGCCGCGTGGCATCGGCACCAGCACCGGCGTGAACGACAGCGTCGGCGATCCTGCGCCCGCCTTCCGCAGGTTCTGCTGGATCTCGGGGATGTGCCTGTGCGTCCCGCCCACCGCATACGGGTTGGCGGAGCCGAGGATCTCGCTGGCCAGGTACATCGTCTTCAGCGACTTGCCCGCGCCCGACGGGCCGACCGCGAGAACCGCCACGATGTCCTCGTCATCGATCAGCCCGGCCTGGATGCCGGGAGCGAGGGCGAGAGAGACCGCGCTCGCGTTGCAGCCGGGAGCGGCGATCCGCCGCGCGCCGACGAGGTGCTCGCGCTGCTTGCCGGACACTGCGGCGCCACTGCCAACGGGCAGCTCCGGCACGCCGTACGCCCAGGCGCCGAAGTGCTCGCCGCCGTAGAACGCCGCCCAGTCGGCCGGGTCCTCCAGCCGGTGGTCGGCGCCGCAGTCGACGACGACCGTGTCCTCCGGCAGCTGCGCCGCGATCTCGCCGGACGTGCCGTGCGGGAGCGCCAGGAAGACGACGTCGTGCCCGCTGAGCGTCTCCGGGCTCGTCTCCTGCAGGGTGAGGTGCGCGAGCGAGCGCAGGTGCGGCTGGTGCGCGATCAGCGGGTGGCCCGCATTCTGGTGCGCGGTGACGGTGCGGACCTCGAAATCGGGGTGCCCGGCGAGGATGCGCAGCAGTTCACCGCCCGCGTATCCGGAAGCGCCTGCGACGGCGACCGAGAAAGTCATGCTTGTTCCTTGTTCGAGTGGACGACGGTTGTCTCGGCGACGGCGGCGCCCACGTCGATCCACTGGTCAGGACCGCCCGGAACGCCGCCTAGCTTCGGCGGTCGCGCAGGCGTCGGCGCATGGCGCGGGCGGCGAGAGCCGCACGCGTCGAAACGGTGCACCGGACGGAAAGCATGGGACAACCCTAGCGCTCCTGCCCGGGCGGTCACCAAATCCGGGCCGGGATGCACGCGACCGGTCCGGGTCCGCAGCGAAAGGATGTGTCTCGCCGCGGTCCGGGACCGGTCGGGTGTGTCGCGTCGGGATCGCGTGACGGCTACTCGCGGATCGTGGCGCCGAACAGCTCGCCGGCGCGCGCGGCTCCCGCCAGCTTGGCCTCGCTCGCCTCGGCGGCGGTGAGGGTGCGGTCGTCCGCGCGGAAGCGCAGAGCGAAGGTCAGGCTCTTGTGCCCGTCCGGGAGTCCTGGGCCGCGATAGTCGTCGACCAGCCGGATGTCTTCGAGCAGCTCACCGGCACCCTCGCGGACAGCACGAAGCAGCTCTCCCGCTGGGACGTCCTCGCGCACGACGAGCGACAGGTCCTGCGTCGCGGCCGGGAAGCCCGCGATGACACCGGCGACGATGTCGACCGGTGCAACGGCGATCAGAGCGTCGAGGTCGAGCTCGAACACGGCGACGACGCGTGGCAGGTCGAGGTCGTGGGCCAAGGCCGGGAGCAGCTCTCCGGCGTAGCCGACCGGGACCTCGGCTCCGTCGGCGCCGAGGGCGACCACGCGCGCCGTGCGGCCCGGGTGCAGCGCCTGGTGAGACGACTGCACGAGGTCGACCGTCACGCCGACGGCCGCGGCGGTCTGCCGCACCATGTCGAGCGCATCCACCAGTCCGGCCGGCACGGCGGCCAGGCCCGGCTGCTTCTCGACGGCGTTGCCGACGACGAGGCCCGCGAGGTGGCGCGGCTGCGCCGGGATGCCCGCGTTGAGCCCGGCGAGGATGTCGGCTCCGGGAAGCGCGGCACCCGGCGGAAGCGTCTCGCTGCCGATCGACCCCTCCGAGGGGCGGAAGACGGTGCCCAGCTCGTAGACCTTGAGGTCGACGAGCCCGCGCGCGAGGTTGCGCTTGGCGGCATCCAGCAGGCCAGGCAGCAACGACGTGCGCAGGTACGGCGCGGTGGCGTCGAGCGCGTTCGCCAGCCGTACGGCGAGTACGCCGCCCGCCTCGGCGGAGCCGAAGAGGTCGTTCTGGGCCTCGCTCACGAACGGGAAGGACAGCACCTCGGTCGCGCTGTTGTCGGCGAGCGTCTGCGCGACAGCGCGACGGAGACGCTGCTCGCGCGTGAGCCCACGGCCGGGAGGCGCGACCGGCAGCACCGACGGGATGCGGTCGTAGCCGACGATGCGGGCGACCTCCTCCGCCAGGTCGGACTTGTCACGGAGGTCGGGTCGCCACGTCGGCGGCACGACCAGCAGGTCGTCGCCCGACTCGGTCACCGTCCCGCCGATCTCGGCGAGCGCTCCGCGCACCTCGTCGTCGGTGAAGTCGACGCCGATCAGCGAGGCGATGTACCCCTTCGGCAGGCGGATGGCCTCGGCGGTCTCCGAGGCGTCCAGCAGCGAGCCGAGGTCGTCCGCGCGGCCGCCGGCGAGCTGCTCGAGCAGCTGGACGACGCGTGCCGCCGCGGCGACGGCGACCTGCGGGTCGACCCCGCGCTCGAAGCGCTTGGACGCCTCGCTGGGCAGCTTGTGACGGCGTGCCGTCCGCGCGATCGACACCGGGTCGAAGTTGGCGGCCTCGATGAGCACGTTGCGAGTGCCGTCGCCGATCTCGGTGGAGGCGCCGCCCATGACGCCCGCCAGGCCGATCGCGCCGGAGTCGTCGGAGATGACGAGGTCTTCCGGGTCCAGGGTGCGGGTCTGGTCGTCGAGGGTGACGAGCTTCTCCCCCGGCGTCGCGCGTCGCACGACTATGCCGCCGGACAGCTTGTCGAGGTCGTAGCCGTGGATGGGCTGGCCGAGCTCGAGCATGACGTAGTTCGTGATGTCGACGATGAGCGAGATCGACCGGATGCCGGCGAGCTTGAGGCGCGCGATCATCCACGGCGGGGTCGGGCGGGACCCGTCGACATCGCGGACGACACGGGTCACGAAGACGCTCGCGCCGACACGGCCGCGGATCGGCGCGGTGTCGTCGACCGTCACGCTGAAGCCGCTCGGGTGATCGGCCACGGAGCCGACGGGCACCGCATCGGCCGGGTCGCGGAAGGCCGCGCCGGTCGCGTGCGAGTACTCGCGGGCGATGCCGCGGATCGAGAACGCGTACCCGCGGTCGGGCGTGACGTTGACCTCAACGGCTGCGTCGTCCAGCCCGAGGAGGGCAACGGCGTCCGTCCCCACCTCCGGGTCGAGCCCGAGCGTGGACAGGCGGAGGATGCCGTCGTGGTCCTCACCGAGGCCGAGCTCGCGGGCCGAGGCGATCATCCCGTCGGAGACGTGCCCGTAGGTCTTGCGTGCGGCGATCGGGAAGGGCCCGGGCAGTACGGCGCCGGGCAGGGTCACGACGACCTTGTCACCCTCGAAGAAGTTGCGGGCGCCGCAGACGATGCCGCGCACGTCGGCACCGCCGTCGGCGGCGCTCTGACCCTCGGGGGCGACGCGCACCTGGCACCAGCGGATGGTCTTGCCGTTGCTCTGCGGCTCCTCGACAAACTCGAGCACCTGACCGACGACGATCGGGCCGCTCAGCTCGAAGGTGTGGATGTCCTCCTCCTCGAGTCCGACGGACACGAGGGCGGCGTGCACCTCCTCCGGGGTCGTGCCGGGCTCCAGGTCGACGAACTCGCCGAGCCAACTCAGGGGGACGCGCATCAGACCACCATTCCGAACTGCTGGGAGAACCGGACATCGCCCTCGGCCATGTCGCGCATGTCCTTGACGTCGTTGCGGAACATCAGGGCCCGCTCAACGCCCATCCCGAACGCGAAGCCGGAGTAGACGTCCGGGTCGATGCCGGCGGAGCGCAGGACGTTGGGGTTGACCATGCCGCAGCCGCCCCACTCGATCCAGCGGGCACCGCCCTTGAACGTGGGATGCCACAGGTCGAGCTCCGCGCTCGGCTCGGTGAACGGGAAGTAGTTGGGGCGCAGGCGCACGCGCGCCTCGTCGCCGAACAGCGTCTTGACGAAGTGGTCGAGCGTTCCGCGCAGGTGGGCCATGGTGAGGCCCTTGTCGACCGCGATGCCCTCCGTCTGGTGGAACACCGGGAGGTGCGTCGCGTCGAACTCGTCGGTGCGGAAGACCCGGCCCGGGGCGATCCGATACACCGGCAGGTCGTCGCCCAGCAGGGCGCGCAGCTGCACCGGGGAGGTGTGCGTGCGCATCACGAGGTGCGCGTCCGTCGGCTCGACGAAGAACGTGTCCTGCATGGCGCGCGCCGGGTGGTCGGCGTCGAAGTTGAGCGCGTCGAAGTTGTACCACTCGCTCTCGAGCTCCGGGCCCTCCGCGACCTCCCAGCCCATACCCACGAAGACGTCGGCGATGCGCTCCTGGAGCAGGCTGAGCGGGTGCCGGGCGCCGGGCGTCCAGCGCGACGGGAGCGCCGTGACGTCGACGGCCTCGGCGGTGAGCTGAGCAGCCTCCTCCGCCGCGGCGATCTCGGCCTCCTTGGCGGTGAACGCCTGGGTGACGCGTGCGCGTGCGCCGCCGACGAGCTTGCCTGCCGCCGCCTTCTGATCGCCCGGGAGCGAGCGGATGCTCGCGTTCAGCCGGGCGAGGGGCGAACCCTCGGCCGTGTGGTCGTGGCGCACCGCCTTCAGGGCCGCCGAGTCGTGTGCGGCGTCGATCGCGGCGAGCGCCGCGCTGACCGCCGACTCGACCGCGGATTCGGTGATCTCCGTGGAATCTGACACGGTCACCCAGTCTAGTCGGCGCGAGCCCGCGCTCTCGGCGCGGCGACCGGCCTGTGGATGGAGCCTGTCTGTGGAGAAATCGCGCTCAGGAGCGCTGTGCGAACGCCGACTCGTACAGGCAGACGGAGGCGGCCGTCGCCAGGTTCATCGACTCGGCCTTGCCGTAGATCGGGACGGTGACCACCCGATCCACGAGCTCGAGCAGCTCGTCGGCGAGCCCGTGCGCCTCGTTGCCGAACACCCACGCGGTCGGCCGCGCGAGCTCCCCGTCGCGTCGGGCGGAGAGGAGGTCCTCCCCCTTGATGTCGGCGGCGAGCACCTGAAGGCTCGCAGTGTGCGCCCGTCCGACGACGTCGGCCAGGTCGGCGCCGACTGCGACCGGCAGGTGGAAGAGGGATCCGGTCGTCGAGCGGACCACCTTGGGGTTATAGAGGTCGACCGTGCGGCCGCTCAGCACCACCGCATCCGCCCCCGCCGAGTCGGCCGCGCGGATGATCGTGCCCGCGTTGCCGGGGTCGCGCACCTCTTCGAGCACGGCGACGAGCCGCGGCGAGCCGGCGAAGATGTCGCGGATGGAGGTGGGGAACTGCCGCGCCACGGCCACGAACCCCTGCGGCGTGACGGTGTCGGCCATCGCATCCAGCACGTGCTCGGAGACGAACTCCACCTCGATCCCGGCGTCGGACGCCGCGCGTGCGATCTCCGGGTACCGCTCGAGCGCCGTCGGCGTCGCGAACAGATCGACGACGAGCTCCGGACGGAAGGCGAGGGCCTCCTCGACGGCCTGCGGCCCTTCCAGGAGGAACAGCCCGGTCTCGGCACGGGCCGGGCGCTTGGCGAGCTTGGCGACGGCCCTGACGCGCGGTGAGCGCGGGTTGTCCAGCATGGCACCAGCTTAGGGGCGGACGGCCCCGCGCCCGTGGGTCGCAACACGCCGTTATGGCCGGGCCATAACGGCGTGTTGCGTCTCACCG
>Ga0256775_1000279_pt1 | contig 12103 bp, 2 predicted proteins | sample MC6MC0926MT_FD_186036 | JGI IMG/M metagenome (GOLD analysis project Ga0256775, IMG submission 186036) | Metatranscriptome of enriched soil aggregate microbial communities from Iowa State University, Ames, United States - MC6-MC0926-MT... | ecosystem: Environmental > Terrestrial > Soil >...
ATTGTTTCATCATTCAACGCTCAGCGAGATGCTTTGCTGAATTTGGCTGTGCTGCGTGGGACCCGTTCAGAGTCTGAGCACTTGCGTGCGCTGCTTTTCCCTTGCGCTGGCTTTGGGTTGGGAAAATCGAGAGCGACGAACGAAAAAATATTTAATTTGCACACTGTTTCATGTCCGAATGAGCGACACAAAGCAGCTTTCTGTAACGTTGCTACTCCCTCCCGTGTCTCGCTGCACTACTAGGAGCGCGCGTGAGGAGAGCGGCGGGGTGCGTGGTTGAATCGCTGCTGAACTTTGGTGGGGTCAGAAAAGAGGAGCGGGATCGGTCCAGCCTATGCTCGCTTAGGCCTTCTCCGCCGGTCGCTCGACGGCCTTGCCAACATCGGCCGAAGCCGAAGCGGCCGCAACATCGGCGCCTCCGTGGATCTCCAGCAGGCGCTGCAGGTCGGTCTTGGGCGCGCGCAGGGTGACGACCTTGCGGATCAGCACGTTCTGCAGCGGGTAGACTCCCTCCGTCGCCTTCTCAATCTCGCGTCCGATGGACTCCGGGATGAGCTTGGCCACCAGGTCGTTGAGGTCGACGGTGGACGCCTCGCGCGTCATGATCTCCACCATCTTGCGGCGGATGGCGCGCACCTGCGCGGACTGCGCGTACGAGGTCTTCTTGATCTGGTTCGGGCGGCGCTTGGTGAAGCCAACGCAGTACATGCGCAGCAGGAAACCATCGGTGGTCTTCACATCGGCGTACGCCTCGATCAGCGTGTGCCACTTGCGCACCAGCGAGCGCAGCTTGTCGGACGACAGGTCCATGCCATAGAAGTTGGTCAGGCAGTTGGATCCCTGCACCTCCTCCACGCGGAGCTTGAACTTGCGGAAAGCATCGTCCTCAGCGTTGGCCTTCAGGTCGCCCAGAGAGGCCTCGAACACACGGCCCATCAGACCATCCTTGGCCAGGCGGGTGCCCTGCGTCTTGGTCACCATGGTCTTGCCGACCTGGCGGATGGGGAAGGCCGAGGGGGCCTTCACATCATACCACTCCTTCTTCGAGAAGGGGTCCACAACCTTGCGGTTTCCTCCCTTGCGCTTCTTTCCGAGCTTCTTGTTCTTTCCGACAGCCATGTTGGATGTTGGTTGGACACGCGTTCAGCAGCGCTGGAAGCTCACAACGAAGTGGGAACGCTGCGGCGTGAGGTACCACTCGTCCTCGCTGCCGTCCACGCTGGCTCCAGTAGAATATGGCAGCGTCGCAGAGGGTGAGTCAAGTGAATCACGCAGTTGCAGTGCCGGCATAGTCGTACCCGACGTCGTCACGCCGTCCTCGCTGCGGTCCAGCTGCGGCGCGCTGCTGTCCAGCACGGAGGCCACAGGTGAGTACCACACGCTGGCACCACCGCAGGCCGATAGCAACGCACGCAACTGCACAAATACAGCGTGGCCTTCCGAGTCAGAATCGACGGGAAGTGGCACAGAGCAGCGACCAGCAGAGTCGGAGGAAGAGGCGCATTGCAGCGGGGCACCAGCAGTGCCCACGGCGGTCAGCGGCAGCCAGCGGTCGCTTTGGTCTGAGGGACCTGCACCAATGTGGTATTTCGCGCCGGCGGCAACATGCGCCAATGCGCTGTGGTTGGATGACTCCAGTAGCGAAAAGGTCACGGGCAGCTTGTTGCCTTGCTCGCGTGAGAAGAAGCCAGGTGCTGCGAGACTACGCAACTGCGAGGCAAAGAGCGCTTGCAGTGCAGCACCACTGCGTGCATAGGCGAAGGCCGGGCTGAGCGATGCTACCGACTCGCGACCCAGCACGTCGACGGCACGTAGCCGCCAATGGTGCAGCTGCCCATCCTGCAGCTGGCATGACGCACTCGAGTCGCTCTGCAGCACGCGGGACACGCGCAGACGGTGTGTGCCACTGACCGTAGACGCTACCACCAGCGGCTGACACAGGAGCGTCGCAGCTGCGGTATTGTCGGCGATACTGCTGGCTTCGTCGGGTTGGAAGGCCAACAACTCGACGGTGTAATGGCTGAGTGCCGCCTGCCGCACCGCGAGGACGGCGTTATCCACTGCACCGGCGTTGCTGACAGCGGTGGCAGATGACCAGGCCAGCAATGCCACGAAGCGCGCGTTCTGCTCCTCGGTGATGCACGTCGCGGGAGACACATCGGCGAACTCGTCCTCAGCCGATTCCAGCACCGTGCGCGCATCTGCCACAGGTGACGGACCTTCATCGTCCAGCAGCAGCGCGGCCGAGCTCACCCGCCACAAACCCGCCGAGTTGCTCGCATTGACCCACACGTGCAGCAGACGCTGCGCCGGCAACCGCGCAGCCAGTTCCTCCGCGCGCACTGTGTACTGCTCCAATGAGCTCTGCGGCGCCGGTCGCCACACGCTCAGCTGCACGCTGCTGCCATCCGCTGCGGTCACACGCGCGCTGCTGGCCGCTGCGTCCATGCGCCACTCGCGCAGCAGCAGCGCCACGTCCGCTACACCCGGCGCACTGCCCACGCCCACGCTGTAGGTTGACAGCTCGCTGACGCTCTCCACGAACGGGCCGAAGCTGAATTGCCAGCCGCCGCTGCTGCTATCGCCCGATGCGGCGGCCATGCGCATGTGGCTATCTACATACAGCGGCACATCAGCGAATCCGAACGACTCAAGGTGCTCGTTTTCAGCGTTTACGCGCACGGCGGAGTCGAGCGATACAGCGCCCAGCGACGGACCGGTGCTGACGATCCTGAAGGGATCCGACTGCAGCCGCAGCTCTAGCCCGGCGCACGTGCGGAAGCGTAGTGTCACGCGGTAGCGCCGCCGGAACTGGGCACGGAGGCACAGTTGCTGCGGCACCATCAGCACCACCCACTGCGCGTTAACTTCCTCAGCGGTCAGAGGAGTGAAGTCCTGCAGGCTCTCCGCCGTCTGCATATCGGCCGCCTGCTCGTCGGCTGCTACACCCACTGCCCAGTCAACGAGCAGTGCGGCGCCCAGCGCACGCGAGTCGTTGAGCAACGGCTGCAGCGCCGGCCATGATACGTTCAGCCGCGCATCCTGCGCGGGCACAGCCACGACGGCGCTGCCCTGCGCTGCTGCTGCCGACTGCTGCACCGCAAACCGCACGTAGGCACTGGCTGCCTCAATGTTCAGAAGAGTGCTGCCCGTGCCGGTAACTACACTGCTGCTGTTGGTGGAATTGTAGCCAGAGCTGCCAGTAGACACCAGCGCCGGTGTCTTGGATAGGATGAGCAGCGGCGCCGAAACGGCCACGTTGCTCAGGCCCGCCGCGTTGACACTCTGCACGTGCGCGTAGACAACAGCGCCGCTCGCGAGGTTGAGCCGGCTGAAGGAGTGGCTGAGAGCCACATTGCTGTCCGGCAGCGCGAAGTATGCGGGGGGTGCCACGTCACAATCGGGGCTGCCGTCAATCAGCGCGGCGGACGAGCTGAGGCACACCGCGTCGAAGGCGACGTACGACGCTGCATCCGAAGCAGAACGCCATTCCAGTGACACGAGCTGTGGCGCGGCTTGGCAGAAGAAGACAAAGCTGTCGCTATCAATGCCAATGCCCGTGCTCGTCGCATGCAGGGCGCTGGTGACGTTGATTGTTGCGTCTGCCGGCGCGTCAAAGCCAGGCTCGTTGTGCAGCACGCAGAAGCTGCTATTGGCCGTGGCGGTAAAGCCGCCGAAGTCCGTGCCCTGCAGCACCAGACGGAAGCATGCATCCTCCGTCAGCAGCGCCGGATTCACCTGCACCAGCGCGCGGCTGGCGTTCACGGTCAGAGACTGCATGGACGGGAAAGCTGTGGCATCTGCGCCGGATTGCTCAAGCGGCCAGGTCAAGTCGCCGTCGCTGGACTCGTGCAGCAGCTCCAGCTGCAAGCTTGCGACGCCGACCGCGTCGGTGAAGGGCGCGTCAAGCTGCAACTCGACGGATAGCGACTGCCCGTTTGCCGGTGCCGCAAAGTAGGTGCGACCATTAAATCTGCTCATCGGAGTCAGCAGTTCCTGCAGACCAGTGCGGCTGCTGAGCTCCACCAGCGGGCCCACAAGCGACGGAGGTGCGGCCGGCGCGGCCAACGGCACCGTGTCGACCAGCAGCGGCGCACTACTTGCGACAGCGATCTGCCCTGTGCAGAGGCGCGCGCGCAGCGACACCACGATCGGCTGTCCCTCAGGTAGCCCCAGCCCACGCAGCTCCAGCACCGCTCCGTACAAGCTCACGCCGCCGTCCGCGTTAAACAATTGCGCGTCCCCGAGCCCAGGCAGTGGCGCGATCGGCGTCCAGTCTGCGAACTGCGCGCTGCTGGCGGTGGTGCCAATGCGGTAGTGCAGCTCGTGTACGACGCCGCTAAACACTCCGGCAAGTTGTGCTGTGAGGCTTGTCGGGTCGTGGCTGGCCACGCTGTGCCGTCCCGGCTCACTGCCCATCCTCAGCGGCTGTGGTCCCAGCTGCGGTGGCCGCGCGCCCACATACACTAGACTGCTGAGCTCGCTGGCCAAACCTGCGTTGCTGAGGCCGCGCACATGCACACGCACGTATGTCTGCGCCACGCGACCGGCCTGCACCAACGGGGCCAGCGTCGCGCTCAGCGACAGTGTGCGCTCTGATGCCGGCAAGCTCAGCTGAGGCAACAGTGGCTCCCCGCTGTCCTCGGCAGTCAGCCACACATCGTACTGCAGCATGCCAGACGCTGCATCGAAAGCGTCCCACTGCAGCAGCATACGCTCGGCGCCACTCAGACAAGCGGACACCTGCGCCAAATTGGTGCCTTGCAGACCGCTGCCAGATGACAGCACCTGCGCCGGTGCCAGCGGGAAGCGCAGCGCACTAACGCGCGGAGGGACGAAGTCGACCACCACAGGGCCAGACACAAGCAGCGTGCTGAGGCCCGCCGCGTTCGTGCCGCGCAGCCAGATGTACAGCACGCCGCCCTGCGGCGGTGCGGCAGTGAAGTTGAGCGCCACATTGCGCAGCACCTGAGGGCTGACGGTGCCCACGGCCTGCCAGCCAGCCACATCGGGCTCGCCGCTGCCAGTGACATCGCTGGCCAGGGCCACCTCCTCACGCACCAGCGGCGTCTCAGCGTCCTCGCAGGCACGCCACTGCGCCAGCACGCTGCGGTTGCCCACGGCGGCCGACTTGGCGATCTGCCCGTCCGCCAGCTGCAGCACACTGTAGGCTGCTTCACACTGCGGCGCGCTGCTGTCCAGCACCACCGGCAGCGACGAGCGTACACGACTCACGTCGGTCACAGCTCGTGCGCTCACAGTGATGAAGAAGGGCGCGGTGAGTGTGCTGGCGGGCAGGCCGCTGACCGCAGCGTCGACGGCCGCGCGCACGCTGGCGCCCTCGACCACAGGCTGGAAGCCGCGCGTATAGAGCAGCGAGCCACTGGTCGGTCCCAGGGCAAACTCCAGCGGTTCCTGCGTGCTGGATGCCTCCTCAGTCACCGCCGTGCTCTGCAGCAGCAGCGGCCACGACGGCGCATAGAGCGCGGGCAGTAGCGCGCCGTCCGTGCCGGTCTGCAGCTGCGGCGCCGTAAAGAAGCTCGCAGCGGCCAACGGCTCGCTGACCACCAGCAGCGAGGGGGAGTGCGCTGTCTCGGACACAACGCCCGCGTTTGTGACGGCGACGACGTGCACGTAGTAGGTTGCGTAGTTGGTGAGGTGAAGTCCGGTCAGCACGGCCTGCGTGGAAATGCCGACGTCAGTCCAGTTGCTCACGCCGCTGCCGTACGAGTCACTAGCCACCGTGTTCACCGTGGCCCGGAAGCCCCGGATGCCAGATGGTGGTGGGACAAATCCGCTCCATCCGGCGCGCACACTGATGGCCGACGCCTGCGCGCTGCTCACAGTGTCCACAGAGCCGCCGTGGTAAACCGTCACGCCGCTGGCGGATAACACGGACGGATCATACAGGACGCCATCCGAACGAACGCAGGTTGACAGCACCAGCGTAGAGTACGCACACACCTCGAACAGGTAGCGGCCCGGAACCAGCGATGGATAGGCGAATGTCACCGAGCGCAGCGGCGTGCCGTAGTCGTATGCCGGGTCGGCAGCCGTCACGTTCTTCAGCAGCTCTGCTCCGTCCTCCGTCTCAGCGTAGAGGCGCACCTCGTATCGCAGCTGGGCGCAGTCGTGCGTGAATCCGCTCCAGCTCGCGGTGAGCTCGCTGTAATCTCCCATGTAGTCGACGTCGTATTTTGTTTCCGGAACCGCCGGCAGCGGCCCGTCCAGCGCCACGCCGGGTGTGGGAGGCTCTGTGGTCACAGACACGCCAGGACTGATCACATCGTGCACCAGCACGCTGTTCTGCATGTGCGCGATGAGGAAGCTGTAAATGGTTCCGCAGTTGGGGAAGCTGTCCAGTGCCACACCGGGCACAACGTAGGTACTAATCGTCGCATCCAGCACCGTGGAGGGTAGCAGCAGCGTCGGATTGGCCAGCGTGCCGATGGACAGCGTGTAATGCGTGGGCTGCACGTTGAGGAAGGTGACGTTCTGCCACGAGATGTTGTAGGTGCCACTGGTGGTGGAGTCGTACCAGAAGCGGTCGCGCAGCACCGCACCGCCCACGTTCGGCAGGGGCAGACCCCAGCGCACGGCAATGCTCACGTCGGACGACAGCAGTGCGCCGTTGTAGGCGCGCAGCGTCAGCATGAAGTCAGATCCGCTGTGGTTGAACGCTGCAGCAAACTGCAGCGGATCGACCATGAATGCGCCGCTGCTGGTGGGCACATAGGTGGCGCGCAGGGCGGCGTCCCACTGCGCAGTGTTAACCTCTGCGCCGCGCACGCCGACGAGGTAGGCGCTGATGCCGCTCTCCGCGTCGACGGCGGGATCCCACTTCAGCCGAATGCTGTTGGGCCACTCAACAAAAAAGATCCGCGCATCGGGTGCGCGCGCGAAGGCCGGGTTGACGGCGCGGAAGCTTGTGCCGCTCACATCGGGCGGTGTGTTGTCGACCACAACGCTACGTGTCACCAGCACGCCGTCCAGTCCCGCCCAGTTGCGCACACGCTCATGCACGTACAGCGTCTCGCCCTGCTGCAGCGCACCGAGCTCAGCGTCGAACAGGGGAGCCAGCGGCAACCGCCCGCGCACTGCGTCGCGCGCCACACGGAACGAGCCGGTAGCAGGAGTGGCACCGCGCCCCACGCTCAGAGTGTAGGCGAACAGGCCGCTCTGCTCGTCCTCCCAGCTCACCAGGCTGCCGTCCGCGGCAGACACGTAGGAAAAGTTGGCCGACACACTCAGCGCATCGAGGCTGCCCACGTACAAATCCTGCTGCTCTGGACCGCGGGTGCGCGCACGCAGGGCGGCAGGCACCCCATTGGCTGCGTCGAGCTCGTCCAGCACAGCGTCGGTGGCGGTGCCGACGAAAAGAAAGGCTGGCTGCCCCTGCGTCACGGTCGGCGGCGTGTCGTCCACAACGATCGTGCCGGCCATCCAGTGCACCAGCGGCAGCTTATCAGCGTCTGTGGCGGCCAGCGGCAGGCCCAGCCGGTTGCGCGCGAACAGGCCGACGCGGTACTCGTAGCCATTGCTCAGCGTGCAAGACAGCTCCTGCACAACACCGGAAGGGCGGGCCAGCCAGTCGCCGCCGCATGCCGTCAAGAATCCACTCGGCCACGAGTCGCCCACTGCGCGCTGCTGCACCATGTACTCGACGCTGGCCACGCCGCTGTCTGGGTCGGTGATGCTGCCCTCCCAGCACAGCTTCAACTGGCTTAGGTCAGACGTGTACTGAATTCTGCTGTCTCCCACACCGGCGCATCGGCCGAGCTGCTCGGCGTACACCGCCAGGCTGCCGTTGAAGATGGGCGGGCTCGGGTCGAAGCGCAGAACACGCTCACTCACGCCACTGAGACCCGATACAGACACGGTGTTCAGCCGGATGCGTAACGAGGACTCGCCGGGCACAAATACATCGGCGACACTGGCGAGGTTGAGTGGCAGCGTGGCCAATGAGGTGAAGCCAGATGCCTGTGCGAGCACGAGCTTCTCGCCAACGAGCGCACCGACAGTGTCTGTCACCGACGTGTGTGCGAACACGTTCCACTTGTAGGCATATATACCCGCGATGAGGTCGCTGGTTGTGTTGATCTGCAGGTGCTGTCCATCTGGCTGCGCCGTGCTCCAGAGCTCTCCGTCCAGCACGCTGTTCCCGTTATCCAGGGGAACGATGACCCCGCCCGGCGCGAAGTCTGTCTCCCAGTGGAAGGCCAGCCGCGACGTGCAGCCGAACTCTACGGTGGCTGACGGAAACTTGCCGCCAAAGATGCCACCATTCGCGGAATAGAACGAGTCATCGACGCGCACCTGCTCATCCCAGTTGCGCACGCGGGCGTTCAGGTACAGCGAGCTGCCGGACTGCAGTCCGCTGTAGAATTCGTCCACCACGCCGTTGACTTGTTTGAGCACCTCCCACGACGGCAGCTGCACGCTGGTGAACAGCGTACTGATGTCCTCTGCCAGTGCATCGCTCTGCCACGACTCGACCGGCTGCCACTCGCTGTGCCACACCACGTGCGGGTTCCACTCCGGCGTGCTGTCCGAGTTGCCCGCGTAGCAGGTCTGCAGTGCGTTGCCCGCAGCGGTGCGACCTGACAGGCCAGGCGCGATCTTGCTGATCCAGAACTGCACGTACAGCGGGTTGCAGCGGTAGGGCAGCGAGTAAGGCAGCGTGATGTTGAACACAGGCGGGCGCGCGCTGTACAGGCCAGCCTCACTCGGACCGGTGATCCATCGCTCAGCCATGCGGTCAGACACGCCGGTCGATACCCATGCAGAGTCTGGCGTGTCCAGCCATCCGCGGTGCGGCGTGTAGGGCGCCGGGTTCAGCGACGCCGGCTGCGCCTCCCAGTCAAAGGGGAACGCCTGCTGCGCCGCATTAGGCAGCGGCACTGGTGTCACCTCACTGCTGTCTTGGCGTACGCAGTTGCTGCTGTAGCATGTCGCGTCAGTGCGGCATCCGTCCACATCGTTGCTCAGCTTCGGCGACTGCTGCAGCGCGTGGCTGCTGTTGGCGGCGGCGTAGAAAAATGTAGCCACCCACTGTATTAGCGCCGAGTCCTGGCCGCCGAGCCACGGCAGCCGCGCCCAGTTTTGGCGCGTGAAGCCCACACGGTACTCGTAGTCCGGCTCGAGCGCCGGCATGCTGGTCAGCAGCTGCAGTGTAAGCGTTTGGTTGGGGAACAGCACGCTGCTCGCCCAGTACCAGCGGCCACTCAGCCAGTCGCTGTTGGCCGTCGCCAGTCCAATCGGCCGACGCTGGATCGCCATGCGCAGGTAAGCCGACGCGTTGCTGTGCACGTCGTAGGCGCGGCTGATGATGCAGTTGGCCAGCAAGTTGCGCGTGCCCGCGATGTTGGCCAGCGGAAACGGGTCGCCGGAGGACAGCGATGTGTAGCGAGGCAGGCGGCGCACAAAGCTGCAGTTGCCCGTTACGGTCGGACGAATCACGCGCTCCACTTGTACGGGATCGGTCTTGTCCACCTTGCACAGCGGAATGACGTTGGATCGCAGCACGGAGTTGTTGAACCACGCTAACGGGTCAGGTGTCTGCACGACTGCATGCACACCGTCGAGGTCGGACAGCAGCGCGGACTCCTCACTGCCCAGCTGCCAATCGAGCGTGAAAGTTGCCACAGCAGCAGACAGCGGGCGCGACGCAACAAGCAGCATAATTCCACTACGGCTGCGATACAGATTCAGCGTGGCCGGAGTATCAGCTCCCAATCCCGGTGGCAGCTCCACACGCAGGCGCAGCGTGTCGAGGCGCAGGTTACACCAGTTTTGTCCTGCGGGGTCTTGCCCCGCGAATCCGTCAAGCTCGTCGGTAACTGGGGCAATCCGCAGCTGGTCCAGCGGCGGGAATGGCGGCCAAATTTGAGCATCTTTCTTGAGATAGCAGACACCCTGTGTCGGTGCAGGTAGCCACACGCTTGCGCGTTGGCTGCTCAGGTCACCACCGGCTGCGTCCTTCAGAGCCCAGTTCGCGGTGATGAGATTCCACGCCACGCCTGCGATGGACACAGCCGTTTGCCAAATCGGAGGTGGGTCAATGGCCACCAGACGTCGGCCGGGCAGCAGCGGCTTCGGAAACGTGAACGTGGCGCCTTTCGACACTGTTGTGCTCGTGGCAGGCATGGACGTGTAGACGCTCAGCGTCCAGTCCGACGGCGTATTGGGCAGGATGCTCACACCCACCCAAATCTTGCCTCCTGAAACGGTGCAGTAGGGCAGCCGTCCTTCAGGCTCCACATCCTCGCGATAGTTGTACGTCGCGTCTGCGTATGATCCGTCGGGCGTGCGCGTGGGCGATGCCGTGGCAATGACACCGTTTTGTGTCCGCTTGGTGTAGGTCCAGTCCGCGTCACCGGGCCCGGCCCAGGCGCCCTTGGTGGCCAGCGCATGCGTGACAGTGGGATAGTACGTGCGATACGAATCTGCGCCCAGGCTCGGCGGTGCGAGCGCGAAGCGGACTCTCTGCGTCTCCCCCGCGCGCACATTGATCATTTGGCTCAGCGCGCACTGGAAGGATATGATGTACAATGCGGCCGGCGCAAAACCTTCGTAATCGCGTGGGCATCCCACGGCCATCATACTGCCATCGGAATTGAGCGATGCGAACGTGCAGGCGGGCTCGTCCCACGAGAGGGGAAGCTTTCCTTCCTGGGCGTACAATCCAGTCGCGGGATTGCGGCGGTACCATGTTACCGGAGTCCTTCCGCTGCCTCCTCCCTGCGCGATGAGATTTCCGTCGGCGGACACGGTGTTGGTCTGCCCGTACCATTGGTCTCCGGGGCCGGACTTGGGCTGCAGCTGCGCGTATTTGCCATCCGCCTGCCTTTTGAAGATGAACAGCGCTCCAGAATTCGTGTATTCGCTCGGGTCGCCCACGGCAAGGATCGAACCGTCGTGGGAGAAGCTCATTCCGTCGCCAAAATTGCTACCACCACCATCAGTCGCGGCGAGCTGTTGGACCGCCGCGAAGCTTGTATCGCCCGTGCGGCGGAATACCCACGCGCCACCCCCCCATTGCCCAAATGCGGCCAGAGAACTGCCGTCGCCACTCAGCGCCACAGTCGTGCCGAACTCGGAGCCGCCTCCCCGAAGACAGACGGACCCTTTGGTCCACGTGGTACCGCTGCGTGAAAATATGTTGACGCACCCACCATTCAGGACGATGTCACTTACCGCAAGCAGTGATCCATCCGCTGTTATCGACACTTCGAACCCGAAGTAATCCGATGATCCTGTGAGCTCGGTCTGCAGTGCGTATGCGCCCGTGGTGGGATTGCGGAAGTAAACGCGCGCCACCCGCGCTTCGTGACCACCCACGACGACGTAGCTGCCATCGCTGCTGATCGTCGTCGACCTTGCCCAATTCTTGTTTTTAGTTGGTCCCGTGGCGGTGAACACAAGCGCCCACTCGTCCGCCGAGCCGACCAGATCGCCGCGGCGATAGATCCACGCCTGGCCCGTCCCTTCGTTTTGCGAGTTGTCGCCCACGACCAGCGTGCTCCCGTCGCGGGACAAGGCGAGGGTGGAAGGGTAACTGCCCCAGCCGAGATTAGGTGGAACAATCGACGCAGACTTGGAGTACTGGCTCCCGCCGTCGCCGCCGCCGCCGCCGCCGCTGCTGGTTCCGCCACATTGCGCGATGTTTGCTTCGACGGCACCACTCTCCTTCCGCGCCGCGATGGTGAGCTTGACGTTAGTCGCGTCCACGCTGGAGGTGACGTCCAGCTCCAACGTGGCGCTGCTGTCGTTGGCGAAGGTGAAGCTTTTCGGGCCGAAGGTGACGTAGGAGTTGACGGGCGGACGCACCGGCACCGCGGAGAGGACGGGAGGCTGACCGAGGACAGGCAGCGGAACCTCGTCGCACCAGGAAAAGAAGAAGTGAAAGATCAGAGAGAGCAGCAGCAGACTGGAGAACGACATCGCATGAATTGGCGAGCGCGCGCAGCGTTGGTGCACCTTTTTGCTGCCGTTGTGCGGCGCCGGAGCAGGAGCGCGGAGGACGTTGGCGGCACTGGCGGGGGTGGAGGAACCGAGCATGCTGGCGTCCTGTCAAGGAAAACCCCTGAATAACCGTCGATTG
>Ga0256775_1000280_pt1 | contig 12098 bp, 13 predicted proteins | sample MC6MC0926MT_FD_186036 | JGI IMG/M metagenome (GOLD analysis project Ga0256775, IMG submission 186036) | Metatranscriptome of enriched soil aggregate microbial communities from Iowa State University, Ames, United States - MC6-MC0926-MT... | ecosystem: Environmental > Terrestrial > Soil >...
CCCAGCGTCAGCTCGGGCACCCCGGCCGCGACGAAGCCGTAGCCGGGGTCGCTCGGCGAGAACAGGCGTGCCCAGGCGGCGCCGACAGGCACGCCGCGGGCGTCCTCGGCCACGCAGCCGAAGTCGCCCGGCCGCTGCCAGCCTGCGATGTAGTGGCGGACGGACGGATCGTCGAGGACCGTCACCCGCGGCCTGGTGCGCACCGGATTCCAGTTCGCGGCCTCCACCAGCATGTCCGCGAGCACCCGGGCGTCGCCCGGAACGGCGGGACGGATGTGGAACGCGTTCATGGACGAACGTTACCCACCGGCGTGTTTCCGGCGGGTAACGATCCCGGCCGACCGGCGCGAGGCCGGGTCAGGCCTCGATCACCAGCGGCACGATCATCGGCCGGCGGCGGTAGCTGGTGTTGACCCAGCGGCCGACGGTCCGGCGGACCACCTGCGAGAGCGCGTGCGAGTCGCGGACACCGTTGTGGGCGGCCTCCGACAGGGCGGCGGCGATCTTCGGCTTGACGTCGTCGAACACCGCGTCGTCCTCCGCGAACCCGCGGGCGTGCACCTCGGGGCCCGTCACGATGCGGCCGGTCGCGGCCTCCACGACGACGATGATCGAGATGAAGCCCTCCTCGCCCAGGATGCGGCGGTCCTTCAGGTCGGCGTCGGTGATCTCGCCGACGCTGGAGCCGTCGACGTAGACGAAGCCCAGGTCGAGCTGGCCGACCACGCGGGCGACGCCGTCGCGCAGGTCGACGACCGAGCCGTCCTCCGCCAGGATCGTGTTCTTCTCGGGAACGCCGGTGTCCATGGCGAGGCGCGCGTTGGCCACCAGGTGGCGGTACTCGCCGTGCACAGGCATGACGTTCTTCGGCTTCAGGATGTTGTAGCAGTAGAGCAGCTCGCCCGCGGCCGCGTGGCCCGAGACGTGGACCTTCGCGTTGCCCTTGTGCACGACGTTCGCACCGAGCTTGGTGAGCCCGTCGATGACGCGGTAGACCGCGTTCTCGTTGCCCGGGATGAGGCTCGACGCCAGGATCACCGTGTCGCCGGGACCGACCTCGATCTGGTGGTCGAGGTTCGCCATCCGCGCGAGCACGGCCATCGGCTCGCCCTGGGATCCGGTCGACATGTAGACGATCTCGTCGTCGGGGAGGTCGGCGGCCTTCTTGTAGTCGATGAGCACGCCATCGGGGACCTTGAGGTAGCCGAGCTCCGCCGCGATGGTCATGTTGCGGACCATCGAGCGGCCGAGGAGGGCGACGCGGCGGCCATTCGCGGCGGCGGCGTCGAGCACCTGCTGCACGCGGTGGACGTGGCTGGAGAAGCTGGCGACGATCACGCGACGGGGCGCCCGGGCGATGACGGCGTCGAGCACCGGGCCGATCGAGCGCTCCAGCGGTGTGAACCCCGGAACGTCGGCGTTGGTCGAGTCGGCGAGGAACAGGTCGACGCCCTTCTCGCCGAGGCGCGCGAAGGCCCGCAGGTCGGTGATGCGGTCGTCGAGCGGCAGCTGGTCCATCTTGAAGTCGCCGGTGTGGAGCACGACCCCGGCCGGGGTGGTGATCGCCACGGCGAGCGCATCCGGGATGGAGTGGTTGACTGCGACGAATTCCAGAGAGAACGGGCCGAGCTGCTCGACCTGCCCCTCCTTGACCGTGAGCGTGTACGGCTGGATGCGGTGCTCCTTGAGCTTCGCCTCCACCAGGGCCAGCGTCAGACCCGAGCCGATCAGCGGGATGTCGCGCCGCAGCCTGAGCAGGTACGGAACAGCGCCGATGTGGTCCTCGTGCCCGTGGGTGAGCACGACGCCGACGACGTCATCCAAGCGGTCGCGCACCGGAGCGAAGTCGGGGAGGATGAGGTCGACGCCCGGCTGGTCCTGCTCGGGGAAGAGGACGCCGCAGTCGACGATGAGGAGTTTTCCCTCGTATTCGAAGACGGTCATGTTGCGGCCGATCTCACCGAGACCGCCCGTCGGGATGATGCGGAGTGTTCCGGGTTCGAGCGCGGGAGGCTCGGCGACGAGGTTGGGCATGTGCCCTCCTATTTCTGTGTTCTTCGCGGGGCTTCGCGCGCCCGCCATGTGTTCGACCGCCTGTGCGGTCGTCAGCGTGTGGTCCCGGCGATCTTCGGGAGCGCACCGCCCGCGGCCGCGTTGCGGTCGGGGCGGAAGTTCGAGAAGTCGACACCGGGGATGTCTGTGACGAGGTCGAGCTCGTCTTCGATCTGAGCGGCCTCCCACTCCTCGGGCCCGACGAGCGGCAGACGCACGCGGGGGCTCGAGATGCGGCCGAGGCCGTGGAGGATGTACTTGGCAGCAACGGTACCGGGCACGTGTGTCATCACGGCGCGCACCAGCGGTTCGAGCTTCATGTGGGCGGCGGTGGCGGTCGCCAGGTCGCCTGCGTTGACCGCATCCACGATCTGGCGGTACGGGGTGGCGGCGATGTTGGCGGTGACGCCGATGAGCCCGCTCGCCCCGATGGACAGGTGAGGGAGCACGTTGGCGTCGTCGCCCGAGAAGTACATCAGGTCGGTCTGGTTGAGCACGCGGCTGACCTCGCTGAAGTCGCCCTTCGCGTCCTTGATCGCGAGCACGTTCGGGTGCTTGGCGATGCGGAGGATGGTCTCGTACTTGATCGGGACGCCGGTCCGGCCGGGGATGTCGTAGAGGATGACCGGAAGGTCGGTCGAGTCGGCGATCATCCGGAAGTGGGTCAGGATGCCGGCCTGCGTCGGCTTGTTGTAATACGGCGTGACGACCATGACGCCGTCGGCCCCGGCCTTCTCGCTCTGCTGGTACAGCTGGATGGCGTGGGCGGTCTCGTTGGACCCGCCGCCGGTGATGATCTTGGCCCGGCCGTCGGCGACGGACTTGCCCACCTCGACCAGGCGGAGCTTCTCGGGGTCGGTCAGCGTCGAGGTCTCCCCCGTCGTGCCCGTGACCACGATGCCGTCCGCCCCCGCGCGGATCACGTCGTCGATGTGCTTCTCGACCGCCGCCCAGTCCACTTCGCCATCGGCGGTGAACGGGGTGACCAGGGCGACGAGGACCTGGCCGAACGGATTCTCGGAAGCAGCCATGGCACAAGGCTATCGGGTCGCCGTCACGGGAGGTCACATTAGCTGCGCTGTCCCCAGCGTCGGCGTAGCGTCCCGACCTGTGAACGGATTCGCGGCTCTCGGCATCCTGCTCGGGCTCGTCGCCGTCGTCACGGCGGCCGGTCTCCTCTGGCGCGCGACGACCGGCCGGGCCCGGACGGTGCGCACCCACGACGTCGTCATCCCCGCCGAGGTCGGCGTCGACGGCTTCGGCGGCCGTGCCACCCTCCTGCAGTTCTCCACCGAGTTCTGCGCACCCTGCCGCTCCACCGCCCGCGTGCTCGACGACGTCGCCGCCGACGTCGACGGCGTCACCCACACCGAGGTCGACCTCACCGAGAGGCCGGAGCTCGCCACCCGCTTCGGGATCCTCCAGACGCCGACGACCCTCGTCCTCGACGCCACGGGCGCTGTCCGTGCCCGGATCGGCGGCGCCGCCCGCCCGGCCGACGTCCGCCTCACCCTCCACCGCATCCTCGGGAGTGACCATGTCTCAGCCTGATCCATCCGCTCGCACGGGCATCGACCCGCGGTCGCCGCGTTTCGGCGCCGGGATCAGCGCCGTGCTGCTCCTGATCGACCTGTTCCTCTCGCTCGTCGGTGCGACGACCGCCGCCGCGGTGCTGCTGCTCGTCATCGCGCTCCTCTTCGCCTGGGGCGCCTTCGCGGGCATCCGCCGCCATCCGTACGGCGTGCTGTTCCGCGCCGTGATCCGGCCCCGGCTCGCGCCTCCGACGGAGCTCGAAGACCCGGCGCCCCCGACTTTCGCGCAGGCGGTCGGGCTGCTCGTCACCGGCGTGGGCCTCGTTCTGTTTGTGTCCGGTGTGCCGCTCGCCCTCCCGATCGCGGCGGCGCTCGCGTTCGCCGCCGCCTTCCTCAACTCCGTGTTCGGATACTGCCTGGGCTGCCAGCTGTACCTGCTGCTGGTGCGCGCGCGGCTCATCCGGCGCCGCGCCGACGCCTGAGCGAGCGGCCCAGCCGGGAATCCGCCCAGCACCCGGTGACGGTGTCGGAACCCGTCACTAGGGTGGAAGACGCCCGGCCGCGCTCGGCGGCGGAGCGTCACGAGGAGGTCTTCATGGCAGTCACCAGCGCATCCACCACCGTCTGGAACGGCGATCTCAGGAGCGGCTCGGGAACGGTCACGCTCGATTCGTCGCACGCGGCGGAACTGGCCGTCAACTGGAAGGCCCGCTCCGAGGGCGGCGCCGAGGTCACCACCCCGGAGGAACTGCTCGGAGCGGCGCACGCCGCCTGCTTCTCGATGGCCTTCTCGAACGTGCTCGCGCAGTTCGGCAACGCACCGGAGAGCATCCGGACCACCGCCGCGGTCACCTTCGACCCGGCTCAGGGCATCACCGGCAGCCACCTGACCGTCACCGCGAGCGTTCCCGGGCTCTCGGACGAGGACTTCCAGCGCCTCGCGGATGAGGCCAAGAGCACCTGCCCGGTGTCGCGAGCGCTGGTCGGCATCCCGATCACCCTCGACGCGTCTCTCGCCTGATCCGCCGGCGGCCGGACATGCGCGTACTGCTCGCCGGGGCCTCCGGCATGATCGGCGGCGGGCTGCGCCGTCAGCTGACCGCGGCCGGACACGAGACGTGGAGGCTGGTCCGCCGCGAGCCCGCCGACGCCGACGAGTTCCGCTGGGCGCCGGAGGAACGCTCCGTCGACCCCGCGCTGTTCGACTGGGCCGACGCGGTCGTCAATCTCTCCGGCAGCTCGCTGCAGCGACTGCCCTGGACACGCGCGACCAAGCGGCGCATCCTGTCGTCGCGCCTGCAGGCAACAGGCACGCTCGCCGAGGGGATGCGCCGGGCCGACACCCCGCCCGATGTGTTCGTCAGCGGCTCCGCCGTCGGCTACTACGGCGACCGCCCGGGCCAGCAGCTGACCGAGGCGGCGACGAAGGGGCGGGGATTCCTCGCCGATGTCGTCGACGCGTGGGAGGCGGCAGCCCGGCTCGCGCCATCGTCCACCCGGGTGGCGCTCGCGCGGACCGGTGTCGTCATCGGCCGCGGCGGCGCTCTGAAACCGCTGCTCCCGCTCGCCAAGGCAGGACTCGCGGGACCGCTCGGCGGCGGACGCCAGCACTGGCCCTGGGTCAGCCTGCACGACGAGGCGGCAGCGCTCGTCCACCTGCTGACCTCGTCGCTCGAGGGGCCGGTCAACATCGCCGGGCCGACGCCCGCGACGGCCGGAGAGATCGTACGGGCGCTCGCACAGGCGGTGCGACGGCCGTACCTCCTGCCGGTGCCGAAGTTCGCGATCGAGCTGGCGCTGCAGGACGCCGGCCGCGAACTCCTGCTCGCGGATCAGCTGGTGGTGCCGAAGGCGCTGCTCGACGACGGCTTCGAGTTCCGGGATCCGACGATCGAGGACGCGATGGACCGGCTCGTCGAGGTGCGCGCGGCCTGACGGAGTTGCACTCCCGCCGCCGGCATCCGGAGCCGGGTGCTCAGCGTGCCGCGGGACGTTCCGCCTTCGCCTGTGCGCGCTCGAGGCGGATCGCCTGCCGCAGTGCCTCCCTCGCCCGACGCCGGTCTCCGGACGCGTCGTAGGCGAGCCCGAGGCGGAACCAGGCGCGCCAGCTCTCCGGCTCCGCCTCGACCTCGGCGCGGTACCGCGGGAACTCCGCATCGGCGGCGTCCCGGAGCGGTCGGCCGCTCGCACGGGTCGGGAGGTCTTCGACGGGGAGCGCGCCCTCCGCATCCAGCTGGCGCACCAGACGCTCGGTGCGCGCGCCGAACAGCAGCTCCCGGCCGATGGCCCACGCGGCGATGAACGGGAGCACGATCAGCGCGACACCCATGGCGATACCGACCGGCTCGCCGGTCAGCACGAGCATGACCGCGCGCTGGGTGACCAGCACGAGGTAGACGAGCAGGAGGACCGCCATCAGGATGGCGGCCAAACGGTTTCTCATGGCGGCCGGTCTCTTATCGCGTCGGGTCGGTGCCGTCGTCGCCCGCATCCCGGACGGTCGGGCGCGGCGGCTCGCCGCTCGGCTCAGCGATCCCGAGGTCGACGAGCTTGTCGAGGCCGACGGTCACCCCGGTCGCGGTCACGGCAGCGCGCAGCGCGAGGAGGATGCCCGCCTCGTACGCCTCCGGGCCGATCGTGTCGTGGCGGATGGTCAGCTGCTCCCCCGCACCGCCGAAGATCACCTGCTGCTGGGCGACGACCCCGCGCATCCGGAGGCTGTGGATGGGCACGCTCGCGACCTGCTGCCCGCGAGCGCGCTGGTCGGAGTGCGGCGCCTCCACCGGGCCCTTCGCCGCGCGTGCGGCGCCGATGAGTTCGGCCGTGCGCACCGCCGTGCCGGACGGCGAGTCGACCTTGCCCGCACCGTGCGCCTCCACGATCTCGATGGAGTCGAAGAACCGGGCGGCGACGGTGGCGAACGCGGTGCCCAGGGCGGAGCCGAGGGAGAAGTTGGGGATGACGACGGCGCCGCGTCCCTCGTGCTCGGCGACGCGACGCTCCAGGTCGAGGATGCGGTCCGCCGACCAGCCGGATGTCCCGACGAGAACGTTGAGGCCGTGATCGACCGCGAAGGCGACGATCCGGGGGCTGACCTGCGGAAGCGTCATATCGACGAGCACGTCCGCGCCGAGCATGTCCTCCAGCGGCGAGCGGGAGCCGAGCCGTGCGACGAGCTCGAGGTCGTCGGCTTCCTCGATGAGACGGACCGCCACGCTTCCCAGTTTTCCGGTCGCTCCGGCGACGGCCACGCGAATGCTCACCCGATCAGCCTACCCGCGGGCCGCGTTACGCTGGGCCGATGGTGTCTTTCGCAGACGTCGCCGTCACCGACGCGACCGCCCACCGGATGCTGTCCGACTACTTCGCCGAGCGCGCGGAGACGTTCCCGAGCTCGCAGGGCGCGTACCGGACCTCGTTCCCGGATCCTGGCCAGTTCGTGGCGCCGAACGGCGTCTTCCTGCTCGCCTACGACGAAGGCGTGGAGGTGGGATGCGGCGGGATCCGCGAGCTGCGCGTCCCGCTGTCGGAGATCGAGGAGGGCGTGCCCGTCGTGCGCTACGAGATCAAGCACCTGTGGGTGACGCCGACGCAGCGCGGCAACGGGTACGGCCGTGCGATCCTCGCCGAGCTGGAGCTGCGTGCCCGCGGCTTCGGTGCGACCGAGCTGGTGCTCGACACGAACGCGAGTCTGGAGGCCGCGGGCGGCCTGTACCGCTCGCACGGCTACGAGCCCATCCAGCCCTACAACGACAACCCCAACGCGACCGACTGGTTCCGCAAGCCCCTCGTCTGACGCCGACAGCTCCTGAGTTTTTCGGCCGAATCGGCGCTCGGAGGCCGAAAAACTCAGGAGCTGTTCGCCGCTTGGCCGGGGCGGGTCAGACCGGCTGCAGCTCGGGGAGTCCCGTACGCAGTTCGACCGGCAGGTGCCCGAGGTCGTTGTGCACCACCAGCACCGGCGGCTTGGCGGAGCGGACGCGGATGATCGTCAGGCCGCAGTTCGCCTGGTTGAGGCCGAGCCAGCGCCAGTCCGGCGCGTCGAACACGTGCCGGACGAACCAGCCGATCACGAAGTTGTGGGTCACCAGCAGGTCGTGCCGGTCTCCCATCGCCGGCGTGAGGAATTCGTGCACGGCGTCGTCCATCTGCGCGCGGCCCGCCTCGATCTCGGCCTCCGTCACCGGGCCGAAGAACGACTCGAACGCCTTGGGCATGTCCGGGGTCGGACCGGAGGGGATGCAGTCGAACAGCAGGCTCGACGGCTGCGGTTCGAGCGCCGGCATCCGCTCGGCCATGATCTCGGCTGTCTGGGTCGCCCGCACCAGGGGCGAGTGGTACATCGAGGTGAACGGGATGCCGCTCAGCCGCTCGGCGACCAGCTGCGCCTGACGTTTGCCCCGCGGGGAGAGCGGGCCGTCCGGCAGGCCGTGCTCGGCATCCTGCTGCTCGCCATGGCGCACGAGGTAGATGTAGTGGGGCACGAGCGGGACCTTTCGGAGATGGAACGGAAGGAAGGGCGGGTCAGGAGGCGAGGCCGGCGAACACGTCGTCGGTGACGCTCCCCACCGCGGCGACGGAGACCGGCCGGTCCGCCAGATCGGCGGCGAGGGCGCGCACATCGTCTGCGGTGACGAGGTGGAGGCGCCGGAGGCTCTCATCGAGGTCGGCGAACTCGCCGAGCGTGATCTCGGCACGGCCGAGACGGGACATGCGGGTGTCGGAGTCCTCGAGGGCGAGGGCCGCGCCACCGGACAGCTGGCCGACCGCGCGGCGCAGCTCGTCGGGCGTCACGCCGCCGGACGCGAGCCGCCGCAGCTCGTCGAGCATCAGCTCGGTGACCTGGCGTGCCTTCGCCGGGGTGCATCCTGCGTAGAGGCCGAACACGCCGGCGTCGGAGTACGAGCCGGAGAACGAGTAGACCGAATAGGCCAGGCCGCGACGCTCGCGCACCTCCTGGAACAGGCGGCTCGACATCCCGCCGCCGAGGATGGAGTTCAGCACGCTCATGGTCGTGCGGCGGTCGTCCGTGGCCAGGATCCCGGGCATTCCGACGAATACGTTGGCCTGCTCGATGGGGCGCTCCACCGTGACGATGGGGCTGCCGCGGCGGATGTCGGCGGGGACCGCGGGGCGGCGGGCGACCGGGGTGGCGACGAGCTCCGGATCCCAGCCCGCGGCGGCGAGAGCCCGCTCGACGCCGGCGACCAGCAGTTCGTGGTCGACGGCGCCCGCGGCGGTGATCACGAGGTCCTGCGGCCGGTAGTTGGCGCGGTAGTGCTCCCACACGCCGTCGCGGCTCGCGGCACGGATGGCGTCGGGGCGACCGCCGATGGGACGGCCCAGCGGGTGGTCGCCGAGGACGGCCTGGAACATCCGCTCGTTGGCGACGTCGGCCGGGTCGTCCTCCGCCATGGAGAGCTCCTCGAGGATGACGCCGCGCTCGTTCTCGAACTCGGCCGCGTCGAGCACCGACGACGTGAGCATGTCGCCGATCACCTCGACCGCCATCGCGAGGTCCCGGTCCTGGACCTTCGCGTAGTAGCAGGTGTATTCCTTGGCCGTCATGGCGTTGTGCTCGCCGCCCACCGAGTCGAACGACACGGCGATGTCGAGGGCGGTGCGGGTGCGCGTGCCCTTGAAGAGGAGGTGCTCGAGGAAGTGCGTGGAGCCGAGGGAGCCGGGATGCCCGGGCTGGCCGTCGCTCTCATCGCGCGAGCCGACGGCGACCCAGTAGCCGAGTGTTGCGCTGCGTGCGCCGGGCACCTGCTCGCTGAGGATGCGGACTCCGCTCGGGAGCACCGTCCGCCGGACGAGCGCTTCGCCGGACGCCGCGAAGGTGAGGTCGGCCATACCGAGCGGGAGGTCGACTGCGCTGTTCATCCCCTCCACCCTACGCCAGAGCACGCGGGATGCCGTGGCTGGGAAAAAGAGGACAAACAGACTCGTCTGTCTACCGCTATACTGTGAAAGCCATCGTGTCCGGTGCCCCGCGCCGGATGCGATCGGCCCTACGAACAGCAATGCGGAGGCGACCCAGCCTCCCCCGAAAAAGGAGTCGTGCCGGATGGTCGTAAGTGCCCGAGCGACCATCCGGCCGCCCGCGCCGTCGAAGGTCAAGATCCTCGCGACGGCGGATCAGCTCTTCTACCAGGAGGGCATCCACACCGTCGGCGTGGACCGCATCATCGCGGGCGCCCGTGTGACGAAGGCGACGTTCTACAAGCACTACCGGTCGAAGGACCTGCTGATCATCGCGTACGTCGAGGGTCGCGACCGCCAGGTGCGCGAATGGTTCGCCGAGCAGGAGGCCAAGCACGACGACCCACGCGACATCGCTCGCGCCCTCGTCGACTCGATCAACGACCAGGCCGTCAGCCCCGGCTTCCACGGCGACCCCTTCATCAACGCCGCCGCGCAGTTCGCCGACGAGACGGACCCGGTCCGTGTCGCCGTGACCGCGCACCGCGACTGGTACGCCGACCGCATCGAGGAGCTGTTCCGCCAGATCGGCCACCCGCGGCCGGGAGACGCCGCGGACGACCTCATCCTCGCGCGCGACGGCGCACTCGCCGGCGGCTACGTCGGCGACCCGATCGCCGCGGGCGCCGCCCTGCACCGGGCGCTCGACCGCATCCTCGGCGAGGTCTGACCGGCGCGACCAAGCTGTGGGTCGCGACACGCCGTTATGCGACCCGAATAACGGCGTGTTGCGACCCACGTCTGCGCGGCGACGTGCGCGGCGGACCAGCCGCGCCGCGCGCGCGAGAACAGCCGGACGCGCGGGCCGGGCAGGCGCGAGCTACTCCGAGACGCGGTCGAGGTCGAGCATCTGCGACCGCGTGAGGCGGATGCCCGCGGCGGCCATCAGCGCGTCGACCTGATCCGGTCGGCTGGCGCTGGCGACGGGCGCCGCGATCGTCCGCTTGGCGAGCAGCCAGGCGAGCGCGATGCTGGCGGGCGCCACGTGGTGCTCGGCCGCGATGCGGTCGAGGACGGCGAGCACGCGCTGGCCCCGACGGTTCACGTACGCGGCGGCGCGGACGCTGCGCGCCCCGGCCGTCAGGTCGCCCTTGCTGCGGTACTTGCCGGTGAGGAATCCGTTCGCCAGCGCGTAGTACGGCATCACCGCGAGCCCCTGCGCCGCCGCGACGATGCGCGGGGCGCTCTCGAACTCGCTGCGGTGCATCAGGTTGTACTGCGTCTGGATGGCGACGAACTTCGGCAGGCCCGACGATGCCAGGATGCGCGCCTCGATCAGGCGGTCCGCACTGAAGTTGGATGCGCCCAGGTACCGCACCTTGCCGCTCTCGATCAGCCACTCGGCCGTCGCCAGGCTGTCCTCCAGTGGAGTCTCCGGGTCGTCCTCGTGGAAGTAGAGCAGGTCGATGTGGTCGGTCTGCAGCCGCTCGAGGGACGCCTCGACCGCGCGGATCATGCTCACGGAGCCGAGGCCCGGGTTGTCGTGGTGCCGCCCGACCTTCGTCGCCACGACCATGCGGTCGCGGTTGCGGCGCTCGCGCATCCACTTGCCGATGAGCACTTCGCTGCGGCCACCGACGTAGCTGTCGGCCGTGTCGATGAAGTCGCCGCCCAGCTCGGTGAAACGGTCGAGGATGGCGAGGGACGTGTCGCCGTCGGCCGTCCAGCCGAAGACGCTCGCGCCCAGCGACAGCGGGTACACCGCGAGGTCGCTCTCACCGATGCGGCGAGGCGCGATGATCGACAGCGGGCCGGTGCTCGCGATCGCCGGGTCGACGTCGATGACGCCGGTCGGCGGCTCGGCGGAGCCGGCGCGCGGGTCGGCAGTTGTGCTGCTGCGGAGGCCGACGGTCTCGAGCAGGCGCAGGGGTAACAGCTGTGGCATGTCTCCCCCTCCCCCGCGACCTCCAACCGCCGCGTATGTCCGTTCCCCGCGAATCGATTGCCCTCGAATCGATTCGAGAACGGCGGATTCCCGATTGAACACTTGCAGCGTACGACATGCCTCCGACGTGCGAAGGACGAAACGGGTGAACCGTGGAGGAAAGCTAGGTCACAGTTTCATCACGAACGCCGGAGCACCGCCCGGGCGTGCGCGAGCACCGGTCCGTCGACCATCCTGCCCTCATGCCGGAACACTCCCCCGCCCGCGTTCTCGGCCGCCGCGAGCAGCTCGCGAGCAGCCTGCACCTCGGCCGGATCGGGCCGGTAGGCGGCCCGGATCGTCTCCACCTGAGCGGGGTGGATGCACGCCGTCGCCGCGAATCCGACGGCCACCGCGTCCTCCGCCTCGGCCGCGAGTCCGGCGAGGTCGGCGATGTCGAGGTGCACCGTGTCGACGGCGTGGATGGATGCGGCGCCCGCCGCCAGCAGCACCGCCGACCGCGCATGGCGGGCGACGTCGCGGTACCGTCCGTCGGGGTGCCTGCTCGACGTGCCGCCGAGCGAGGCGACGAGGTCTTCTGCACCCCACATCAGCGCGATCACGCCGGGCGCGGCGGCCAGCGACGGCGCCGCGAGCACGCCGGCGGC
>Ga0256775_1000282_pt1 | contig 12084 bp, 1 predicted proteins | sample MC6MC0926MT_FD_186036 | JGI IMG/M metagenome (GOLD analysis project Ga0256775, IMG submission 186036) | Metatranscriptome of enriched soil aggregate microbial communities from Iowa State University, Ames, United States - MC6-MC0926-MT... | ecosystem: Environmental > Terrestrial > Soil >...
CGACGGTTATTCAGCAGCAGCCCCACCGAAACGGGCCCACTGTGTCTGGCTCTGACTGCGCCCAGTCAGCCCCACCAACCAGCGCAGCCGCAGCCATGGCGCGCACCAAGGAAACGGCGCGCAAGGTGACGCACATTCCGCGGCAGGCTGGTCGTCGTTCGCAGGGTGGCGCCGCTTCCGTCGCCGCTGCCAGTGCGCCGGTCGCGCCCGCCTCGCCGCCCCCGGCCGCCGCAGCCGCCGCCGGAGGAATCCAGCGCCGCGGTGGTGCTGGCTCGGCGAAGAAGGCCGCCACCCCTGCGAGCAAGAGCAGCGCCAGCACCGGCGCGAGCAGCAAGAAGAAGAAGCAGGCAAAGAAGGCGTCGAAGGACGACGCTGAGGATGACGCGGAGGATGAAGCCATGGCCGACGCCGAGGAGGAGGACGGTGCCGACGAAGCTGAGGCAGAGGAGGTCGTGGCAGAGGCAGCCAAGTCGGACGCTGATGGAGACGACGGCGAAGCAAATGGAGAGGAGGGCGAGGGCGACGACGGAGAGGAGGCGAAAGCCAAGGCTCCTGCTTCCGCATCGAAGAAGGGTCAGAAGCGCGCTCGCAGCACCAAGAAGGAGAAGAAGGTGAAGGCCGACTCCACCGCCGCTGCCGCATCAGCTCCCTCGCCCACGCGCCGCTCCTCCCGTTCCGCCCACCCCCGTCAGGATCTCGGCTTCGTCGTCGCGGCGTTCGACTCGGAGGACGAGGCGAACCTGCAGCGTAGCGAGAGCGACGCAGAGGACGAGGAAGAGGACGAAGAGGACAAAGACGGCGACAAGAGCGAGAAGAGCGCCGCGGAGGAAGAGGAGGAGGAGCAGGGCGAGGGCAGCGACGCCGCGCCGAAGAGCGACGCGGAGGATGACGCCAAGTCGAAGGGCAAGGGCCAGTCGAAGGGCAAGGGCAAGGGCAAGACCGCGGCGACGGGCAAGGCGAAGCGCAAGTCGATCGTGAAGCGCGAGACGGACTCCGAGGGCTCCGGCTCCGACGGGGACGCCGGCGACGACGGCGCCTACGGCTCCAGCGGACCCGAGGAGGACGACGACGACAACGACGGGGACTACGGCAGGAGCTCCTCGAAGAAGAAAGGCGGCGGCAGCACGAAGAAGCGCGCCGGATCCCCTTCCCCGCGCAAGGCCCGCGCAAGCGCTGGCGGAGCTAAGTCGCCCCGGGCCAAGGCGGCCGCAAAGCCTCGTGCCAAGCGCGAGCCCAAGGCCAAGGCGGCGAAGGCTCCCAAGAAGCCCAAGAAGAAGAAGCTCCAGCTTTGCCCCCTCGAGGACGCCGAGCTCCTCGCGGCCCTGGAGCTCGTGGAAGATGCCAGCGCGACCGGAGGGGCGGTGAAGGCCATCCCCGGCCTGAGCAAGGCCGCGCAGGCCGCCCGGGCCAAGGAGGCCGCAGCGAAGGCGGCGCAGGCGCAGGCGGATCACACGGCCTGCTGCTCCCTGTGCGCGTCGCGTGCGGCGCATCGTGCCGTCGAGAGCAACAACCTGAAGCTGCTCGAGTCCCTCTGCGCCGACTACGCTCACGTCGCTTCGCCACTGCTTCCTTGGTCCGCGGACGTGTGCACCACGCCTATGCAGCGCGCCATCATCAAGGGGGACCGCTTCATGGTGCGCAAGTTGCTCCACGAGCAGAACCTCAGCTTCTGGGCCAAGCGCGCCCAGGCGGACCTCAGCAACCGCGCCAATCGCGGGGGGTACTCCCTGCGTGCACTGGGTGGCGGCGCCAATGATGAGGACGAAGTGGATGATGGTCTCCCCGCCGACCACCCCCGTCCTGCCACGGCGAAACGACCGGCCATTCGCGTGGGTCTCCCGGTCAACCAATTGGAGAAGCAGTCGACGGGCAAGGCGTCGTACGTGGCGTACGGGCACCGCGTCGCGCAGGTCAACCTGTCGCGCGGGGGGAAAGAAGGCAACAACGCCTTCGTGAACGACAACGACTTGGGGTATAAGGTGGATGACAACTTTGATTACAGCTTCAAGTTCCTCATGTCCCACGGCAGCAACCCGGACTTGATCGACGTGTTCGCCCAGACCATCGATTGCAGGCGCACCACGTACGAGAACGCCCAGGCGCAGCTCAACGGGATTGCCGGAGCCGGAGCCGGAGGAGCGGGAGCGGGGGCGAATGCGCTCCCCGCGGATAAACCCGGTTTGGCCAAGCAGAAGTCGCAGCTGAAGGACGCGCTGTCCGCCGCTGCCGCCGCCACTGCTGCGGCCGCTGCGGGTGTGGCGGCTCCGGTCGTGCCCCTGGTGTTCGACTGCCACACGCGCGAGGACGCCGTGCACACTTTGCTGAGCAACGGCGCGTTCAAGCTGGCCGTCGTCGCGGGCAACCTTCCTCTGGTCCGTCGCGCGTTGGAGTTTTCGCAGAAGCGCTCGGGAACGACCGGCACCGCGGCGGAGTTCGCCTATTCGCGCATGGGCGGTTTCACGAAGATCTTCCTCGAGGTCGTCGCGGCCGACGGGGCACCCTTGTCGGCGGGGTACAAGGCCGCGTCGGTCACGAAGAAAGGCGGGGGGCACTCGGATGCCCTCACGCCCGTGCATCTTGCAGCGATCAATCCGGACACGCAGTACCTTCGTGCGCTCGCGGAAGTCATCGGGGTGCAAGCGATGATGCAGGTGACGGACGACCAGCAGCGCGGGCCAGTGTTCTACGCCGCGGCATGCTCCTCGCCCGAGCCGCTTCGATGGCTGCTCAGCCAAGGTGCCAACCCCTTCGAGAAGGACCGCAAGATGCAAACGCCCCTGGACATTGCGGTGCAGGCCGGCCGGGCGGAGAACATTGCCTTGCTCGTGCCGCAGGTGGCAAACAAGCCCGGCGGCGGGGGCGAGGACGAAGAGGACGGCGAAGGGAAGGAGGACGGTGCGGGCAGCGAAGCTGTCAACTCCGAGGCCAACGAGGACGAGGATGGCGAAGGCGAGGGCGAGGACGACGAGGGCGGTGACGACGACGACGAGGGCAGCGACGCTCCTCGGCGCAAGAAGCGCAAGACCGCCCCCAAGAAGGCCGCGAAGGGGAAGAAGGCCAAGGCGAAGCAGCCTTTGGCCATGTCGAAGGATCCTCTGCACCTCGGGCCGACTAAACCTTCCCCGCAGTCCAGCATCAACGCCAAGCACAAGAAGACCAACCAGACGCTGCTGCACACCGCCTGCACCCTCGGCGACGCCCGCGTGGTGTCGGAGCTGCTCAAGGCCGGTGCGGACGTCTTCGCGGCCAACAAGGAGAAGCAGACTGGTCTGGTCCTTGCTTGTCAGCAGGGGCACACCGAGGTGGTCAAGGTGCTGTACGAGCATGTGGTCTCCATGTTCTCCGTGTTGGACGACAGCGATCGCGAGCTGACCGCGGCGCACAAGCGCCTCTTCTTGGCCATGGACAAGGTGGGTCGGCTGCCGATCTTCCACGCGGTCAAGAATGGCCACTTCGAGTTGGTGAAGTACCTGCTCCTGCTCGGATACCCCCTGGATGCCTGCGACTCCTCCTCCAACAACCTGGTCCACTACGCCGCCGCGTACGGGTGGGCGGACATCGTCGAGATGATCCTGGTGTTCGTCCGTCGGGCCGAGGCGGAGACGACTGTGGCAAGCTTGGCAGGGGCACCGAGCATATGGAAGACGACGCCACTGTTTGTGGCGTGTCTCAAGGGACACCTGCGCGTGGCGGCCGCGGTGCTCAGCGCGCCGAACGTGGACGTGAACGCGCGCGACAGCGATGGACTCACGATCCTGCACCACGTGGTCAACTCGAAGAACCGCGGCCTGGAGCAGGCGCGGCGACAGCTCCATTTCCTCATCGATGAACGAAAGGCGGACGTCAAGCTGAAGGATCCCAAGACGCAGCGCAACGTGCTGCACATGCTCGCGGCGCTGCCCTACACGCCCCCTCCGCCGGCCGCGGCGCACAAGCCTGCGGATGCAGCAGAGGAGGAGGAGAAGAAGCAGAGCGCCCCCGCCCCCTCCGCAAAGCCCGCCGCGCTGAAGCGCTCCAAATCCAAGGTGGCCGCCGCGGCCATGTCGGACGTCGTTCCGGCCGGTGCCGCCGCGCCTGCGGCTGAAGACGATTCCTCCGACGCGTCGTTGGCCGCGATGTTCTTGGCGCAGGGGGTGGACGTCAACCTCGTGGACGACGCGGGTCATAGCGCGGTGATGCTTGCATTGGCCGCACAGAACTTTCCTTTGGTGCGGTTCCTCCTCGCCCGTGGTGCGAGGATCAACATGAGCTACGGCGCGAAGCTGCGGCACGAGACCCCGCTCATGCGGCTGCTCGGCTTGCGCCGCCCGCCGACCAAGAGCGAGGAGGCGTACGAGGCCGAAGCGGCGCGGGAGAAGCAACAGCGCGAGGCCCGGCGCGGGTGGGGTTCGTACTACAACCAGGAGCCCACGGCCGAGCAGAAGGCCGAGGCGGCCGAGGCGAAGGCGCGGTACCTCGCTTCGAAGGCTGCGAATGACGCACAGTACGACCGGGAACGCCAGGAGCTGTTCGAGCTCATGCTCACCAAGGCCAAGGAGAGCAGCGACCCCCTGCGCGACCCTCTCGGCGTCGGGGAGGTCGTTGCCCACGTCTCGAAGAAGAAATCTCCGCCGCGCGAACCGTACGATGGCGAGGAGTTCGCCGAGGGCGACGACGACAACGAAGAGGAGGAGGAGGAGGGATCGGGCGGCGACGACGAGGACGAGGAGGAAGACGAGGAGGGAGGCAGTGACGACGACGGTTCGGGCGCCGCGGCGAAGGAGCAGCCCACCGGGGATGCCGAGAAGGTGAAGCTCGACGCCGATGGCGTTCCGATCGCACAAACATTGCACTACCTGAACGGTCGCGATTCCACCGGTGCAACTCTCTTGTTCCACTGCTTGCGCGCCCCCCGCAACTCCTCGGTGCTCCTGGAGACCTTGTTGTCCCACACCCGGGAATGCCGTGGCACGCCGGGGTGCACCCTGGATTTGAACGTGCGGGACTCGAGTGGGCGCACGGTGGTCTTCCATGCGGTCGCGGCGAAGGAACCGGCGAAACCGGTGCAGCTGCTGCGCATCCTGCTGGAGTACGCCGCGCAGATCAACGGGGGCGCCAACGGCGTCCCGGCGGGGAAGCTAGGCAAGAAGTCCAAGGCCGCCGCCAGTGCGGCTGGTGATGCCTCCGCTGCTGCCCCGGCGCTTGACCTGCACATCGTGACCCGCGATGGCCTGACGCTCCCCGCAGCGATCATTCGTCTCAGCTCGTCGTCCAGCCCCGTGCTGGTGGCGCAATTGCTCGCGGAGCTGGTGCGCGCGGGCCAATACGACTTGGCCTCCACGGCCGACTGGGTGTCGCTGCACCGTCGTGCCACTGCGCCGCCGAACCCCCCTCCGATTGACCCCGCCCACCCCGACGTCGTTCCCCTGACGTTCAGCTGGGACATGGAGCTGGTTCGTCGGTCGCACTTGATCGAACGAGGGGTCGCCCATGCCACCCAGCCAACTGGAGCGAGCGACAAGGTTTGGACGGAGATGAAGGATCAGTTGGTGCACTACGACGTGGAACGCCAGAGCTTCTTCTCTTTCCTCGTGCGCGCCTTCCTCTCCTACGCCTCCTCGCACGCCCTGGTGTCCAACCCCGCGTTCAAGGCACCAATGCCGGTGAAGAAGGCCTCCGGTCGCGGATACGATCCTTCGGGCAAGGCGCCCCGGGAAGTGGCCGCGTGGCTACAGGTGGTGCGCATGGTGTTGCAGTCGCACAAGGCTTCCGGTGTGGCATCGTTGCGCGCCCTCGTGGGCGAGGACTCGTTCGGTACCCCCGAGGGATTCCATGAGAACCTCATGCACCACGTGGCCTCGTTCGTCGCAAAGACCGACCTGCAGCCGCTGCTGCAGCTCCTGGCGGAGTTCATCCCGCGCGACGCATTGGTGGCCGCAGGGGCCCAGGCGGACAAGGACGGTTGCACGCCGTTGCTGCGGCTCGTGCAGGCCGGTTTGGCCGAACCGAAGTTGCTCGCCCTCCCTGCTGCCGGCCAGCCGCTCGCGCGGCCCCAGGTGCGCCTCTCGCTCGCCGAGGCGCTGAAGACGGACTTGCAGTCTTGGGAGCCGGAGGACGATGTGGCGCCGACGGAGGAGGAGATGAAGGCGGCGGGAGTTCCGGAGGCAATAGTGGCAAACGGCGACGCACAGGCGGCGCCTGCTCCTGCTGCTGCCCGCCCTGTCACCGGGAGCAAGAAGCCCCGCCCCTCCCACGATATCGACGAGGACGGCAGCGACGGTGGCGACGGCGAGGAGGACGAAGAGATGGGCGAGGACGGCGAGGACATGGAGGACGATGGCGAGGGAGAAGACACCAGTGCTTCGGCGGCCGTGGCGCCTGCCAGCTCGCCTTTCAGCATGGTCCCTACTCCGACGACGAACGGGTTCTCCCTCGATGCGCCGGCTGCAGCAGCGACACCCGAGGACGCCGCCGCCGCAGCCGCGCGCGAACCCGCTTCCCTCTCGTTCGTGCTGTCCCACTCGGACCTCCAGGCCTGCGTGGGCCTGTTGGTTCGCGCGACGGGCTCCTCGATCGACGAGGGTGTTCGCACCAAATGGTGGGACCCCAAGTTGCTCCAGCGCAAGAAGGTTGCCAACGCCGCTGGTGCCGCCGCCGGGGGCAAGGAGCAGGAGCAGAAGGACAAGACCGCTGACAGCGACGAGGACGACCCCGACGACGACGAGGACGATGATGACGAGGAGGACGCCAGCAAGACGAAGAAGGCCGCCGCTCCCATCGCGTCATCAGCGTCGGCGTCGGCGGCGAAGAAGCCCTGCCCCTTCGGCGCCAAGTGCTACAGGAAGAACCCCGTGCACTTCGCGGAGTTCAGCCACCCCGGCGACAAGGGTGCCCAGTTCGCCGCATCGATGGGCGTGGTTGATGGATCCGCCGCTGCGGACGGAGCTTCGGCTGGCGCAGCAGCCGCCGCCGCGCAGGCTCAGGGCGAGCTGATCATTCCGCCTCAGGAGAATCTGGGCCAGACGGCGCTGCACCTGTCCGTGCTGAAGGGCGCCGAGCCCCTGGTGGCCTACTTGCTCCAGACGCTGAAGGCCTCCCCGCTGGCGAAGGACAATCGTCAGCGGCTGCCGCTGCACCTGGCCGCCGTGGTGGCCGCAACCAGCACGGCGATCCCGACATTGCTGCTGCAGAGCCACGCGCGCGAGCAGGTGCTGGCACGTGACGGCAACGGCGCCCACGCGCTGAGCCTCGTGTGCCAGGCCACGAGCAACGTGGCGCTCGCGTCGTTCCTGCTGCGCCAGGGCGGTGCAGCCGATGCGCAGGCGCTGGCGCAAGAGCAAGTCCGCATGGCGAACGCGCAGCAGCGCACGGCCTTGCATTTCGCCGTCAACTACTCCTGCCGCCGCCACGGCGATGATGGTGCGCGCGGGTACGAGGAGAGCTTTGGCATGGAGGCGCTTCTGCTGCGGCACGGGGCGGACATCAATGCGACCGACAGCGACGGCCGCACGTGCCTGCACTACGCCTTCGTGCCCGTGGGGGCCGTGTACGTCGCGCAGGGCACCGCGGCGCAGGATCCTATCGAGGTCGTTAGTGATATCTGTGCGGTGCAGCCGCCGGATGCCAAGGCCGCAGGGCGCTCGGCGTCCAACGGGGCGGCCGGGGCGCTGGTGCGCGGCGGCAGCTTCATCCACAAGAGCGTGGACTGCTTCGTGTCGGTTGATGTGGCCGACCGCTTCGGCCGCACACCGCTGCTGTATGCCGCGGCGCTCGGAGCACAGATCAGCTGCAAGTACCTGCAGCAGCGCGGCGCTTCCCTGCGCACGATCGATGGCGACGGGAACGGCGTGTTCCAGCACGCCCTGCGCCTGCAACGCATGAGTCTCGCCGTCGACCTCATCGACCACGGTGTCGAGCTGCAGCGTCCCATCCACCCCGCGCTCCAAGAGACGAAGGGGTCGTTGGATCGTGCGAAGGCCAGTGCGGCCGCGGGCGACGCCGATGCCAGTGAGCTAGTGACGAAGCTGGAGAAGGAGCTCAAGGCCGCCGCGTTGGATCGTGTCAGCGCGTTCGGCTTCGTGCTGCGCCGGGGCTGGATCGGTCTGGGCTACCTGATGGTCGACGCCGGTTTGCCAATCTGCACGGCCGTCGGCGACGCCCTGGGCAGCCACTTGCTCAGCCTTGTGTGGACGTTGCTCCAGAAGACCTCCCCCTCGAAGCTCGGGGATGTCGACGCGAACACCGGGCGCAACCTCTTCCATTTGCTCGCGAACTACGCGCCGAAGGACGATGCGGCGCGCAAGGCGTACGAGGATACCTGGAGCCTCCGGTTCGCCGAGCTGCTCGCCCGGGCGGGCGTGGAGCCCGACGTCCCCGACGCGGTGCTCGGATACACGCCGCTGCACCTCGCATGCGTGCACGGACATGCCACGCTGGTGCGCTTCCTCCTGGGGGAGAAGAAGGTGCGCCCGGACGTGCGCGGACTCAACGGGTACACCCCGTTGCTCGAGGCGGCTGCCCACCGCCAGACCGCCATGGTGCAGCTGCTGCTGTCGCACGACACGAAGCTGTTCGCACGCGCGGAGAAGCAGGGCCTGTCGCAGGGCCTGGACGGGCTCACCGCGCTGCACTGGGCCGTGGCGCACAATGATCTGACCTTGGTGGGAGTGCTCCTGCAGCTGGGCGCACCGGTCAACCCCGTATTGCTCCGGGAACCCTCCAGCTTCCGCCCGCACTGGTGGAAGGCACCCGGCGCCGCCGCCGCGGAGGACGACGAGGCGCTGGCGGAGTCGCGCCGCCACCAGCGCGAGCGCTACTCGCTCAAGGCGCACAAGTGGACTGCCGTTCATTCCTACCGCCGCGGCACGCCGAACTTCATGCACCCGCTCAGTCCGCTCCAGGTGGCCCTCTGCGCCGCCACCAAGTCTTCCTCCCTCAACTGGGAGTTGATCAAGGTGTTGCTGGCCTATGGGTCCTCCCCGAACCTCGTGGTCCTGGACTGGCTGGTCGGGGGGAAGGAGGAGCTCCAGGAGCTCGGAGGGGCGGGCACCAGTGTCACGACGCAGGCGGCTCTGAAGGGGGAGCACAGGCTGATGGCGCTGCTGCTGCATGAAGCGGACCCGGTCGAGCAGGCCGCGGAGAAGAAGCGCCTGGCCTCCACGCCGGTGCCGCCTCCGCCCGCCCCGACGGCCGCGCAGCTGCTGATCCGCTCCGCCCCGAAGCAGGCGCGTACCCCGAACGCTCTGGGTTCGACCGTCGACGCGCAGGGCCGCACGATCGTGCACCGCCTCGTCGCTCCGGCGGGCTACGGCCTCCCGAGCGCCGAGGACGTGTCGCTGCTGCGGCGCGTGGTGCAGGCCTCCCGCAACGGCGTCAACGAGCCGGCCAACCTGGAAGCACGCGATGCGCAGGGGAGAACACCCCTGACCTACGCGATGCAACAGGGGTCTGGCCGTATGAAGGAGGCGCTGCTGGAGCTGGGCGCGAAGAAGCCCGACGCCAAAGCGGAGAAGGCCGCGCAGGACGCGCTGGACAAGCTGCGCCAGCAGAGCAAGGTCGACTGGGCCGAGGCAGAGAAGATCCTTCCCCCCGTCGACGCGGCCGCCGACGCCGCCGCAGTGGAGGCCGCTGAGGCCGCGCGACTCGAGGCCGAGGAGGAGAACGGCCTCGTTGCCGTGGAGCTGCCCAAGGTGGACCCTCTCGCGGGCGACCTGGCGAAGACCTGCACGGTGTACCGCGATCCGGCCTCGGGAATCATCTACGACCTTTACATGACGTGCACCGAGGTGAATAGCGGCTATTATGGCAAACATTCTTTCTACAAAGCCAGTGTTCTCTGGAACCCGCTGCAGTCCCTGCCCATCCTGTGGACCCGCTGGGGCCGCGTGGGCGAGGACGGTCAGTACCAACGCACTCCTTTCTCCACGCTCGACGCGTGCACCGCGGAGTTCCTCAAGATTTTCCGCTCGAAGTCCGGCAACAATTTCCTGGAGGCCCACACGCGCAAGACGTTCAAGCCCATTGATGGCAAGTACCACCTCCAGTTCACGCGAGGGGCGAAGGGCAAGGAGCAAGCGCTGCTGCAGCCGCTGGACACCATTGTCGCACGATTGGACGCTGCGAAGCTGCCGCCTGCCGTGAGCCACGCGCGCGTGCAAGCGCTCGTGCGCCTCTTCTGCGACACGGGTCGCCTGCACACGCTTCTGCGCAAGCTCGGCTTCCAGGAGGGCGACGACGAGGAAGGTGACAGCATGCTGGCGCGGCTGAACAAGGCGGTGCTGGAGGAGGCGCACGGGAAGCTCAAGGAGATCGCAGCGCTGATCCCCAAGCTCAAGCACGCAGACGCGGCGCTGCAGGCGCAGCACACACTCCGGCAGCAGGTGGAGCGTCAGATCGAAATCAAGCAGCGCGAGGCGCTCGACGCTGCCGCCGCCGCGGAGCACGACGACGGAGGTCAGAGGGACATGGACATGGCCGACGACGACGAGGCGGACGAGGAGGCCAAGGCGGTCGCCACGCCGAAGAAGCGCGCCGGTGCCGCCGCTGCGTCGCCCTTGTCCCCTGAGCCAGAGCTGTCACTTGCGCCGATCACCGCCGCGATCGCGCGGCTGCAGGACGAGAAGGCCACGGTGGAGTCGCAGCTGTCCGCGCTGAGCAACGCGTTCTTCCAGCTGTGCCCTCAGCCGTCCTTCGCCTCCAGCGCCATTCGCAGCATCACCAGCATGGAGGACGTGCACCGCTACGTGGCGCAACTGCTGCAGTTCATCGACGTGGGTGCCACGGCGCGGCTGCTGCTCGGGTGCCAGCTGCGCCCCTACGACCTGCACCCGGTCGACTACGCCTACGCGGGCCTCGGAGTGCGCATGTCGGCTTTGTCCCGCAAGGATCCCGCGTTCCAGCTCGTCGAGCGCTACGTGCACGTGGAGACCGACCGTCGGCAGCTGGAGCTGTGGAACGTGTTCGCCGTGGAGCGTCGCGGGGAGGTCGCGCGGTTTGATCGGCTGTGTGCGGAGAAGAAGATCGGCAACCATGCGCTGCTGTGGCACGGCTCCGGCATCGTCAACTTCAACGGCATCCTGTCCCAGGGCCTGCGCATCGCGCCGCCCGAGGCCGACGCCTCTGGGCTGGCGTTCGGCAAGGGAGTGTATTTCGCTGACAGTGTCACGAAGAGCCTGGGCTACTGCCGCGACTTCAGCGGCAGCTTCGGCAACATGAGCGCCGCCGCCGCGCAGAACCGCTCGCGCTACAACCGCTACGGGTCGAGCAGCAACGATGACGACGACGTGGATCCCACCGCGTCCAAGTGCCTGCTGCTGTGCGAGGTGGCACTGGGAACGTCGTTCGAGGCGCACGAGGCGGAGTACATGGAGGCGCCCAAGCCTGGCACCCACAGCACCAAGGCGCTGGGTGCTCGCGCGCCGGACGCCTCGCGTAGTGTCACCACCCCTGAGGGCGTGCTGGTTCCCTGCGGGCCGCTGGTGTCCGTCAGCGCCCCCGAGGGGTGGGTGCCCGCGCGCCCGCCGCCCGCGTCGCAGAGCTACACCTGCGTGGGGGCGAACGAGTACATCGTGTACGACGAGGCGCAGGTGCGCATGAGGTACCTCGTGCAGGTCGGGCCGCCGCGCAAGAAGTACCTGCGCAGACTGGAGAAACAGGACAGGCGCAAGGCGAAGCACGCGCAGCGCGAGCGGGAGGAGCGCGAGAAGGCGTTCGCAGGAGAGGCGTGAGGAGGGCGGTGAGGCCTTCCGCGTTGTACAATTTTCGTTTTACTTTTCCCTCTTGAACTTTTTGTTTTCCTTGTTTTCATCGTTTGGCATGGGTGGACTTCGTGTGCGTCCGCTTCCTTCTTTTGTGTTCTCCTTTCGTCCCATCAAACTCCATGCACAAGCAATTCTCTTGTTTTCCACTCCGATTCGACGCGTGGATGCGCTGCTGGTATCCACGAACAAAGGGAAACGATGCGCAAATGAAAGGAACGGAGGAGAGGAGGCTGCGCAGGGCTGCTGCGCAGCAGGCAAAGCCAGGCGCAAGGCAAAACCAAGTGGTTTGGTCTGGAAAAATTCGGCCGCGCAAAATGAACGCCAGGCACGAGTGCAAGAGAAGGAG
>Ga0256775_1000286_pt1 | contig 11988 bp, 9 predicted proteins | sample MC6MC0926MT_FD_186036 | JGI IMG/M metagenome (GOLD analysis project Ga0256775, IMG submission 186036) | Metatranscriptome of enriched soil aggregate microbial communities from Iowa State University, Ames, United States - MC6-MC0926-MT... | ecosystem: Environmental > Terrestrial > Soil >...
CTCGTTGGGCATCTCGATGCCCGTCTTCGAGCCGAACCCGAACTTCGCCAGGTAGTCGTACCGCGTCTGCACCGGCAGGTTCTGTCCGATCATCACGGTGCCCGTGTTCGACGACTCCGCGAGCACGCCCGTCGTCGTCAGGTTCAGCACGCCGTGCTCGTGGGAGTCCTTGAAGGTCTCCTTGCCGTCCGGCGAGTACGTGTACGGGACCTGCCACTGGTCGGTGGGCGTCGCGATGTGGTTCTCGAGGATCGCCGCCATCGTGACGACCTTGCCGGTCGAGCCGGGCTCGAACACGTCCGACACCGCGCTCGACAGCGAGCCCTTGGCGTCGCCCGGGTGGTTCGGGTCCACCGTGTTCGAGTCGGCGAGCGCGTAGATCTCGCCGGTCTTCGTGTCCATCACGATGATCGTGCCCGAGTCCGCCCCCGTGGCCGCGACCTGCGCCGTCAGCGCCTGCTGGGCCTTCCACTGCACGTCCGAGCGCAGGGTCAGCTGGACCGAGTCGCCCTGCTTGGCCGGCTCGTCCTTGGAGTAGCCGCCGGGGATCGCCTGACCGTGGATGCCGCTCTCGTACGTCTCCGAGCCCGCCGTGCCCTGCAGCTTCTCGTCGAGCGACCGCTCCAACCCGGCCAGCCCCACGCCGTTCGAGTTCACGTAGCCGATGACGTTCCCCGCGAGGTTCCCGTTCGGGTAGACGCGCTCGGCGACCTTGTCCACGTTGATCCCGGGGATCCGCTTCTCCCGGATCTGCCGCGCGACGTCGGGCAGCACGCCCTTGCGGATGTACTTGAAGGAACGGTCGCCCACGAGCATGCCGCCGAGCTCGGCGGGGCTCATGTCGAGCAGGGGTGCGAGACGGGCCGCGGCACCAGCCGCACCGTCGGGGACTGCCGGCGTGCCCGTGCTGCGGAACGACCCGACGAGCTTCTGGTTCACGGAGATGTCGTAGCGCTCGACGGACGCGGCGAGCGCCACGCCGTTCGCGTCCGTGATCTGGCCACGGGTGCCGAGCTGCGCGAACGAGAGGAGCCGGGCGTCGCGCGCCTCGGCGGCGATCTCGGGGCCGCGCAGGCCCTGCACGTAGACGAGGCGGCCCGCGAAGACCGCGATGACCACGACGATCGCGATCGTGAGGAACGCCATCCGCCCGCGCGACCCGGAGACGGGCCGCTGTGGCCCGCGCGGCGGCGGTGGACCGACCATGCGGCCCACCGGTCCGCGGCCGGAACCCCGCGGACGGGGCACCACGCCGGTCGTCGGACGTGCCGACGCCGTCCGTGCAGGGCGGACGCCGGTCGTGCCGGAACGGTCACGCGGCGCGCTCGTCGTGCGCGGCTGGGTCGTGTCCTGCCGTGTGCTCGCCGTGCGCGGCGCAGCCGTGGCGCGGGCAGCACCAGGCGTACGGGCGGCGGACATGCGCCCAGTGTGCGGGCCGCGCGACGAAGACCGCGTCGACCCGCCGACGGGCGTCGTCATCCGCCGGCTCCGGCAGGTGCCGGCGCCCCCTGCACGGTGCCGTCGGACAGGGTGACCCAGCCGGTGCCGTCGGCCGGCACCATGCCGAGCTCCTGCGCCTTCTGGGCGAGCTGAGCCGGGGCCGCCATGCGGTCGAGCTCGGCGTCGAGGTCCTTCTGATCCTGGTCGAGCCGACCGAGCTCGTTGGCCAGGCGGTACTGCTCGTACGACCCCTGCGCCATCTGCGTGTTGAGCAGGAGCGCCGACAGCAGCGCACCGGCGAGGATCGCCATGCACGCGAGCACGAACGGCACGCGCGTGCGGGTGGTCTGCGGGGCCCGGACCAGCAGGAGCCGAGGGGCCGGCGCCTGCTCCGGACGCGGACGTGCCGGTGCCGGGTAGGCGCGCGCGGCGCTGGTGCGGACTGCTGACTGAGCGCTCATGCTGCCCTCCTGCCGGACTGGGGACCACGCATGTGGTCGGGGGTGGGACGGATCCGCTCCGCCGCGCGCAGGCGTACGGACTGCGACCGGGGGTTGCGGGCGAGCTCGGCCTCGTCGGCCTCCTCCGCGCCGCGGGTCACGAGCCGCAGGTACGGCGCGTGGGTCTCGGGCTCGACCGGGAGGTCGGGCGGCGCGCTCGACGTGGCTCCCGCGGCGAACGCCCGCTTGACGATCCGGTCCTCGAGCGACTGGTACGCCTCGACGACGATGCGACCGCCGACCGCGAGCGTCTCGATCGAGGCCGGCACCGCGCGCTCGAGCACCTCGAGCTCGCCGTTCACCTCGATGCGCAGCGCCTGGAACGTGCGCTTGGCCGGGTGGCCGCCCGTCTTGCGGGTGGCGGCCGGGATGTTCGCGCGCACCAGGTCGACGAGCTCACCGGTCCGGCTCAGCGGGGTCGTGGCGCGCGTGCGGACGATCGCCCGGGCGATGCGCGGCGCGAACCGCTCCTCGCCGTACTCCCGCAGGATCCGGGCGAGCTCGCGCTCGTCGTACGTGTTGAGCACGTCCGCGGCCGTGAGGCCCGTCGTGGCGTCCATCCGCATGTCCAGCGGGGCGTCCTGCGCGTAGGAGAAGCCGCGCTCCACCTCGTCGAGCTGCAGCGACGAGACGCCGAGGTCCATGAGCACGCCCTGCACCTGGGGGATGCCGAGCCCTTCGAGCACGTCGCCGATCTCGTCGTAGATCGCGTGCACGGGGGTGAACCGGTCGCCGAACGGGGCGAGGCGACGGCCCGCGAGCTCGAGCGCCTGCGTGTCACGGTCCAGCCCGACGACCCGCACGTGCGGGAACGCCCGCAGCACGCCCTCGGTGTGCCCGCCCATGCCGAGCGTCGAGTCGACCATGACGGCGCCCTCGCCCGCGAGCGCCGGCTCGAGGAGGTCCAGGCAGCGCTGGAGCAGCACCGGCGTGTGGCGGCTGGCGGCGTCGTCGGTCATGGCTGCTCCTCTCGATGCGTCGTGGGTGTGTGGTCAGGCGGCCCCTCCGCCGTCCGACCAGATCCCCCACCGACCCCCTGACGCCGGGGAAGTGCGTCAGGAAGGACGGGAGGAGGTCTCGTCGGGCGGGAGCTGGGCTCTCGGTGCGGGTTCTGCGGCGTGCGGGGTGGTGCGGCGTGCGGGTGGTAGCGGCGTGCGGGTGGAGCGGTCAGAACGGGCCGTTCGGGAAGACCTCCTCGGCGGTGTCGGCGTAGCCGGCCTCCTGCTCGGCGAGGTACGTCTCCCACGCCTCGAGGTCCCAGATCTCGACGCGCGTGCCCGCACCGATCACGGCCACGTCGCGGTCGAGACCGGCGTACTTGCGCAGCATCGGCGGGATCGAGATGCGGCCCTGCCGGTCCGGCAGCTCGTCGCTCGCGCCCGACAGGAACACGCGCAGGTAGTCGCGCGCCTGCTTGCTCGTGACGGGCGCCTGCCGCAGCTGGTCGTGCATGCGGCGGAACTCGTCCATCGGGAGCAGGAAGAGGCAGCGCTCCTGCCCGCGCGTCATGACCAGCCCAGGGGCGAGCTGGCCGCGGAACTTCGCGGGAAGGATGAGCCTCCCCTTCTCGTCGAGGCGCGGGGTGTACGTGCCGAGGAAGGGCGCGAACGACCCGACGAAGCCGGCGGACGACTCATGCGTCACCCCGCCTCCTTCCCCAGGTCTCGTCTTGCGCTCGGTGCCGCGCTCCCCGCCTCACCACGTGCCTCCACGGTACTCCACTTCCCTCCACCGGCCACTGGAAAGAGGGGCCATTTCACCCGAACGTGAGGGTGAAACCGCAGGTCAGAGCCGGTGGAGCGAAGTGGAGTGCGGACCGCCCCCGCGAGGCGTCCTGGCGTGTCGAACGGGCCGACAAACGGACTCGCCTGGACGAACAGGACGCCTGACCGGCACGCTGCGTCCTGCCGCGGCCCGATCGGGGTGGAGCGGTGGAGCGAAGTGGAGGGGAAGGTGGGTGCCGGGAGCCCCCCTTCCCCTTAGGCTCGTCACAGTTCCGCCAAGGGAGGCGTCATGCTGCAGGCCGTGCCGTCGTCGAGCGAGCTCGACGACGTCGTCGACATCACGACACAGATGCGGGCCGGCATCGAGTCGGTGATGACCGGACGGCCTGAGCTGGTGCGCACGACCCTCGCGGTCCTGCTCGCCGAGGGCCACCTGCTGCTCGAGGACGTCCCGGGCGTGGGCAAGACCACGCTGGCGAAGGCGCTCGCCCGCACCATCGACTGCACGGTGGGCCGCATCCAGTTCACGCCGGACCTGCTCCCGAGCGACCTCACCGGCGTCAACATCTTCCGCAGCCAGACCCACGAGTTCGAGTTCCGGCCCGGACCGGTCTTCGCGCACGTCGTCATCGGCGACGAGATCAACCGCGCGTCGCCGAAGACGCAGTCGGCCCTGCTGGAGTGCATGCAGGAGGCGCAGGCGACCGTCGACGGGCAGACCTACCCTCTGCCCCGCCCGTTCCTCGTCGTCGCGACGCAGAACCCGGTCGAGATGGAGGGCACCTATCCCCTCCCGGAGGCCCAGCGCGACCGGTTCATGGCCCGGCTCACCGTGGGCTACCCGAGCGTCGACGCCGAGCTCGACATGCTCGACCTGCAGGAGACGTCGGACCCGCTCGACGCGCTCAAGCCCGTCACGGACGCCGCGACGGTCGGCACCCTCATCGACACCGCGCGCCGCCTGTACGCCGCCCCGGCCGTCAAGCGGTACGTCGTCGACCTCGTGACGGCCACGCGTGAGGACCACGGGCTGCGCCTCGGAGCGTCCCCGCGGGCCGCGATCCAGCTGCTCCGGGCCGCGAAGGCCCTCGCGGCGATCGGGGGCCGCGATCACGTGCTCCCCGACGACGTGCAGCAGCTCGCCGAGCCGGTGCTCGCGCACCGTCTGCTGCCCAGCACCGAGTCGCGCCTCTCGGGCCGCAGCACCTCCGACATCGTCGGGGAGATCGTCGAGCGGATCCCGCTCCCGGTGAGCGTCGGGACGGCACGCGCCCGTCGCGCGATCGGCTGATGCGACTTCGACCGACGACCCGGGGCTGGGGGCTCGCGTTCGCCGGCGTCGCCGTGATGCTCGTCGGCGTCTTCCTCGGGTCCGTGGACCTCGTGCGGATCGGCTCGCTCGCGATGCTGCTGGTGGTCGGTGCCGCGATCGGCGTGGGGCTGCTCGACCCCGGACGAGGTCGGCACCGGCTGTCGATCATGCGCAGCACCACGCCGAACCCGGTGCACGCCGGCGAGGAGGCGCTCGTCGACGTCGTCATCACCGCGACCGACCAGGCCGCCCGCGTGCGGCTCGCCGGCCTCAAGTTCGCCGAGCAGGCCGCGACCGAGCTGTCCGCGGGACGGCCGCTGCGCGCCCGGGTGGCCCGGAGCGCGCAGCGCGTCACCGTCAGCTACACCGTGCAGGCCGCGCGCCGGGGCCGGTGGCCGCTCGGGCCGCTCGTCGTGACGCGCACCGACCCGTTCGGCGTCGCGCGCACGACCGCGACCCTCGGTGACCCCGCCGAGGTCATCGTGTGGCCCGCCGTCGTCCCGCTGCCGACGCCGTCGGACGTGCTCGTCGGCGAGCCGGACCGCGTCGCTCTCGGCGCACGCACGCCGTCGACCGACGACGCCTCGCTGCGCGACTACCGCGAGGGCGACGACCTGCGGCGGGTGCACTGGAGCAGCAGCGCCCGGCGTGGTGCGCTCATGGTGCGCTCCGACGAGCGGGCCGGCATGCGACCCGTCTCCGTCCTGCTCGACCTCCCTGCCCGCGCGGCGGCGCTGGAGTGGAGCATCTCGCTCGCGGCGTCGATGGCGCTCGCGATGCTCGACGCCGGTCACCCCGTGCGCCTCGTCGGCGGCGCCGCCCCCGACGTCGCACCGGGGTCCGCCCTCGCGCGCCGGTCCCCCGTCGGCTTCGTCCACGCCCGCACCGGCCCTGCCGTCCGCGCCGCGCTCCTCGACCGCACCGTCGACCTCGAGGCGCCGCGCACGAGCGAGCAGGCGGACGCCGAGCTCGTCTCGGCGGCGCACCTCCTCGAGACCACCGACGCGGGCGGCGAGATCGTCCTCGCCGTGCTCGGGCCGCTCGGCGGGACCGCCCGCGCCGCGCTCGCGCACGTGGCCGACACGGCCCAGGGCTGGGCCGTCGTGCGCGCCGAGGGCCCGAACCCCGCGCAGCAGCGCGAGGCCGAGCACACGGTGCACGCCCTGCAGCGGGCCGGATGGCGCGCATGCGTCGTGGTTCCCGGCGAGGACATCGTCGGGTGCTGGCTCCGGCTGCTCGGGAGCGCGCGGTGAACGCCCGCGCGCGGATCCCCCGCGGCCCTCGGGCGACCCTCGCGACGGGCCTGTGCGCGGTCGCGACCGGGTCGAGCCTGCTCGCACTGACCGGCCTGATCGACGGCACCACCTGGCTCGTCCGGGCCTGGGTCGCGATCGTCCTCGTCGCCGCCGTGTGCGCCGGCGTCCGCGCCGTGACCCGCTCGTGGTGGGCCCCGACGCTCGCCGGGCTGCTCGTGTCGGTCGCCGGTCTGGTGGTCCGGTACGGCGCACCGCCCGGACGCATCCAGGTGCTGCCCGACCTCGGCGCGTTCGAGCGGACCCTCGCGACGGCGCGCGAGGGCGTGACTGTCATCAACCAGTCACTCGTGCCCATGCCGGGCGTCCGGCCCGCCGAGCTGCTCGTCGTGACCGGCGCGCTCCTCGTGCTGCTCCTCACCGACCTCGTGGCCGTCGGCCTCGGAGCACCGGCGTGGGCGGGACTCGCGCTCGTGACCCTGTGGTTCCCGGCCGTCGTCCTCGGCTTCCCCGCGAGCGCGTGGGCGCTGGCCTGGACCGGCCTGGCATACCTGCTCCTGCTCGCCCTCAGCGCCGCTCCGGTCGCGGCGCACAGCGACGGGGGACGACGTGTCGGGACCGCGGTCGCATGCGCCACCGGCGTCGTCGTCGCGACGCTCGTCGCCGGGCCCGTCATCGCCGCGCTGCCGGGGTGGGCGTCGCTGCGGCTGCCCGACTTCGGCACGGGCCCGGTCGGCCCGTTGCAGCTGAGCGACAACCTCGACCTGCGTGAGAGCCTCGGCACCCGGTCCGGCCAGATCGTGCTGCGGTACACGGTCGTCGGCGCGGACGGCCAGCAGGCACCGGCGGTCGTCGAGCCGTCGCCGGGGGCGTCCGCCGATCCCGTCGACACCGTGACCGCCCGCCTCGTCGGACCGCTGCGGGCCTTCACGCTCACGTCGTTCGACGGGCAGACCTGGCAGCGCGACGACGGCGACCCGAGCGGGACGTGGGAGCCCCAGGAGCTCCTCACGTCCGACCCCACGATCCGCGGCAGCGCGCCGGACGCCACGCGCGGCACCCTCGCGACGGTGCAGGTCGAGGTCGGGTCGCTGCGCGAGCGGCACCTTCCCGTCAGCACGTTCCCGCGCACCGTCGACGTGCGGGGCGCGTGGGGGTACGACGAGCAGCGCGACGAGGTCGTCGGCCAGCGCAGCACGTTCGACGGCATGCACTACGGCATGGTCGTCGAGGTTCCCGACCTCAAGGCCGAGGACCTCGAGAACGCGGACGTCGGCAACCCCGGCGACGACGGCGCCTCGCTCGTGGTCCCGGCGACGTCGCACGCGGGCGACATCGCCGCCCTCGCCAAGGACCTCACCGAGGACGCGACCACGCCGTACGAGCAGGCCATGGACCTGCAGTCCTACTTCCGCGCGACGACCAACTTCACGTACGACACCCGCGTCCCCCCGGCCCGGAGCTCCGACGCCGTGTGGGACTTCCTCCAGTCCCGCCGCGGGTACTGCGTCCAGTTCGCCACCTCGATGGCCATGATGGCGCGCACCCTCGGCATCCCCGCGCGCGTCGGCGTCGGGTTCCTGCCGGGCGACACCAACGGCGACGGCCTCTACGTGGTCAGCGGCAAGAAGTCGCACGCGTGGCCCGAGCTGTACTTCGAGGGCTCCGGGTGGGTCCGCTTCGAGCCGACGCCCGCGGTCCAGACCGGCGCGCCGCCCATCTGGAGCGACCCGTTCACCGCCATCTCGCAGCCCGGCAGCCAGCCGTCGGAGGCCGCGCCGAGCGGCGTGGCGCCGTCCGTCGCCGCGACGCAGCAGGGTGGGCAGTCGTCCACGCCCACCGCCGAGTCGACCAGCGACCACTGGGTGACGATCGGCGTCGTCGTGGGGTTCGTGCTCGTCGCGAGCATCCTCGGTCTCACCGTGGCCCGGCGCCGGACCCGGACCCGCGCCGACCTCACTCCCGAGCGCGCCTGGCTCCGGGCCCGGCGCGGCCTGGCCAACCGCGGCGTGACCTGGACCGACGCCACCACGCCGCGCGGTGTCGTCGCGACCGTGCAGGACCAGCTCCGGACCGCGTCGGGCAGCGCCCTCAGCGGAGCGCCCGAAGCCGCGCTCGTCTCGCTCGCGCGCACCGTCGAGCGGGAGCGGTACGCCCGTGAGCCCATCGAGTTCGACCCGGACGAGCTCGATCGGTGGGTCGACGAGCTGGTGGGCGGTGTCGAGACGCTGCTGAAGGAGCGTCAGGCGGGCGGCGCGCCCGGATCATCCGACGAGGCGGTGCCGAGCGACCTGGTCCGCGGCGGCTGACCGAGCAGAGCAGGTCCGCGGCGGCTGACCGAGCGGCGCGCAGCGGGTCCGCGGCATCCGGTCCGAACCTGGTGCACGTCGGCTCAGGCAGCCGCGCGCCCCCGGCCGCGGCAGCCAGCGCGCCTTCCGCGCGCGCGACCCGTGAGCCGAGCGACCTGCTCCTGCTGCCGACCCCGGACAACAGGCGACCGCCGGCACGTCCTCGTGCCGACGGTCGTCGACGTCAGATCAGCGGCCGCTCTCGCCGCGCCGGCGGTCCCAGCGCTCCTCGAGTCGTGCCATGAACCCGGGCTTGTGGTGCCGCGAGGCGGCGGCCGGCTTGATCGCGCCGTCTGCCTGCACGGTGCCCTGGGGCCCGCGGCGGGCGGCTGCGCTGCGCGGCTTCGCGAACGCGAAAGCAACTGCCGCGAACATCACGACGAAGCCGATCACGCCGAGCCACGCGGTGCTGTTGGCGGCGCCGAGCACGAGGACGAGCAGGCCGACCACCGCTCCGGTGCCCGCGAGCGCGTACCGACCGAACGGCCGTCGCCCTCGTTGGGTCAGCGTGTTCGCGAGCCGAGGGTCGTCAGACGTCAGCTGGCGCTCCATCTGCTCAAGTACGCGCTGCTCGTACTCGGAGAGAGGCATCCTGACCCCCGTTGCACCAAGGAAAACCCATGACGGGTTCAGGATAGATCGCAGGGAACGATGGTGGTAGTCGAACCGGCGCGCCGGACGACCGACGTGACGCTCGCACGCACCGCTGCGGCCCCGGACACGTCGCACAGCTGACCGACGACGGGATCGGCACCTCGCCGCCGGGTGTCCGGCAGGTCCGACGCCTCGTCGGGCGTCGGGCCTCGGACCAGGCCGGATGCCGCCGTCAGCCCGTCGAGCCGCAGCCCGACGAGTCGCACCTGCTGACCGCCGAGGTCCGTTCCCGCGAGCAGCGTCCGGGCGACGAGGTTCACCTCCCGGCCCGCGTCAGTCGGTGTCGAGAGCGTGTGCGAACGGGTGAGCGTCCGGAGGTCGGACGTCCGTACCGTGACGCTCACCGTGCGCGCGACCCTGCCCTGCCGACGCAGGCGGGCGGTGCACCGCTCGGCGAGGTCGAGCGCCGCGAGCTCGACTGCACACACGTCCGCGGCATCGTCCCCGAACGTCACCTCCGCGCCCACGGAGCGCTCGGCACGCTGCGGTTCGACCGGCCTCGGGTCGCGTCCCCACGCCAGGTCGAACAGGTGGGCACCCGTCACCGCGCCGACGGCGTGCTGCACGACCGTCAGGTCGCTGTCGGCCAGGTCAGCGACCGTGCGCACACCACGTCGCGCCAACGCGGTCTCGGTCCGCTGCCCCACGACGCCGAGTGCGCCGACCGGAAGGGCACGCAGGAAGGCGAGTGCGGCCGCCTTCGGCACCAGCAGCACACCATCAGGCCCTGCCATGCTCGAGGCGAGCATCGCCACGGCCTTCGTCGGCGCGATGCCCACCGAGCACGTGACGCCGAACTCCTCGCGGACCCGCGACCGCAGGTGTGCCGCGATCTCCGAGGGCGGGCCGAGCCTTCGGCGCGCACCCCTGACGTCGAGGAACGCGGAGTCGAGGCCGACCTGCTCGACGATCGCGGTGACGTCGCGCAGCACGGCCATGACACCCACCGACACCTCGCGGTATGTCGCGTGGTCCGGCGGGACGACGACGGCGGGCGGGCAGAGCGTGAGAGCCGTCGCCACCGGCATGGGCGGGTCGACCCCGAGCGCGCGCGCCTCGTCGGTGGCCGCGAGCACGACACCACCGTCGAGGACACCGACGATCATCGGCCGCCCGCGCAGCTGCGGACGTCGGGCGAGCTCGACCGACGCGAAGAACGCGTCGAGCTCGACGTGGAGCACCGAGCAGCCGTCCTCTGCGTCGCCCTCGTCGCGCCGGGCGGCGTCCGAGCGCTGTCCGCGGCTCACCGCCGGGGACGTCCGCTCATGACGCCCTCACGGTGAGCATGCGCGCGGAGCGGTCGTCGACGACGTCGGCCCGTGCATCGAGCAGGTCGCGGGCCGCGTCGACGAAGTCCTCCGCCGCGCACACCGCCTGCTCGGCCCGCGCGGGCGAGATCGCGTCGAACCGTCCCGCGTCCACCGCCGAGCGCAGTGACGCCGCACCCGCGAAGTAGGCCGACCACCGCGCGAGCTCAGGGGCGACGGCGTCGAGCATCTCCCAGACCGAGCGGGGACCGCGCCGGCCGCTCGGGCGCCCGGTCGCGGCGACCACGGCAGCACCCGCACGCACGGCCGCGAGGTGGGCGTGCGAGAACTGCTCCCACGCCTCGGACGAGAACTGGGCGGCGAGGAGCTCGGCGTCCGCGCGGCTGAGCAGCTCCGCGACGCGTGCGGAACCCGGCGCAGCGACGCCCGGCAGAGGTCGGTCGATCTGGTGTGCCATCGCGTGGGCTCCTTCCCGCCCTCAGTATCGAACAGGTGTTCGATGTCCGTCAACCGTCACGTGTCCGCCCGCGAGCGTCGCCGCTGCGTACCGTGGGCGCATGTCCGGCCGTGACCGCAGCTCCCGACGCGCACCAGCCTCGCAGCGACCACCCACACGACGGGCGTCGTGGCCGACCGGTCCGGTGCCCATCGCGACCGGGACCGTCGAGCTGGTCGCCGACCCGGACGACGCGGACGCCGTCACCGTGCTCGTCAACGGCGTGCCCAGCTCCTACCTCGACCTGGCCGACCCGACCCGCCTCGTGTTCGAGTACATGCAGCAGTTCGCCGCTGTCGTCGACCGTTTCGACACGAGCGGCCGGCCGCTCACCGTCGTGCACCTCGGCGCCGCCGGGTGCGCGTTCGCCCGATGGGTGCACGCGACCCGTCCGGGCTCGCAGCAGATCGCCGTCGAGCTCGACACGAGCCTCCCCGAGCTCGTGCGCGGCTGGTTCGACCTGCCGCGCTCCCCCGCGCTGCGCATCCGGTCGGGCGACGCCCGCGAGCAGCTCGCGGCCATGGCCGAGGGGTCGGCGGACGTCGTCGTGCGGGACGTGTTCGCCGGCGACACCACCCCGTCGCACGTCCGCACGCTGGAGTTCACGCGTGACGTCGCGCGCGTGCTGCGCCCAGGCGGGCTCTACCTCGCCAACTGCGCGGACCGGCCGCCGCTCACGGCGACGCGCGCCGAGGTCGCCACGCTCGCCGAGGTGTTCGCCGACGTCGCCGCTGTGGCGGAGCCTGCGCTGCTGCGCGGACGCGGGTACGGGAACGTGGTCCTCGCGGGCACCGACGACACCGCGGTGCTCCCGTCGGCGGCGCTCGACCGCATGATCCGCAGCCTCCCGGCCCCCGCGCGGCTGCTGCACGGCGACGAGGTCCGCGCGTTCCGCGGCGCGACCCCGCCCCTGCTCGACAGGGCGCCCGAGACCGACGCGCAGCCCGCCGACGCGCAGCCCGCCGACGCCGAGCCGGTCGACGCGGAGCCGGC
>Ga0256775_1000288_pt1 | contig 11974 bp, 10 predicted proteins | sample MC6MC0926MT_FD_186036 | JGI IMG/M metagenome (GOLD analysis project Ga0256775, IMG submission 186036) | Metatranscriptome of enriched soil aggregate microbial communities from Iowa State University, Ames, United States - MC6-MC0926-MT... | ecosystem: Environmental > Terrestrial > Soil >...
CCCGTGCTGCTCTCCGACCGTGACATCAGGGCCGAGCTCGAGTCGGGCCGGGTGGCCCTCGAGCCCTACGACCCGGCCATGATCCAGCCGTCCAGCATCGACGTGCGGCTCGACCGGTTCTTCCGGCTGTTCGACAACCACAAGTACCCGGTGATCGACCCGTCGATCGACCAGCCCGAGCTCACGCGGCTCGTCGAGGTCGAGCAGGGCGAGTCGTTCGTGCTGCACCCGGGCGAGTTCGTGCTCGGCTCGACGTACGAGCAGGTCACACTGCCCGACGACGTCGCCGCGCGGCTCGAGGGCAAGTCGTCGCTCGGCCGGCTCGGCCTGCTGACGCACTCGACGGCCGGGTTCATCGACCCCGGGTTCTCCGGGCACGTCACGCTCGAGCTGTCCAACGTCGCGACGCTGCCGATCCTGCTCTGGCCCGGCATGAAGATCGGGCAGATGTGCTTCTTCCGGCTCTCGTCGGCGGCCGAGCAGCCGTACGGGTCGTCGACCTACGGCTCGCGCTACCAGGGGCAGCGCGGCCCGACGGCGTCGCGGTCCTGGCAGAACTTCCACCGCACCGAGGTCTGAGCATGACGACGCCGCGCCTGGCCGCCGCCGACCCGCAGCTCCGCCAGCGGCACCTCCTCGCCCTGCCCGAGGGCATCGAGTCGGACGAGGTCGAGACGCTCGCCCTCAGCCGGTTCGGCAGCGCCCGGTGGGAGGAGGCCGAGGAGGAGGCGCCGCAGACGCGCGGGATCATGCGGCCCGTGACCGCGGCGTTCGGCATCCGGTCGGTCAACGCCACCATGCCCCCGGCGCCGGCCCTGCGGCTGGCCCGCCTGTCGCGGCTGCGCGGCCCGTACCGGGTCGAGGCCGAGGACTGCGTGAGCCTGGGCCTGCCGCCCGGCACGGTCACGGTGTACGACCTGGACTGCCCGAAGGAGCGAGGCCGGGCGCCGTACCCGGGCGGTGATCGCGACGGTCTCAAGCGCGCGTTCCCCGACGGCATGCCCGTGCGCGAGGAGGAGCGGGTCGTGCAGTGGCTCGTCGCCGCCGCGCGCCGGCTCGGCGGTGCGGTCCGGATCGGCGGGTCGGGGGCGATCCTCACGCCCGACATCGACGCCGCGATCGACCTCACGCTCCTCGCGGACCGCTGGCTGGAGCCGTCCGAGGCGCTCGCCGTGGTGCAGTCGGTGGTGTCGCGCGCGCGGCTGTCGGAGCCCTTGCACTCGTGGACGGGCCCGATGGCGGGCGCGGGGCGCGCGTCGGACGGCGTGCCGAGCTTCCTCCCGGAGGCGGGGGGACGCGGCCTGCGGGCGGCGCTCGAGCGGCACGGCGTGCAGGACGACGCGGAGCGGGCGCGCCTGTTCGCGGAGGCCGCGGCGTTCGACGAGATCATGAACGTGGACCCGCCGCGGGCCGAGTCGTACGGCGTGCTCGTCGACCTCGCGGTCGACGGGATGATCAGCGTCGAGGCGTGCTTCGAGACCGAGGTGCCCCCGCTCATGCGCACGCTGCCGTGGACCGCGAACGGCGTCGTCGCGTACCGCGTCCACTGGGAGCCGCTGCTCGTCGAGGAGCTCGAGGCCGAGAAGCCGTCGTTCGAGCACCGCGTCGCGCGCGGTCGGGCCGCCCCTCAGGTGCAGGCCGTCGCGCGGGCGCTGCATGCCGTGCTCGGCGGCGAGATCGCCGACGAGGCCGACTTCCTGGTGGACCCCGCGGACCTCTGACGCGTCAGGCGCGCGGGTTCGGCTTCACGACGCACCACTCGTTGCCCTCGGGGTCCTGCAGCACCTGGAACGTGCCCGGACCGTCGGCGTGCACCGGGCCGAGGCGGGTCGCACCGAGCGCCTCGGCCTGGCGGGTGGCCGCCTCGATGTCGTCCACCAGCACGTCGAGGTGCAGGCGGTTCTTCACGACCTTGGCCTCGGGCACGCGCTGGAACGACAGCTGCGTCCAGCCGGGCGGGACGAGGTAGTGCCAGTCGTCGTCGCGGGCCTGCGGCTCACCGCCGAGCACGCCCGCCCAGAACCGGGCGAGCAGTCCGGGGTCCGCACAGTCGATGACGACCTCGTCGATGGTGCCGATCATGCGCCGCAGGCTACGGGCGGACCCGCAGGTCAGGCCAGGGCAGGCTCGTCGTCGTGGCCGCGGAACTGCGTCCGGTACAGCTCGGCGTACAGGCCGCCGCGGTCGACGAGCTCGGCGTGCGTGCCGTGCTCGACGACGCGGCCGTGCTCGACGACGACGATCGCGTCGGCCTGCCGGACCGTGGACAGCCGGTGCGCGATGACGAGCGACGTGCGGCCGTGCAGCGCCTCGTCGAGCGCGACCTGCACCGCGGCCTCCGACTCCGAGTCGAGGTGCGCGGTGGCCTCGTCGAGCACGACGACGTCGGGCGCCTTGAGCAGCAGCCGGGCGATGGCGAGCCGCTGGCGCTCGCCGCCGGACAGCCGGTAGCCCCGGTCGCCGACCACGGTGTCGAGGCCGTCGGGCAGGGACGCGACGAGGTCCCACACGTGCGCCTGCCGCAGCGCGTGCTCCAGGTCGGCGTCCGTGGCGTCCGGACGGGCGAACCGCAGGTTGCCGGCGATCGTGTCGTGGAAGAGATGGGCCTCCTGGCTGACCACGCCGACGGTCGCGCGCAGCGAGTCGAACGTGACGTCGCGGAGGTCCTGACCGGCGACCCGGACCGTCCCGGCGGTCGGGTCGTACATGCGGCTGACGAGCTGCGAGATGGTCGTCTTCCCGGCGCCCGAGGGCCCGACGAGCGCGACCATGTGGCCGGCGGGGACCGTGAACGAGACACCGCTGAGGGTGTCGTGCGTGACGTCGTGCCGCAGTGCCGCGACCGACTCGAGCGACGCGAGGGACACGTCGTCGGCGCCGGGGTAGCGGAACGTCACGTCGTCGAGCTCGACGGACGCGCCTCGGGCCCGGACGGCGGTACGCAGGTCGGCGGCATCCGGCTTCTCCGCGACGGTCGGCTCCAGGTCGAGCACCTCGAGCACCCGCTCGAAGCTCACGAGCGCGGTCATGACGTCGACCTGCACGTTGGAGAGACTGGTCAGCGGCCCGTACAGGCGACCGAGGTACGCGGCCATCGCGACGACGACGCCGACCGTGAGCTCGCCGCGGATCGCCATGACGCCGCCGAGGCCGTAGATGACCGCGATCGCGACGGACGCGAGCGTCGTCAGGCCGACGCGGAACCACGTCGACAGCAGCGCGCGCTTCACCCCGATGTCGCGGACCCGGCGGGCCTGCACGGCGTAGGCCTCGGACTCGCGGGCCGGGTCGCCGAACACCTTGACGAGGTGCGCGCCGGCGACGTTGAACCGCTCGTTCATGGTCTGGGCGGCGTCGGCGTTGAGGTCGTAGCTCTCGCGCGTGATCGTGGCCATGCGCTTGCCGAACCAGCGGGCCGGGAAGACGAACGCGGGCAGCAGCACGAGCGACAGCGCGGTGAGCTGCCACGACATCGAGAACATCGCCGCGAGGACGAACACGACGGTGAGGCCGTTGCTCACGGTGTTCTGCAGCGTCGACGTGAACGCCTGCTGCGCGCCGAGCACGTCGCCGTTGAGCCGCTGCACGAGCGCGCCCGTGCGCGACCGGCTGAAGAACGCGAGCGGCATGCGCTGCACGTGGTCGAACACCGCGGTGCGCAGGTCGAGGATGAGGCCCTCACCGACCTGCGACGACACCCACCGGTCGGCGACGGACAGGCCCGCGCTGACCAGGGCGAGCGCGACGACGACCCCGGCGATGCCGAGCACGAGGCGCGTGTCGGAGTTCGCGATGCCGTCGTCGATGAGCGTGCGGAACAGCATCGGCGTGACCGCGCCCGCGGCCGCCTCGAGTGCGATGAGCAGCAGGAAGAACGCCAGACGGCCGCGGTACGGGCGCGCGAACGTGAGGATGCGGCGCAGCGTGTCCCTCGTGAGCTTGTGGTCGCTCACGGAGCGGTCCTTGAAGAAGCCGCGCATGGTGGTCGCGCCGCCGCGCCCGGGCGCGGGGTGGTTCATGGTCATGGTGGCCTCCGTCCGTCCTGGCCGATGCTGAGGTTAACTCACTATGTCGGTACCTCACAACCGGGGTAGGCTCGCGGCCGTGACCACGCACGACGACCCGGGGGAGTTCCTCGAGCTCCTGTACGCCGTCGTCCGCGGCCTGCACCGCGATGCCGCCCACGCCGGCTCGCCGCTCGGCACCACGCCCGGCCAGGTCAGGCTGCTGCGCACGCTGTCCCGCTGCGACGGCCCGCGCCGCCTCGGCGAGCTCGCCGTCGCGCTCGACGTGGCCCCCCGGTCCGTCACGTCCAAGGTCGACCAGGCCGAGGAGGACGGGTGGGTCCGCCGCGTCGACGACCCGCACGACCGGCGCGCGACGCTCGTCGAGCTCACCCCCGCAGGGCGTGCGGTGCTCGACGAGATCGCCGCGCGGCGGCAGAGCGGCGCCGCCGAACGGCTCGCCCGCCTGGACGCCGACGAGCGGGCGCGGCTGCTCGACATGCTGCGGCGGATGGGCGCACCCGGGCCCGAGTGAGCCGGCCCACCGGGTGCCCGTGCTGCGGGTGAGCGGGCCACGTCCCGGGACTGCCCCGGGCAGATCGGCCCGGCTCCGGTAGGGTCCGCGCGTCGCGCCGACTCACCCGCTGCCGCCGACCTAGGGTGGTCGCGCGTCGACGAGGACGGCGAGGCGCGCGGCGACACGACGGGGGGACCGATGAGCCAGGCACGACCCGGCGGGCGGCTGCCCGCGCGCGTCTACTGGGTGCGCCGGTTCGTGGTGCTCGGCATCCCGCTGCTGGCGATCGTGCTCGTCGTGTGGCTCGTCGCGGGTCGCGGCTCGGGCGGCGGAGGCACCCCGGCGGCGGCGGCGACCGAGACGACGGCGACCGAGCCGACGCCGAGCCAGACCAGGGCGAGCACCACGGGCGGCATCCCCGAGTGCACACCCGACCACCTCGCACTCACCGTCGCCGCGGCCGCCGAGTCGTTCCCCGCGGGCGTCAACCCGGCGTTCGCCCTGACGATCACCAACACCGGCACCGAGCCGTGCCTGGTCGACGCGGGCGAGGCTCACCGGCAGATCGTCGTCACGTCGGGCGACGACCGCGTCTGGTCGAACCAGGACTGCGTCGCCGCAGGGACCGAGACGCGGTCGCTGCTGCTCGCGCCCGGCCCCGGCGGCGCCGACGCGCAGCAGCTCGCGTGGAACAGGATCCGGTCGGCCGCAGGCTGCCCCGACGGGCTGCCCGCGCCCGGGGCCGGGACCTACTCGTTCGCGTTCGCGCTCGCCGGGGCGACCGCCCCGCCTGTGGTGTTCGGCCTCGGCTGACCGGCTACTTGATGGCCCCCTGCGTCACGCCGGCCATGACCCAGCGCTGCGTGAACAGGTAGACGATGATCGCGGGCGCCATGGCCATGAGGTACGACGCGAACGCGACGTTGTAGTTGCTGCTGAACTGCGTCTGGAAGATGTTCTGCAGCACCGGCAGCGTCTGCAGCGTCGAGTTCGCCGTGATGAGCGACGGCATCATGAAGTCGTTCCACGAGGCGAGGAACGCGAAGATCGCGACCGTCGCGCTCATGGGCGCCATCATCGGGAACACCACGTGCCGGAACACCATCCACGTGCTCGCGCCGTCGAGCCGCGCGCTCTCCTCGAGCTCCTCCGGCAGGCCCCGGATGAACGCCGTGAACAGCAGCACGCTGAACGACAGCTGGAACATCACGTGCAGGATCGCGACGCCGACCGGGTTCGCGAGCCCGACCATGCCCGTGAGCTTGACCTGCGACAGCGCCAGCACCGGGAACGGCAGGAACATCGCGGCCAGCAGGTAGAAGAACGACCAGCGGAACAGCGGGCGGTCCCAGTTGCGGGCGATCGCGTACGCCGCGAACGCCGCGAGCATCACCGTGCCGACGACCGTCACGGCGGTGACGAACACCGAGATGGCGAACCCGCGGGGGAAGTTCGTGAGGTTCCACGCCTGCACGAACCCGTCGACGCTCAGCGGGGACGGCAGCGAGAACACCTGGCCGTCGACCGACTGCGCCGTCGTCTTGAACGCCATCGTCAGCGTCGCGTACAGCGGGACGAACACGGCGAGCGAGCAGACGACCAGCGTGATCGTCGCGCCCCAGCTCGGGCGGTCCCCGCTCGCCCCGAAGCGACGGCGACGGCGGACCGGCACCTGGCCGGGCGTGGTGGTGAGCAGCGTCTGGGCAGTCATCAGAACGCGCTCCTTCCGCGAGTGAGGCGCAGCTGCAGCACGGCCAGGACCACGGCGATGAGGAAGAAGATCGTCGCGTTGGCCATCTGGTAGGCGTAGTCGCCGCCGGTGAAGCCGGAGAAGATCGTCATGGCGATGCTGCGGGTCGACGTGCCGGGCCCGCCGTTGGTGAGGCCGACGATGATGTCGTAGGCGTTGAGGTAGTTCTTGAAGCCGATCACCATGTTGATCACCACGTACCCCGCGACGAGCGGCAGCGTGATCGAGAACAGCCGGCGGGCGGCCGTCGCGCCGTCCATCGACGCCGCCTCGTAGACCTCACCGGGGATCGACAGGATGCCCGCGATGTAGATGAGCAGCGCGCTCGGGATCGCCTGCCACGCCGTGACGATGACGATCGTGACCCACGCCAGGTTCGGGTTGGCCAGCAGGCTCGTCTCGAGGGCCGTGATGCCGACCGCCTGCCCGAGCTGCGGGAGCGAGTTCGAGAACAGGAAGTTGAAGACGTACGCGATGACGATGCCCGAGATGACCATGGGCAGCACGAACACGGCGCGCAGGGCGACCTTCGCCCGGATCTTCGCGGTCAGGCCGACCGCCAGCAGGAACGCGACGATGTTGACGAGCACCACGGTGACGAGCGCGAACCCGATCGTGAACGCGTACGACGCGCGGATCGCCGGGTCCGAGAACAGCGCGACGTAGTTGGTGAGCCCCGTGAACTGGAACTCGCCGAAGCCCACCGAGTTGGTGAAGCTCAGCGTGATGCCCATGACCGCGGGCAGCGTGATGGCCAGCGTGAAGAGCAGGAGCGAGGGGAGCAGGAAGAGGTAGAACGTCAGGGAGGCGCGTGGCCTCCGCGTCCGGGCGAGCGCGGGTGCCGCGACGTCGCGGCCCACCGCCCGGGTGGTGGCGGCTGCTGTAGCCATGAGAGGTCTCCGTTCGGGTGGTCAGGAGCGGTAGGCCAGCCGGCGCCAGTCGGCGTCCAGCGTGCGCAGCACGGGCTCGGGGGCGTCGCCGGCCGCGAGCGACTGCGTGTAGTTCTGCAGCGGGATGGACTGCGGGACGAGCTGCGAGGCACCGACGTAGAAGTCCGCGCGGTCGTAGTACTCCTTGAGCTCGACGAGCGTCGGGTTGGTGACCGGTGCCGCGTCCGTCGTCACGCCGAAGCCGAGCGCGTGCGCGTTGTACGCGTCGATGACGTCGGGCCGCATGAGGAACTGCAGGAACTCGCGGGCCGCCTCCTTCTTGCGCGAGCCCTCGGGGATCCACAGCGCGAGGTCGATGTTGACCCGCACCTTGCGGTCCGCCGGGTCGTCCGTCATGGGGAGCGGGAACGCGCCGACGTCGAGGTCCGGGCTCGTCTTGGCGATCTCCCCGATGGCCCACGGCCCCTGCAGGTACATCGCCGCCTCGCCCTTCGCGAACGCGAGGTTCCCGTCGCCGTACCCGCGGCTCGCGGCGTTCTCCTGCGAGTACGTCACGACCTGCTGCATCTGCTCGACGGGCGAGAGGAACTGCTTCTCGAACGACACCGGCGACCCCGGCCCGACCTCGGTGCCCTGGCGCTTGAGCTGGGTGAAGAACTTCGTGGTGTCGACGGTGCCGCCGACCGAGTAGTCGAACGGCCCCTGCGCGATCGTCCACGGGTCCTTGAACGTGCTGTAGATGGGCGCGACGCCGGCCGCGCGGAGCGTGTCGCACACGGCGAGGAACTCGTCCCACGTGGTCGGCACCTGCACGCCGTGCTGGGCGAAGATCGTGCGGTTGTAGAGCACGGCCGCCGCCATGAGCGAGTACGGGAGGACGCTCGTGCGGTTCGGGTAGGTGGCCGTGACGTCGATCAGCGGCTGCAGGTCGGGGCGGATCCGCTTCGCCTCCGGCAGGTCGCCCAGGTCGCTCAGCGCGCCGCGCTCGACGTAGCGGGAGATCTCGAAGTTGTAGTTGAGGCACCCGATGTCGGGCGGGGTCTCCCGGACGAACGAGCCGGCCAGGTTCGACGTGAAGTCGTGCCGCACCCGGACCCGGTCCTGGGTCTGGTGGAACTGGTCGATGAGGTCGTCGAAGTACCCGATGACCTCGGGCTTCGACTGGAAGAACACGATCTCGGTAGGCGCCGAGCCCGACGGGCGGGCGCACGAGGCGAGGGCCAGGCCGGCACCCGCGGCGACCGTGCCGCGCAGGAAGCTGCGGCGACTGAGCTCGTGCGACAGCAGCGGTGTCATCGGGCCCGCGATCGGGGGGGCCGGGGATCGTAAGGTCCGGAATCTGGGCACAGCGTCGTCTCCCATCGGTGTCGCCCGACGGCGGTGGGTGCCGCCGTCGTCGGACGGGCGCCGCAGCGCCCGCCCGGACTCACTCAGCCGTCCTGCTCGGTCCCGTCCTGGCCGCCCTGCTGCAGCCACACCGTCGTCTCGGCGGGCACGCTCCGTCCGTCGACCGGGGAGCTCGCCACGACCACCCGCCCGGGCGGCAGCGGCACGGGCTCGCTCCCGAAGTTCGTCACCGACGTCCACCCGCCGGGCCGCGTGAAGGCGACCACGGTCGCCGGCACGTCCGTCAGCCACTCCAGCGTCTCGCCGCTCTGCAGACGCCGCCGCTCGGCGAGGGCCAGCCGGTAGAACGCGAGCGTCGAGCCGGGGTCGACCTCCTGGCTCTCGACGGAGAACCTGTCGAAGTCCGCCGGCACGGGCAGGTGTGCGAGCGCGTCGCCGAACCCGAGCGTCGGGCCGTCCGACGCCCACGGCAGTGGCACGCGGCAGCCGTCGCGGCCCTTCTGCGCACCGGCGGACCGGAAGAACGTCGGGTCCTGCAGCACGTCCGCGGGAAGGTCGGCGACCTCCGGCAGGCCGAGCTCCTCGCCCTGGTACAGGTACGCCGAACCAGGCAGGGCCAGCGTGAGCAGGGTTGCGGCGCGGGCCCGACGGCGTCCACGCTCCTCGTCGGGCCGCGGCTCGGCGCCGTCGTGGCGCAGCCAGGCCTCGAGGTCCGTGCCGTCGGGCAGCGCGTAGCGGCTCGCGTGGCGGACGACGTCGTGGTTGGACAGCACCCACGTGGAGGACGCCCCGGACTCGCGGGCGAGCTCGAGGTTGTTGTCGATGATCCGCGCGAACGTCGGACCGTCCCAGGTCGCCTCGAGGAGGTCGAAGTTGAACGCCTGGCCGAGCCCCTCGGGGGAGGCGTAGCGCGAGCGGCGGTGCGCCGGCACCCACGCCTCGGCGACGGCCGTGCGCGGCGGGTCGTACTCGTTGAACACCTGGCGCCACTCGCGGTAGATGTCGTGCACCTCGTCGCGGTCCTCGAGCGGGTGCGCGCCGCCCCAGATGTCGGCCTTGAGGTCCGCCTGGGTGGGCAGCGGCTCGGTGAGGTCCTTGGCGAGCGCGTGCGCGACGTCGATGCGGAAGCCGTCCACCCCGCGGTCGGCCCAGAAACGCAGCGTGGTGAGGAACTCCTCGCGGACCTCCCGGTTCGCCCAGTTGAGGTCGGGCTGCTCGGGGGCGAACAGGTGGAGGTACCACTCGCCGCCGCCGACAGGCTCCCACGCGGGGCCGCCGAACGCGGCGGTCCAGTCGCTCGGCGGCAGCTCGCCGTGCTCGCCGAGGCCGCGCCGGAAGACGTAGCGCTCGCGGGCCGGGCTGCCGGGCGGGGAGGCGAGCGCCTCCTGGAACCACACGTGCCGGTTGGAGGTGTGGTTCGGGACGATGTCGACGATGAGCCGGATGCCCGCGGCGTGCAGCGCGGCGCGCATCTCGTCGAACTGGGCCAGCGTGCCGATGCGCGGGTCGACGTCGCGGTAGTCGTCGACGTCGTAGCCGCCGTCGGCCAGGGCCGAGGGGTAGAAGGGGCTCAGCCAGACGGCGTCGACGCCCAGCTCCCGCAGGTACCCGACCTTGCCGGTGATGCCGGGCAGGTCGCCGATGCCGTCGCCGTTCGAGTCGGCGAAGCTGCGCGGGTAGATCTGGTAGACGACCGCCTGCCGCCACCACGTGGCGTCCTTGCGGGGCATTCCCGCGGTCGTGTTCCCGAGCACCGACAGAGCCGTCACGCGTTCCCCCTGGTGTGATGTAAGTGTTTGATGTAGGGCCTAAATTTAAGTCGTGGCACTAGAGTGACGGCGTCGACGGAGGAGGTCAAGGGGTGGCGAAGATCCCGGTGTCGTCGCGTCAGCTGCGCGACGTCAGCACACGGCTCGTCCTCGACCACGTCTGGGACGGCGACGAGCTCACCGCCTCCGCGTTGATCCAGGCCACGGGCCTGTCCCGGGCGACCGTGCACGACGTCTGCGACTCGCTCATCGCGCAGGGGTGGCTCCTCGAGCTCGAGAGCGTGCGCGAGAACGAGAAGGGTCGGCCCGCCCGCCGGTACGCCTTCGCGGCGCGCGCCGGGGTCGTCGTCGGCGTCGATGCCGGGCAGCACAGCGTCAGCGCCACCGTCACCGACCTGCGCGGTGCGGCGCTCTCCCGCACGGTGCTTCCCGTCGGGCCCGACGACGGCACCCCCGACCGCCGGCTCGCGCTCATCGAGCAGGCCGCCCTCACCGCCCTCGCCGACGCCTCCGTCGACCCCTCCGCCGTGCTCGCCGTCGCCGTGGGCGTCCCCGCGCCGGTCGACCGGGACGGCCGCACCGCGTTCCGGGACAACCCGTTCTGGGACCTCATGAACCCCGACATCACCGGCCACCTCCGCTCGCGGCACGGGTGGACCGCCCTCACCGACAACGACGCGAACCTCGCCGCCGTCGCCGAGCACTGGCGTGGCCACGGGCAGGATGTGCGCTGCCACGTCACCCTGCTCGCCGGCGAACGGTTCGGCGCCGGCGTCGTCGACGACGGGCGGCTGCTGCGCGGCGCCCGCGGCGGCGTCGGCGAGATGCGCTACCTCGACCTCGTCGAAGGCGTCGGGTCCGCCGACGGCATCGCCGCGCTCGTGCGCGACGACGCCCGCGCCCAGCTGCGCCGGCTCGACGGGGACGCCGGGTCGTCGCTCCAGGACGTCCCCGTCGCGACGCTCGACGCCACGCACGTGTTCGCCGCCGCGCTCGACGACGACCCGCTCGCCGTCACCGTGGTCGAGCACGTCGCCGGGCTGGTCGCGCGCATCGTCGCGACGTTCGCGAGCATCTACGACCCCGAGCGCGTCATCATCGCGGGCGCCGTCGCCGAGTCCTGCGAACCGCTCCTCGCGCTGGTGCGGGACCAGCTCGACCGGTACGTCGACCCGCCCGGCATCGAGGTGCTCGCGTCAGGGCTCGGGCGGGACATCGTGACCGTCGGTGCCGTGAAGCGGGCCCTCGACCACGTCCGCGAGCACGCGCTGCAGATCACCCCCTCGGCGCTGGCCTGACGCCGCAGAGAAACACGTCGATGGTGTCGCGGCGCCGACGTACCGTCGTGCCCGAACCCGCCCAAGGCGCGTCTACCCGGTGAGGGCGCGCCCAGCCCGCAGTCGGAGAGGGTGGCAGCCCGTTCGAGCCGGGCCGGGTCCCGAGAGGGACCCTCGTGCTGCGGGCGCGATGGGCCCCCAGGATCGGCGTGAGCGTCAGACGTAGCGCTCGAGGATGCTCGACTCCGCGAGCCGGGACAGGCCCTCGCGGACGGCCCGCGCACGCTGCTCGCCGACGCCGTCGACGGCCATGAGGTCCTCGATGCCCGCGGCCAGCAGCTTCTGCAGCCCGCCGAAGTGCGTGACGAGCCGGTCGACGATGGTCCCCGGCAGGCGCGGCACCTTCGACAGCAGGCGGTA
>Ga0256775_1000289_pt1 | contig 11962 bp, 1 predicted proteins | sample MC6MC0926MT_FD_186036 | JGI IMG/M metagenome (GOLD analysis project Ga0256775, IMG submission 186036) | Metatranscriptome of enriched soil aggregate microbial communities from Iowa State University, Ames, United States - MC6-MC0926-MT... | ecosystem: Environmental > Terrestrial > Soil >...
GGCATGTGTCCAAAATGCGCAACAACTCAACATCACACTGATTCTTGAGCGACTGTGTCACTGCGGCAGCCTCGGCGGCGGCGGAACCGGGCCCGACCGCAGGGGCGCCGCGAAGACTGACGCAGATGACGGGCGCGCAGGCACTGGCGGGCGCGCAGGCACAGGCGGAGGTGGGGCGCGGTGGGGCTGCCCGGCGCTCAGCGGCGGAGGCGAGGACAAAGGCGCTTGCTGCGGTGGCGACAACGGCTGCAGCGCGGCAGCGGGGACGGCTTGCCCAATGACCGACGCAATTGGCGGGGGCAGACGTGGCGGCCGCGGGCGCGGAAGCATCGATGCGGGAATCGCGCCGAAGCTTCCGGGTGTCGCGCCCTTCTTCGACCCTCGTCGTTGCGGAGGAGGGGCGTCAGAGGAAGGATCCGGCTCGGTTCCCTGGTGCGTCTCAGCGGCACCATCGGTGCTGCTGGTAGCTCCCGCTTCGGAGCTGTCGCTGGGGGAAACTGCAGCAGGAGGTGGCACAGGGGGCGGCACAGGACCGCTTGGCTTGGGAGGAGGGCCCGGTGGAGGGCGAGGACGCACCACCGGTGTCTGCGGCGCGGGCGACTCGGATGAAGGAGGTGCTTCGCTTGTCGCGGAAGCAGGGAAGACTTCTTCGCCTGACGCAACCGTCCCGTCGCTCCCTTGTTCCCCCGAGCTCGCAGGGAGTCTTGGCGGCGGTCGCGGCGGTGCTACGTGGCCCATCATGCCCGGTGGCGGGCCGAAGCTGATCACTTTCATACTGGCCGCCAGAGCCGCCACGCCTGTGCGAGGCGGAATCAAACGCCGGGGAGGAGGCGCACTTGGGAGCGCGGGAGCGGCAGCAGAATCAGACGCAGCAGCTGCTGGTTGCGCGGCAGGAGATGGCTTGTCCACGTCCTGTTGCTGCTCTGCCTGTGCTTCCGCCGCGAGTTTGTCCAGCGCTGGACTGCTCTGGCCGTTGAACAGGCTCGCTCGCTTTGCCGCCACGCTGTTCGATCGCTCCATGGCCGGCGGCGACACCGACGCGGAGGATGCGCTGTCCGAAGGAGCAGCGCTACTGTCTGGAAGGGGAGCTAACTTGCTTCCAAAGAGCTCCGCACGCTTCAGGGCCACACTGTTAGGGCTCGCACCGTTCAGGGGCGACGTCACGCTGAGGGACGGCTGCCTCGTGTGCGCGGGTGGTCCGGCTGCCGCTGCAGTGGCGCTCGCCCGCAGCGCCGCAAACGCGGGATTGCTGGCAAAGACCGTGCTGCGGTTCACCGAGGGAGCCTTACCCAGCTCGGGCGTCCGCGACGCAGAAGAGGAAGGAGGCGACGAAGACGGCGACGCGGAAGGAATGGGCGTGGTGTTGTCCGCGGTGACAGCCGACGGGCTTGGCGCCGGATTCGCTGCGTCCGTAGCGGAAGCACCGCTCGCCTGCGCCGGCGCAGACACGTCGCGCTGAGTCGGGCTGGTCTCCTCGTTCGCAACCGCCGCCTTCGTGGCGACACCGTCGCCCGATGACACGATGCTGATGCCTGTCGCTGCCGCCGTCGACTCAGGCTCTTCCTCCACCGGCGCAGCCATGGGCTTGAAGCCCGTCGACGCCTTCTTGTGGCGCGAGGGGCGAGCTCGTGCGCGCGTGGCGTGCGTGAGCTGCGGCGGCGGGGCGCTGGACTCCTGCGCCTCAGATTCCGCGCTCGCTCCTCCTTCGCCCTCGCCGATCTGCGGCATGCCCGGTCCCGCCGCCGACGGCGCGCGCGACGGGCGCGTCATGCCCGGCATGCCCAGTGTCAGCCCCTTGAGGTTCAGGCCGGCAGCCAGGGTGGCGATGGCGCCCGAGGCAGAGCGCAGGCGACCGGAGGAGATGGGGGCAGACAGCGTCGCGGAGGAACCGCCACCGGCAGGCGAGGGGAACGCCACGGAAGCAGAGGGGCCACGTGTGGCAGGGACGGAGAAAGCAGCAGCATCAGAAGATGGCGCGGCAGGTGAGCCACCAACAACCGATATGGACGACGGTCGAGCATGAGGACTTCCGCTGCTGCTAACTGCATCGCCACTCGACGCCGACGAAGGTGACGCCGGCCCCGTTGCTCCGAACAGACTCATGCGCCTGGCGGCCACGCTGCCTGTGGAAACTGGAGAAGTCGACGAAGCGCTCGAACCAGCTTTCGCCGCTCCGTTGGCTTCCCCTGCTGCCGCGAGTGCCCTCGCTGCCGCAAACGATCCCGACTGCCCTGCGCGGCCCCCGACAGGCTTCGTCGTTGCAGGGGTAGCCTCTGCTGCCGCCGCAGTTTGCGCACTAGCGCGGAAGGCGGCGAAGGCGGGGTTGGACGCGAAGACCGAGGGACGTCTCGGAGCGAAGCTCGGTGACGAGACTGAGGCTGAAGCAGCAGGAGCAACATCCGGCGACGCTGCCGCTGCTGGTGCTGGCGCGGGCACAGAGGGCGTCGGCTGCGTTGAAGCAGCCGCAACATCGGATGGGGCTGGAGTGGAGACAGCAGGGGCCGTCGTCGCATTGGCACTGGCGGCCGTCTCCGTAGGTGCCGTGATGTCGCCCGTCGGCGCAGCGGAACGGGCACGGGTGACGGGGAATGAGCCCAAGGAAGTTGCTATTGCTGGCTCAGAGGCCGCCGCAGTCGTTGCCGCCGCAGTCGTTGCCACCCCATTCGCAGTCGAGGCGCTTGCGCCGTTCGGGCCGGCGGTCATCTGCGCATTCTTCAGCCAGCGCTCGGCCATGGTGCCGCGAGAAGGCACGGGCGGCGGCGACGCGGGTGTCGCAGCATCAGACGCGGCAGCTGGAGCCGGTGCTGGCACCGCGGCAGGAAGAGGGGAGACGACTGCCTCCTCCTTTGCAACGGCAGCGGTCTGCGGTATCGGCGGAGACACGGGCAAAGGCACCGGGCTCGGCTTGGCCGCTGCCGCTGTCTCCGACTCGGGCGCCGCGTCAGCAGGACCAGCTGCGGATGGCGCAGAAAGGGACACGACGGGCGAGGTCACAGTTTGTGGCTGCGCGCTGACAGCCTCTTCTGATTTGACGACCGTTGCATCAGATGCAGGCTCACTCCGAGCGACCAAGCCGGCGTTTTGGCGAAGTAGCGGATGTGGCAGCGTGGTCGCCGCGGTGCCTACGCTGCTGATCACCTTGCCCCTTCCTCTCTGCTGCTCCCTCTGTTTCGCGTCAAGGGTGGAGTAGTGCAGCTCCAGCTCCATGCCGCGCGGGAACGCCTTGTGCCCCGCATCGCTGTCCTTGTGCGCCTTGTCCAGATCGCCTTTCACCAGAGTCAGCTTGCCGTACTGGCCCTCGGTGCCACGACCGTCCGCAGCGGCGGAAGCAGGGGAAGAGAGGGACAGACCCTGCGCCAAGGGCAAGAACGCCGTGTGCAAGTGCACGCTGAAGAGCTGGTCCGGCCCGCCCACAAGCGCGTGCTTCATGAAGGTGAGCTTGACGTCGCCCTGCATGCGCACCTCCTCCGGCGGCTGGTACAGCTCCGACACCGGCGGACCGCCGCTGCCAAGGGTCCAGCTCCACTGCACGAGCTCGTCGCCCGTAGGCGGGACGGACTTGACGCGCGAAGGAGTGGGCATGCCCTTGGCCTCAGAGGAGAAGGCCAGGGAGCTTCCGCCTGCTCCATGGCTCGCGAACAACGCCGCGGCCACGCTGCTGCTACCCGCCGCCTCGCCGCTACAAAGCTGCCAGAAGAAGTTGATCTTCTTGTCGCGGAGGCTCTTGGGTACGTCCGTCAGAACAATGCGGGTTAGGAAGAGCACCGGCGGCTTCTCGAGTGCCGCGTGGCTCAGATCCTCCTCCGCGTGCGGGTAGGGCGGCAGGGTCGTGCGCATGAGCTCCTCGGCTTCCTCCGCACTCTCCGCACCCGCGGGCCACGCGCCACCGGAGGCGCGCAGGTGTGCCGCACGACGAACGGCCAGGAAGTGCTCCATGTAGGCGACGTAGCGGCGCTGGCTCGGGTACATTGCTGCCGAGAGTGGCAGGCCCCTCCGCGCGGCGAACGTCTCCAGCGCCTCCTTGGCTGTTGCGCAGGCACCCGAGTACAGCAGGCACGCCGCGAGCATGCATCCAACGCGCCCCTTGCCCGCCTTGCAGTGCGCGACCACAACGTTCTGCGGGTGTGCCGCGAGCCAGTCGTGCGCGTCGCCTACGAAGGCTAGCAGCATCGCAAAGGAGGGCACCGAGCGCGCCTCCACCGGCAGCCACGACACGCGACCCATAAAGCGCGATGACGCGTACCCGTTGCCGCAGGACCGTGGCAAGTGCTCCTCTTTCGCACTCTGGCACAAATTGTAAACCTTGTAACAGTTGCGGTGCCGCTTCTCCAGCAGCACCGCCACATCGCGATTGCTGTGCGACGACGATCCCGAAGATGCCGCAGCCGCTTCGGGGTACCCCATGGCAATGAGGCGGTCGAGCACATAGCTGAGGTCCAGGTCGAAGCCGTCCTCCGTGAAGCGCGGGGGTGTCTTCGTCGAGGGAGACGCGGAGGACACGACGAAGGATGGACTGGACACGGCCGCGGGGGACAGGGGCGACGACGAGGGGGACAACAACGAGAGAGGAGAGGCGATCATGGATGCATCGTCCGCCGTGCTCGTGGGTGACTTAACCCCATTGGCCACCGCCGCCGCATTCGACTCCGCGCCTGCAGCGCCGCCAGAAGCAGCGCTGCCGCCCTCCTTTGACAGTGTAATCAGCAGCTTAAGCTCACCCAGCTGCATCGGGTCTGCTCCGTCCTGCACCGGCGCCTGGTGGTACTTGTCTCCGGTGCCGCTGCCGCCTCCCTGGGGCAACGGCACGATCTTGTGCCAGACGGCCTGGAAGGGTGCGGAGATCATCTGTAGTGGCGCGAGCACGCGGCCCAGCACGACGGTGCTTCGCGATTTCTCGAGAATGTGAACCTCCACGGCCTGCGAGGTGGAGCGCAGGGGGAACGCCGCACGGGCATCGAGCTCCGCAGGCCACTTGAGCGCGGTACGTGCGGGACCCGAACGTCGCGTCGCCTTCGACTTGGTCTGCTTGCTGTCCAGAATGACCAGCGCGCTGACGGTGGCCGTGAGACTGGTGCTGGGCGTCAGGGGTACATCGCGCGCTTCCAAAACCACGACCTCGATCTTGTCCCACCCCTCCTCGTTGACCCACCCTTCGCCCTTGAGGTGCAGCGTGTCGCCCCGCGCGAGGGACATGGCCACCGAGCGGGCCAGCATCTCGGCGTAGAAGGGCGACGACTGGAACCGCACGAACACGTCCTTGTCGAGCATGCGGTAGATCACCACGCAGGCGGGCTTGAACGCGTGCTCAGCGGGCAAAGCAGGAGGCACAGGCGCTGTGCCATCGTCCTTGCCGAGCTCCGCCTCCCACTGTTTCGCCAGCTCCGCGACGGAAGACATCAGCGTCCTCCGGCACTGCGAGTCGATGTTGATCTGGCTGGGTGAATTCTCCGCCACGAAGCGCGCCACCAAATCTTGCTGCATCTGCACAAGCGCTGAGTAGCTCTCGACGGTGGCGGCGTACATGGCGGGCGAGGACGACGCGAGCGCCTGCGCCTCTGGAATGACCTCCGCGAGAGGCCGACGCTCCCGCGCGGCGGTGTACAGCTCGGCTTGAGCGGCGTAGGCCTCGACGGCCTCGATGAAGTCCAGCGACTCCACGCAGAGCTGCGCGGTGAGATACGCGCGCAGAGCAGAGCGGTACTCCGGCTGCTCGAGCACGTCCACCAGCGTCAGCGAGCTGCCCAACCCCTTCGCATGGGAATTGAGCGTCACGACGCTGCCGCGCCGCCCACCGGACGTAGCAGGGCTCGCGGAGGCCCCTGCGCCAGCCGGCACCACGAACGGCGTGGTGCCAGTGTGTCCATGCGGCGAAATGATGCTGTTGCGCCCGCGGGAGCGGCTGCGTGTGCGCGCGCCCACCAAGCCGTCGAACATGCCGTTCGAAGTGCGCCGGCTCGGACGATGGTGCGACGAAGAACCGCCCACGGCGGAGATCATGGAGCCGCGTGCGCTGCCACCGCCACCCGCAGGACTTGAGATTGACTGAGAGCGGGCGACAGCCAGTCCGGGAGGCAGGGGAGAATGCGCGGGCGACGCCATGCTCACCGCGGCGGACACAGGCGTCAGTGCGTTCGTCGGCGGCGCATTCGGACTCGCGCTGGGCGCGGGGGTGACGTTCAGCGCCGAGGGGCGTCCGCGCAGCATGAACGGGTTCCCGCTGCGTGGGGATGCGGCCGGCGACACACCTGTGGCGGGGCGCTGCAATGTGGGCCGACTGGGCGAAGCTGGAGCAGCCGCCGCAGCAGCGGCGGTGGGCGACGGCACAGGCGACACGGCCACTGCCACAGCCACGGGAGCAGCAGGCGGCGGAGGCGGCGACGGTGTCGGGGTCGGGCGAGGTGGTGGCGAAGGTGCAGGCAACGGTTGCGGCGCGACCGGCGCCGGTGGAGGTGGCGATGGCGTGTTAGAGCGAGGAGGTTGTGCTTGCGCCTCGCCGCTGCCACCATTCTGCATCATGGCCATTTGCATCATCTGCTCCTCGATGCGCTCGTGCTCCTCTGCCTCGGCTTGCAGGCGCGCGAGGGCTCGTTGCTGCTCGTCCCTCTGCGCGGTGATCCGCGCAAGACGAGCGGCCTCCTCGCGCGCTTCTTCGTTGGCTAGCTCGGCCTGGCGCAGCGCCTCGGCCTGCTTCTCCGCAGCCAAAGCAGCGGCGGCTTCAGCGGCTTCGGCTGCTTCGGCCTCCTCAGCCTGCCGGAGCAGACGTTCGTGCTCCTCAGCTTTCTCGCGCTCCAAGCGTGCGGCTTCAGCAGCTGCAGAGACGCGGACAGCTTCCTCCGCTTCGAGGCGCTTCCGTTCCGCCTCGGCAGCCGCCTTCGCCTCTGCTTCGCGCCGCTCTCGCTCTACGCGCTCCGCTTCCTCGCGCGCACGACGCTCCTCTTCCTCCTGTTGCTTCCGGCGCCGCTCTGCCTCCTCCGCTTCGAGACGCAGCCGCTCGCGCTCGCGTGCCTCAGCCTCGGCTTGCTCCTGCGCGCGGCGACGAGCCTCCTCCGCCGCTGCAGCCGCTGCAGCCGTCGCAGCTGCTGCCTCGGCCACCCGGCGCTGTTCTTCTCGGTGCTCGTCACGAAGAGTGATGTATCGGCGCCGCTGCACGCGCATGCGCTGCATGCTCTGGAGCACCAGGGCGCTCTTGGTGCTCTGAGTGCGCCGGTGACGGTAGTGGCGCACGGCCAACCAGCGGCGCACGAAGCTCTGCACAAGCACGACACGCGCGAGATGCGCTGCTTCTTCGCGCGCCTTCTGCTCCCTGCACGCAACGCGCTCGCGTAGGGCGCGCCTCCGCGCAGCCATCTGGATGACGAGCGCTGCGGCCGCTCGGAACACGGCGTTGCGTGCGTCGAGGACGGCGCGGGCCGAGTCGCGCAGCAGCACCCTGCTGCTTCCCAACGCGAAGCAGCCTGCCAGTCCCGCGGTATCAGAAGGGGAGGACGATACTTGCACCTGGTGTTCCAGCAGTCTCCGCGCGCGCTCCTGCGGATCCAATGCACTCTCGGGCGCCAGGCGCTCCTCCTCGTGCTGCAGAGAGGCATAGCGGGCGTTGAACGCTGCGAACGTCATGCGGTGCGGGTACCCCGCGGCGCGAATGCGCACGCAGTCCATCACGCCCGCATTCTTGAGCTGCTTGAGCACCATGGCCGCTGTGAAAATGTTCGGCCGCAGCTCCGCGCACGGCTTGATGCAGCGCACGAAGTGCGTGTCCGTCGAGCCGATCAGCGCGATCAGGTCCGACAGCTGCGCCTGAAACTTCTGCGCGATGAAATTGGCCTTGGCACTGCTGCTGCCGCCGCTGCTGCTGCCGAAGCCACCGCCGCCCGAAGCCGACGAGGGAGACATGGGCCCCGCAACGGACAAGCGGCTCGGCGACCGCACAGGCGACGTCACCGCGGCGGAAGCAGGCGCATGTGACTGCGCGACGGATAACCTGGAGCGACCGCCGTGGCTGGGCGAAGTAATTGCATTCGGCTCCGCTGCGGCTACAACGGCCTTCTCTGCTCCGCGGAGGATGGATTTGATGGCCTCATCTGCGCTGCTGTTGCGCAGCAGCTCCGCGACCTCTGCGGACACGGCATCCTTGTTCTTCGCCAGGAATCCCGTGCAGTCGTACAGCACCGGGCCCGCATAGTGCTGCACAATGAAGCTGGTCTGGTGCTGCGCCTTGCCGTCTCCGGGCCGGAGCAGCGGGCACTTCGCCTGGGTCTGCAGCAGCTTCATCACGAACGATGCGTCTGAACCCCGAGGGAAAACGCACTCCTCGTTCAGCAGGCTCAGCACGCCCAGGCGGCCCTCCAGCAGCGCGAGCCTGTCGGCGTTGTCCTCGACCACCAGTCCCTGCGCCAACACCTGGTCCGCCACTCCCTCCGCCGCGTACAGCGCCAGCTCGTCCTTGAAGCAGCGCGCGAGGTAGAACTGTTGGATCCGCTCGTTGGCCCAGTTGATGCACAGCTGCTCCAAACTGTTGTGCTCGAAGTGCTCGAAGCCGAAAATATCGAGGATGCCGATGAAAGGGGAAGTGTCTGCGCTAGCACCGAACTCGTCAGCTCCGCTGCTGCTGCCCGCCGCCACGCCCTTCAGCGCCTCGTTGACCTTTCCCATCAGCCAGTCGAACAGACTAACGTACAGCTGCTTGGCCACTCCGTCGCGCGCCTCCAGCGCCTGCGCCTCGCTGAACGGAACCACGAAGCTCTCACCACGGATCTGGTTCACGCGCGTGGTCAGCGCAGCGCCCAGCGAAGAGGAGGAGGCAAAGCGCAGCAGGGAGGCCACGCGAGTAAGGCACTCGGCGCCGCTGGTCGACAGGCACGCGTCAGTTGCAGAGGCGGAGGCCGCCGATACTTGCGTCTGCAGCTCCTTGTCCGCCTGCGAGCGAGGAGCGAAGGTCACGTTTCCTAGCTGCAGCACGGCGGCCAGCACCGTCCACACCGCTGAGCTTTCCGCATCGCTCAGACCCAGTCGCTCCATCGCACGCGCAGTGCGAGTGAACTCGGCCGCATCATCCACGCCGGGAATCACAGTGCAGCCGGAGCGCGACAGGTAGGAGAAGGACTGCATCGCATCCTCAGCCGGTCCATCGCGCAGCGGAGGCAGGAACAGCGCCTGCCTCCGACCGGGCTCCTTCTCGCCCGCGACGAGCTGGTAGAGGCTGTGAAAGCTGCGCTCCGTGGGCGCCTGGAACACGACGCGGGAACGCTCCAGGAGGAAATGTTCGATGGACGCCGTGCGGATGCCGCCACCGCCGCCAGTTGAGCCTCGCCCTCCGCCCTGCTCGAAGCTGACTCTGATGTATTTGCCAAAGCGGCTGGAGTTGAGGTTGCGGACCGTCTTGCAGTTTCCGAAGCTCTCCAGCAGCGGGTTGCTCTCCATCAGCTTGAGCTCGATGGCGCCGACGGGGCGACCACCGGCGCCGCCAGCAGCGTCTAGCATGCTGTGCTGCCGCTGCACTGATGGCGGCGCGGCTGTTGCGTCATCAGCCGCTGCCCTCCCCCCGTTGATGCCCGTGAAGTAGCGCAGCGTGAACTTTGTCGCCTCGGTGTTGTGCGTCACGACAAAATCAGACAGGAGGAAGCACTTGTTGGCCCCTTCGACGCCGAAGCCCCAGTACTCGCCCGTGCCGGCAGCGGTGATCTCGAAGCCAGCGCAGCGCTGGTCCTTGGACGAGTGCGTCGGCGGGAAGCGCTTGGAGCTCGACACGGGCTGAAGCAGGTGCAGGTCTGCACCGGACACGCGGACACGGAAGCTGGTCGCATCTACTCCGGTTTTCTCCTGCACCTCGTCGACCGCGCCAGTGACGTATCCAAGTCCGCGCGCCAGATGCACGATTCCGTCGATCACCTTGCGCTCCTTGGCATGAAGCTCGTAGCTGTGGGTGCTGTTGTCGAGATGGCCGTCGCCGTCAATGATGCCTTCCAGCAGCGCGCGGCGAATGGAGGGCTCTTCGCGCAGCAGCTCCAGTGGGACATGCTGTTTGTCCAGGGCCTGGTACGACTGGAGCAGCTCCCGCAGCACACGACCATCGCTGAGGACAGTGGCAGGATCACACTCGCTCGGCGCCGGCACGTCGTCCACGACGCTGTACCATTCATCAAGCGCGCGGATGACGTCGGGGTGGGAGAGCACCGACTCGTGCTTGCGGTCGACGTCTTTGAGCTGCGCAATGCGCGGGCTGCCCGGAATTCCATCGGCGATCCACATGCCGAGCACCCACGCAGTGCGCTGCACGAGCTCGGCCGTCAGCACAATGTCTGCGCGTTCCTTGAGAGCGACACGGAGGCGCTGCTCCAGCGACTGTTCCAGTGGAGGGAAGTGAACGAGCTCCGGCTGGAACATCGTCAGCTCAGCGCATTCGCTGCTCGTCAAACTGAGGTAATCGCGCACCGTGCACTCGAAGCGCAGGCCGTCCGCCGGCCACTGAGCCAAATGGACAGCAAGTGCCTCCTCCGACAGCTGACCCGCGTCATCACCGCAGAAATGCTTGGTGCTCCAACGCGGCAGCATCGAGCGCTGTCCCAGCGGGTTGTCGTCCGCGCCAGGCCGCAGCACCCATCGTCCGACCATCCAGCGCCCCGTCTCCGCCTCGAAGCTCCGTGCGGGCTTCGTGTTAATCCGCAGGACGAGGATGTGGTCCGCGTTTGCGCGCCACACCTGCCGTCCCTTGTCCTCGCTGGCGATGGTGTAGAGGCGGCCGGTGTTTTGAATCTCGCTGCCCGGGATGACGCGGCGCGGCGTCGAATCGTCGCCCATCAGCAGCTGCTCCTGGCCAGCACGGCTGTCAAGCACAATGTCCTCCACCTTCTTAAAGCGGCCGTCATACATCATGAGCTCCGTTCCCGTGCCGAAGCACTTTCCTGCGCCGCTCTCGCCGCCGATGACGATGCTCTGCGAGCGGCCGTTGGACTGCAGCGCGCGGTAAGCGAGGTCGGCCACGCGGAAGAGGTGCGGCGGCAGCGGAGAGCTGGAAGAGGCAGCAGCGGAGATAGCCGTCGCAGCTGTCGACTCGCCCGCGGTCGCATGCGCCAGTGCCTCGTTTTCGTAGCGGCGGGCCAGCTCGGCCGAGTAAAGGTGCGGAATTGTACGGAAGGGGTTGACACTAATTAGTGTCGAACCCGAGTTCGTGTAAATTTCCTGCTGCGGTTGTGCGAAGAAGCGTTCGCGCAGCAGGTGCAGCACGGACGCCTCGTTGAGCAGCGACAGGCTGGCCAAGTCCGCTTGTGCCTGCGCGTTAACGGGCTCGAAGGCAGCGCAGAGCAGCGAGCTCGGCACGGTCAGCGAGCTGTCCTCGCCACGAGTCACGAACGACAGCGCGGAGGGGCCAGTAGTTTTCTTCACGCCCATCGCGCCGCTCTCTCGACGCAGCGTACCGCCGGCCGGGGAGATGATGCTGAGCCGGCCCGATCGGACCGGGGGCGGCGACGCCGCTTCGGACGCGGAAGAGGGCGACGGCGAGGGCGACACCATGGCCGGTGGCGGGGGCGACAACATGCCGGAGCAATCAGTTCCTTCGGGCTCCATTGTGTCCGGCACTGCAGCGCGCTCCACCATGACGGGGCAGCCAAAGGCAGCCGAAATCGGCTCGACGGGCAGCTGGCGAAGCACGCGCACCAGCACGTAGCCACGAGCGATCGCGGCGGCCGCTTCCGCCCCGCTATCCTCCACAGTGGCCATCACTGCCCCCTCCATCCACCATAGGCTGCCCGGCGCGAACTCGGCTTGGCCGCTCATCCCTGGTCCCGTCAGCGGAGGGCGCTGCTCGCTTGTCCGATTGCTGACTGCCCAGTGGGGCTGGGGACAAGAAGTGCGATCTGTCGAGTGTGTCAGCAACAACAGGTGCCTCACCGCCACGGGTACACTCCTCTGTTCGGTTCTGCTGTGTCGGTGGGTGGCCTGGCTGGACGACAGCAGCGAGCAGGAC
>Ga0256775_1000290_pt1 | contig 11942 bp, 9 predicted proteins | sample MC6MC0926MT_FD_186036 | JGI IMG/M metagenome (GOLD analysis project Ga0256775, IMG submission 186036) | Metatranscriptome of enriched soil aggregate microbial communities from Iowa State University, Ames, United States - MC6-MC0926-MT... | ecosystem: Environmental > Terrestrial > Soil >...
CGGCCTGACGGTCCGGAACCTCATGATCACGACCCGGCTCACGTGGGCGGAGATCGTGTCCGTGCGGTTCGGGTCGGGCCGCCCGTGGGTGCAGCTCGACCTGGCCGACGGCGACACGCTGGCCGTCATGGGCATCCAGCGGGCCGACGGGGAGCTCGCCGAGGCGGAGGCCAGGCGGCTCGCGACACTGGTGGTGCGTCACACGGCGACGTCGCAGGACGACTGACCCGCAGGCGCCGCCCGGCACGCGGGCGCGCTCAGCCCAGCAGGTCCACCGCGTGCACGCCCGCGACACCGGCGGCGAGGAACGCGGCCGGGTCCTGCTCGAGCCCGCGTCCCATCGTCGACAGCCGCACGGGTGTGCCCGCGAGCGCGGAGAGCAGGTCGGCCCCGGCGTGGACGTCGACGAGGCGGTGCGGGCCGTGGGGTGCCGCGAGCGCGGCGACCTGGTGCCCGACCCGTCGCCCGAGCGCGTCGAGGCCGCCGTCGGGGTCCGGGTCGAACACCGGAACGGGGACGTCGGCGGCTGCGAGCGCGACCCGTCCGTACGCGGTCAGCGAGTGGTGGGAGACACCCAGGTGGCGCTCGCGTGCGTCGGCGCCCGAGACCCGCAGGGACGCGATCGGCCGGCCGTTCAGGGTCGCGGTCGCGTTGACGGCCTCGCCCGCGGCCACCCCGGAGAAGCCCCAACGCGTGCCCGTACCGAGGTTGCCGGGGCCCTGGGCGACGACGGCGAGGTCGGCCCCGACCACGACGCGCGCGGCGAGCAGCCCGGTGTGGACCGTCACGGCCTCGAGGTCGCCGCCGAACGCCTGGCCGGTGGTGACGCACGCGTCGACCCAGCCGGCGTCCCGCAGGCCCGCGACGGTCCGGGAGAACCACGCGGGCAGGGCCCCGCCGTCCGTCATGACGTACGCCACGCGCGGGGCCGGTCGCCCCGCGCGGGCCGCCGCGTACCGGGCGCCCGCGACGATCGCGGGGAGCGCGGAGTGCAGGTCGGCGACGACGACGGGCATCCCGCCCAGGTCGTCGGCGTCGCGAAGCGCGTCGTGGTGCGGGGACTCCTGGTCGTCGACGCCGAGCACCATCGCCTGCAGGGGGGTGTACCGCGCCTTGACGAGGTGCCCGGGGCCGGCGGCCGGGTCGGCGGGGACGTGGTCGGCGGGGCCGACGACCAGGGCGTAGCCGCCCGTGCCGAGCCCGCGGGCGAGCGCGGACACGTTGAGCAGCAGACGGTCGCCGACCGCGACGGGTCCGACGAGCGACGGGTAGGCGAGCGCCCGGACCTCGGCGGGCAGCGCGGCGCCGGGGTGCTCGTCGAGCCGCACGGTGACCTCGGCGGCGCCCGGCCACGACGTCCCGAGCCCGACGACGACACCCGCACGCCACGTGATCACGGCGCACACGCTACCGGCCGCTACGGTGGTCACCGATGCCCGCCTCGATCGCCCCCGCCGAGCGCCTGCTCAACCTCGTCATCGCCCTGGTGAACACTCCCGGCCGCATGACGAAGGAGCAGGTGCGCTCGAGCGTCGCCGGGTACCAGGACGCCCCGTCCGACGACGCGTTCGAGCGGATGTTCGAGCGGGACAAGGACACGTTGCGCGACCTCGGCATCCCGGTCGTGACCGTGACGGACGCCGGTCACGGGGACGACTTCGGGTACCGCGTGGACCTCGACGCCTACGCGCTCCCGCCCCTCGACCTGACGGCGGGGGAGCTGGGTGTGCTCGCGATGGCCGCGCAGGTGTGGCAGGACCAGGCGCTGCGGGCGGACTCGTCGCGGGCCCTGACGAAGCTGCGCGCGGTGGGCGACGCGCCCGGGTCGACGGACCTCGTCACGGGCCTCGCGCCGCGCGTGCGTCCGGGCGGCGGAGCGCTCGGCCCGCTCATGGACGCGGTGCACGAGCGGCGCGCCGTGAGGTTCACCTACCGGGCCGCGAACACGGGCGAGGTCCGCGAGCGCGTCGTCGAGCCGTGGCGGCTGCTCGCGCGGCGGGGCGGCTGGGTGCTCGTCGGGCTCGACCGCGACCGGCAGGCGAGCCGGTCGTACCGGCTGAGCCGCATCGAGGGCTCCGTCCGGGCGATCGGCGAGCCCGGGGCGTTCCCGCCGCCTGCCGAGGACGAGCTGGCCGAGGCGATGGCCTCGTGGGCCACCGGATCCCAGCAGGTCGCCACGCTCGCCGTGCGACCCGAGCGCGCCGGTGCGATGCGCGCCCGGTCCGTCGACGCGCCCGCGGACGAGCCCGACTGGGCGGCTGACCCGGTGGTGGGGCCGCTGCTCGAGCACCGCGACGTGGTGCACGTGCTCTTCCGCTCGCCGTGGGAGCTGGCCGAGGAGCTGGTCGGGTACGGCGACGCGGTGCTGGTGCTCGCGCCGGTCGAGCTGCGGCGGTCGGTGCTGCGTCTGCTGCGGACCGCGGCGACGCTCGACGAGAGGGTCGGGGCGCATGGCTGAGCGCGCGAGCGACCGCCTGCTGCGGATGCTGGGGATGATCACGTACCTCGACCGGCACGAGGGCGTGCCCGTCGAGGACATCGCCCAGCAGTTCGGGGTGTCCGCCGACCAGGTGCTCGAGGACATCGACACGCTGTGGGTCACCGGCACGCCGGGCTACTTCCCGCACGACCTCATCGACTTCGACGCGGCGTCCTACGAGCAGGGCGTCGTGCGGCTCACCGAGTCGCGGGGGATGACCCGCCCGCTGCGGCTCGGCACGCGTGAGGCCGTCGCGCTGGTGGCGGCCCTGCGCGCGCTGTCGGCGTCGTTCGGGCCTGCCCTGGACCCCGAGCGGTCGGCGGTGCTCGAGTCCGCGCTGACGAAGCTCACCGCAGCGACGGGCGACGCGGCGGCCGCCGTCGACGTGCAGCTCGGCATGGACGCGGCCCCGGAGGTCGCGGCGACCGTCGCGACGGCCCTCCGGCGCCGGCGCCGGCTGCACCTCCGCTACGTGAATGCCGCCGACGTCTCGACCGAGCGGGATGTCGACCCGGCCCGGCTCGTGACGGACGACGAGCGGTCGTACCTGCTCGGCTGGTGCCTGCTGGTCGACGACGAGAGGCTGTTCCGGGTGGACCGGATCCTCGAGGCGACCCTGCTCGACGAGGCGGCGCAGGACCACGGCATCGGGGCCCGCAGCGGCGAGTTCGCCCCCGGCCCGGAGGGGGAGCTCGTCACGTTGCGCCTGGCGAGCACGGCGCGCTGGGTCGCCGAGAGCGTCCCCGTCGAGGCGGTGCGGAACCTGCCGGACGGGTCGTTCGAGCTCGACCTGCGCGTGGTGCGGCCCGCCTGGCTGCGGCACCTCGTGCTGCAGGTGGCCGGCGAGGTGCTCGGCGCGACACCGGTGCGGGTGGTCGACGAGGCGGCGGCGGCCGCCCGGTCCGCGCTCGCCGCGTACGGGCCGCTCGCGGACGTACCGGCGGGGGGCTGACGATGCTCTGGTTCGGCGTGTGGACGGTGCTCGTGGTGGGCACGCTCGTGGGCGCGTTCTTCCTCGGCCGGCGGCTGTGGCGCTCGGCGACGGCGTTCGCCGCCGAGCTCGGCCGGGCCGCGGCGGCCGCGCAACGGCTCGCCGACCGCGTCGAGGAGCTGCGCCTGGCCGCAGAGCCACGAGACACGGGGACGACGCTGCTCGCGGACCCGGTGGTGGTCCGGCGCCGGTACGACGCGGTCCGGGCGGTCAGGCACGCACGCCGGGCCGAGCGGGTGGAGCGGCATCGCCGCACGTGGGCGTCGTGGGGCGCGTACTGGCGCTGACGTCCGGACGGGACCGGTCACGGGAGCGGGCGGGAGCGCGCGTCCCGGACGGTTAGTATCGACAGGCCCCGCACCACTGAGGAGAGCACCCATGTTCAGGAACGGCCTGCAGTTCTGGCACATCATCGTCATCGTGGTGCTCGTCGTGCTGCTCTTCGGTGCGAACCGCCTCCCGGGGCTCGCGAAGAGCGTCGGGCAGTCCATGAAGATCTTCCGCGACGAGGTCAAGGACCTGCGCGACACCGACGAGAAGAAGCCCGCCGCGGACCGGCCGACCGACGAGCCGACCGAGGGCAGCACGCCGCCGAAGGTCTGACCGCACGTGGAAGCTGCTCGCCGCGGGGACGATCCCGGCGGCCGGATGCCCCTGCGGGCGCACCTCGCTGAGCTGCGCCGCCGGGTGTTCTTCGCGGCGCTCGGCCTCGTCGTCGGCGCCGCCGTCGGGTGGTGGCTGTACGACCCGGTGTTCGAGGCGCTGCAGATGCCGCTGCAGCACGTGGCCGCGCTCCGGGGCGACGACGAGCTGGTCGCGCTGAACTTCGCGGGCATCGCGACGTCGTTCGACATGAAGCTCAAGGTGTCGTTCTTCCTCGGCGTGATCCTGTCGAGCCCCTGGTGGATCTACCAGCTCTGGGCGTTCATCACGCCGGGCCTGACGCGCAAGGAGCGGCACTACGCGATCGGCTTCCTCGCCGCCGCGGTGCCCCTGTTCCTGGCCGGCACGGCGCTCGCCTGGTGGGCGCTGCCCAACGCGGTCGAGCTCCTCACCGGGTTCACGCCGCAGGGGTCGGCGAACCTCATCGACGCCCAGACGTACCTGAGCTTCGTCATGCGGCTGATCCTCGCGTTCGGGCTCGCGTTCCTGCTGCCCGTCGTCATGGTCGCCCTCAACTTCGCGGGCATCGGGCGGGCCGCCACGTGGCGCAAGGGCTGGCGGTGGGCGGTGCTCATCGCGTTCGTGTTCGCCGCGGTCATGACCCCGACGCCCGACGCGATCACGATGATCGCGGTGGCCGTCCCCATCTGCCTGCTGTACTTCGGGGCGCTCGTCATCTGCACCCTGCACGACCGGCGTGTCGACCGTCGGCGTGTCGCCGCCGGTCTGCCCCGGCTGGACGGGACCCTTCCTGGCGAGGACCCGAGCACCGGGAGCGCCACCGCATGAGGCACGTCGGAGTCGTCGTCAACCCGACGGCGGGCAAGGGCCGCGGCGCGTCCGCGGGACGGCAGGTCCACGGCATGCTCGAGGCGAAGGGCTTCAAGGTCCAGGACCTGTCCGCCCCGACCCTCGCCCAGGCGACCGACCGCGCCCGTGCCGCGGCCGTGCAGGGGCTCGACGCGGTCGTGGTGGTCGGCGGCGACGGGATGGCGCACCTCGGCGTCAACGTGGTCGCCGGCACCGCCCTCCCGCTCGGCATCGTGGCTGCGGGCACGGGCAACGACATCGCGCGCACCCTGGGGCTGCCGCGGGGCGACATCGCCGCGTCCGTCGACGTCGTCGAGCGCGCGCTGCACGAGGGACCCCGCCGCATCGACGCCGTCCGGGTCGGCTCGCCCCAGCACGCCGCGCACGAGTGGTTCGTGGGCGTCCTGTCGTGCGGGATCGACGCCGCGATCAACGCGCGCGCGAACGAGCTGACCTGGCCGAAGGGTTCCGGCCGGTACGTCCGTGCCCTCGTGCCCGAGCTCGCCTCCTTCCGTCCGTTCGGCTACCGCGTGACCCTCGACGACGAGGTCTGGGAGTCCGCCGGCACGCTGGTCGCGGTCGCGAACGTGCCGTGGATCGGCGGCGGCCTCAAGATCGCGCCCGACGCGCAGCCGGACGACGGGCTGCTCGACGTGGTCCTCGCCGGTCCGTTCACCAAGCCGGGCGTCGTCAGGATCTTTCCCGGCATCTACCGCGGCCGGCACGTGCGGCACCCGTCCGTCCGCGTCGTGCGGAGCAGGTCGGTGCTCATCGAGCCGCTCCACGAGCTCGGTACCGTGCCGCCCGCGGCGTTCGCCGACGGTGAGCGGGTCGGCACGCTGCCGCTCCGGGTGCAGGTCGACCCGGGCGCGCTGTCCGTCCTCGCCTGAAGGCCTGCCGAGGCGCCTGACCTGGGCGCTCGCGTGATCGCCCGACCGCCCGGAGCGCGGCGCCCGCGCGTCCGACGTGCACGTGCCTAGGGTGTCCGTGTGGTCTCCCGTCCCCGCAGGTCCGCGCCCGCGCCGTCGCCTCAGCCGTCGTCCGAGCCCTCGCCGGCCGAGCGGTACGCGGCGTCCCGTCGCCGCGCCGAGGTCGAGCGCAGCGAGCTCGGGCGGTTCCGTGAGCTGCTGTCGTTCCCGCTCGACCCGTTCCAGGTGGACGCCTGCCAGGCGCTCGAGCGGGGGAGCGGCGTGCTCGTCGCGGCGCCGACCGGCGCGGGCAAGACCGTCGTGGGCGAGTTCGCGGTCCACCTCGCGCTCGTCGGCGGCCGCAAGGCGTTCTACACGACGCCCATCAAGGCGCTCTCGAACCAGAAGTACGCCGACCTGGTGCGTCGCTACGGCCCGCAGTCAGTCGGCCTCCTGACGGGGGACACGACGATCAACGGCGAGGCGCCCGTGGTCGTCATGACGACCGAGGTGCTGCGCAACATGCTGTACGCGGGCTCGCCGACCCTCGCCGGTCTCGGGTTCGTGGTGATGGACGAGGTGCACTACCTGGCCGACCGGTTCCGCGGACCGGTGTGGGAGGAGGTGATCATCCACCTGCCCGACGACGTGCAGCTGGTGTCGCTGTCCGCCACGGTCTCGAACGCCGAGGAGTTCGGCGACTGGCTCGCGACCGTCCGCGGCGACACGACGGTCGTCGTGAGCGAGCACCGCCCGGTCCCGCTCGGGCAGCACGTGATGGTCCGGGACGACCTGCTCGACCTGTACGCCGGGCACGTCGACCCGACGGACCCGGGAGTCGACCCGCCGATCAACCCGGACCTCACGCACCTGCTGCGGCGGCGGGAGCGTCAGGACGGGCACGGACCGGGCGACCGCGGCTACCGGGGGCGGGGCGGGCACCGACCCGGAGGTGGCCGTCCCGGCGGCGGACGGCCGAGCGGGGGCCGGCCGACGCCGCGTTTCGCGGTCGTCGACGCGCTCGACAAGGACGGTCTGCTGCCCGCGATCGTCTTCATCTTCTCCCGGGCCGGGTGTGACGGCGCCGTGCAGCAGTGCCTCGCGGCGGGCGTGCGGCTGACGAACCCGGCGGAGCAGGCCGAGATCCGGCGGGTCGTCGAGGAGCGCTCGGCGGCGATCCCGCCGGAGGACCTCGACGTCCTGGGCTACTGGGACCTCGCGGAGGCCCTCACGCGCGGCATCGCGGCGCACCACGCCGGGATGCTCCCGCTGTTCAAGGAGACGGTCGAGGACCTGTTCTCCCGCGGTCTCGTCAAGGTCGTGTTCGCGACGGAGACGCTCGCGCTCGGCATCAACATGCCTGCGCGGTCGGTGGTCCTGGAGAAGCTCGTCAAGTGGGACGGGTCGAGCCACGTCGACGTGACGCCGGGGGAGTACACGCAGCTGACCGGGCGCGCGGGGCGGCGCGGGATCGACACCGAGGGGCACGCCGTCGTCGTCGCGCACCCGGGTCTCGACCCGGTGCAGCTCGCGGGTCTCGCGTCGAAGCGTCTGTACCCGCTGCGGTCGAGCTTCCGGCCGACGTACAACATGGCCGTCAACCTGGTCGCGCAGGTCGGCGCGGAGCGTGCCCGTGAGGTCCTGGAGACGTCGTTCGCGCAGTTCCAGGCCGACCGGGGCGTCGTCGGTCTCGCGCGTCAGGCGCAGGCGCACACGGAGGCGCTGGACGGCTACGCGAAGGCCATGACGTGCCACCTGGGCGACTTCGCGGAGTACGCGTCGCTGCGCCGGCAGATCGCCCAGCTCGAGAAGGACGCCTCCCGGGCCGAGGCGTCGGCCCGGCGCGCAGAGGTCGCTCGCACCCTCGAGGGGCTGCGGGTGGGGGACGTCCTGGAGATCCCGGTGGGTCGCCGGACGGGCCACGCGGTCGTCATCGACCCGGGAGGTCAGCCGGGTTTCGACGGGCCGCGCCCGACCGTGCTCACCGTCGACCGCCAGGTACGACGCCTGACCGTCCAGGACGTCGGCACCGGTGCTCGGACCGTCGGATGGCTGCGGGTGCCGAAGTCGTTCAACGTGCGCGTCCCGGCCGCCCGCCGCGACCTGGCAGCGGCTCTGCGAGGTGCAGTCCCGGACGGCGGCGAACGCGGGAAGACCGGCGGCCGCCAGGCGCGGCACGACCGGACCGCCGCGACCGAGGACGCCGCCCTCGCGGCCCTACGTCGACGCCTGCGCGCGCACCCGTGCCATGCGTGCCCTGACCGCGAGGACCACGCCCGCTGGGCCGAGCGCTGGGCACGGCTCAAGTCGGAGCACGACGCGCTGGTCGCCCGGATCGCCGGGCGCACCGGCTCGATCGCGGCCGTGTTCGACCGCATCTGCGACGTGCTCGTCCGGCTCGGCTACCTGTCGGCGGACGACGGGCCGCTCGCCGTCACCTCGGACGGCCGGTGGCTGCGCCGCCTGTATGCGGAGAACGACCTGCTGCTCGCCGAGTGCCTGCGGCGCGGCACGTGGGACGAGCTCGACGCGGCGGGGCTCGCGGCGGTGACCTCGACGCTCGTCTACCGGTCGCGTCGCGAGGACCAGGCCGAGCCTCGGGTGCCGGGCGGTCCTGCCGGCCGGATGGCGCGCGCCCTGGAGGGCACCGTGCGGGCGTGGTCCGAGCTCGAGGACCTCGAGTCCGAGCACCGGCTGGAGACGACCGTGCCGCTCGACCTCGGGCTCGTGGAGGCCGTCCACCGGTGGGCGTCGGGGCGGAGCCTGGACGCGGTGCTGCGTGGCGGGGAGCTGTCCGCGGGCGACTTCGTGCGGTGGTGCAAGCAGGTCATCGACGTGCTCGACCAGCTGGGTCAGGCGGCGCCCGACGAGCGCCTGCGGTCCACCGCGCGCCGGTCCGTCGACGCCCTGCGGCGCGGGGTCGTGGCGTACTCGTCGGTCTGATCCGGCCCGTGTGGCGGTGCTCACCGGGACGGTCGTCCGGCTTGCCCAGGTCTGCGGGTCTGACCTGCCCTATCGTGAGCGGATGTGACCTCGACCCTCTACCGGCACGGCGTGATCCACTCCCCGGCCGACCCTTTCGCTGAGGCGCTGCTCGTCGAGGACGGCGTCGTCGCCTGGCTCGGCGCGGACGACACCGCCGACGGCATGGTGTCCCGGGCCGACGAGGTGGTCGACCTCGACGGCGCCCTCGTGGCCCCCGGCTTCGTCGACGCGCACGTGCACGTGCTCGAGACCGGCCTGGCGCTTGAGAGCGTCGACCTGTCGGCGGCCGGCGGGGTCCGGTCGCTGGCCGACGCGCTCGCCGCGGTGCATCGCGCCGCGAGCAGCCGGCCCGCATCCGACGTGCCGCTGCTCGGTTTCGGCTGGGACGAGCTCGAGTGGCCCGAGGGCCGGGCGCCGACCTCGGCGGAGCTCGACGCGGCCGCGGGTGGCGCCCCCGTGTACCTGGCCCGGGTCGACGTGCACTCGGCGGTCGTGTCGAGCGCGCTCGCCCGGTCCGCCGGGCTCGAGGTGCTGCCGGGGTGGAGCGACGACGGGCGCGTCGAGCGGGACGCCCACCACGCGGCACGCGAGGCCGCTCGCACCATGTCGCCGGGCCGTCGGACGGCGCTCTACCGGCGCGCCCTCCAGCACGTCGCCTCCCGCGGGATCGTGTCGGTGCACGAGCAGAGCGCGCCGTTCATCGACACGCGCGAGGGGCTCGTCGAGCTGCTCACGATGACCGCGTCGGCCACCGACGGGCTTCCGCACCTCGTCGGGTACCGCGGCGAGCGCTGTGTCACGGTGGACGACGCCCGCGCGGTGCTCGCGGCGATCCCCGGGCTCACCGGGATCGGCGGCGACCTCAACGTCGACGGCTCGCTGGGCTCGCACACGGCGGCGCTGCGCGCCCCGTACGCGGACGACCCGTCCATTGACGGGGTGCTGTACCTGACCGCCGAGGAGATCTGCAACCACGTCACCGCGGTGACGCGCGCGGGCGTGCACGGCGGGTTCCACGTGATCGGCGACCGGGCCATGGACGAGGTGCTGCTGGGGCTGCGCGCCGCGGCCGACGTCGAGGGCGTCGAGGCGATCGCCCGGGCCGGCCACCGTCTCGAGCACGCCGAGATGGTCGACGCGCCCACCCTCGCGGCGCTCGTGCTGCTCGGCGTCCGCCTCAGCGTCCAGCCGGCGTTCGACGCGGCGTGGGGCGGCGAGCAGTCGATGTACGCGACGCGGCTCGGCGCGGGGCGCGCCGCCGCCCTCAACCCGCTCGCCGACCTCGCGGCGGCCGGTGTGCCGCTCGCGTTCGGCTCGGACGCGCCCGTGACCCCGGCCGACCCGTGGGCAGGCGTGCGGGCGGCGATCCGCCACACGGCCGTCGAGCAGCGGATCTCGGCCCGCGCGGCGTTCCGGGCGTCGACGCGCGGCGGCTGGCGGCTCGCCGGGCTCGACCACACGGGGGCGGGGGAGCTGCGCGTCGGCGCACCCGCCCATCTCGCGGTGTGGCGCGCCGAGCACCTCGCGGTGCAGGCACCCGACGGCCGGCTGTCGGCCTGGAGCACGGACGCGCGGGCGGGCACACCGCTCCTGCCCGACCTGTCTGAGGACGCCCCGGACCCGGTCTGCCTGCGCACCGTTCGCGACGGGGTCGTGGTGTTCGACGCCCTCGGCTGAGGGAAGGTCATCCGTTGCGGGTGAATTTCTGCACCGGTGTCGACACGTCGCCGCAACCGGTTCGACGCCATTTCGCGACACGCGCGGCGACACGCCGAACCAACCCGCACGGATCGGATGATCGGCACCGCCGCGACCTGCACGGACGGCTGCGACCTGCACCGACGGCGCCTTGACACCCTCGCGTATCTCGGTAGGTTCACGAAGGTAAATCCACCGCCACGGTCGTCCGACGCTGCTGTCGGCCGACCATCCCCGGGGGGCTCGCTCCCCGGGACGACGGAGGACGTCGGGCTCCGACCGGGCCCGCGTGTTCAACAGAAAACGGTCCGTGCGCAGCATGCGACCGGTACGAAGGACACGCGGGCCGGTCGGTCCGCCCGTTCCCCTCACCTCGGCGAACAGGCGTCACGTCGGCGAACAGGCTGACGTCGTACCCTTGCGCGGTGTCCGCCCGTGAACCCGCCCGCTGGTGGACCCTCGTGCTCGCCGTCGCTGGCGGCTACCTGACCCGTCTCGCCTTCCCGTCACCGGGGTGGTGGGGCACCGCGTTCCTCGGCATGGCGCTGCTGTACCTGGCCCTGCGACGAGACAGCGCCCGCTGGAACACGCTCGTCGGGCTCGCGTGGGGCCTCGCGTGCTTCGCCCCGCTCATCACGTGGGCCGACGAGGCGGTCGGGCTCGTGCCGTGGCTCGCGCTGAGCACCCTCGAGGCCCTGTGCGTCGCCCTGTTCGGGGCGGCCTGGTCGTGGGCGCGCCGCGGCGAGGCCGTGTGGCGCAGCGGCGGGTGGCAGGCGCTCGTGTTCACGCTGCTGTGGGTCGCCGTGGAGGAGCTGCGGTCCGCGTGGCCGTTCGGCGGCTTCCCCTGGGGTCGGCTCGCGTTCTCGCAGTCCGACTCACCGCTCGCAGCGTTCATGTGGCTCGGCGGCACGCCCCTCCTCAGTGGCGTCGTGGCCCTCGTCGGCGTCGCGCTTGCCCGCGCGTATCTCGCGGCGCGGCGGCTCGAGGTCGGCCGGCTCGTCGGTGCGGCCGCGCTGGTCGTCGTCATCGGTGGCGTCGCGTTCGCGCTGCCCCTCGACACGCGGGCGGAGCACGGCAGCCTCAAGGTCGGCGCCGTCCAGGGCAACGTGCCGGGCGTCGGGCTGGACGCGTTCGGTCAGCGCGAGGCCGTGCTGGACAACCACCTTGCCGGCACGTACGCCCTGCTCGACCAGGTGGAGCCCGGCGAGCTCGACGTCGTCCTGTGGCCCGAGAACGGCACCGACATCGACCCGCAGGCGGACCAGGCAGCCGCCGACCTCATCGACGCGGCTGCGCAGGCCGTCGACGCGCCCATGCTCGTCGGCACCGTGCAGTACCCGCCGAGCGGCGGCCGGTACAACACGGCCGTCCTGTGGGAGCCGGGCCAGGGCGTCGTTGCGAGCTACAG
>Ga0256775_1000291_pt1 | contig 11923 bp, 16 predicted proteins | sample MC6MC0926MT_FD_186036 | JGI IMG/M metagenome (GOLD analysis project Ga0256775, IMG submission 186036) | Metatranscriptome of enriched soil aggregate microbial communities from Iowa State University, Ames, United States - MC6-MC0926-MT... | ecosystem: Environmental > Terrestrial > Soil >...
AGATGCGGAATTCTCTGAAGTTAGACGGAAAGACCCCATGCACCTTTACTATACGTATATATACGGGCGCAAACCAAATGTGTAGGCTAGGTAGTAGCGTAGGAAACTCTCTCGCTAGAGGAGTGATCGCGAAAGGTGAAAGACTACCCTTTTTATTTTGACGTTCGAGGTGTTCACTCCCAATAAGTAGTTCTAATAATGTATACGAGGTAGTTTGACTGGGGCGGTCGCCTTCCAGAAAGCAACGAGGGTTTACGAAAGTATATTCAGCCCTAAGTGGTTAGGCTTACGAGCGTAATGGTAGAACTTTACTTGACAGCTAGACTTTGCAGTCGCACTGAGATGAAAGTCGGTCATAATGACCCGGTGTTATTATCGAAGTGTAGCATCGCGCGAAAGATAAAAGGTACGCTGGGGATAACAGGCTTACCACGCTTTAGAGTCCCTATCGATGGCGTGATCTGGCACCTCGATGTCGGCTCGTCCCATCCCGGAGCTGAAAATGGTTCCAAGGGTTCGGCTGTTCGCCGATTTAAGGGGTGCGTGAGCTGGGTTTAGAACGTTGTGAAACAGTTCGGTCCCTATCTGCTTTAGATTATTTTTCATACCGAGGATTTACGTTTAGTACGAGAGGACCGAATAAGGTAAACCCTATGAAGCATAAGTCGTAATTGTAAATTGCGTCGCTTATTATTTAAGGTTGTAAGCTCTAATCGCTGGCGCCTGCTAAAGTGAGAAGGGTAACTTGGTTGATTTTTGCCGCAGTGGTAGACGACCACTGCAAGTGCGACTTTGAGTGCCCCGTAAGGGGCCTACCGCAAGGGCAGCAAAGAGCGCGGCTTAGTAGGCATAGTTTTCCGTTTTACACATACGATATCTGTAAACTTACTTAATACGACTACGATCCCCACAGAACTCGACTGGTACCTGTGAAGGCGACGAATACTGTATTCCGGGAAGGATCGCCTTGCCACACTGAACCGCAAATATTTTAGTCATGAAATACACCGGATTCCAGGAGCTAGATCTTCATATTAAAGCCCGTACTTTAAAACAATTAGAGAACAAACTGCCTGGCCTGATTCACAGTACTTCCCCACAGATCGACAATTTAGTCGTTCGGACTTCTAGCAGTAAACTGCGTGCGCTTTCTCTTTACTTACGAAATTCTACCGTCTCCCAATTCCGCACACTGGTTGATATTGCTGTCGTAGATCGTCTGCTGCCCCGCGGACGCTTTGCTATTAATTATCTGTTTCTTTCCATGGTAACAAATCAACGTTTAATCGTGACCGTGTACGCCAATGAAACGACTACGTTACCTAGTTTGAGTGCCCCATTTCTTGGCGACCAACGATTTTTCCCATCTGCAGCATGGCTAGAGCGCGAGGTTTGAGATATGTTCGGTATTTACTTTTCCGAGCATGGTGATCTGCGCCGGATTTTGACTGACTACGGATTTACTGCACACCCATTAAGGAAAGACTTTCCGTTAACGGGATTCCATGAAGTTGTGTACAATGACGCGGAGGGTCGAGTAACATCCGAGCCCGTTGAACTCGCACAGGAGTTCCGTGTATTCCAGCTTTAGTATAGTTTGTGTTTAAGCGAAACATTTGCGCCTGAAACTCTTTATCTTACCATCACGTCGTTGTGATAGTTCACTAGACACGGCCCCCCGTCACTAGGGCCCCGTCTAAGGTCTCGTTTATTTCTGGGGAAGTAACTCAATTGGTTAGAGTGCCGCCTTGTCGAGGCGGAAGTTGGGGGTTCGAGTCCCCTCTTTCTCACCATCGGTTCGTTTTTACGCCTCCTTGGTGGAATGGTAGACACAGCAGACTCAAAATCTGCATTTTGTTGGTTCGAGTCCGACAGGAGGTACCTTATACGCACACACTAATCAAGTACTCGCCCCGATGACGGAATGGTAGACGTAACCGACTTAGGATCGGTGTTTTGGCAGTTCAAGTCTGCCTCGGGGTACCTTTTAACACACACCCACTCTCTCCGCCCGCTTGGTGAAATGGTAGACACGGTAGCCTTAAAAGCTACTCTCTTTGAGGTATCGGTTCGAGTCCGGTAGCGGGTACGAGCCTATTTAAACGACGGTAGTTGTCCGGCAGCTATAGTTTATCGGTAAAATAGTCGATTGTGATTCGACCGTGCTGGGTTCGATTCCCAGTAGCTGCCCGCCGCGGTGCTGGTAAAGTACTCTTTGGAACGATGGCTGATCGGCTGAAAGCATCGGACTGTAAATCCGACGGATAACCTCCCTGGCAGGTTCGACTCCTGCTCGTTCCCTCTACTTACTAGCTTTTCAAACTATGAATACAACCCATCTTACCTTGAACTCAGCTCCTGTAAAAACTGGTTTAAAACCGAGTATTAAAAAACATTCTATTGGTTACACCGTTCATCTTATTGGGCTCCACCTAACTGTAGCTGTGCTATGCGTTCCTGTCTTAATTGTCCTTGTGTGACTTGTAAAACATTTTGTTTTCCATTTGTTCGCCTCCGGCTCAGAGATTTTCTTTGATCTAGTTCTGCCGGTAATTGCCTGCGTCCTTGCAATCGCGGTAGTTACCTTGTCTAACCCTATGCACGCGTTGCTTTCTCTGATCGGTGTCTTCCTCGCTACTGTTCTGTTTTATATTAGTTCCGGGATCGAGTTCATTGGTCTTGTTTTCCTGATTGTTTACGTTGGTGCTGTTGCAATTTTATTCTTATTTGTCATTATGCTTCTTAATGTGAAGTCCTTGACCTCTCTTGAAACCCTTGTCACTAGTCCTACGCAGGTAGTTGCCCTAGCTTTTGGTGCGCTGCTTGCTTACCGCTCGTTTACAAACATCGCCGACAGCCTAGGCCGGACGTCTACTGGCGCCCCGGCACAGCGCTCACACGTCGGAGACATTGCGTATAATGTTGATGACATGGTGTACCACCAAGTTATGTTCCGTGAATCCGACGTCAACGCTATTGCACCCCTCTACACGGAGCATGCTCTGCTGTTTGTAATCACAACCTTCAATCTACTACTCGCTCTTGTGGGCGCTATTGTACTAGCGACAAGTACAACGGAACAAACCATCAAAATGGTTCCCGCCCCTGTAAAAGCATTCCCCTTGCAGTATTCACCACAAAATATACTAAAACCTCTACCGCGATTGTGCTGACCTGCTCATTAGTTTGGCGTCGCTACCGAACAGGATTTAGACTTCTAACCGCCTTCGTTTTCTGCTCCAACTAGTACCGCCCGTTTTGCTGCCCTTTATTGCCGCGGTGACGACTCGGGTGGGGGTGGCTTAGGGCCCCCACCCAACCGCTATTTACCGTTTTCTGCTGCCGAATAGCTGTCACGAGCTTTACGTCACATGCGGCGCGGGTCAGTATGTTCTCTTTATTAACCCACAATACTAGCCTGTCTTACCTAACTTCAGCATCCACTGCACTAGCACAAGACTCTAATAACACAGCAGAACTTCACGACGCTGTTCAACAAACTCAATTCGATGACTTCAAAGAAGTCGGCCTTGTTACCTCTATTGGTGACGGAGTGGCTAAGGTTATCGGCCTTTCTGGTGTCCAAGCCGGAGAACAAGTTCGTTTCGAATCCGGTGTATTCGGTATTGCATTAAACCTTGAACAAGATCTGGTTGGTGTTGCGCTTTTTGGTAATGATAACCAAGTTTCTGAGGGCGACCGCGCGTTCCGTTCTCATCAAATTGTATCTATCCCCTCCGGCCCTCAACTACTAGGTCGCGTTGTAGATAGCTTGGGAAACACTATTGACGGTGATGTTGCTCCCCAACACGATGACGCGGACTACACCTTACTTGATATTAAAGCTCCCGGAATTATCGACCGTGAGTCTGTAAAACAACCTCTTCAAACCGGTATTGTCGCGGTTGACTCCATGATTCCCCTTGGAAAAGGGCAACGTGAATTAATTATTGGTGATCGCCAGACCGGTAAAACTGCGATTGCGATTGACACTATTCTAAATCAACGTGAACTTCACGCGGATGCAGCAAACCCTAATAAGGTTTTCTGCGTTTACGTAGCTGTTGGACAAAAACGCTCCACTGTAGCGCAACTTGTTGAACGTCTGCGTAAAGAAAACGCCCTATACTTCACCACTGTAGTAGCTGCAACGGCTTCTGACGCAGCTGCACTTCAGTACCTTGCTCCCTACGCCGGATGTACTATTGGTGAGTACTTCCGTGATACTAACCAGCACGCTCTAATTGTTTACGATGATCTAAGTAAACAAGCGGTTGCTTATCGCCAAATGTCTCTTCTTCTTCGTCGTCCTCCTGGACGCGAAGCGTACCCCGGTGACGTCTTCTACCTGCACTCTCGCCTACTTGAGCGCTCCGCAAAAGTTAGCGCAGATCTTGGTTCTGGTTCTCTTACCGCGCTTCCGATCATTGAAACTCAACAAGGTGACGTTTCTGCGTACATTCCAACTAACGTTATTTCTATTACGGATGGACAAATCTTCCTTGAAAAAGAATTGTTCAACCGTGGTATCATCCCTGCTATTAACGTAGGTCTATCTGTAAGCCGTATCGGGTCCGCTGCGCAAGTTCCTGCAATGAGGAAAGTTGCCGGTTCTCTTAAACTTGAGCTAGCACAGTACCGTGAAGTTGAGGCGTTCGTTTCTTTCGCCGCTGATCTAGACGAAAGTACTCTACAAACCCTTGCTCGTGGTTCTCGTCTGGTTGAGCTTCTGAAACAAAAACAGTTTACGCCCCGTACCGTGGCGCAGCAAGTTACTCTTATCCACGCCGGTCTTTCCGGCGCTCTTGATAGTCAACCGATGGATAAAATCGGCGCTATCTCTGAAGCGTTACTTGCAGAGCTTGCAAGCTCTAACCTTACCGTTGTAGACGCCGCGGGCCAACTTAATCTTGACAACCTTAACAAAGTTGTTAAGACCGTAGTTGCCTAATACTCATCTCCAGTGGGGTAGTGTTCTCGGCGCAGCACCCGCTAAATTTTTTCACACTCCCATCAAGCAATTAAATTTACTGTGCCTCAAGTAGACAAAGTTACTTTCTTACCCATTGTTTTCTGAACTCTTGTCCTTTATGTTGGCGGCTTCCTATACTTAAATAGTACTACCCTGTTCACTTTTCTGTCTAGTCTAAAACTTGCAGGAAAGCGCGCAGCTAAAAAGTACGCAACGGCTCTTATCGGCCGACGCCTACTTTCCAGCTTACTTCTTTTCCCATGAATCGCACTGTAATGCTTAAACTGTCTTCGCGACTGTCTGTTGCATTGCATCCTGCTCGTACTGAGGTCCCCTCGTTACAGCAGATGCGTTCCTTTAATCTTAACTTTGGCCCTCAGCACCCGTCCGCGCACGGTGTTTTACGTTTAGTTTTAGAGCTGAGCGGCGAAAGCGTTAAAAAAGCTACCCCCCACATCGGACTATTGCATAGAGGAACCGAAAAACTTATTGAGTATAAAAATTATATTCAAGCGCTCCCCTACTTTGACCGCTTAGACTATGTTTCTATGATGGCTCAGGAGCAGGTTTTCTCGTTAGCTGTGGAAAAACTTACCCGCTGTCATGTCCCGCTGCGTGCACAGTTTATCCGCGTCCTCTTCGCTGAAATCACCCGTATTCTTAATCACCTGATGGCTGTCACGACTCACGCCATGGATGTTGGAGCGTTGACTCCATTTCTGTGGGCTTTTGAGGAGCGTGAGAAGCTGATGGAGTTTTACGAGCGCGTCTCCGGCGCTCGTATGCATGCAGCCTATATTCGTCCTGGTGGAGTTTCCCTAGATATTCCCCGCGGGCTACTGCATGATATTTACTTATTTGCACGGCAATTTAATGATCGTCTGAATGAAATGGAGGAGCTTCTTACAGGTAATCGTATTTGGAAGCAGCGGCTACAAGGCATTGCTTTAGTCTCCGCAACCGAGGCTTACGCCTGGTCTTTTAGCGGAGTCCTTAGTCGCGGTTCCGGTATTGACTTCGATTTGCGTAGGGACCAACCATATGAGATTTATGATCTCCTGGACTTCAAAGTTCCTGTTGGTACTCGTGGTGATTGCTACGATCGCTATTTCCTTCGTATGGAAGAGATGCGGCAGAGCCTTCACATCATTCACCAGTGCTTGAACCTTATCCCCACCGGCCCTATTAAGGCGGATAATCAGAAAATTACGGCACCTTCACGCCTTCAATTAAAGCAATCTATGGAGGCGCTTATCCACCACTTTAAACTCTACACCACCGGATTTATCGTCCCTTCCGGTGAAAACTACACAGCTGCGGAAGCACCTAAAGGGGAGTTCGGCGTATACTTGGCCGCTGACTCTACCTCTCGCCCCTATCGTTGTAAGATTAAGGCCCCCGGGTTTTTACACCTTCAGGCTATTGATTTTATGAGCGAAGGACATTTGATTGCGGACGTCGTTACAACGATTGGTACGCAGGACATTGTCTTTGGGGAAGTTGATAGGTAAACACGTACCAACAACCTAATTTAGCCGTGTTATTTATGCTTTTTGAAGGGGTTGGAACGCAAATTTTAGACGCAACTAACGACGCTATTAAATACTTCGAGGAGCTTCGTGGGCAGAATATCCTGTACCGCCTTGTGTTTCTTATCCCTCTTTACGTCGTAAAGATCGCTAAGGCGATGGTCATTTCGCCTTTTATTAAGGGTGGGTACGAGTTACTTACTTACTGATACCCAAAATACTGCCAACAGTACAACGACTTGCTTATTCATTCAGTTCCTAATAATCTTAACTGCTACAACAAGACTGTACTGTGTGTTTACTTCATTGACTTCTACTGTCTCGCAATCTGCGTTAACCGCCTGTTTGTTAACCGCGCGGCAATTACCCTTATCTATCTATCCCTAAAAGTTAGTATGCTCGTTTCGCAATTCATGTTAATCGCACCTATTGACCGTCTTCCTTTTTGAACGATTGGCGCTGCACTTGTACTGTTCGAGTGCCCCGTCGCCTGATTTGTAATTCACTCCGTTGGTCGTGGTATTGACTGGAATCGCGGTCAATCCTTTTACCATCACTGAGGGCCCCACTACCGCTATCGTCGCATGACAACAAACAGAAGAATTACTTTAGATCTTTCTTGGTACGTTTATCCAGCGTTTAAGCTCGTCTTCTTAAGTAGTTACATCTTCTGTTATAATGAACCCGCTGCAGAACTTCGTTTGAAGTTCCCGCACGTGCCTTGTAGGGCCGACCTTGGCTCCGCAGAGGCGCTTACCCCAGAGTACTTCGGCCTACGCCCCGCAGCGAAGCCCCAGTACTCCGCCCCTACGTCACCCGATTTCGACTATATGGCTGCCCTGATTGAACCCGACACAGTAGTTAATATGCGCTACGGTGTTCTGTTTCTACTGGCGCTAAGCTCTCTTTCTGTGTACAGTATTATCCTAGCCGGCTGAGCAAGTAACTCGAAATACGCCTTTATTGGCGCGCTTCGATCCGCCGCACAGATGATTTCTTACGAAGTCGCTATCAGTCTAATTCTTCTTCCAGTAGTACTGTTAGCGGGGTCTTTAAATCTCACCATGATTACTTATATTCAAAGCATTACAGTGTGATTCCTGTTTCCGTTGCTCCCTGCCTCTATTCTGTTCTTAATTGCTATGTTAGCAGAGACCAATCGTACCCCGTTTGATCTGCCAGAAGCGGAGGCTGAGCTTGTTGCCGGGTACAATGTCGATTACTCCTCTCTACCGTTCGCCATGTTCTTTCTAGGTGAATACTGTAATATGATTTTAATCTCCACCCTATATTGCCTTCTGTTCCTTGGTGGTGGGTTGAATGCATTAGACATTAACACCGCACTAGTCTTATCGCTTAAGGCCGCTGTTATCTGGGTTTTCTTCGTTAATGTTCGTGCAACGTTACCCCGCTACCGCTACGACCAACTTATGGACATCGGCTGGAAAGTATTCTTACCCATCGCGGGAGGTTTCCTTGTATTTATCTTTGGTGTTCTGATTTTTCTTGATGCAGTTCCTTACGCAACAGAACTTCCATTCAATACTTGAAAGGTAGAACCTAGTAGCACTGCTTTTTTTGATAAGAGCAACTACGCGCGTTTCGCTCCGACTTTCCCGCGCGGTCCGTACTACCCCGGTATCGACTACATCGACGACGTAATGTCTTCTTACAACCCATTTACCTCGTAAGACACCATATTTACAACTATGCTATCTCTTGCTTTTAAAAAAACCGCAATCACACTACAAGCTGCTACTGCGCATTCTGACGCCACTACTAACACCTCTACCAACTCTTTCGCCGCCTTCATTCGTCGTTGGTTCTTCTCGACGAATCATAAAGATATCGGAACTCTGTACTTCCTATTCGGCGCCCTATCCGGCGTTATGGGAACTCTACTTAGTGTGTTTATTCGTCTAGAGCTTTCCTCTCCTTCAAACGGGTTCCTTCTAGGTAACCACCAGCTCTTCAACGTTATCGTTACTGCGCATGCGTTCATTATGATTTTCTTTTTCGTAATGCCCGTAATGGTAGGCGGTTTCGGGAACTGGTTCGTGCCTATTCTTATCGGTGCGCCAGACATGGCTTTTCCTCGTCTAAATAACCTTAGCTTCTGGTTACTTCCGCCTGCGCTAACGCTGTTACTGATTTCTTCCTTTGTAGAAGTGGGTGTGGGAACTGGGTGGACTGTTTACCCGCCCCTTAGCGGAATCGAGGCGCACTCTGGCCCCGCAGTTGACTTCGGTATTTTTAGTCTTCACCTTGCTGGTATTTCTTCTATTCTAGGTGCGATTAACTTCATTGTAACTATTTTCAATATGCGCGCCCACGGTATGCCCCTATACATGATGCCCCTTTTTGTTTGAAGTATCTTAATTACCGCGTTTCTTCTACTTCTTTCTTTGCCTGTACTCGCGGGAGCGATTACTATGCTTCTTATGGACCGTAATTTCAAAACCGTGTTCTTTAACTCGAACGGCGGGGGTGACCCCGTTCTTTACCAACACCTTTTCTGGTTCTTTGGTCACCCTGAAGTGTACATTCTAATTTTACCTGCGTTCGGTATCGTTAGCCATACAGTTGAGACCTTCTCTGGAAAGCCTGTATTCGGTTATCTCGGCATGGTTTACGCCATGCTATCTATTGGTTTCCTTGGGTTCTTAGTGTGGGCACACCACATGTTCACTGTTGGTTTAGACGTCGACACTCGCGCGTATTTCACCGCAGCAACTATGATTATCGCGGTACCTACCGGTATTAAAATCTTTAGCTGAATTGCTACTATGTGGGGTGGGTCGTTAGTTATGACCCCTTCTATGCTCTTTACTGTTGGATTTATCTTCCTCTTTACTATCGGTGGAGTAACTGGTGTTGTCCTTGCTAACGCCGGCCTTGATGTCGCTTTCCACGATACCTATTACGTTGTTGCCCACTTTCACTATGTACTGTCTATGGGTGCTGTCTTCGCTATCTTTGCAGGAATTTACTACTGGTTAAGCAAAATTATCGGCCTTTCTTACGATACCGTCCTGGCGGAAATTCACTTCTGAACCTTCTTTGTCGGAGTGAATCTAACTTTCTTCCCCATGCACTTTATGGGAATCGCCGGAATGCCTCGCCGTATTTCTGACTACCCTGACTCTTTTGCGGGACTTAATTACATCGCTTCTATGGGGTCTATGATCTCTGTTGCAGCGAGCCTTGTATTCTTTTACTTAATTTTAGACGCTCTTCTTCAACAAAAACGCTCTTCTGCCGCTGCAACTTGAACGGCGACGAGCGCTCGACAAGCGTTCGGAGCTTACCACCTACCAGAGACGACAGGGCAATTTGCAGTCGAGGCAATTGGTATCGCCGTGCTTGTGGTTGGCGCATGCACTATTTGAAACTGGGTTCAAGGCGCTTTAAGCGGTTTCCCGTCAAACGTATACTGGGCAACAGATGTTCCCAAACACGGGAAGCCTTACTGCCCCGAACAGGTTAAATCTGACGCAGCAGCGCGCGATCAGTTGAACTTCCAGACCCCTGCGACGGAGATCATGGAAAAGATCGTTGATCTGCATAACGATCTGTTCTTTTTCATTATTGTAATTGTTTTGTTTGTAAGCTGGATGCTAGGTCGTCTACTTTATTTCTACAATTCCGAGAACACTGCAACGCCCCGGGTTGCTTTCGCTCACCATACTCTATTAGAAAAGATTTGAACGTACATCCCCGCGGGAATCTTAGTTCTAATTGCCGCGCCATCTTTTTCCCTTCTTTACTCCATTGATGCTTTGGTGGAGCCGAAAATTTCTGTTAAGGTGATCGGGCACCAATGGTACTGGTCCTACGAAACAACAGACATGCTTACTTCTAAAGACATTAATTTTGACTCTTACATGCTACTAGAGGCTGATCTTCCTAAAGGCGCCCTGCGCCTGCTTGAGGTTGACAACCGACTAGTTCTTCCTATTCGCACGAATACTCGCCTGATTATTACCGCGGCAGATGTGCTACACAGCTGAGCTATTCCTGCGCTGGGCGTTAAAATGGATGCAGTTCCTGGACGTTTAAACCAGGTTAGCCTTTATATCAATCGTGCCGGAACTTTCTACGGGCAATGCAGCGAGCTTTGCGGAATCAACCACAGCTTCATGCCCATTGTCGTTGACGCTGTAACTCTTGAGCAGTATCGTCGCTGAATTAACACGCAGTCCTAACCCATACCGTTGGCGTTTTACTTCAGTTTTATGGCGCCCACTGTACCGTGTTGTCCGTTTGAGTCCGACCTATAGAATTACTAAAATGCTTAGCGCGCTTATAGTACTTACAACATAACCTATGAATAAACCCTACTTTGATATTATTACTGTACCTTACTCCTTAGAGCTTCAATACTTTGATAAATTCACTTATCTTTCCCCTACCCCACTAGAAACGTCCATTCCCGCTTGACTGACAGTCAGTTTCTGCTTATTCTTTATCGGTTTAGCAGGTATGGCGTTTAATTATAAGAACTTCCTTGTGACAATGATGTGTGTTGAGATTATGTACTTAGGTGCGGTTACCAGCTTCGTATTCTATGGACTTGCTTTTCACGACATCACAGCAGCAATCTACGGTCTTCTTATTCTAATCTTCGCTGCGTGTGAATCCGCAGTAGGACTAGGATTACTAATTTCTGTTTACCGATTTGGTCGTACAATCGGTTTTAGCGCCCTTATTTCTCTGGGAGGATAGCCATGACTATTATCTTAACGACAACTGCGGAGGACATCGCACGTCGTATCACAGAAGTTAATAACTACACAACAGTACCCAACCTATACCACACTATTAGGTCTGGGTACCGCGTATGCGTTGAGAGCGACTTAGTCAGCCGCCTGTACATTTCTTTGGCGAGTGATCTCGGTGTTAATCATGGTATCTTCCAAGTCAGTCTTATCCTTTCTGCACTACTTTGTGGTGTTCTTGCACTAGTTGCTCAGCTTTTTTCTCGAGACATGGTGCAAGAAACAGAAAAGAAAAGTCCCTACGAGTGCGGTTTCTTTCCGTTTGATAGCGCTACTCGTCTTCCGTTCGATGTACACTTTTACGTCGTAGGAATTATGTTTCTAGTGTTCGATGTGGAGCTTATTATCCTCACCACGATCATTATTCTGGCAGCTACAATGCCCTGGAGTGCGCTAGCTCTTGTAGCTGGCTTTGTTATTATTTTAACCGTTGGTTTTGTTTACGAGTGGAACTGCGGTGCTTTACGTTGGGAGTCTAAACTTCCTGAACCTGTACAGTCCAGCACTAACCATAACGTCGCATTTTCTTTCAGTTTACTGCTACTATTCGTTGTTGATATTCCTACTTACGTAGAACTGCTTTTTTCTTCTGTGCTTCCGTACGTAACCAGTACTATCTTACCGTTTTTCATTCTCGGTACGGC
>Ga0256775_1000294_pt1 | contig 11860 bp, 9 predicted proteins | sample MC6MC0926MT_FD_186036 | JGI IMG/M metagenome (GOLD analysis project Ga0256775, IMG submission 186036) | Metatranscriptome of enriched soil aggregate microbial communities from Iowa State University, Ames, United States - MC6-MC0926-MT... | ecosystem: Environmental > Terrestrial > Soil >...
CCGTGCCTGAATAGGTTACGTCATCAGCCATATTGGCACCCGAATTTACACCCGACAGGATGAGGTCCGGCGCTTCTGGCAGAACATGGCGAACGCCCATGATAACGCAATCAGTCGGCGTGCCGCGCAGTGCAAAATGACGATCGTCAATCTTGCGCAGGCGCAGAGGCTCTGACAGCGTCAACGAGTGTGCAAGACCGCTCTGGTCAGTTTCAGGAGCGACGACCCAGACATCATCGGAGAGCTGGCGTGCGATACGCTCCAGAACTGCGAGGCCTTCAGCGTGGATACCATCATCGTTCGTCAGCAGAATTCGCACGTCGTCTCTCCTTCATTCACATCATTAATGTTTAGTTCACGCGGCTTTCTCAATGCGCGTGAGGCCGCCCATGTATGGCTGCAATACTTCAGGAATATGAATGCTGCCGTCTTCCTGCTGATAATTTTCCATCACAGCAATCAGAGCGCGACCAACAGCAACACCCGAACCGTTGAGGGTATGAACAAAACGCGTGGCTTTCTCACCTTCCGGGCGATAGCGCGCGTTCATACGGCGGCCCTGGAAGTCGCCGCAGACCGAGCAGCTGGAAATTTCGCGATAAGCGTTCTGTCCAGGCATCCATACTTCGATGTCGTAAGTCTTCTGCGCGCCAAAGCCCATATCACCCGTACACAAAACAACAGTACGGAACGGAAGACCAAGGCGCTTGAGAACTTCTTCCGCACAGGCTGTCATGCGTTCATGTTCAGCAGCCGAGCTGTCTGCGTCAGTGACAGAAACCATCTCGACCTTCATGAATTGATGCTGGCGCAGCATTCCGCGGGTGTCTCGGCCTGCAGAACCCGCTTCCGAACGGAAGCAAGGTGTCAGCGCGGTATAACGCTGAGGCAGCGACTTGAGATCGACAATCTCGTCCGCAACCAGATTGGTCAACGGCACTTCCGCCGTTGGAATCAACCAACGACCATCCGTGGTGCGGAACAGGTCTTCCGAAAATTTCGGCAGCTGGCCTGTGCCATAAACGGCTTCGTCGCGCACCATCAGTGGCGGCATGGTTTCAGTATAGCCGTTTTCGGTGGTGTGCAGATCAAGCATGAACTGGCCAAGCGCACGTTCAAGACGGGCGAGCGGGCCTTTGAGAATCGTAAACCGCGCACCGGCGATCTTTGCCGCGCGCTCGAAATCCATGTAGCCAAGTGCTTCGCCCAGCTCATAATGTTCTTTTGGTTGGAACGAGAAATTACGCTGATTGCCAATGCGGCGGACTTCGACATTATCTGCCTCGTCCTTACCAAGCGGCACATCATCTGCTGGCACATTTGGCAGGCTCGAAAGCGCGTCGTTCAGTTCCTTGACCAGACGGCGTTCTGCTTCCTCAGCTTCGGCCAGAAAGGTCTTCAGCTCACCAACTTCAGCCTTGAGCTTTTCAGCAGTTGCCGCGTCCTTCTCGGCCATGGCTTTGCCAATTTCCTTGGAAGCCGCGTTGCGGCGTTCCTGCGCGGCCTGAACCTTACCGACGTGCTCACGACGCTTCTCGTCCAGCGCGATCAGTTCGGACGAGAGTGCCCCTGCTCCGCGCTTTGCAAGCGCCTTGTCGAGAGCTTCAGGGTTTTCGCGAATCCATTTGATATCGAGCATGGGAAAAGCCGTTTCATGAAATTTAACAAGAAGAGAGGCTGCGATCCCGCAGCCTCTGTTTAACATATGTCCGGATCAGGAAGTCGGAGCGCTATCTTCAGCATCAGGATCGCCTTCGGCTTCATCCTTAGCTTCTTCGCGCTGCTTCTCAATCATTCGAGCCAATATGATGGAAATCTCGTAGAGAAGGATCGTCGGTATGGCAAGACCGATCTGGCTTGCCGGATCCGGCGGTGTCAGAACCGCTGCCACCACAAAGGCAATGACGATTGCATACTTGCGTTTGTCTTTCAGGCCCGCTGACGTAATCAAGCCAACGCGTGCCATAAGGCTTGTAACGACCGGAAGCTGGAAAACGAGACCGAAAGCGAAAATGAGCGTCATGATGAGGCTCAGATATTCGGAAACCTTCGGCAGCAGCGAAATCTGCACTTCACCATTGCCGCCACTTTGCTGCATGGCCAGGAAGAACCACATCACCATCGGCGTGAAGAAGAAATAGACGAGCGCGCCACCAATCAGAAACAGGATCGGCGAAGCAATAAGGAACGGCAAAAATGCCATACGCTCGTGCTTATACAGGCCCGGCGCCACAAACTTGTAGATCTGTGCGGCGATGATCGGGAAAGCCAGCACAAGACCGCCAAACATCGCGACCTTGACCTGCGTGAAGAAGAATTCCTGCGGCGCGGTATAAATCAGCTCAGCCTTCGAGCGATCCATACCAGCCCAGTCGATAGCCCACTGGTAAGGCACCACGAGCATATTGAAGAGATGCTTTGCAAAGGCGAAGCAGATAACAAAAGCGACAAAAAACGCCAGAATCGCCCAAATCAGGCGGCGGCGCAGTTCGATCAGGTGTTCGAGCAGAGGAGCGGCGCTCTGTTCAATTTCGTCCTCGTCCCGTTTCACGCTTTGGTTCCTGTCTTTTCAGTCGTCTTTTTGGTGGTCTTTTTAGCAGCAGGCACTGCTGCTTTTGGCGTTGCGGGCTTTGCCGAAGCAGTTTTCTTCGGAGCCACTGCCTTTGCAACAGGCTCAACCTTGGCGGCAGCTCTAGGTTTTGCAGCCACTGCCTTAGCTTTGACAGGCTTGGATGCAGCCGGAACCTCTACTTCAACAGCTGGAGCAGCCTTCTTGCGCGGGGCTTTAGGCTTGGCTGCCTGTGCTTTTGGCGCAGGCTTTTCTGCAGGAGCTTCGACAGGGACCGTCGTACCATTCGCTTCGACAGGTGTCGTCACCTCGGCAACCTTTGCAGGCTCAGCAGGAGACATTGATGTCGTAGACTGGAGACCGGAACGAATATCTTCACCGGCGCTGCGAATCGGATCAAAAACCTGAGTAAGCTTCGAACGCGGATCAAGCTTGCGAGCTTCATCAACGATGTTTTTCACATCTTCAAGTTCAGCTTCCTTCAAAGCTTCGTTGAACTGATGCCGGAACTCGTTGGCGGTGCTGCGCATACGCGCTGTCGCCTTACCGAAAGCTCTGAGCATCTTCGGCAAATCCTTGGGACCAACGACCACAATCATCACGATTGCGATTATCAGCAGTTCAGACCAACCGATATCGAACATAATTTGATACTCCGCGCTTCTGACGCGCGCGTCCCGTCTTTCGGCGGAAAACCGCAATCCAGATTACAAATGCATCTCTGGTGAGAAAGCCCTGCAATCAACCTGTTATTATTGCGCATGATGGGTCCCGAAAACCGGCGTTCAACTCACGGGATCATGCTGTCATGACAAAACATGCTGCGCACCATATTGCACGCAGCAGCATCTAGATCACATCAGGACTTTGTCGTCTTCTTGACATCGTTGACGGTTTCATCCGCCCGCGCATCAATTGTACGTGCATCTGCCTTGGCGTCTTCCTTAGCAGCGTCTTCTTCAGACATGCCCTGCTTGAAGTTCTTGATGCCCTTGGCGACGTCGCCCATCAGTTCTGGAATTTTGCCACGGCCAAAAAGAAGCAGCACAACCGCGAGAACGATCAGCCAGTGCCAAATAGAAAAGCTACCCATTTCATTCCTCTCATCGCCGTTAGAGCACGGCCTATTCCTGTATTGCTGATTACGATTTAAGCGCTTTCAACAAATCTTTCAAACAGAAGTATGACTGTGAACCAAGATACAACGAATTTATTTGTTGTAGCTCAATTTTCTTATCAATCTCCGCGTGGTGCTAACAGTCCGAGCCCTTCAAGATCGATATCTTCGAGTGGCTCTTCCTCATCCGTCAATTCATCCGGATCAACATTTGGAACCGGAACCGAGAAACTGGATGGGATGCGGGCAGACAACAGCCCTGCCCCACGCAGTTCTTCCAATCCAGGCAGATCACGGATTTCCGGCAGACCGAAATGATCCAGAAACGTGTCCGTCGTGCCGTAAGTCACAGGGCGGCCAGGCGTGCGCCGACGTCCGCGCAATTTGATCCAGCCCGTCTCCATCAGCACATCAAGCGTGCCTTTGGAGGTTTCCACACCGCGAATATCTTCAAGTTCCGCGCGCGTCACCGGCTGATGATATGCAATGATTGCAAGCACTTCCATGGCAGCGCGCGAAAGTTTGCGCTGCTGCACCCTCTCGCGGCTCATAAGAAAGCCGAGATCAGGAGCGGTGCGAAAAGCCCATGCCGTGCCAACCTGAACGAGATGCACACCACGTCCCTCATACACCTTCTGCAGATGAGTAAGTGCTGCAGAAAGATCAGTCGCATTCGGCAGTCTCTCGGCTAAAGCACGCTCGGATACGGGCTCGGATGATGCAAAGATTATTGCTTCAACCATGCGAGCCAGCTCGGCCAAAGTTAGCGACGAAGCCGGATGCTGAGCATCGTCTTCATATTCATCCATTGCCGCTTCCGCTTCAGACATTGTCGCCCTCATCCAGTTCATTCAGTTCGCCCGACGCCCGCATATAGATTGGCGCGAAAGGCGCGTTCTGTCGCACCTCCAGCTTACCCTCACGAACAAGCTCCAGACTTGCGGCAAATGAGCTTGCCAAGGCTGACGCTCTCTCCTGTGGAGACAACGTATAATCAATAAGAAAGCGATCGAGGGAAACCCAGTCCCCGCTCACTCCCATCAATCTTACAAGAGCAACACGCGCCTCTCTCAACGACCATACCGCGCGCTTTTCAATCTGCACATGAGATACGGCTTGTCGCTGGCGTTGCGATGTATAAGCCGTCAACAGATCATAAAGTGAAGCAGCAAACTGGCTTGATCGATCGACGACGACCAGTTCAGGCATACCGCGGGCGAAAACGTCACTGCCCAAGCGGTTGCGATTTACAAGCTTTGCGGAAGCATCCCGCATCGCTTCGAGGCGCTTGAGACGAAATTGCAGCGAAGCAACCAGTTCTTCGCCTGTGGCACCATCATCATCCTGTTGCTTGGGAATAAGCAATCTGGATTTAAGGTAAGCCAGCCATGCGGCCATAACCAGATAGTCTGCTGCCAGCTCGAGCCGAAGCGCCTGTGCCTGTTCCACAAAACCGAGATACTGCTCGGCAAGTGCGAGAACAGAAATACGTGAAAGATCGACACGCTGATTGCGGGCCAGATGCAGCAGAAGATCAAGCGGGCCTTCAAACCCCTGCACGTCGATCAGCAGCGATGGTTCGCTCTCTGCACGCTCGGCTTCACCTTGCCACAAAGCATCCATCGGCACGTTAGCACCGTCTTTTCCGCCTGTGTTCGCTTCAGATTCAGCCACCCGCTCGTCCTGTTTGTAGATTCTGTCCGGCGCGTGAACAACGCCGGCGTTTATAGTCTACCAAGTTTTGGCGGTTACGCCATCAGTTCGAACATTTGTCCAAACTCTTCGCGCAATTCCGCTTCATCGGAAAGATCAGGGTCGCCTGCATAAACTTCTGCAAGATCGGCACGTTTGCGCGACTTTCCGTCAAGGACGGGAACGCGAGCAGCAACTTTCACCAGCTCTTCCATAACGCCCGCGCAATAAAGAACGATGTCGCAACCGGCATTTGTGATGCCTTCAGCGATATCGCCCAGATCACCTGAAAGCGCCTTCATCGAAATGTCGTCGCTAATCACCAGACCATCGAACTGGATAACGTCACGGATAACCGTGTTGATGACCGTAGGCGACATAGTCGAAGGGCGTTCTGGATCGAGACTGTCAAAGATCACATGCGCCGTCATTGCCATTGGCAAGTCATTCAATGCCTTAAACGGCACAAAGTCGTGGGCTACCAGCTCGCTCAACGGCACACTAACGCGCGCCAGCTCCTTGTGCGTATCGCTGAATGCGCGGCCATGCCCCGGCATATGTTTCACCACAGGCAACACGCCACCAGCGAGAAGACCTTCTGCGGCAGCCCTTCCCATGGCCGCAACATTGTGCGGATTCTTGGAATAAGCGCGCGCGCCGATCACGTCATGAGCGCCCTCGATTGGAACATCGAGAACCGGCAGGCAATCGGCATTCACGCCGACCTTCAAAAGATCGAAAGCATGAAGGCGTGCATGAAGCCAAGCAGCACGAAGCCCTGCTTCGGGATCACGATCATAGATCGCACCAATTTGAGCTGCGGCTGGATAGTTAGGAACCAGTGGCGGACGAAGACGCTGAACACGACCACCTTCCTGATCAATGAAAACAGGCGTCTGAGGCCTGTCTGTCACTTCGCGCAACTGCGCAGTGAGCTCGGCAACCTGTTCAAGGCTTTCAACATTGCGCGCAAAGAGAATAAAACCCCAAGGCTTTTCATCCCGGAAAAAGGCCACCTCGTCCGGCGTCAACTTCGTTCCGGCTACACCAGCAATCCACGCCTTGCACTCTTTCATGCAGCATTCCTTCGATCTGTTCGTCGCCTTCAAATCAGCGGTAACGGTTTAACCCAAAAACAGTGAGCATGGTAGTCACACGAAAAAGGGCGACTGGTGTCGCCCTTCTCTCAATTCACAATCTTGAAGCGTTTACTGCGTCACGAAGCAGCTACCGCCAGCAGTCTTGAGACGACCACATAGTGCGGATGCATCATCCTTCGAACCAGCCTGAACTCGAACACGGTAATAAGTGCCCTTGTTCGGAATGTCAGCGCGCTTGATATCGACTGCACGGCCACCAATCACGCTGCCATAACGCTGCGCCATGTTGGCGTAAGACTTCTGTGCCAGTTCAGCAGACGGCTGCGAAGCGATCTGAATGAAGTAACCGCCTGCACCGGCTGCAGAAGCAACCTGAGGTGCTGCAGCAGGAGCCTGTGCCTGAGTACGCTGCGGAACATTACCCACGATAGTGGTTGGCTGTTCAGCCGGGCGTGAAGGCACGACAGGTGCCCGCACCTGAGGCGCTGGAGCCTGAGTTGCAGGTGTCGGCTGCGTTACAGGCGTGTTTGCAACTGGTTCCTGAGGCGCATTACCTGCAGCAAGAGCTGCAATCTCATCAGTTTCCGCTGGAGGCGCGATTGGTGCTGAATTGTTTGCAGTATTGACTGGAGCGGCCTGTGGAGGTGTCTGCGCAGGCTGCTGGGCCTGAACAATGGTGCCATCAGGACGAACGATCATCGTTTCAACTTCACGAGGCTGGATCAACGGTGATTCCTGACCGGATTCAGCGGAGTTTCCGGCAGCCTGATTAGGCTCAGGTGCATCATCCGTGCCGACTTCATTGTCCTGTGTTGCACCAAGATCAACAGGCTCTTCGCCGGCAGAAATCAATGACTTCTGCTCAGGATTGTTTGGCAATGTACCAGCGACACGGTCATAGACAGCCTTGTCCTGATTAGGAACCGTAGCGCCACCCGGATTTTCCGGCTGAACCTTGATTGGCTGATTATCAGCGCGAATCACAACCGGCTCACCGGATCCGCTACCGCCGAGGAAATGGTAGCCAATACCGCCGATAAGGACAGCGATACCAGCAACACTTGCGAGGATAAGACCACGGCGGCCGCGCACCGGACGATTGCGATAGGCTTCCGCAGCGCTACCGAGATCATCTTCGGGCTGCATTGCAGCACGAGTGCCGAACTCGCCACTTTCCATAGTCTGCGCACCCTGCGCGGCCCAGTGATTATAGAAATCATCGCTGCTACCGCTTGGGTTCTGCGGTGATGCTGGTTGTGCCGTAGGATTGGCTCGTCCATAAGCCATTGTTGCAGCAGCTGCAGCCGCTCCAACTCCTAGCGCGGTACCAGCTGCAACACCTGCGTTTGGCATGTAGGACGAAGCGCTTTCGCGGAAAATATCTTCAAACGCCTTGTCAGCTTCGCTCTGAGCATCTGTTTTTGCAGCGGTCTCATCAACTCCAATCGTGTTGAAAACTTCTGCAAACTCAGTCTCAAGATCAGTCAGACCTGCATTATTTTCTTCTTCGCCATAGCTGACTTCCGGCAAATCGAGCGAATGGGTCTGCTCCACCTTGCTGTCAGCAACACTCAGCGTTTCGATTTCGGGTGCTGGTGCTGCAAACGAAGAACGCGGGTCGGCGTAGTTCGTGAAGGACGGAGCGGCAGGATGCTGCTCTTCCTCGGAATAGGTAGCGTGAGCGTAAGGTGTTTCCACCTGTTCACTCTCGGCTTCCACGCTCAGATCAAGATCATCGGCTGTGAAGAAGTCTTCTTCAGTGAAGAGGTTCGCATCGTCAGTCGCAACTGGCGAAGATGCATCGCCCGAGGCTTCGAAACCGAAATCGTCTTCATTGAACGAGATTTCATCAAGGCCGGAAAGTTCATCGCCGGTTGCTTCAACCGCGACAGGAGCAAATGACTGTTCGGTCTCAAGCGTGAAGTCGTCGAAAGAGAAATCATCGTCGAGTTCGACTTGTTCTGATTCGTATTCTGCAGCAGCCTGCGTAGGTTCTGGCGACAAGACGCCAGCCGTTGCGGCACCCGCCGCGAAGTTGCTGAGTGCGTAATGCGGATAGATCGGTGTCTGTGCAGATTGTGAAGCAGCCTGTGGCTCTTCTACTGATTCCGGCGCATAGTTTGCAGCGGCTTCGACTGGTTCATAAGCCTCTGGCTCATCCAGCTGGAAGTCATCAAACACAGGGTCAGATTCTTCGCGATAAGCAGGCTCTGCATAAGCCGAAGTTGGGGCTTCTGCTGCAGGTTCAGCATAACGTGGCGTATACGCCGAAAACGGCTCAGGTTGTTCATCGTAAGCCGTCTCGGCTACTGGAGCAGACTGAGGCTCGTCGCTGAACAGCAGGTTTTCCAGCTCGTCTTCTAACGAAAGCGGCTGATGCGATGGCTCTGCGGCGTAGCTGGCCTCGAATGGCTTGGCGGATTGGAATTCCCAATCATTGCCATCGGACGGCAGCGGTGCAGGTTCCGTCGCATAGGTATTGTCGTAAGGATCTTCCGACGGCTGATAGGCAGACGGATTATAGTTCGAATAGTTCTGTTCCAGCGGCTCTACAGGCGCTTGTGCAGCATAGGCATCCGGATGAGTTTCTTCATAAGCCGTGCGGGCTTCTGAATAGTCGTTGTAATCGAACTGAGGCACAGGCTCGGAACGATCAGCTTCAACAAATTCAAAAGATTCAGCAGGAGCAAGCGGCTCGTTTGCATCGAGATGAAGATCGAACTCTTCTTCAAGTGCAGACACCAGCGCGTCTTCCTGCATCGCAGGTTCTGCGTCTTGATAGGAATGCGGCTCGTAAGCTGGCGTCACATATGGAGCCGAATGCTGTTCCGGTTCGATTGAATTACCGAAATCACCAAGCAACTCTCGCTCGAGATCGAACGAAAGGTCATTGTCGCCAGAATCAAAATTTGGTTCGGGTCTATATTCGCTTCGAGCAACGTTATTATCTGCAGACGCGCCGAAATCCATGATCCGTGAAAGTTCCATCAGCGGATCGTCTTCGTGCAGCGGACGCTCGCCGTAACTACGGGGATTAGCACTGCTGTCCGTCATGGTGTGTTCCTAACTCAAACCCTGGACGCCGCAAGACGTCTCGATACATTACGTTGTAGCGAGGCAATGTGGGCAAAAGTTGACGGAAGTTTCCTGCGCCTGAAGGAAGATCGACGACTTGGATACTCGCTGATCTTCCATCATTTTGACTTATCTATACCCGCTCAACACTCTGGTTGAACTTGCGCGTATAGAAACCGTCCTAGCGCATTTCCGTTGGAGCATCCGCACCGATTATAGTCAAACCGGAAGTCAGCACATCGGAAACGACCTGTACTAGCCCTAGCCTTGCTAGAGACAATTCTGGATCGTTAACCTTAATAAAACGTAAGTCTGGGTTCTCAGTGCCCTTATTCCATTGCGAATGGAACGCGCTGGCCAGGTCATAGAGGTAAAAAGCCAGGCGATGCGGCTCCTGATGCGTAGCTGCAGATTCGATCAGACGCGGATATTCTGCAAGCTTACGAACGAGTGCGATTTCGCTTTCGTCGGTCAGTTTGCCGAAGTGTTCAGCCATCGAAACGCGATCAAGACCCGACAGACCAAGCTGGTCGACTGCCTGACGGAAAACCGAGTGGCAACGCGCGGACGCATACTGCACGTAGAACACCGGATTGTCTTTCGACTGCTCAGTCACTTTCGCAAAGTCGAAGTCGAGCGGCGCATCATTCTTCCGGTAAAGCATCATGAAACGGACCGGATCACGACCAACCTCATCGACCACATCACGCAGAGTGATGAATTCGCCAGAGCGCTTGGACATACGAACTGGTTCGCCGTCACGGAACAGCTTGACGAGCTGGCACAGCAGAACTGTCAGCTTGGCCTTACCGTCGGAAACGGCACGAGCGACAGCTTCGAGACGCTTGACATAGCCACCGTGGTCGGCGCCCAGCACATAGATCATCTCGTTGAAGCCGCGGTCATACTTGTCTTTGAAATAAGCAACGTCAGCCGCAAAATAAGTGAAAGTGCCATCAGACTTCATCAGCGGGCGATCAATATCGTCACCGACTTCTGTCGAACGGAACAAGGTCTGCTCGCGGTCTTCCCATTCTTCAGGCAGTTGGCCCTTTGGCGGCGGCAGCTTGCCCTTGTAAACATGGCCCTTGAGCGTCAGATCGTTGATTGCGGCGCGAATGACGCGTGCATGATCAACATGGAGCGTGCGCTCGGAGTAGAAAACGTCATGATGAACGTTCAGCGCCTCCAGATCGGCACGGATCATGCCCATCATGGCATCGATCGTGCGATCTTTAACGATAACGAGCGCTTCATCTTCCGGCATTTCAAGAAGCTTGTTGCCAAACTCTTTGGCAAGCGCCTCACCAACCGGCACCAGATAATCGCCCGGATAAAGACCCGCTGGGATCTCGCCAATGTTCTCACCTAGCGCTTCGCGGTAGCGAAGGATCGCCGAACGGGCAAGAACATCAATCTGCGCACCAGCATCATTGATGTAATATTCTTTAGTAACGTCGAAACCTGCGAATTTCAGCAGATTTGCCAGCACGTCACCAACCACTGCACCGCGGCAATGACCAACATGCATCGGTCCTGTCGGGTTGGCGGAAACATACTCGACATTGACCTTCGTACCAGCACCAAGCTTGGAGCGGCCGAAGTCGGTTGCTTCATTGAGCATCGCAAAGAGTTCGCGCTGCCAATAAACATCTTTCAGACGGAGATTAATGAAGCCAGGGCCAGCGACATCGACAGTTGCAACATCGGCATCAGCCTTCAGCGCATCAGCAATAATTGTGGCAAGCTCACGCGGGTTCTGACCGACAGCCTTGGAAAGCACCATCGCGGCATTGGTGGCGATGTCACCATGCGTTGCATCGCGCGGAGGCTCAACGGTGATACGAGATAAATCGAGATCGCCACCGTCCTTTGCTTTAAGATCAATATCTTGCAACGTTTTTTTGATACGCGCGTCGAAATCTGCAAAGATATTCATGGTTCGTCCTGTGAGGCTTCCGTCCGGTTAATTTCTGCTGTCCGGCTTCTGTTCGTCATAAAAATAGCGGCGATCCCGGAGGCATTTGCGCTTCGAGACCCGCTTCGTCCCGCCCCGATTAAGCTAAATCGGGTGTATGGTCAAACAATCGTCGGTGTTCTCGCACTGCATAATTGTCAGTCATCCCCGCAAGATAGTCGGCGATGCGGCGCGCGCGCCCTGCATCATCAAGCGTTTCGCAGCCTGATTGCCATTCTGACGGCATGATCGATGGATCACTGAAGCAGATATCGAACAGGTCCTGAACGATCTTGTCTGCAGCGTGCCTGCGAACAACGACGCTGTCATGAAAATAGAGGTTCTTGAAC
>Ga0256775_1000295_pt1 | contig 11841 bp, 7 predicted proteins | sample MC6MC0926MT_FD_186036 | JGI IMG/M metagenome (GOLD analysis project Ga0256775, IMG submission 186036) | Metatranscriptome of enriched soil aggregate microbial communities from Iowa State University, Ames, United States - MC6-MC0926-MT... | ecosystem: Environmental > Terrestrial > Soil >...
ATTGCGAAGTCGTTCGAACCGGGGATCAGCGCGTGCTGACCGGCTTGCTCGTGCTCGGCGACACGTTGGCCGGGTCGTCCGGCACGAACGTCGCCGTGTAGGTGTGCCGCCCCGACGGCACCGTGTCGATCGCGACGCCGAGCACCACGCCGATCGTCTTCACGACCGTGCTGCCCTCGCGGATCTCGACCTTGCCGGACGGCAGCCGCCCGTTGTCGGTCGAGACGGTGGCGACGGCGAACGACGGGATGAACAGGAACCCGGGCGTCACCGTGAGGCTGGTCTTCGTGGTGACCTTCTTCACGACGATCGTCACCGGGTCGGACTGCGACCCGGCCACGGTGCCGTCACCGGCGAACCGTGCGACGACCTCGTACGTCCCCGCCGGTGTCGACGCCGGCAGGGCCAGCGTCGCCTTGCCCTTGCTCAGGTCCGCCGTGCCGAGCACCGTGTCGCCCGCCACGAACTCGACGGGGCCGGACACCGGCACGGTCGACCTCACGGTCGCCTTGAGCTTGATCTTCGACGTCCCGTAGACCTGGCTCGCCGGTGCCGCCTGGAGCGTCGTGGTCGACGACGGCAGCGCCGCCTCGACCGTGAGCGGCAGCGTCACCGTGGTGCCGCTGGGCGTCGCGACGAGCGTCAGGGTGTGCGCCCCGGCGCTCGTGCCCGACGGCACCGTGACGGACACGTCCGCGTTCCCGCCGGTCACCGTCGCCGACCCGATCGACGTGCCGTCGAGCCGCACGTCGAGGCTCATGTTCTGCGGCGACCCGAGGCTCGTGAGGTCGAGCTTGGTCACCGGGAACGCGAGCGTGTCACCGGCGGTCACCGTCGACGGCACGGTCGGGACCCCGACGGCCTGACGGGCGAAGTCCGGGGCCAGACCCGGGTGCGCCTGCAGGTACGCGATCCAGCCGTCGCGGTCGACGAGCCCGGAGTCCTTCGGGGCGGTCCCCTCGGTGAAGATCCGGAAGTTGTCGCCGCCCGTGATGAGGAACGAGAACGTGCCGATCCGGTAGCTGGCCGCCGGGTCGATCGGTGCGCCGTTCACCGTGATCGACGTGATGTGCGAGCCCATCGGCGCCGCGGCGTCGTAGGTGTACGTCACGTTGTCGGACAGCCCGAGCTGCAGGTACGGCCGTGTCGGGATCGAGCCGTCCGGGTTCGTCTGCCACTGCTGCTCGAGCATCGTCTTGAACTGTGCGCCCGTGAGCGACGTCGTCCAGAGGTTGTTGACGAACGGCAGCACCGAGTTCGCCTCGGCCGTGGTCACGACGCCGTCGGGCGCGTACAGCAGCTCCGCGCGCAGGCCGCCCGGGTTGACGACGCCGATCTCCGCCCCGCCGAGGTTGTCCGGTGCGAGGGTGTCCCGCAGCGCGTTGGCCACGAGGTCGCCGAGCGTCGACTCGCTCGCCCGGTCGTCCCGGCCGGACGTGGGGGTCGGACCAGGACCGACGTAGCCCTCGGCCGTGTACGTGCCGCCCGTGAACGCCGTCGTGATGTCGTCCGTGATCGAGCCGACCGGGACCGACCCGACCTCGTTCGCGTACGCGAGGGCGGCGTCGGTGATCGTCTTGACCTCGGCCACCCGCGGGTACGTCGCGGCGAGCTGGTTGGCGAAGTCCGCCTCGCTCGTGCCGGCCGGCGCGACGAGCCGCGGCACGTTGACCTGCGTGTGCGCGAGGACCTCGTCGGTGCTCGGGTCGTACGTGAGCACGATCTTGCCGATGTTCTCGCCGTAGCTGCCGGTCTGCAGGATCGGCCGCGTCTTGCCGGCCTGGCCGGGGACGGGCGCCTCCCACGCGTACACCTTGTGCGTGTGGCCGGTGAAGATCGCGTCGACCTTCGACGACGTGTCGTTGACGATCTCCGCGAACGCGCCGCCCGCGGCGACCTCCTCCTCGAGCGTCGCACCGTCCGGCGTGCCCTCCGAGGCGCCCTCGTGGTACGAGGCGACCAGCACGTCCGCCTCGCCGTTGGACGGGTCGCCGTCCGTCAGCTCGGCCGCGACGCGGTTGACGGCCTCGACCGGGTCGCCGAACGACAGCTCGGTGATGCCGCCGGGGCTGACCAGCGACGGGGTCTCCTCGGTGACCGCGCCGATGATGCCGACCGTCACGCCGTCCATGTCGAGGAGCGCGTACTCGGGCAGCGCCGGGGTCGTCGTCCCGGCCTCGTAGACGTTCGCGCCGAGGTAGTCCCACGTCGCGTTCGTGCCGCCCGCGATGATGCGGTCACGCAGGTCGGCGAAGCCCTTGTCGAACTCGTGGTTGCCCACGGCCGACGCGTTGAGCTCGAGCGCGTTGAGCACGTCGATCGTCGGCTGGTCCTGCTGGACGGCCGACGCGAACAGCGACGCGCTCACGTTGTCGCCGGCCGACACGAACGCGACCGGGTTGCCGGCAGCGATCGCCGCGGCCTTCTCCTGCTCGACTGTCCCGGCGAACTTCACGGTGTTGGCGTCGATGCGCCCGTGGAAGTCGTTGATGTCGAGCAGCGTGAGGTCGACCGGCGCGGCCGCACCGTTCACCAGGCCGACGACCACCGGGTCGTGGTCCGAGGACCGGTACGCGTCCGGCGCGTAGAAGAGCGTGCCGTGGTAGTTGTACCGGCTGTACTCGAGCGCGATCGACTCCTCGGCGTTGATCTCCCAGATGTCCGCGCCGGTCGCCCGTGCCATCGCGGGGCCGTTGAGCAGCACGTGGTCGAGCGACCCGGACAGGCCGCCGAACGAGTAGGAGTACTCACCCGGCGCGAAGTGCGACCCGGTGTCCGTGTACCCGGCGGTGTAGAGCAGCCGCAGCGGGTCCTCCTGCGTGTACGAGTTGAAGTCCCCGAGGAGCGCGACCGACTCGACACCGTCCTGGATCGTCGGCACCCAGTCGCGCAGCGCGGTGGCCTGCCGGACCCGGGACTCGTTCGACGCACCCTGCCCGTCGCCCGTGTCGGCGTCACCGGGCCACGGACCCGCGGACCCCTTCGACTTGAAGTGGTTGACGACGACGAGGAACGGCTCTCCCCCGCCGGCCGGCGTGAACGCCTGCGCGATCGGCTCGCGTGCGTTGCCGAAGGCCTGGTCGTCGGCGCTGAGCGTGCCGAGCGCGTGCGACGGGCCTGTCCGGGTCACCGCCGCCGTGCGGTAGATGATCGCGTTGGTGATGACGTCCATCTGCGCGACCGGCGGCAGGTCGGCCGTCGCGGACGGGACGTAGGCCCAGGTCCCCGCACCGGCGGACGCGTTGAGCGCGTCGACGAGCGTGCCGAGCGCCTCGTCCGCCACGCCGTCGACGACCAGCGAGTTCTCGATCTCCAGCAGGCCGACGACGTCGGCGTCGAGACCGTTGATCGCCGCGACGATCTTGTCCTGCTGACGCTGCAGGTCGGCCGGGTCCCAGGCGCCGCGCGGCTCGCAGCCGCTGTTGACCGTCACGGGGTCGCCCGTGCGGTCGTTGAACGACGTGCAGCCGGCGGTCCCCGCACCGAGCGTCGTGAAGTAGTTGAGGACGTTGAACGACGCGACCCGCAGGTCCCCGCCGATCGCCGCCGCGTCGGGCGCGGCCGTCCGGTCGTTCGTGAACGCCACGGGGGCAGGCAGGCCGGCGACGACCTTCGACGTCGGGTTGAGCTTCCAGACGTTGTTCCGGAAGTCCACGACGAGCGGGGCGCTGAACGTCACGGCCTCGCCGACCCGCACGGGGTTCGCGAGCGACACGTACGGCGGCGTCTGGTTCTGGTTGGCCGCGGACAGGAAGTTGGTGGACGCGCCGTCGTCGAGCACGACGCCCCGCGCCGCGTCGTCCGCAGCCGCAGCGGCCGCCTCGGCCGAGCCGGGCGCGCCGACCTCGGTGGGCTGCAGCAGCGGCGTGGTCCCCGAGGCCAGGCCGACCTCGCCGTACTGGTTGGTGCTGAACGTGTTGGAGACCGTGAAGTCGCCCGTCGGGGTGACGAGCATCGACTCGAGCGCCTCACGTCCCGCGTCGGTGGTGGGCCACCCGGTCGCGACGGGCGTCACCGCCGGGACCGGGTCGTGCAGCGGCACGAGGCCGCCGGCCGCGACGGTCAGCTCCGTGAGCCCGTTGAACTCGCTGACCGCACCCGTGACCTGGACGCTGTCGCCGATCCGGACCTGGTCGACGGTCGCGGACGAGAAGACGAAGATCGCGTCGGACGCACCGGGCGTCGGGTCGCTCGCCCCGCCGGTGCCCGGCGTCTGGATGACGTACCCGCTGAGCCCGCCCGTCGGGTAGGCCGCGGTGACCACGCCCTTCGTCACGACCTGCGACCCCACCAGCGGCGACGCCGCACCCGTGCCCTGGATCTCGGCGATGGTGTGCTCGGTCGGCGTCCCCGGGTCGGTGCTGCCCGCCGCCTGCGGTGTCGGCGTGCCCGCCGTGAAGTCCGCCGCGTTGTCGCCCGTGTTCGCGTGCGTCGCGCTCCGTGACGCCGACGTCGTGTTGCTCAGGCCGGGCGCGGGGCCGCTGCCGGCGAAGTTGTTCGCCGTGCCGTAGCCGACGAAGTCCACGACCGCGGGGTCGGTCGCGCACGAGGCCCCGCAGGCCAGGGCGACCGTCGACGACGCCAGGGCGACCTTGCCGGACGTCCCGCTCATGGGGATCGTGCCGACGACGTCGCCCACGACGGGGGTCGTCCCGCCTGCCCCGGCCGCCTCGGCCACGAGCAGGTACCCCCCGGCCGGCACGACGCCGGTGAGCGCCGTCGTCTGCCAGGACGTCCCGGCGGCCGACGCGTACTGCACGGACCAGCCGGCCGTGTCGACCGGGCCCGCGCTCGGGTTGTAGAGCTCGACGAAGTCGCGGTCGAACGTGGCGCCCGAGTTGCCGCCGCCGCCGTACACCTCGTTGATCACGAGCGGGGCGCCGGGGCCGGCCGCGGCGCTCGCGGCGCCTGCCCCCCAGACGGTCCCTACAAGAACGAGACCGAGGGCTGCGATGCCCCCGGTCGCCGACCTCAGACCTGCGTGCACGTCGGGATCTCCTTCGTCGGGGCGTCGCGCGGCCACCCTGCCGGGGGACCGCGTTCACTCTCACGGGTCGTCCGTTGTGTCGCAACTACTCGCCGGTAACCGTTTGGTGAACTCGTCCCAGGACTGCCGGTGCCCGGACGCGGCACGACCCCGCGGCCGGTGGGGCGCACGGGGTCGTGACGGTGGAGCCGCAGGTCAGGCGCGCAACGTCGCGCCGAACCGCGCATGGGTCTCGGCCACGACGGCCTCCCGGACGGCCGCCTGCTCCTGCGCCGTGAGGGTCCGGTCGGCGGCGCGCAGCCGCAGCGCGAAGGCGAGCGACCGCGTGCCGGCGGGCACCTGGTCCCCCACGTACACGTCGAACAGCCGGACGTCCTCCACCACGTCACCCGCCGGGCTCGCCGACGCGCCGCGCCGGACGGCCGCGAGCACGTCCGCCGCGGCTACGTCGGACGGCACGACGAGCGCGACGTCCTCCTTGGCGACCGGGAACGGCGACACGGGCTCCGCCTGCACGGGATCGTGCGGCGCGTGCGCGAGCAGCACGTCGAGGTCGAGCTCGAACGCGACCGCCCGTGCGGGCAGGTGGTGAGCGGCGACGACCTTGGGGTGCAGCTCGCCCGCGTGCCCGACGAGCGTCCCGTCGGCGGTGCTCAGGCGCGCGCAGCGACCGGGGTGCCACGGCGCGTGACCGGCGTCGGCGGACACGACGAGCGGTACGCCCACGATCTGCGCGACCTTCTCGGCCGCCGCGATCGCGTCCGTGTGGTCGGCCCGGCGACCCGGACCCCACCAGCCCGACGGGAAGACGTTGCCCGCGAGCACACCCGCGACGCGGCGCGGCTGCGGGGGGACGGCCGCCTCGATCGCGGCGAGCTGCTGGTCCGTCGGCCGGGCACCACCGGGGAGGCGGGGGGCGACGGGGGCGTCGGCCAGTGGACGGGTGACGAGGCCGATCTCGAAGATCGCGACGTCCACGATCCCCCGCGAGACGTTGCGCCGCGCGGTGTCGAGCAGCGTGACCAGCAGGTTCGTCCGCATGAACGGCTGCGCGTCCGAGAGCGGGTTCACCAGGCGGACCGCCCGGCGCCGCTCGTCGTCCGCGGGCAGCTCGAGGGCGTCGAGCTGCTCGGTCGAGACGAACGGGTAGCTGAGCACCTCCACGAGACCGGCCTCGGCGAGCGCCCGCGCCACCGAGCGCCGGGTCCGCTGGCCGTCGGTGAGGCCGCGGCCGACCGGGGCTTCCGGCACGATGCTCGGGATCGCGTCGTAGCCGCGCAGCCGCGCGACCTCCTCGACGAGGTCCACGCCGACCGCGAGGTCGGGCCGCCACGTCGGCGGCAGCACGGTCACGGTGCCGTCGACGACCTCGCCGACCTCGCAGCCGATCTCGGTGAGCGTCTCGACGACCTCGTCAGCCGTGTACGGGACACCGACCAGGCGTGCGGGCAGCGACACGTCGAGCGTGATCGGCGCGGGCGCTGTCGTCTTGTCGACGTCGGTCAGGACGTCGTCGGCGACCCCGCCGCCGTGCTCCGCGAGCAGCGCGACGACCCGGGCGACGGCCACGCGCGGCAGCTGCGGGTCGACACCGCGCTCGAACCGCTTGGCGGCCTCGCTCGCCAGCTTGTGGCGGCGCGCGGTCCGGGCGACCGTGATCGGGTCGAAGTGCGCGGCCTCGATCAGCAGGTCCGTCGTGCCCGGGCCGACCTCGCTGTCGCCGCCGCCCATGACCGCCGCGAGCCCGATGGCCCGCGACGCACGCGCGCCGTCCGGGCTGTCGGTGATGAGCAGGTCCTCGGGGTCGAGCGCGCGGTCCACGCCGTCGAGCGTGCGCAGCCGTTCCCCCGGCGCGGCACGCCGCACGACGATCGGCGCGGCGACCTTCGCCAGGTCGTAGGCGTGCAGCGGCTGCCCGAGGTCGAGCATGACGTAGTTCGTGACGTCGACCGCGAGGCTGATCGGGCGCATGCCCGCCTGCGTGAGGCGCCGCTGCATCCACTGCGGCGACGGGTCGTTCGCCCGCACACCTCGGACCACCTGCGCGACGAACCGGTCCGCACCGGGCACTCCGTCGATGGGCGTGGCGTCGTCGATCTCGACCGCGAACCCACCGGCCGCGGGAGCACGCTCGGCGTCCGACGCGAGGCCGCGGTCCGTGAACCGGGCCCCCGTCGAGTGCGCGTACTCGCGCGCGACGCCGCGCATCGAGAAGCAGTACCCACGGTCGGGCGTCACGTTGATCTCGAGCACCTCGTCGCCGAGGCCCAGGAGCTCGCGCGCGTCGGTACCGACGGGCGCGTCGATGCCGAGCGTCGACAGCACGATGATCCCGGCGTGGTCGTCGCCCAGCCCGAGCTCGCGCGCGGAGCAGATCATGCCGTCCGACACGTGGCCGTACGTCTTGCGCGACGCGATCGCGAACGGCCCCGGCAGCACGGCGCCGGGCAGCGCGACGACGACCCGGTCGCCGACGACGAAGTTGTGGGCGCCGCAGACGATGCCTCGCGGGTCGCCGCCGGGCTCGTTGTGCTCCGGGCCGACGTCGACGCGGCACCAGTTGATCGTCTTGCCGTTCTTCTGCGGCTCCGGCGTCAGCTCGACGACCTCACCGACCACGAGGGGGCCGGTCACGGCGGCGGCGTGGATCGCCTCCTCCTCGAGACCGACACGCACCAGGTCCGCGGCAAGCTGCTCGGCGGTCAGGCCGGCGGGCAGGTCGACGTGCTCGGCGAGCCACGTCAGGGGGATGCGGGGCATCAGATCTCCGTCCCGAACTGCGTGGAGAAGCGCACGTCGCCCTCCACCATGTCGTGCATGTCGGCGATGCCGTGGCGGAGCATCAGCGTGCGCTCGATGCCCATGCCGAAGGCGAAGCCGGAGTAGACGTCGGGGTCGACCCCGGTGGCGCGCAGGACGTTGGGGTTGACCATGCCGCAGCCGCCCCACTCGATCCAGCCGGGTCCGCCCTTCTTCTGCGGGAACCACAGGTCCATCTCGGCGCTCGGCTCCGTGAACGGGAAGAACGACGGGCGCAGGCGCGTGCGGGCGTCCGGGCCGAAGATCGCCTGCGCGAAGTGGTCCAGCGTGCCCTTGAGGTGCGCCATCGTCAGGCCCTTGTCGATCGCGAGGCCCTCGACCTGGTGGAACACGGGCGTGTGCGTCGCGTCGAGCTCGTCGGTGCGGAACACCTTGCCCGGGCACGCGATGTAGACCGGGAGGTCGCGCTCCAGCAGCGTGCGCGCCTGCACGGGCGACGTGTGCGTCCGCAGCACCAGGCCCGACTCGGCACCGGCACCCGCGTCGACGAAGAACGTGTCCTGCATCTGCCGCGCGGGGTGGTCCACGCCGAAGTTGAGCGCGTCGAAGTTGAACCACTCGGCCTCGAGCTCGGGCCCCTCGGCGATCTCCCAGCCCATCGCGACGAAGATGTCGGCGATGCGCTCCTGCAACGTCTCGAGCGGGTGGCGCGCGCCGATCGGACGACGGTCGACGGGAAGCGTCACGTCGACGGCCTCCTCGACGAGGACCCGGGCATCACGCTCCGCCTCGAGCACCGCCTGACGCTCGGCGAGCGCCGCGTTGAGCCGGCCGCGGGCCGCGCCCAGCAGCCGACCGGCTGCGCCCTTGTCGGCAGGAGCGAGGCCGCCGATGGACCGGTTCGCGAGCGCGACGGGGCTGTGCTCCCCGAGGTGCGCGAGCCGCGCCTGCTTGAGGCCGTCGAGGTCGGTCGCGGCGTCGAACGCCTTGAGCGCGGCCTCGACGGCCGCGTCGATGCCGTGCTCGTCGAGCGGGGACAAGGGGGTGTCGTCGGACATCCGGACCTTCCAGGGGAGGTTGCGGGCGACCCGGCCGCGCGTCCGCACGGCTCCGGGTCGTGGCTGGACGCGAGGCGTCCGGCCAGCAGGGAAGTCTACTGGCGCCCGTCCCTGGGCCCGGTGCGCCGTCCACCGGCGACGACGCCGGCGGACCTGCTCACGTGCGCGTCAGCGCGGCCCGGGAACGGGCCGCGGAAATCGACGGGGGCACGACGTCATGCCGGTCATCCTGCCACGCACGTCGCGGCGGGGACGAGCGCAAACTCGCTCAGCGGCCGAGCGGGAGCCGCTCGACGACCGTGTACAACGGCCCGCCGCCACGCCCCGCGCCGGGACGCGACTCGACGAGCAGGACCTCGTGCACGAGCCACGACGGCCCCTCGTACACGGCCAGCGCCCGGGCGACACCCATGGCCACGTCCTCGTCCTCCGACGCCGAGCCGGACCGCCCGGGCCCCTCCGGGCCGCCACGACCCGGACGCGAGGAGCGCCGGCGAGGCGGACGACTGCCCGGCCGGATCCGGCCGACCGTGAGGTGGGCCCGGTCGCGCGCCCGCAGGTCCTCGTGCGCCCCGGCTGCGACCCCAGCGTCGACGCACGCCGCCGTCAGGGTGCGCTGCGCGTCGACGTCGCCTGACACGCCGACCCACATCGTCCGGTGCGAGAACACACCGGCACCCCGCAGCGCGAGCGCGTACGGGTCGATCTCCTGGGCGGCGGCCGCGAGGTCGGCCGTGAGGGCAGGCGCCGCACCGTCGGGCAGCTCGCCGTAGAACGCCGCAGTGAGGTGCCACGTCTCGCGCGCCGACCACCGGATCGCGGGCGACGACCCCGACGGGCCGCCACGCACCGACGCGAGCGCGAGGTCGAGGTGGTCGAGCACGTCCTCGGGCGGCCACACAGCCGCGAACAGCCTCACGCGGGCACCCCGCTCGGCCGCTGCCGCTGGGCCCGCGAGCTCGCGTACAGGCAGACGGTCGCCGCGGTCGCGAGGTTGAGCGACTCCGCCCTGCCCCGGATCGGCACCCGGACGACGGCGTCGGCGAGCGCACGGTCCTCGTCCCGCAGGCCCCACGCCTCGTTGCCGAACACCCACGCGGTCGGCCGCGCCAGGTCAGGGACGCCCTCCGGTGCCGCGCCGGCGACGTCGAGCAGGTCGTCGAGGTCGTGCTCGCCGGACCCGTCCGCCGCCAGGACGAGGAGGCCGGCCGCCCGCAGCCGCGCGACCGTCTCCGGCAGGTCGAGGCCCGTGACGACGGGCAGGTGGAACAAGGACCCGGCGGTCGACCGGACCACCTTGGGGTTGTGCACGTCGACGCTCTCGCGCGTGAGCAGCGCCGCGTCGGCACCGGCCGCGTCCGACGCCCGCACGACCGTGCCGGCGTTGCCCGGGTCGCGGACGTGCGCGAGCACCGCGAGCAGGCGCGGTGCCGCGTCGAGGACGCCGTCGAGCGACGACTCGAGCAGGTCCGCCACGGCGACGACCTGCTGGGCGTCGGGGCTCATCGCGTCGAGCACCTCGACCGACCCCACGTGCACACGGACGCCGCGGTCCTGCGCACCGCGGACGATCTCCGGGTACCGCTGCGCCGCCTGCTCGGTCACGTACACGTCGTGCACGCGCACGCCGTCGACCGCGACCGCCTCCCGCACCGCCTGGGGACCCTCGACCACGAACCGCCCGGCCCGCAGACGCGCCGAACGCCCGGCCAGCGCCCTCACCGACCGCACCCGCTCGGCGCGGGGGTTGGTCAGCTCGGGCATCGGCCGGGCGTCCGGGACAGTGCTCAGGTCAGCTCCGGGAGGGAGCGTCACGCAGCCGAGGGCGCGTTGACGTCGGCCGGGAGCGCGTCCTTGGCCGCCTGCACGAGGACGTTGAACGCGGGGGCGTCGTTCACGGCGAGGTCGGCGAGGACGCGGCGGTCCACCTCGATGCCCGCGAGCTTGAGGCCCTGGATCAGACGGTTGTACGTCAGGCCCTGCTCGCGCGAGGCCGCGTTGATGCGCTGGATCCACAGCTTGCGGAAGTCGCTCTTGCGCGCCTTGCGGTCGCGGTACGAGTAGACGAGGGAGTGGGTGACCTGCTCCTTCGCCTTCCGGTACAGGCGCGAGCGCTGCCCGCGGTAACCGCTCGCGCGCTCCAGGGTCGAACGACGCTTCTTCTGGGCGTTGACCGCCCGCTTCACGCGTGCCACGTGATGCTCCTTGCTGGTCTAGGGCTCGCAGTGCGACACCGGGGACGCGGGGGGCGTCCCGACGGGGTCACTTGCCGAGCAGCTTCTTGATCTTCGGGGTGTCAGCGGCGGAGACGACGACGTCGCCGGCGATGCGGCGCGTACGACGGCTCGACTTGTGCTCGAGAAGGTGGCGGCCGTTGGCCTGCTCACGCATGACCTTCCCGGTGCCGGTCACCCGGAAGCGCTTCTTGGCACCGGAGTGCGTCTTGTTCTTCGGCATGGCTGCCGTGTCTCCTTGTCGTTCTCATCGCACGGGTTCGTGCGACTCGTGTCGTGCGGCCCGGCTGGCGGCCGGACCGTTCGTCGTGCGGGTCAGCTTCTGTCGTCGGGGGCCGACGGCGTGGTGCGGCCGGCGGCCGGTCCCGGACGGGGTGCGGGCTTCGGTGCCGATGCCGGGGTGGCCCGCGGCGCCGCCGGACGCGGCGTCGGGGTCGCCGACCGGGTGGTCGACGCGGCCGCAGCCGGGCGCGGAGAGCTCGGGCGCGGCGTCGCGGGACGGGCCGCCGCGGGACGCGGGGCCGCCGGGCGAGGTGCTGCGGGACGGGCTGCGGCCGGCTCGGCAGGGGCGGGCGTCTCGACAGCGGGCGTCTCGACAGCGGGCGTCTCGACGGCAGGCGCCTCGGCGGCGGGAGGCTCGACGGCGGGCGTCTCGATGGCAGGCGCCTCGACGGCGGGCGCCTCGACAGCCGGAGCCTCGACGACAGGCGTCTCGACGGCGGGCGTCTCGGCGGCAGCCGGAGCAGATGCAGCGGCCGCGGCAGCGGCGTTCGCCGCACGCGCGGCGTCTGCCTGCGCCTGA
>Ga0256775_1000301_pt1 | contig 11720 bp, 10 predicted proteins | sample MC6MC0926MT_FD_186036 | JGI IMG/M metagenome (GOLD analysis project Ga0256775, IMG submission 186036) | Metatranscriptome of enriched soil aggregate microbial communities from Iowa State University, Ames, United States - MC6-MC0926-MT... | ecosystem: Environmental > Terrestrial > Soil >...
CCGGCAGAAGATCAGATCTGCCCAGACGACCAAGAAGATCACCCGTGCGATGGAGCTGATCTCCGCCTCCCGCATCCAGAAGGCGCAGGCGCGGGTCGCCGCCAGCTCGCCGTACGCCCGCGCGATCACGCGCGCGGTGTCGGCGGTGGCGACGTACTCGAACGTCGACCACGTCCTGACCACCGAGCCGGAGAAGATCGAGCGCGCCGCGATCGTCATCTTCTCCTCCGACCGCGGTCTCGCGGGCGCGTTCAACTCGAACGTGCTCAAGGAGTCCGAGAAGCTCGCGGAGCTGCTGCGCAGCCAGGGCAAGGAGGTCGTGTACTTCCTCGTCGGCCGCAAGGCGCAGGGCTACTTCAGCTTCCGCCGCCGTGCGTTCGAGCGGGTGTGGACCGGCAACACGGATGCCCCGGAGTTCGAGCAGGCCAAGGAGATCGCCGACGCGATCCTGGAGTCCTTCCTGCGCGATGCGTCCGACGGCGGTGTGGACGAGATCCACATCATCTACAACCGCTTCATCAGCATGCTGACCCAGGAGCCGCAGGTCGTCCGCCTGCTGCCGCTGGAGGTCGTCGAGGGCGTGGAGGAGCCGGACCGCACGCAGGTCCTGCCGCTCTACGAGTTCGAGCCGGATGTGGGGACGGTGCTCGACTCGCTGCTCCCCGTCTACATCGAGAGCCGCATCTTCAACGCGATGCTGCAGTCGGCCGCCTCCAAGCACGCCGCGACGCAGAAGGCCATGAAGGCTGCGAGCGACAACGCCGACAAGCTCATCACCGACTACACGCGTCTGGCCAACAACGCCCGTCAGGCGGAGATCACTCAGCAGATCTCCGAGATCGTCGGCGGCGCGGATGCGCTGAGCTCGTCCCACTGATCGTCCAACGAGAGAGATAACAATCATGACTACCGCTACCGCCGAAGCCCAGGCTTCGACCGCGCAGCCGGCCGGTGTGGGACGAATTGCCCGCGTGACCGGTCCGGTCGTCGACATCGAGTTCCCGCACGATGCGATCCCGGGCATCTACAACGCCCTGAAGACCACGATCACGATCGGCGAGGAGTCGACCGAGATCACGCTCGAGGTCGCTCAGCACCTCGGCGACGACCTGGTGCGCGCGATCGCGCTGAAGCCGACCGACGGCCTGGTCCGCGGCGGCGAGGTGCGCGACACCGGTGCTCCCATCAGCGTGCCCGTCGGCGACGTGACCAAGGGCAAGGTGTTCAACGTCACCGGTGACATCCTGAACCTCGAGCCGGGCGAGAAGGTCGAGATCACCGAGCGCTGGCCAATCCACCGCAACCCGCCGGCGTTCGACCAGCTCGAGTCCAAGACTCAGCTGTTCGAGACCGGCATCAAGGTCATCGACCTGCTCACCCCGTACGTCCAGGGTGGAAAGATCGGCCTGTTCGGCGGCGCCGGCGTCGGCAAGACCGTCCTCATCCAGGAGATGATCCAGCGTGTGGCGCAGGATCACGGTGGTGTGTCGGTGTTCGCCGGTGTCGGCGAGCGCACCCGTGAGGGCAACGACCTCATCCACGAGATGGAGGAGGCGGGCGTCTTCGACAAGACCGCGCTCGTCTTCGGCCAGATGGACGAGCCGCCGGGGACGCGTCTGCGCGTCGCCCTGTCCGCTCTGACGATGGCGGAGTACTTCCGCGACGTGCAGAACCAGGACGTGCTGCTCTTCATCGACAACATCTTCCGGTTCACGCAGGCCGGTTCCGAGGTGTCGACGCTGCTCGGCCGTATGCCGTCGGCCGTGGGTTACCAGCCGAACCTCGCCGACGAGATGGGTCAGCTCCAGGAGCGCATCACCTCGACCCGCGGTCACTCGATCACCTCGCTGCAGGCGATCTACGTGCCGGCCGACGACTACACCGACCCGGCGCCGGCGACCACGTTCGCCCACCTCGACGCCACGACCGAGCTCTCGCGTGAGATCGCGTCGAAGGGTCTGTACCCGGCGGTCGACCCGCTGACCTCGACCTCGCGCATCCTCGACCCCCGCTACCTGGGTGAGGACCACTACCGCGTGGCTACGACGGTCAAGCAGATCCTGCAGAAGAACAAGGAGCTGCAGGAGATCATCGCGATCCTCGGTGTCGACGAGCTGTCGGAGGAGGACAAGATCACGGTGTCGCGTGCGCGCCGGATCCAGCAGTTCCTCTCGCAGAACACCTACATGGCGAAGAAGTTCACCGGCGTGGAGGGCTCGACCGTCCCGCTGAAGGACACCATCGAGTCGTTCGACGCGATCGCCAAGGGCGAGTTCGACCACGTGGCCGAGCAGGCCTTCTTCAACGTCGGACCGATCTCCGACGTCGAGGAGAAGTGGGCGCAGATTCAGAAGGAGAACGGCTAACAATGGCTGTCCTCAACGTCAGCGTCGTCGCCGCCGACCACGAAGTGTGGTCGGGCGAGGCGAGCATGGTCGTCGCGCGCACCGTGGAAGGGCAGATCGGTATCCTGCCCGGCCACGAGCCGCTGCTGGCCATCCTCGCGCAGGGCGAGGTGCGCGTGACCCTGAACGGGGGCGAGTCGATCACGGCCAACGCCGATGACGGCTTCCTCTCCGTCGAGAACAACACGGTCACCATCGTGGCCCGTCAGGCCGAGCTGGTCTGACATGTCCGGGCAGCAGGGAGCCCCGCTGGAGCGCCAGTTCGGAGACGTCCGCGTCCCGATGCTGGTGGCGATGGCGGGGCTTCCTGGTTCCGGGAAGTCCACCATCGCGGAGATCCTGGCCGGGCGCATGGGCGCGACGGTGATCTCGGTGGATCCGATCGAGGCGTCGATCATCCGTGCGGGGATCGATTCCGACCAGCCGACCGGTCTCGCGGCCTATCTGGTGGCAGAGACCATGGCGGAGCAGGTGCTGCTCTCGGGCCATTCGGTCGTCGTCGACGCCGTGAACGCCGTGGAGCCGGCGCGTCTGCAGTGGCGCGATCTGGCGGAGCGGTGCGACGTGAAGCTCCGCGTGATCGAGACGGTGTGCTCCGACCCGGAGCTCCACGAGGAGCGGCTCGGCAAGCGCAGCGGTCTGGTCGCGGCGTACGCCGTCGAGCAGAGCACCGACGAGTACGACGAGTGGCGCGGCGCGTGCGGCACGCTGCCCCGGGTGACCCTGGACACTGCGGCGCCGCTGGGCGAGAACGTCAATACGGCACTGAACTTCGTGGAGGGCTAGCGTGCTCATCCTGCTCCCGCCCTCCGAGACGAAGAGGGACGGGGGAGCGGGGTCTCCGCTCGCCGTGGAGCGGTTGCGCTTCCCCTCACTGAACCCTGTCCGCCGCGAGGTGGTGGATGCGGTGGTCGAGCTCGCCGCGGACCACGATGCGGCGATCCGCGCGCTCAAGCTGGGGCCCAAGCAGGCCGGCGAAGTGGAGCGGAACCGCGGCATCCCGTCGGCTCCCACCATGCGGGCGCTGGAGCGTTACACCGGCGTCCTGTACGACGCGCTCGATGCGGAATCGCTCTCCTCTGCGGACTGGGAGGTCGCCGCAGAGACGGTCGCTGTGCAGTCCGCGTTGCTCGGTCTGGTCGGGGCGGCCGATCCGGTGCCGGCGTACCGGCTGTCGTTCGACTCGCGCCTGTCGCTGCATCGTGGCGCGGCGTCGCTGAAGAAACGGTGGTCGCAGGCGGGGGCCGCGGCTCTGGCGGAGCGGAACGACCTCCTGCTCGATCTCCGCTCCGAGGGCTATGCGGCCCTGGCGCCGCTTCCCGTGCGCGACGGCGCCCACTACGTGCGCGTGCTCGCTCGCGACGAGTCGGGCCATGTCCGCGCGCTGAACCACTTCAACAAGCAGGCGAAGGGGCTGCTGACGCGCGCTCTGATCGAGGCGGGAGCAGGGTTCGAGACGGCCGCGTCGCTTCTGGACTGGGCGGACGCCGAGGGCTACGAGCTGCGGCCCGCGGGGGATGGCTCCGCCGACCTGGAACTCGTCGTCCCGGAGGTTCGCGGTGCTCCTGGCAAGCTCATGGCGGCGCTGCGGGTCTGACGACACTCCCGGCCAACTTTCAGTGGTGCAGGAGTGAAAAGTGAGATAAGCTCACAACCAAGAGAGAGGATCAAATGATCCGAGGCGTGCGCGCACTGGTTGTGTGTCACTGTCTCAACAAGTCGGGCCGACGTGTGGTGGCCGACGCGTCATCCCCATGCGTCGTTTCCTTCGCCGGAGTGTGAGGCACCAAGATTCCGCCTGCGGTCGGGCACGAGCGGTACGCCCTCACCAGCGAGAATCCGGTGTCGGAGTCCATATCCGCCGTCGGCCCGACTCTCTCGGTCCTCTCTCGAGTTCCTTGACCGCGCCCGCATCGCTCATACTGCGCGGAAGCAGCCTTCGAAATGGTCGTCGACCATACCCGTCGCCTGTATGAGCGCGTACATCGTGGTCGGGCCCACGAATCGGAATCCCCGGCGCCGGAGCTCCTTGCTGAGCGCAGTCGACTCGACCGTCACGGCGGGGATCTCGCCCCATTCCCGTGGCCGGTGATCGGCACGCGGCTCGGGGGCGAAGCTCCACATGAGTTCTTCGAGCGGCACGTCGAGCTGCAGCACGGCGCGCGCGTTCGAGATCGTCGCCTCGATCTTGCCGCGGTGACGGATGATCCGTTCGTCCTGCAGCAGGCGCTGCACGTCGGCCTCCGTCATGGCGGCGACCTTCTCGGGGACGAAGCCGAGGAAGTCCTCGCGGAAGGCCGGCCGTCGCCGCAGGATGGTGATCCACGAGAGGCCTGCCTGGAATCCTTCCAGGCAGAGCTTCTCGTAGAGCGCTCGCGGGTCGTGCTGCGGGGTGCCCCACTCCTCGTCGTGGTAGCGGCGGTACTCCGGGTCGCTCGCCGACCAGGAGCATCGGGCGATGCCGTCCTCGCCGACCACGAGAGCGGAGCGGGCGGGGGTCGTCGTCGTGTCGCTCATGCGGCCAGCAGGATCCCCTCGTGCTCGAGGAGCCAGATCTTGGTAGGGATGCCATCGCCACCGCTGTATCCGGTCACGCGACCGCTGGAGGAGAGCACGCGATGGCAGCCCACGATGATCGGCACCGGGTTCGCGCCGACCGCACCGCCGATCGCGCGGCCGTAGCCCGCATGACCGAGCGAGGCGCCGAGTTCGCCGTACGACACGAACGTGCCGAAGTCGAGCGACGACAGCCTCTCCCACACCGCCTGGCGGAACGGGGTGCCCTGCAGCCGGACCGGGACGTCGAACGCGCGCCGCGACCCGGAGAAGTACTCCTCCAGCTGCGCGGCCGCGTCATCGAGCACCGGCGTGCTGCGTTCGGGATGGTCTTCCAGGGGGAGGTGCCCTGCCCGTTCGATGGAGAGGGACGTGACGGCCGTGCCGTCACTGGTCAGTTCGAGCCGCCCGATGGGGCTCGTGGTGCGGAGGAGATAGGCGAAGGAACTGCTCATGGGACGACTCTAGGGCGCGCCACCGACGCGCACTCGCGGGAATCGGACATCGGGGGATAACTCGCTCCGGTCTCGGCCTGTGGACGGTTTCACCCCGTCGCCATCGCATCCGCAGCCGTCCTCCGCCCTGCCTAGACTCGAGGCATGGCGAACATCGAATACCGCACTCTCGGCCCCTCCGGCCTCGTCGTCTCCACGATCGGTCTCGGCTGCAACAACTTCGGCCGGAAGGACACGCTCACCGAGACGCAGGAGGGCACCGACGCGGTGATCGGCGCCGCGATCGACGCGGGCGTCACGCTGTTCGACACCGCCGACATCTACGGCTCCGAACGCGGGCTGTCCGAGACGCTGATGGGCAAGTCGCTCGAAGGCAAGCGCGACCGCATCGTCCTCGCCACGAAGTTCGGGATGGACATGGCCGGTCTTAACGGGCCCGACTGGGATGCGCGCGCCTCCCGCCGCTACATCCGCCTCGCGGTCGAGAGCTCGCTCCGCCGGCTCCGCACCGATTGGATCGACCTCTACCAGCTGCACCGTCCCGACCCGGTGACGCCCATCGAGGAGACCCTCGCGACGCTGGACGACCTGATCACCGAGGGCAAGATCCGCTACATCGGGCACTCCAACCTGTCGGGGTGGCAGATCGCCGAGGCGGAGTTCACCGCTCGCCTCAGCGGGCACCCGAAGTTCATCTCGGCGCAGAACGAATACAGCCTTCTCGCGCGTGACGTCGAGCGGGAGGTGCTCCCGGCTGTGAACCGCTACGGTCTCGGCTTCCTGCCGTTCTTCCCGCTCTACAACGGCCTGTTCACGGGCAAGTTCACGCGCCGGGGCGGCCCCGCCGACAGCCGGATCATGCACCTCCGCCGTCACCTGCTGGACGAGGCGCCCTGGGACAGGATCGAGCGTTACCAGGCGTTCTGCGACGAGCGCGGGGTCACGATGCTCGCGGCGACCTTCGCCTGGCTGCTCGCTCAGCCGGGATTGTCGAGCGTCATCGCGGGGGCGACGAAGCCGGAGCAGATCGTCGCCAACGCCGAGGCGGCCACCGCGTGGAAGCCGACGGCGGAGGAGGTCGCCGAGATCGGGGAGATCTTCGCTTCAGGGGGCTGAAATCGCCCACGAAAGACCTTGTGAGTGAGCACTCACTCCGGGTAGAGTCGCCGCGTGACGAACGACGCAGCGACCGAATCCCAGCCACGCTCGCGCGCGCAGCCGATGGCGGTGGACGACCGTAAAGCGATGATCATCGACGCGGTCATCCCGCTGCTGCTCGAGCACGGGCGCGGGATGACGTCACGCCAGATCGCCGAGGCCGCCGGCATCGCCGAAGGCACCATCTTCCGCGCCTTCGGTGACAAGGAGACACTCGTGCAGGCGGCGATCGAGAAGTACCTCGATCCCGAGCCGCTGCGCGAGGCGCTCCGCAACATCGACCCCGCGCTCCCGCTGGAGAACAAGATGCGCGCGATCCTGTACCTGCTGCGTGAGCGCTTCCAGAGCGTCATGCGGATCATGCCGGTCATCGGCGCACAGCGTCCGCCCGTGCCGCAGGAGCGGGGGGAGTTCGCCCGCATCATCGCTCAAATCCTGGAGCCGGAGGCCGGTGAGCTCAACTGGCCGCCGGAGCGCGTCGCCCACCTGCTGCGGCTGATCAGCTTCTCCTCCGCGTTCCCCGCGCTCAACGAGGGCATCGAGTTCAGCATCGACGACCTCGCCCGGATGACGCTGGTCGGCGTCGCCGGGACCTCGCCCCACGTTCTCTTCCCGTCATCCGACACGGAGGCATCATGCTCCTGAGACTGCTCGGCCGGTTCCTGCGGCCGCACTGGCCGCTCCTGATCGGGGTGATCGTCTTCCAGCTGGCGCAATCGCTGCTCTCGCTGTGGCTGCCGACCCTGAACGCCGACATCACCGACAACGGCATCGCCAAGGGCGACACCGGCTACATCATGGCCGTCGGCGCCGAGATGCTCGGCGTGACGCTGGTGCAGGTCGCCTGCGCCATCACCGCCGTCTACTTCGGCGCCAAGGTCGCGATGCTGGTCGGACGCGACCTGCGCGAGGCGATCTTCCACCGGGTCGGGGAGTTCTCCGAGCGCGAGGTGTCGTCCTTCGGCGCGCCCTCGCTGATCACCCGCAACACCAACGACGTCCAGCAGGTGCAGATGCTGGTGATGATGACGTGTACGCTGCTCGTCTCGGCGCCCATCCTCGCGGTCGGCGGCATCGTGCTGGCGATGCAGCAGGACATCGACCTGTCGTGGCTCATCGCCGTGAGCGTCCCCGCACTGCTGGTCGCGGTGAGCATCATCATCGCGCGCATGGTGCCGCTGTTCCGGCGGATGCAGGACAGGATCGACCGCGTCAACCGCGTGCTCCGCGAGCAGTTGACCGGCCTCCGCGTGGTGCGCGCGTTCGTGCGCGAACGCGTCGAGACCGACCGGTTCCGGGTGGCGAACGACCAGGTGACGGAGACGGCGCTGAAGGCGGGCCGGTTGTTCGCGCTGATGTTCCCAATCGTAATGCTCGTGCTCAACGTGTCGAGCGTCGCCGTGATCTGGTTCGGGTCCTTCCGGGTGCAGGACGGCACGCTCCAGGTGGGCACGCTCACCGCGTTCCTGCAGTACCTCATGCAGATCCTCATGGGCGTGATGATGTCGACGATGATGGCCGTTCTCGTGCCGCGCGCGTCGGTGTGCGCCGACCGTATCGGTGAGGTGCTCGGCACGGAGCCGTCCGTTCGCGCGTCCGACACCCCGGTCACCGAGGTGGAGGCGCACGGAACGGTGGAGTTCGTCGACGTCGGCTTCTCGTATCCGGGAGCCGAGCATCCCGTGCTCACCGACATCACCTTCCTCGCCGAGGCGGGGCGGACGACCGCCATCATCGGCAGCACCGGCGCGGGCAAGACGACGCTGGTGAACCTCATCCCGCGCCTGTTCGATGCGACGAGCGGGATCGTGCTGGTCGACGGTGTGGATGTCGCCGACCTCGACCCGGAGGTGCTGTGGTCCCGCATCGGGATCGTGCCGCAGCGCCCCTACCTGTTCTCGGGCACGGTGGCGTCGAACCTGCGGTACGGCAATCCGGATGCCACCGACGACGAGCTCTGGCACGCGCTCGAGGTGGCGCAGGCGCGCGACTTCGTCGAGGCGATGCCGGAGGGTCTCGACGCGCCGATCGCGCAGGGCGGCACCAACGTCTCGGGTGGTCAGCGGCAGAGGCTCGCGATCGCTCGCGCACTGGTCAGGAAGCCGGAGATCTTCGTCTTCGACGACTCCTTCTCCGCGCTCGACACCACGACCGACGCACGGCTCCGTGCGGCGCTCGCGCGGGATGTGACCGACGCGACCATGATCGTGGTCGCCCAGCGGGTGTCCACCATCGTGGATGCCGACCAGATCATCGTCCTCGACGACGGCCGCGTGGTCGGTCGCGGGACGCACGACGAACTCCTCGAGAGCAACGAGACCTACGCCGAGATCGTCTCGTCGCAGCTCGCGGCTCAGGATGCGGCATAGGGAGAAGCGGGATGAGCGACAAGACGACGACCCCCGAGCGGCCGGCCGGCCCTCCGATCCGGCGCGGACCCGGCGGGGGAGGGCCGTTCGCCGGTTTCGGCATGCCCGTCCAGAAGTCGATGAACTTCGGCCCGAGCGCGAAGCGCCTGCTCGGCCGTCTCCGCCCGGAGTGGCTGCCGCTCGCCGCGGTGACGCTGCTCGCGGTGGTGTCCGTGACGTTCGCGGTGCTCGGCCCCAAGCTGCTCGGCAACGCGATCAACCTCGTCTTCGCCGGCGCCCTCTCCCTGCAGTTCCCGAAGGGCGAGACGCAGGCGCAGGTCATCGCGGGCCTGCGGGCAAACGGCCAGAACCAGTACGCCGACCTGCTCTCCGGTACGACCTTCACCCCCGGTGCGGGCATCGACTTCACCGCGGTCGGCCAGACCCTGCTGTGGGTGCTCGCGCTGTACATCCTCTCGTCGGTCTTCAGCTACCTGCAGGCCTACGTGCTCAACGGCGTCACGCAGCGCACCGTGTACCGTCTGCGCTCGGATGTGGAGGACAAGCTGCACCGTCTCCCGCTGAAGTACTTCGACGGGATGCAGCGGGGTGAGCTGCTCAGCCGGGTCACCAACGACATCGACAACATCTCGCAGTCGCTGCAGCAGACGATGAGCCAGTTGCTGACGTCCCTTCTGACGGTCGTCGGAGTGGTCGTGCTGATGTTCGTCATCTCGCCGCTCCTCGCGCTGATCGCGCTCATCACCATCCCGCTGACCCTGGTCATCACGACGGTCATCGCGAAGCGCTCGCAGAAGCTGTTCGTCGCCCAGTGGCGGCACACCGGCGAGCTGAACGGCCAGATCGAGGAGGCGTTCACCGGCCACTCCCTGGTCAAGGTGTTCGGCCGCCACCGCGAGGTCGAGGCCCGGTTCCGCGAGAAGAACCAGGAGATGTACCGGGCGAGCTTCGGCGCCCAGTTCATTTCGGGCATCATCATGCCGGCGATGATGTTCGTCGGGAACCTGATGTACGTCGCCATCGCGGTGGTAGGTGGACTGCAGGTGGCGAGCGGCGCGATGCAGCTCGGTGACGTGACGGCGTTCATCCAGTACTCCCGTCAGTTCACGCAGCCGCTCACCCAGCTCGGGTCGATGGCGAACCTGCTGCAGTCGGGCGTCGCGAGCGCCGAGCGCGTGTTCGAGCTGCTGGACGCCGACGAGCAGTCGCCCGACCCGCGCGAGCCGGAGAGTCCAGCCGGCACCAAGGGCCTCCTTGCGTTCGAGGACGTCTCGTTCCGCTACGTCGAGGACACCCCGCTGATCGAGGACCTGTCGCTGGTGGCCCAGCCCGGGCAGACCGTGGCGATCGTCGGACCGACGGGCGCCGGCAAGACCACGCTCGTGAACCTGATGATGCGCTTCTACGAGCTCGACGGCGGGCGCATCACCCTGGACGGCGTCGACATCGCCTCGATGAGCAGGCACGACCTGCGGAGCCGCATGGGGATGGTGCTGCAGGACACCTGGCTGTTCAAGGGCACCATCCGCGACAACATCCTCTACGGCCGCCCGGACGCGACAGAGGAGGAGGTGCTGGATGCGGCGCGCGCGACCTACGTCGACCGCTTCGTCCACTCGCTGCCCGACGGCTACGACACCATCCTCGACGACGAGGGGTCGAACATCTCGGCGGGGGAGAAGCAGCTGCTCACGATCGCGCGGGCCTTCCTCGCGCGGCCGAGCGTGCTCATCCTCGACGAGGCGACCTCGTCCGTTGACACCCGCACCGAGCTGCTCGTGCAGAAGGCGATGAGCGCGCTGCGGGCGGACCGGACGTCGTTCGTCATCGCGCACAGGCTCTCCACGATCCGCGACGCCGACCTCATCCTGGTGATGGAGGCGGGCCGGATCGTCGAGCAGGGCACGCACGCCGAGCTGCTGGCGCGCGGCGGAGCGTACTACTCGCTCTACAACGCGCAGTTCGCCGGGGCGGCGGACGAGTAGTAGCCTCTGCCGGTCACGGCTCGGCGAGGCGGGACGCGTACGCGCGCACGCACCAGAAGACGCCGTACGCGATCAGGCCGAGGGCGATGAGGATGAGGAGGACGACACCGAACGGGACCTCGGTGAGCGCCTTCAGACTGCCGTCGAGTCCGCCCGCCTTCTCGGGGTCGGATGTGAAGGCGCCGAAGACGACCAGACCGCCGACGATCACCAGGGCGACGCCCTTGGACACGTAGCCGACGCGGCCCAGCGTCGTCGTGACGGTCGCCCAGCGGTTCGGCGGGAGGCGCAGGTCGCGCTCGAACTTGTGGGTCAGGCCGTTCACGGCGAAGACGACGCCGACGACCACGATCGCGACCCCGATGCCGGCGAGGAGGAAGACTCCGCCGGGCATCGCGAGAAGCTTCGCGCTCATGGACTTCTCGGAGGTGGACGCATCCTGCCGGCCGCCGGACGCGATGGAGATCGCGATACCGGCGAGGGCGGCGTACACGACGCACTTGGCGACCTCCGTCACCTTCTGGCCCGGCTTGTGCGCCGTGATCGCCTGCAGGATCTGCCAGGCCGCCAGGAAGATGAGTCCGACGATCACGGCCCACAGCACGAAGAGGCCGCCCGGCACGGCGACGAGCGCCTGCAGGGCACCCGACTGGTCGGCATCCCCGCCCGATCCGAACGCGACGGCCAGCGCGATGACGCCGATCAGGATGTGCAGGATGCCGATGGCGGCGAGGCCGACCCGGGCGAGGCCGCGCACGAGCGGATGGCGTTCGACCCGGGAGGCGACGCGGC
>Ga0256775_1000302_pt1 | contig 11701 bp, 11 predicted proteins | sample MC6MC0926MT_FD_186036 | JGI IMG/M metagenome (GOLD analysis project Ga0256775, IMG submission 186036) | Metatranscriptome of enriched soil aggregate microbial communities from Iowa State University, Ames, United States - MC6-MC0926-MT... | ecosystem: Environmental > Terrestrial > Soil >...
CGGTCGCCGCAGATCACGTTGAGCACGCCCGGCGGCAGGACCTCGGCGGCGACCTCCGCGAGCAGCAGCGTCGACGCGGGCGTCGTGTCAGAGGGCTTGAGCACCACCGTGTTGCCGGCCGCGAGCGCGGGCGCGATCTTCCAGATCCCCATCATCAGCGGGTAGTTCCACGGCGTGACCTGCCCGACCACGCCCACCGGCTCACGGCGCACCCACGACGTGTGGCCCGCCATGTACTCCCCCGCGCTGAGCCCGTCGAGCACACGCGCGGCACCCGCGAAGAACCGCAGCTGGTCGACGCACGGCGGCACCTCGTCGGTCGCCGTGAGGTGCAGCGGCTTCCCGGTGTTCTTCGACTCGACCGCGACGAACTCCTCGGCACGGGCCTCGACCGCGTCGGCGAGCCGCAGGAGCCCGAGCTGCCGCTCGGCGGGCGTGGCTCCGCCCCAGCCCGGGAACGCGGCCGCCGCCGCGGCGTACGCGGCGTCGACGTCGGCGTCACCGCTGAGCGGTGCCTGCGCGTACGTCTGCCCGGTCGACGGGTCGACGACGTCCGTGGTGCGTCCGTCGGCGGCCGGCCGCCGTTCGCCCCCGATCACGTTGAGCATCACGTCGGGCAAGGTCTGGCTCACGAGCACCTCCATCGCACGGGACGGTCCCGTCCCGCCGGGCGCTGCCTCGGGCCGCGCCCGCGCGACGACGGGGTGGTGCCCGGCACGCTACGCCGCCGGGCACCGTCGCGCGAGGGTCGGCTGCGACTTTCCCCGGCGCCGGTCCGCCTTGTCGGCGGAATCAGAAGTTGCGTGCGTTGCCGACGACGGAATCCCTTGCGTCGACCCGGGCGGCACGACACGATCGACCGGTGGAGACACGCAGACCCCCCGCCGGGCCGGCGGCGCTCGACGACCTGTCCAAGGCCATCGTCGAGCAGCTCCAGGAGGACGGCCGACGGTCGTACGCCGCGATCGGCAAGGCCGTCGGCCTGTCGGAGGCCGCCGTGCGGCAGCGGGTGCAGCGGCTCACGGACTCGGGCGTCGTGCAGATCGTCGCCGTCACCGACCCGCTGCAGGTCGGCTTCCGGCGGCAGGCGATGATCGGCCTGCGGTGCGAAGGTGACCTGGAGGACGTCGCCGACGCGCTCGCCGAGCTGCCGGAGGTCGACTACGTCGTCATCACCGCGGGCGGCTTCGACCTCCTCGTCGAGGTCGTCTGCGAGGACGACGACCACCTGCTCGAGGTGCTCAACCAGAAGATCCGCGGCCTGCCGGGCGTGCGGACCACCGAGACGTTCGTCTACCTGCGCCTGCGCAAGCAGCTCTACAACTGGGGGACGCGATGACCGGCACGACACCGGCGGGCACCGTTCCGACGGCCACCGCGGCAGGCACGACGCCGGCCGGCACGCGCAGGGCCGACGCCGCCCGGGCGCACCTGTGGGGCCACTTCACGAGGCAGAGCGCGTGGGAGCACGGCGTCCCGACGATCGTGCGCGGCGAGGGGCACCACATCTGGGACGACGCGGGCCGCCGGTACATCGACGGCCTGTCCGGCCTGTTCGTCGTGCAGGCCGGGCACGGGCGCACCGAGCTCGCCGCCCGTGCTCGCGAGCAGGCCGAGCAGCTCGCGTTCTTCCCGCTGTGGTCGTACGCGCACCCGCAGGCCATCGACCTGGCCGAGCGGCTCGCCGGCTACGCGCCCGGCGACCTGAACCACGTCTTCTTCACGACGGGCGGCGGCGAGGCCGTCGAGACCGCGTGGAAGCTCGCCAAGCAGTACTGGCGGCTCGTCGGGCGGCCCGGCAAGTACAAGGTCATCTCGCGGTCCATCGCGTACCACGGCACCCCGCACGGGGCCCTGTCCATCACCGGGCTGCCCGCCCTCAAGGAGCCGTTCGAGCCACTCGTCCCGGGCGCGCACAAGGTGCCGAACACCAACCTGTACCGGGCACCGGAGCGCCTGCGGGACGACCCGAAGGCGTTCGGGCTGTGGGCCGCCGACCGGGTCGCCGAGGCCATCGAGTTCGAGGGGCCCGAGACGGTCGCCGCGGTGTTCGTCGAGCCCGTGCAGAACGCCGGCGGCTGCTTCCCACCACCGCCCGGGTACTTCGAGCGGCTGCGGGAGATCTGCGACCGGTACGACGTGCTGCTCGTGTCCGACGAGGTGATCTGCGCGTTCGGGCGCATCGGGTCGATGTTCGCGTGCGACGACTTCGGGTACGTGCCGGACATGGTCACGTGCGCCAAGGGCATGACGTCCGGCTACTCCCCCATCGGCGCGCTCATCGCGTCCGACCGCGTGTACGAGCCGTTCGCCTCGGGTGACGCGATGTTCCCGCACGGCTACACGTTCGGCGGCCACCCGGTGTCGGCCGCTGTGGCGATGGCGAACCTCGACATCTTCGAGCGGGAGCGGCTCAACGACCACGTGAAGCAGGAGGGGCCGGCGTTCCGGCGGACCCTCGAGAAGCTGCTCGACCTGCCCATCGTCGGCGACGTGCGCGGCGAGGGGTTCTTCTACGGGATCGAGCTCGTCAAGGACAAGGCGGCCCGCACCACGTTCGACGCGGACGAGAGCGAGCGCCTGCTGCGCGGGTTCCTCTCGGGTGCGCTGTTCGAGGCGGGGCTGTACTGCCGGGCCGACGACCGCGGCGACCCCGTCGTCCAGCTCGCCCCGCCCCTCACGTGCGGGCAGGCCGAGTTCGACGAGATCGAGCAGATCCTGCGCGGCGTCCTGACCGAGGCGTGGACCCACCTGTGACCGACCTGCGCGGCCTGTCCCTCTGGTTCGACCAGCTCGACGACGACGACCTGGTCGCGCGGGACCCGCTGGACGGCGACACCCAGGCCGACGTCGTCATCGTCGGCGCCGGGCTGACCGGGCTGTGGACCGCGTACTACCTGCTCGAGGCCGACCCGTCGCTCGACGTGCTGCTCGTCGAGCAGGTCGTCGCCGGGTACGGCGCGAGCGGGCGTGCCGGCGGCTGGTGCTCCGCGCAGCTCCCCGTGAGCGGCGACGCGCTCGCGCGCGCCCACGGCTGGGACGCCGCCGTCGCCATGCGCGCCGCGATGCGGGACGCGGTCGTCGAGGTCGGCGGTGCGGCCGCGGCGGAGCTCGTCGACTGTGGTTTCGCGTACGGCGGGACCGTGACCCTGGCCCGCAACCGGCCGCAGCTCGAGCGGGTCGCCGCCGAGGTCAGCGCCGGGATCGCGTTCGGCGACGAGGCGACGCTGCTCGACGCGGACGCCGTGCGCGCGCACGTGCGCGCCGACGGCGTGCTCGGCGCGGCGTACTCGGCCGACTGCGCGCGCGTCCAGCCCGCCAGGCTCGTGCGCGGGCTCGTCGACGTGGTGCTCGCCCGCGGAGCACGGCTCGCCGAGGGCACGCGGGCGATGCGCCTCTCGCCCCGTGCCGTCGTCACCGACCACGGCACCGTCCGCGCCCGGTACGTCGTGCGGGCGACGGAGGCGTGGTCCACCCAGCTGCCCGGGTCGCGGCGCAGCGTCGCCCCCGTGTACTCGCTCATGATCGCGACCGAGCCGCTGCCTGACGACGTCTGGGACGAGATCGGCCTCGGGCAGGCCGAGACGTTCACCGACGCCCGGCGCCTGCTCGTGTACGGCCAGCGCACCACCGACGGGCGGCTCGCGTTCGGCGGGCGCGGCGCGCCGTACCACCTCAGGTCGGCGATCCGGCCGTCGTTCGACACCGACGCGGTCGTGTCCGAGCACCTGCGCCGCGAGCTCGTCTCGCTCTTCCCCGTGCTCGCGGGAACCGAGATCACGCACCGCTGGGGCGGCCCGATCGGCGTCCCGCGCGACTGGCACCCGTCGGTCGGGCTCGACGAGGACGGCATCGCCTGGGCCGGCGGCTACGTCGGCGACGGGATCGCCACCAGCAACCTCGCGGGCCGCACGCTCGCCGACCTGCTCACCGGCGCCGACACGGCCCTCGTGCGGCTGCCGTGGGTCGGGCACCGGTCGCCCGAGTGGGAGCCCGAGCCCGTGCGGTGGGCGGGGATCACGGCCGCCCGGAAGGCCGCGGCCCTGGTGGACCGGACCGAGAGCCGGACGGACCGGACCAGCCGGCTCGCGCCCGTGCTGGACGCGCTGCTCGGCGGGGTCAGCGGGTCCTGACGGCGCACGCCGGTCCCCTCGAGGCGGCCTGCGCAGCGGGTCAGCGGCGCGCGAGCACCTCGTGCGCGCGGGCCCGCGCCCAGTCCTCCGCCGCGAGCACGGCGTCGAGGTCGAGTGCGCCCGCGGGGGTGCCGGTGTGCTCGTCGAGCACGCGCTCCACGGTGGTGACGATGTCGAGGAAGCCGATCCGCCCCGCCAGGAACGCGGCCACGCACTCCTCGTTGGCCGCGTTGTAGACGGCCGGATGCGTCGCCGAGGCCGCGACCGCCTCGCGGGCGAGCCGCACCGCGCCGAACACCTCCTCGTCGAGCGGCTCGAACGTCCACGACGTCGCCCTGGTCCAGTCGCACGGCGGCGCGACGTCGGCGACGCGGTCCGGCCACGACAGGCCCAGCGCGATCGGCAGGCGCATGTCGGGCGGCGAGGCCTGCGCGATCGTCGAGCCGTCGACGAACTCGACCATCGAGTGCACGACGGACTGCGGGTGCACGACGACGGTGATGTCGTCCACGGGCACGTCGAACAGCAGGTGCGCCTCGATGAGCTCGAGCCCCTTGTTCATCAGCGTGGACGAGTTCACCGTCACGACCGGACCCATCGACCACGTCGGGTGGGCGAGCGCCTGCTCGGGGCCGACGGCCTTGATGTCGTCGAGCGACCAGCCGCGGAACGGCCCACCCGACGCCGTGAGGACCAGCCGCCGGACCTCGCCCCGCGCGCCGCCGCGCAGGCTCTGCGCGATCGCCGAGTGCTCGGAGTCGACCGGCACGATCTGGTCCGGACGGGTGCGTGCGGCCTGCACGAGCGCACCGCCGACGACGAGCGACTCCTTGTTCGCGAGCGCGAGCGTGCTCCCTGCGCGCAGGGCCGCGAGCGTCGGGCCGAGACCGACGGACCCCGTGATGCCGTTGAGCACGACGTCGGCGGCTCTGCCGGCGAGCTCGGTCGACGCGCCCGGCCCCGTGAGGACCTCGACGGCTCCCCCGGTCCACGCGGCCCGGAACGCCGACTCCGCAGCCGGGTCAGCGAGCGCGACGGTCTCCACCCCGAGGTCCGCAGCCTGCCGGGCGACGAGGGCGGCGTCGCGCCCGCCCGCGCTGAGACCGGTGACCCGGAAGCGGTCGGGGTTGCGGGTGACGACGTCGATCGCCTGGGTGCCGATCGATCCCGTGGACCCGAGGAGGAGGATGCTGCGCTGACTCACGGGCCCATCATCGCCGACAGAGGCACTCACTCGACGCCGAGCAGCACCTCGATCGCACGGGCGAAGAACGCGTCGACCGCCGGCTCCCCGTAGCCGTTCGCGCCGTTGCGTCGGCGGAACGTCGCCGCGCGGACCTCACCGGCCGTCAGCGGAGCGCCCTTGTCGAAGTACGCGATCAGCCGGTGGCACAGCGCGTCGACGTCCGCGGGCTCGTACCCCTGGTGCCGGCCCTCGGGCGGGGCGAAGCGGTCACCGTCGGGACGGCCCAGACGGCCGTACAGCGTGCGCGCCTGCTCACCGAGCCGGGCCATCCAGGCCTCCTGGCCCCGCTGCGCGACGAACTCCGCGCGCGACCGGGCGACGAACGCGGCCTCCAGCCGGTCCAGCGCGGCGTCGACCGCCGACGTGACGTACCCGCCGCGGACCATGTCGAACGCCACGGCACGCACGTCCTTGCTGGCCAGCGCGCCGGCGGGGCCCTTCTCGTACACGGCCCGCGCGTGCGCGAAGAACTCGTCCACCTCGTCCGGGTCGTAGCCCTGCTTCATCCCCGTGACGGTGCGGAACATCCCGTCGCTCACTCGTCCTCCTCCGCTGCGAGCTGGCCGCAGGCGCCGTCGATCTCACTGCCGCGGGTGTCCCGGATGGTCGTCGGGATGCCGTGCGCTCGCAAGCGTGCCACGAACTCCTGCTCGACCCGGGGATCGCTCGCCGTCCACTTCGAGCCCGGCACCGGGTTCAGCGGGATCGGGTTGCAGTGCACCCAGCCGCGGCCGCGCGCGTTGAGCTTCTCGCCCAGCAGGTCGGCGCGCCAGGCGTGGTCGTTGATGTCGCGGATCAGCGCGTACTCGATCGACACCCGGCGGCCCGTCTTCACGAAGTAGCGGTGCGCCGAGTCGAGCGCCTCGTCCACGTTCCACCGGGTGTTGACCGGCACGAGCTCGCTGCGCAGCTCGTCGTCGGGGGCGTGCAGGGACAGCGCGAGCGTCACCGGGATGCCCTCGTCCGCGAGCTTGTCCATCGCCGAGACCATGCCCACGGTCGAGACCGTGACGTTGCGCGCCGACATGCCCAGGCCGTCCGGCGTCGGCGCGACGAGCCGTCGCACCGTCTCCATGACCGACTTGTAGTTGGCGAGCGGCTCGCCCATGCCCATGAACACGACGTTCGTCAGGCGCGTCGGGCCGCCCGGCACCTCGCCGTCCGCGAGCGAGCGCGCCGCCGCCCGGACCTGCTCGACGATCTCCGCGGTCGAAAGGTTCCGCGTGAGGCCGAGCTGACCCGTCGCGCAGAACGCGCACGCGAGGCCGCAGCCCGCCTGGCTCGAGATGCACAGCGTCGTGCGGTTCGCGTACCGCATGAGGACCGACTCGACCTTCGCGCCGTCGAACAGGTGCCACAGCGTCTTGACCGTGGTGCCCTGGTCGGCCGTCTGCGTGCGGTGCGCCGTGAGGAGCTGGGGGAACAGGCCCTCGACGAGCTTGTCGCGGGTCGCCTTCGGCAGGTCCGTCATCGCTGCCGGGTCCGAGGTGAGGTGCGTGAAGTAGTGCGTCGCGAGCTGCTTGGCACGGAACGGCTTCTCGCCGAGCTCCGTCACGGCTGCGACGCGCTGCTCGGGCGTGAGGTCGACGAAGTGCTTCGGCGGCTTGCCGCGGGGTCCGCGGGTGGGCGACGACAGGTCCAGGCGGACGGGTGTGCCGGTCATGGCGTCCCCCTCCTTCGGGTCGGGGTCAGGCAGGGAGCAGGACCGAGAGGATCAGGTAGACGGCGGGGCAGGTGAGCAGCAGCGAGTCGAGCCGGTCGAGCAGACCGCCGTGCCCCGGGATGAGCCGGCCCATGTCCTTGAGCTCGAGGTCACGCTTCAGCAGCGACTCCGCCAGGTCGCCGAGCGTCGCCGTCACGACCGTCGCGAGACCGAGGAACACCCCGACGAGCGGCTCGCCGCCGAACGCGACCTGCACGCCGACCACGCCGACCACGCAGGCCAGCACGATCGAGCCGATGAGGCCCTCCCACGACTTCTTCGGGCTCACCGACGGCGCCAGCGGGTGCTTGCCGATGAGCGTGCCGACGACGAAGCCGCCGGTGTCGCTCGCGACGACCAGCAGGATGAACAGCATCACCCGGGCCGGCCCGTCGGGCGCCGCGAGCATGAGCATGACGAAGCCCGCGAGGAACGGCAGGTACGCGGCGGCGAACGCACCCGCGCTCGCATCCCGCAGCGCCGCCTCGCCGTTCCCGTCGAGCACGCGCCAGATGACGACACCGCCCACGGTCAGCATGAACGCGACGAACATCGCCTCCGGCCCGGCCGTGTACGCCGAGACGAGGATGCCCACCGCCCCGACGATCAGCGGGACGAGCGGCAGGTGGATGGCGCGGCGCGTGAACGCCTGCGCGAGCTCCCACAGCCCCGCGCACACGGCGACGACCGCCACGACGGCGAACGCCTCCTTGCGGATGAACAGCGACGCGACGACGCCGATGAGCAGCGCCACGCCCACCACGATCGCGACGGGGACGTCCCTGCCCGGTCGCGGCGTGCGCGGTGCGGCGAGTGCGGTGTGCTCCGACATCAGACCTCGAGGAGCTCGCTCTCCTTGGACGAGAGCAGCTGGTCGATGAGGTCGACGTGCTTCTTGGTCAGCACCTCGAGCTCCTTCTCCGCCCGCACGACCTCGTCCTCGCCCGCCTCGCCGTCCTTCACGATGCGGTCCAGCTCCTCCTTGGCACGGCGACGCACGTTGCGCACCGAGATGCGCGCGTCCTCGGCCTTGGCCTTCGCGAGCTTGACGAAGTCGCGGCGACGCTCCTCGGTCAGCGCGGGCAGCACGACGCGGATGACGTTGCCGTCGTTCGACGGGTTCACGCCCAGGTCGGAGTCGCGCAGGGCCTTCTCGATCGCGACCATCGACGACTTGTCGAACGGCGACACGAGGATCGTGCGTGCCTCGGTCACGTTGAACGAGGCGAGCTGCTGCAGCGGGGTCGGGCTGCCGTAGTAGTCGACGAACACCTTGGAGAACATCGCGGCGTTGGCGCGGCCGGTGCGGATCGTCGCGAAGTCGTCCTTGGCGACCTCGATCGCCTTGTCCATCTTCTCCTCGGCCTCGAGGAGGGTCTCGTCGATCACCGGTGCTCCTTCGTCGTGCGGTTCGGGGTGGTGAGGGGAGGTCAGCCTGCGGTGACCAGCGTGCCGATCTTCTCACCCTGCAGCGCGCGCGTGACGTTACCGGGCTCCTCGAGCCCGAACACACGCATCACCACGTCGTTGTCCCTGCTGAGGCTCAGCGCCGTCTGGTCCATGACGGCCAGGTCGCCGACGAGGGCGTCCGTGTACGTCAGCGTGTCGAGCTTCACCGCGGTGGGGTCTGTGCGGGGGTCGGCCGAGTACACGCCGTCCACGCCGTTCTTGCCCATGAGGACCTCCTGGCAGTGCGTCTCGAGGGCGCGCTGCACGCACACGGTGTCCGTCGAGAAGTACGGCATCCCGGCGCCCGCGCCGAAGATCACCACGCGACCCTTCTCGAGGTGCCGGATCGCGCGCAGCGGGATGTACGGCTCCGCGACCTGCCCCATCGTGATCGCGGTCTGCACCCGGGTGCTCACACCCGCCTGCTCGAGGAAGTCCTGCAGCGCCAGGCAGTTCATGACCGTGCCGAGCATGCCCATGTAGTCGGCGCGGGCCCGGTCCAGGCCGCGCTGCGAGAGCTCGGCGCCACGGAAGAAGTTGCCACCGCCGACGACGATCGCGACCTGCACGCCGGCGCGGACCGCGATCGCGATCTCGGCGGCGACGCGCTGCACGACATCGGCGGCGAGACCGACGTCACCGCCGCCGAACGTCTCGCCGGACAGCTTGAGCAGGACGCGTCGGGCCGGGGCGTTCTCGTCGGTCGCGGTCACGTCCTGGCTCACGGTGTCTCCTCCGGTGCGTCCTGCATGGGTGGGCACCTGCTGGCGCCCGTTGCGACGGAGGCCCCGACCCTGCAGGGCCGGGGCCACCTCGTCACATGGGGTCAGGCTCCCACGCGGTAGCGCACGAAGCCCGTCAGCGTGCCGCCGGCCTCGGTGAGGACCTGCGCGACCGTCTTCTTGTTGTCCTTCGCGAACGCCTGCTCGAGGAGCACGTTCTCCTTGAAGAAGCCGTTGAGGCGACCCTCGACGATCTTCGAGAGCGCGGCCTCGGGCTTGCCCTCGTTGCGGGCGGTCTCCTCGGCGATGTGACGCTCGCTCTCGACGGTCTCCGCCGGGACGTCCTCACGCGTGAGGTACGTGGGCGAGAACGCCGCGATGTGCGTCGCGATGTCGCGGGCCACACCGGCGCCCGCGGCGTCGGTGGCGACCAGGACGCCGACCTGCGGGGGCAGGTCCTTGTTGACCTTGTGCAGGTAGACCTCGACGTGCTCGCCGGCCAGACGGGCCAGACGACGCACGACGACGCGCTCACCCAGCGTGGCGGCCGTCTCGTCGACGAAGGACTGCACGCTCGTGCCGTCGACCTCGGTCGCCAGCAGGGCGTCCGCGTCGCGGGCCGGCGAGGTGACGGCCGCGTTCAGGACGCGCTCGGCGAGCGCGACGAAGTTGGGGCTCTTGGCGACGAAGTCCGTCTCCGAGTTGACCTCGACGAGGACGCCGGTCTGGCCCTCGCCGTCCGCCGTCGGGCCGACGTGGGCGGCCACGAGGCCGTCCGACGCGGCGCGACCCTCACGCTTGCCGACGCCCTTGAGGCCCTTGACGCGGATGAGCTCGAGCGCCTTGTCGGAGTCGCCCTCGGCCTCCTCGAGCGCCTTCTTGACGTCGAGCATGCCGGCACCGGTCTTCTCGCGCAGCGCCTTGATGTCTGCGAGCGAGTAGTTCGCCATCAGTCGTGTCCGTTCCTGTGAGTCGTGAGGTTCGTGCGGGGACCCCAGCGGGTCCGGTGACGTGCTGCGGTGCCGGCGACCCGTCAGGGTCGCCGGCACCGGCTGGTCACTTGGTGTCGGCTTCGCCCTCGACCTGGGCGGCGGCGTCGCCCTCGGCGGGCGCGGCGGGGGTCGCCTCGACGACCTCGGTCGCCTCGGCGGCGGCAGCGGCCTCCTCGGCGGGCGCGTCCGTCGTCACGACGTCCGCGGCCGTGGCGGCCTCGGCCTGCACGGCGGCCGGAGCAGCGGCGGACCCGCCCTGCTGGAGGTCGGCCTCGGCACCGGCGAGCAGCTCGCGCTCCCACTCGGCGAGCGGCTCGGCGTCGGCCTCGGCGCCCTCGGCGGCCGCGGTGCGACCCGAGTGGCGCTTGAGCAGGCCGTCGGCGGCGGCGTCGGCGATCACGCGGGTGAGCAGCTGCACGGCGCGGATCGCGTCGTCGTTGCCCGGGATCGGGTAGTCCACGACGTCGGGGTCGCAGTTGGTGTCGAGGATCGCGACGACCGGGATGCCCAGCTTGCGCGCCTCGTCGACCGCGAGGTGCTCCTTGTTCGTGTCGACGATCCACACGGCCGAGGGGACCTTGGCCATGTCACGGATGCCGCCGAGCGTCTTCGCGAGCTTGTCCTTCTCGCGACGCAGGACGAGCAGCTCCTTCTTCGTCAGGCCCGAGGCCGCGACGTCGTCGAAGTCGATCTGCTCGAGCTCCTTGAGGCGCTGCAGGCGCTTGTGGACCGTGGTGAAGTTGGTGAGCATGCCACCGAGCCAGCGCTGGTTGACGTACGGCATGCCGACGCGAGCAGCCTGCTCGGCGACGGGCTCCTGCGCCTGCTTCTTGGTGCCGACGAAGAGGATGCTGCCGCCGTGGGCGACGGTCTGGCTGACGAAGTCGTACGCGCGGTCGATGTAGGACAGCGACTGCTGCAGGTCGACGATGTAGATGCCGTTGCGCTCGGTGAAGATGAAGCGCTTCATCTTGGGGTTCCAGCGGCGGGTCTGGTGCCCGAAGTGGACACCGCTCTCGAGCAGCTGGCGCATGGTCACGACGGCCATGGCACGTCCTTCCGGTGCGCACCGCGAGGTGCGCACGTGCAGGCGGACCCGACCAGCAGGCCCGCATCTCGGTTGTCGGCCCGACCAGGTGGTCGGAGCCCCTGGCGCCATGTCGGGGCTGCGCCGGGCTCCGCACGTGACGTGCGGTTCCCGGACCGGTGCAGCGTCCGACCCCGAGCCTGTCCTCACCCGCGGGGCGAGGTGGACATCGGGAGGATGGCGCGCGATGTCGACCGGCACGGACCGGTCGCACCCGAAGTCTAGCCGATGGGGCGACGTGCCCCGGACGCCACGGACCCGAGCCGCCCACAGCCCCTTGTCGGCTGCGGCCCGTCCCCCACCTGCCGATGCGCCTCGACCGACGAGCTCGCGCGTCCGGCACGGTGCGGGCCATGACCTCCACGACCGC
>Ga0256775_1000304_pt1 | contig 11694 bp, 8 predicted proteins | sample MC6MC0926MT_FD_186036 | JGI IMG/M metagenome (GOLD analysis project Ga0256775, IMG submission 186036) | Metatranscriptome of enriched soil aggregate microbial communities from Iowa State University, Ames, United States - MC6-MC0926-MT... | ecosystem: Environmental > Terrestrial > Soil >...
GAAGCAAAGTGATGTTGGGCGGCGGTATCGTCGGGCTGGGCCCGAACCCGGCCTGCTCGGGAAATTTGGCCATTTCGCCACACGCCGACAGGGCAACGGCGAGCGCACCGTAAAAGAGAGAAACGGATATACGATGACGCATGGCGGTGACCTCGATGGGTGCGTGATGGCGGGCCAGCGAGGGCATGCAGCCACAGGCCGCCTGCGTCAGTATTGGCGTGCGCCGGTGGAACTGCAAGCGCAAGTTTGCGTGGAGGAGGCGCCGGATCGTTTACGTCGCATCGAAGGGCGCATGTGCGAGGCCCGGCGCACACCTCTTGCCAGCCGGCGCCCCGTATAATTCAAGCGGTCGCCAGGCACGGGAATCATGCCTCTTCAGCGCGTGAAGCACCGTGGCGACGCCGACTTTGAGCCGTCCATTCGATAAAGGTGTTATGGCAAACGTGCGCGATGTGGTCTATGCGGAATTGCGGCGCAAGCTGATGTCGGGCGCTTTCCTGCCGGGCGAGCGTTTACGCGAAGAGCACATCGCAAGCGACCTTTCGGTAAGCCGCACGCCGGTGCGCGGTGCCATCCAGAAGCTGGTGGCCGACGGCCTGGTGCGGTTCGAAGAACATCGCGGCGCGGTCGTGGTGGGCTGGACCGATCGCGATATCGAAGAAGCGTTTGAAGTTCGACTGCTGCTCGAGCCGCATGCGGCCGGTGTGGCTGCTGTGCATGCGACTTCGGCCGAAGTGGACGCGCTGGAAGCACTCAACCTGCAGATGCTCGAGGCCGTTCAATCCGACGAGCCCGATCGGGTCGACCGCATTCAGCACATCAACAATGCGTTTCACCATCAGCTGATCGACGCCTCGCATTCGGCGCGGCTCAAATCACTGGTCGAGAGCTTTCTCGACATGCCGATCATCATCGGATCGTTTTACTTCTACACCACGCAGGACATGCTGACGAGTGTGGAACACCATCGTCAGATCATCGCGGCGCTGCGTGCGCGCGACCGCGCTTTCGCGGAAGTGGCCACCCGATATCATCTGGCGGCCACGCGGATGCTGTTCCAGAATCAGCGCAAGCACTGAGCACTGAACACTGCAGCGATTGCGGTACCAGAAACTCGAGCTGCGCCGAGCGTCAAGCTCTGCGGACATCGGCGCAATCTCTTTGGACGCGCGATATAGGGTAGCTGCATCAATCCAGTATTCGTTTGGATCGCGCGCAGCCTTCGCATATCAAAACCTTCGTTGGCGATCGAGCGAACCTGCGATTGGAACAGCGAAAGCGGTATCGTCGCGTAATAGAGCCTTCTTACAGCGATCTGATGGGGAGCGCGCCTTCGGATTTCAATCCTGCACCTAAGGCTCGATTGCCGCTGCGGGAAGAGTATCGCGATGTCGTCCCTAATGATGATACGGCTTTTTTGGGCACTGAAGATCACGCGCTTGCTTTGAAGTGGATCCGTTCAACGGTATCAATGATGCCTGCTAGGCCTTCGCGCCCCGAAATGGCTAAGGGAGGGGCGCCGACGTTATGGCGACATGCTCGTGATCGTTGCATTGTGGCTGTTTTTCTTGGAGGCGGGGTTGAGTTATCTAAGCTAATTTCGCTATCTGTTCAGGGCTTTAAATGCAACGGAACGCGAATGTGGATCACAGTCGCGCCAGGTTGAAATGAGACGAGGAACGTCCAGCTTGGGAGTTTTGCGTCTAGCTGTGTGGTTGACGCACACCGCCATTGGGCAATCTGCTATTTCCGTCCGGCGGTAATGGGCGTCCTAGACGTCAAAACTGCGCGCCGGATCTTCTCCAGGTTCTTCCAAGGTGTCAATAACGGGATGTCCTATACGCAGCTTCTCTTATGTAATTCGTTTGCAGCGATGCTCTTCGAACTCGGCACAGCGCTTCATGGAGCGCAGCGCATAAAGGGGTACCGTCACGATCTCAGCGTTAAACGCGTGCGAGATGCATGGCAGCAAGGGGGGCGAAGCAAATATTCAAACGAGATTATGAAAACATTGTCTTTGTTTCGGGGGCGGCGTGACTAAGAAAAACTCGCCCTTTTAAGCGATGGACGACAACTGCAAGAAATCCGCCCCGATCTTGGATCAGTTGGCCTTTGCCTGGCAGCTCGACGAGAAAGCGATGCCCGCGCTCAGGTCGATTGGTGGTTTGTTTATCGATTTTTAGGCATTGTTGTCCGGTAAAGTACAGCGATTGTCAATTGGGATGGAAGGGTGTCATATGCTTGATCAAATCGAGATTTACGTTCGCAACAGCGGCGAACGCACAATGTTGAATTTCTACGTTCCAGAGAATCTCCGTGAACGCTTCATCGTTGCGTTGAAGGCCGGATCATTTTCGGATGACCGAATCTCAATGGCGCTTGAAGTTACCACTCTCTCGCAATGGATAACAGACGACGATCAGCGAGCCAAATCAGGCACCCACACTGAAACGGCCCATGTCCGTATTCCAATAGACGCAATCAATCTTCAGTTCACGGATTAGAAAAAACTATCTATGCCGTGTAAAGCGGTCCGCGTTGATAGCAACGGCCCTGCGCCCGACGTAGACATTGTCGCTTTCGGGCGAGCTCCCATGCCGACCGAGGTCGAGGGCCTCTCTTCGGCGAGACATCATAAAACTTACATTTAATCCTTAGGTGGAATGTTCGAGTCAACCTGTGGCAAGCCAAAGCATTGCCTTAAGAATTAAGAGCTATTTTGCTCGAGGCAGTTTGATTTCTTTAGCCTCCCAAGCTTGACCAGATCTTAACGGTGCCTGTGTGTTCGGCTAGGTGGCTAGGGAAGGTGAGCATACTTCGGTGCCATCCCGACCGATTTCCATCCTCGCAAATTCTTAAGCAACATCAACGGGGTGCCGCTCTGGACGCGCCAGCTTGTTCGAGTCTTACACAGGTTGTAGCAGTGGAGGGAAATTCCGTTTTCCCCTTGACTGTTGTTTCTGTCCGCTAACAGACGATTGCAGTAATGCGCTTTAAAACTGAATAGCGCATTCAGTAGCAGCCGATAAAGCATGTAATGCAGCGGTTGTTGTCCATTGCCGTTAAACCTGACGCTGGCCGCGCTGCTCGAGACTTGCGGATTATTAACTTTCTGATCGCCCAGTTGTAGGTTGGCTGCTGGGCAAATTATCCTGCCAAGCTGCGTAGGTGATCGAGCTGCCCTTGATCCGCCAAGAGTTTCGGCCATTGTCAGTGCGTCCAAGAACCGTTGCCGAAGCGGCACTGGGGCTCTTGAAGGGCGTGTCAACTGTAAAGACCAAGTGTGTGCCGTCGTTCGACAGCTTCAATGCACCGGTCTTGTGCAGATCATTGCGCAACAGCTGGTAAGAGTGCGGCTGCCCGGACCAATCGAGCTTGGCTTGGGAGCCCATTAGCACGGTAAACGCGTTGCCCTGCTCCTTAGCGACGGCCGCAATCTCATGTCTCATACTCGCCATCTCGAACAGCACCGCACCCGACGCCTCTTCCAGCTTAGCAAGTAAAGCTTCGGCCAAAGAAGCCTTGCTTTTGCGGTCTTGCAGGCGCCAGTGAGATTCCAATCGACTGAGCATCGCGTCTTGCCGCTGCTGCATGACCTCCGTCGTCCAATCGGCGTGCTGCAAGACTTGCGTCGTCAGCGCAAACGCCGAAGTGCCGCCCTTGGTGAAGTAGCTGGACTTTTTCCATGACAAATCTCGGTTGCTGGCAGAGCTGTTCTTCTTGCGGCTGAGCAAGGCGAGATTGCCTAGGCGGTGCACCCACAACTGGTACACCGCCTTGTCAGGTACCCACGTGGCCCATTGGCTATTGGGCGCCGGTTGTTGGGGCATCACATGCTCAACAGACACTACGTCATGCTGGTAGCTGGCGCTGCCGTCAGACATCAAATTGTCCAGACGCAGCAACAGCAGTGCCAAAGCACGAGGAGAGTGCGTCTCATACATGGGGCCGCTTAGTGCCATATATGTCTGGTGCTGTTCTTCTGACGAGAGTTGCAAAGGCGAGGTTTCTGCCCACAGCTCGGTACGCGCTTCGACAGCGTTGGTTAACTCCGAAAAGCGTTCAATACGCTTATTGACGCCAGTTCTTCGGGCGAGCATCGAATAGCTCAGCCGTTCGAGGTCGCGGAAGAAGTTCAGCACTAGGTCGGGCTGTTGCCGATGCCTCACGAAGAACGTCAGGGCTGGCGGCACCCAGTCCTTGAACTCTAGACGATTCAACCAGCGCAGGTGTTCGTTCACTTGCTCGGCGTGATGCGTGCTGGCGTAGTCTGCATCGCGCAGCTCACAGAATGCCTTCGCCATGGGAAGCAATACCTCATCCACGAAGCTGCGCGGCTGCTCCGTCAGCACTACATGTTCTTTGAACTCCTTGAGCAGCGTGCCCTGAGGCTTGGCCTTGCGATATACCATTCGGATGTGACTGAACAGATCGCCGAACTCGTTCCGGCCGAGGTCTTCCTCCTCGTCTTCCCACTTCTTTGTATAGACTTCGCGCAGCGCAGGCTCGATGCCACCGATGATTTCTGCTTTGAGGATGTCGGTAGCGCTCAGATCCAGGCCACGGCTGTTGAGGACGCCGAAGATGCGGTAGGCGGAATCGAGGTCTGGTGTGGCCACCGTCACCAGATAGCAGCGGGTAATGATGAACTGTACCAGCCTCACCAACTCGAGCTGCGTCAACTTGGCGAGGCCATCCAGGAACACCTGAGCATTGACGCGTAGGCGCAGTTGCGCATCGGGGAGTACCGAGTTGAGTTGAGCCAGCTCTTGCAAGCCGTTCTCATGCTGTACGTACTGACGAAAAAAATCGCGGTCGCGTTCGCGTAGCAAAAGTCGGTAGCGGGCCTGTGTGCCTTTTACCAAGCTACCCTTTTCATAGATACAACTTGTGATGTCTTTCTGCAGTTGTTCATCGCCGACTGTGGCGCGAATGGCAGACAGCAGCAGTGTCAATGTCGTCAGGCGCTGCTGTCCATCCACTACAGTCGCTTCGGGCATGGCCTCGGCTTTGATTAGCACGACGCTCCCGAGAAAATAAGGTGCTGCGTCGCTAATATGGTCGGGTGGAGGGGTAAGACCGCTCAACAGGTCGTCAAGTAGCTCCTGTGCTTGGTCAGGGCCCCATGCATACGGACGCTGGTACCCGGGAATAGTAAATACATAATCGTCGCTAAAAATTTTTGCGAGCGACTGTTCTTTAGCTGTAAGCGTGTGGGTCATCGTATTGGGTGGTTATGGGAATTTGGCCAAAGGAAAATGAGCCACTAAAGCAGTGCGCTCAGCGGAAAACGACTAATCGTCGACGGGAAGTCATCGACGGCCAGCATGGCTGCCAGTCTCCAGGAGTTTGGTGTGCATTTTGCTTGTGATTTTCAAAAAATCGATTAATAGATCCCAGTGCTCGCGACAAGCCGATAATGTAACCAAGTGGTATTGGCACACCTTTGAAAAGGGTGCCCTTCGCCGCCTGTTGATCGAACATTACCGGGTTCTAACGGACCAATCATCGGTGCACGACTACCACGAGACATCAACAATCCTCTGAACTTGTGCGGCGGATCAACGTCGATCACGCATAGACTTCAGATGCAATTACCACACTTTTGGTAAATATGGTATGAAAAAAGAAGTCTTCGTAATAGCATGTGTCTTTCTGTGTCGTCGCTCGGCGTTCGTCCATCGCCAAGCGTCTAACTGACGGACAATAGTTGGATCGAATAGATGCATGCTCCTACTTTTTTCAGGGTTCTCGCGGCAGATCCGATGCTCGTGGCAGCCTCGCTATTCATTCTTCTTTTAGCGCTAGTTCTGTATGTAGGATGGTACCGAAAGGCGTTTCTAGAACTAGATGGAATTCTAGGTCTAGCCCTCAAAGAGTTAAAGCAGTCACCGAAAGATTGGCATCTAGCTAGAGATCAGCTAAAAGACGCCTTCAGTGGCGCACCTGTTCTGAGAGCTGCATTTTCTGAAACCAAGCAGCGTGTGGTGGAGTTGCCGGATCGCGACGAAACGAAATATGCGATGTTCAGTTCGCCTCGCGATATTTGGTCCCCACAGAATCTCTTAAAAACTAAGATAAACCTACCACTTGCTGATGCAGTGCCGAACCTCTTAGTTGGTATCGGCTTATTTTTCACTTTTCTCTTTCTCACCATTGCGCTGACAAATGCCACTGCTGCGCTCATGGCGCCGGGTACCGAGGGAAATAGCATCGTCGGGGCAACTCAAGGATTACTTAGCGCTGCGGGCGCAAAGTTCCTAACGTCTATGGCAGGATTGTCTGCATCAATTGTATGGACTTATCAAGCGAAAAAGACCTTCAACAATCAGGCCAAAAAGTGCGAAGAGGTTTTGTCTGCACTGGCGGAGCTATTGCCGGCAAATGCTGGGGAGCAACTATTCGTCGCCCAACTTGAACAGGCGCAAGTCACTGGTAGAAGCGCAGAGACCAGAGAAGGCATTGCCTTAGACCTACTGCAAGAAGCGAGGGAGCAGACGGGCGCTCTTAAGCGGTTCGAAACTGATTTGACGGTTTCTCTGGCGAGCGCCATCACACAGGCGTTCACCCCGCAAATGGAAGGCATGACGACTCGTCTGACGGAAGCTATCGAAGCGCTTAGCGGAAAGCTAGGTGCAATGAACCAAGAGGCATTGCAATCAATGTTGTCCGAATTCAGCGGTACTCTCAGAAACGCGACGAAGTCCGAAATGACTGAAATGCGTGGCGCAATTGGTGATCTGACATCCCAACTTCATACGTCTGCACAGTCGATAAGTCTTGGGGCTACGGATGCTGCCGACGTACTTTCTGCTGTGGGCGAACGTTTGCGACAAGGAATCGAAAGCGCTGCCAACCGGGTCGAAGAAGGTTCGGAGAAGCTTGCGGCTGCGACCGAAGCAGCTGCAGATATGGTATCGCGATTGGACTCCGCCGTGGAAGGTGTTGCTGAAGCTGGAAAAGAAGGCGTCGAACGAGTGTCTACAGCTACTCGAGAGGTCGAAAAGGCGCTGACTTCATTAGAAGCGATTACGTCTGCTTGGCCAACTATCGCGGCAAGCTTGGGTGAGGCTGCCGATAGCGTTACCGCAGCTATCGACGACATTTCCACGTTATCACGCGATCAGCAGGCCATCGTCGAGGCGTTCCGCACCGAGACTCCACGCGTCCTGGCTGGCGTGGAACGAGTTGCGACTGTGCTCGACGAGTCAGCAATCCAAGCTCGTATGGCAATGGAATCAACAAAAGATTCAATGGAGTCAACTTACGTGGCGTTGAGAGCAACCGTTGCTTCGATTACCGAGGGCGTCACTCAATATACGAACCAGGTCGCGGATCTACATATGTCCATGGACAAAGAACTTGCGAAAGCCGTGGGCAGCTTCGGCAGCGGGATTCAAGATCTAGGAGAGCTTGTCGAAGATCTTACGGAACTGGTTGCTGAACGCCAAGGGGTGGCTTGATCATGTGGTCGCCGCACCTGCAGACCCCTAGGGTTGACACTCATGATTCATCTGAAGGTGGCTATCTCGCCTCTGCCTCCGATCTCATGATCGGGCTTTTGTTCGTCTTCATTATTTTGGTTGTTGTTCTAGCGCTTGAGCAGCAGAAGCGCGCTGTGGAGCAGCAAAATATCACCAGTGAACTACAGAGAGCCATCGTCGAAAATCGAGCAAGAATCTTAGCCGCGCAGGCTGCAGCGAATGCGATCGGTGATCCTAGGGGACAGGTTACTGCGTCGATTGGCGAACAGCTGAAGGCCGTTCTTCCCAACATACAAATTGATGCTGCAAGCGGTGTGGTGTCTTTACCTGACGATGTGCTCTTCGATTTAGGTCGTGCTGACTTAAGCAGTAGGGGACAAAACATGCTTCAAAACGCTGCTGCACAGCTGGTGAAAGTGCTGCCGTGCTATCTACCGAGTCAGAGAACAGACGATCAGTGTGCGGCAAACGTCGGAAATCACGCCATCGAGACAATCTTCATCGAAGGCCATACAGACAACATTCCGCTAGTACGGGGTGGCTACGACAATACAAACCTTTCTCTTGATCGGGCCCGGTCCGTTCATCAGGCGATGGTCCAGCGCGGGCCGCTAAGCACCTACAAGAATGGCGCAAATCAGCCCTTGTTTTCAATAAGTGCTTACGGAGATTCGCGGCCTTTGAAGGACATAAGTCCTAGTGATGAGCGGAATCGACGGGTGGATTTGCGCATTGTTATGGCGTACAGGCCGCCCAACATCCAAGTGTTCGACGACCTCTTGAACTCGCGCGGTAATTGACGATGTTTGCAATACTCCCTACAGGTTTTCCTGGGTTGGCGGCGGCCGTCGCGACTATGCACGATGTGGATCTCGGACCACCACCATCGTACGGCAGCCTTGCAGAATCGCTACGCGCGTCGATAGCGGCAAATCGTATCGCCGGCAGAAAGGTTCCCACGCGAATAGTTCGGCAGCTGCCATACGCCTACTGGCTCGACGGCGAGCCTTGCATTACCGCTGTCGAACCTGATCTAGTCAAAAGCTATTGGAGCTCCTACCTCGTCGATGCGGTAAAAGCTGGGCCACGGCAGGCGAAGCGTTGGATGCTTCCCTTATTTCATACCTACTGCGATAAGTTTGCTCCCGCCGACCATACATTTGTTCAATACGGTTCTAATCTGGGTGCAGTAACTGAGACCCGACAAAGCTTCGTGCCAAGTCCGCTAATCCAGCTACAAGCGTTATTCGCATTCTTTGATCCCGCGGAGGTGGCCCGACGCATGGCTGGAGCTTTACTTATCCATGAGGGTTCTCTTGAGCACTGGCTAAAAGCGAATTCACTCTGGGAAGAATTTCCCACTTCAGCGCTTGGCGACCATGTGCTTGATTGTTTGCTCATGGCACCCCCTGAGGTGTTGCGCAACCCAAAGGTAGTCGAGAAGATCATCGATTGGCTCTCGAGTGAGCCTAATGCGATCTCGTCTCTGGTAGGGCCACACATATCAGTCGCAAATTCCCTGTTGCATGCCTGGAGTGGACATAAAGCTCCAGAGGCGACTCGCGCTTTGATGATCGATTACTTCTTACGTCGTTACGGGGATCCGCGTTCCGAAAGGCAACTCCATTTTCAATGGAGAGGTGTGTCATCTGAGGCGATCCAAGTGCTGACAAGCTGGCTCGCGGGTGAGGCCCTGCGAGATTTCATGAACTTGCTGGTTGAAACAGCTGACGAGATTTGGCGGTTTCGCAGCAAGTTCTGGATGGCCTACTACGATGCAGGCCACATCGAAGACGCTTGGTTAGTGCTGGGCGCAGATGCATACAGGATCGCGGCTAGGATCAACGGTCGGACGCATGGCGCCCATTACGGCAGATTAGAGGGTGGCGCCGCACCCAATCAATCAGTACTGATCTTACGTATTGGTGGACTGATATTCACTGAGTGGAGTCATAACGGAAGTCTGCGTGCCGTTGAGCATCAAGACCTTCTTGCACCAAAACTCTATCAGTCTACGTATCACGGTCAGGACTTAAGGGACATCCCGTCAATGGACTTCCATCGAGGATCCCTGATGCGTAAGGAGCTAAGGCACGCTGGCTCGCAATCAGGCACGTGGCAGCGTACGGCACGAGACTTCATTCGCCGGAATACAGGCATTGTTATGGATGACGCGGAGATACTTTGCAACTAACTAGACATGACCATGGCGTCACATGGCATCTCGACGAACCTGTAAGTCGATGGCTGCAAGCTATGCCTATCCAATACGCCAGTCGCTTGAACCAGTTGGTGGAGCTTGACGGTACTCCGACTGGCGATTGGTCGGTGACTGTGACCAACCTCGACCTGGCGCAATGGCCAGAGGAGATGGCATCGTACCTCGGACTACCGAAAAACATACCGTTAGGGTTCGACATTCGCCTCGAGGGCGCAATGGGCAAGTCCGGTGCGAAATTGAACGTTAAATGGCTCGTCCCAGGCAAGACCATAGCAGCTAGAAATGTCGAGGTCGCCAAGGGTTGGGCTCACTGGGAAGGTAAAGATTTTCGATTGCCAAGCCCTATATTCGAGACCCTCGAAAGCATTCATAGCTTCAACGCTCTGGACGACGCGTCACTACAAGATCAATTCCGAATTTGGGCTGACATCAGAAAGTTGCTTGGGGATGAATTATCCGACAACCTAACCGACGGGTTCCTTAAATCGTTTCGCGTCTTCTCGGCTTCCGCGCTGACTTTCTCGCTCGAGACAGATCAGTTCGGCGATGTACAAATTGTTCCTGTGTTGTTGACGCCTACAAATGTGAATGATGGCGAACCAAACGAATACGCGCGGGCGCTTACCGGTGTCGATGAAGACGTCTTGGTCCAGCGTTTGGATCAGTTGCCAATCGGGTCTGCAGCATTTCCTCTTGGACGCGGCACGTACTTGGTGGCTGAGGGCGGCCTCAGAGAAGCGCTGTCGGCTGTTAAGAAGATCAGGAAGGCAACCCCAGATATACGTAAGCGAGCGGCACTAAATCCGGAGGCAGTGATCCGTGAACTACTCGAACAATCTGATAGTGACCCCACAGTTTTCGTGGAAACGGAAAAATACGCGGAGCGTGTTCGCGACATTGCTGTTTGGTCGACGCCAATTCTTCCATGGATCAAAGTTGTAGGACAGGACTGGACGGCGCCGTCGTCATATGGCGTCAAGTTGGACGGCGTCGAAATTCCCTTGACGAAAGAAGCTCTCGATCTTGCGTGTACCTCTGTTGCATCTGCCATTGATAACGGCGATCGACTAGCTAAGGTCGCCGGCAGGGAAATTCCAGCGACGATGCCGAATTTAACTGTTCTGCGGTCTCTTGCTAAAGCGATAGACGAAAGCGCATTCGTAGGACCGCAGGATCGTGAGCAAGATACCTTTGTCAAAAAAGTTCTGGTCATCGAGACCAACTTCGATGATGCATCTTTTCTCGGAAAATCCGCTACTCGTCAAGGTGTGGCGGAACTCCCGCAGGGTCTTAGAACTCCGCCAAAGCCTCATCAAGAAACCGGCCTGCGTTGGCTGCAGGAACACTGGCTAAGTGGTAGTAAAGGCGCGTTACTTTGCGACGACATGGGTCTCGGAAAGACATTTCAAGCCTTAGCATTCTGCGTTTGGCTTCAAGAGCAAATGTCGCGCGGAAGCATCCGACGAGGGCCAATTCTGCTGATCGCGCCCGTAGGCTTACTTCGCAATTGGGAAGCAGAAATTGACGAGCACTTGTTCGCGCCAGGGCTGGGCAGCATCGTTCGCGCATATGGGGACCATCTCAAACTTCTTAAACGAGGCCGACACGCAGACGGCACCGCTGGGTTAGACACGATGCTACTGGCTACCGCCAGTGTCGTGCTAGCGAACTATGAGGCCGTGTCCGATTATCAACTAAGTTTTGGAGCGGTGAAATTTACGGCAGTGGTCATGGATGAAGCTCAAAAGGTTAAATCTCCAAAGGCCAGAATGACGCATGCGATCAAGGCGCTCAATGCAGAATTTTTGATTGCGATGACTGGGACACCCATCGAGAATCGCCTAGCTGACCTTTGGTGCATTGCAGACACCGTTCAGCCGGGAGTGCTCTCCAATCTCAGAGATTTTAGTTTGCGGTACGAGTCATCTACAGAACATATCCATGCCCTGCGCTCATCGATCTGGCAAGATGAAGATGCCGTCTTCGAGA
>Ga0256775_1000312_pt1 | contig 11487 bp, 4 predicted proteins | sample MC6MC0926MT_FD_186036 | JGI IMG/M metagenome (GOLD analysis project Ga0256775, IMG submission 186036) | Metatranscriptome of enriched soil aggregate microbial communities from Iowa State University, Ames, United States - MC6-MC0926-MT... | ecosystem: Environmental > Terrestrial > Soil >...
GGGCCGGCCGCCTTCGTGGCACGGGTCAGGGCCTCGTCGGCTGTCGTCCATGCGTGCTGGACGCGCTCTTCCGCGACGACGCTGCCGTCGAACACCGCGGCGTCGACGTGCCGGGCGAGGTCGCGCAGGCCGCCGTCGGGAACGGGGAGGTCTTGGGCCGCGGACTGCTCCTCCAGTGCTGCGGCCGCCTGGAGCCGGGTCGCGCGGTCCGGGACGGCGAGCCCGAGCTCGGCGTATCCGTCGGTCAGCTCATCCCAGGCGCCGGCCGCGCGCCGGTCGGGAGGTCCGGCGCTCTCGCGCTTCCGCCGTCGCCGGCGTTTGAGGCCCGCGATGATCAGCAGGGGGATGAAGTACGCCAGAAGCGGGATGCCGATGACACCGAGCACCACCCACGCCCAGACGGGCAGGCGGAACGCTGACGCCTTATCCTTCGGGTCGTTGTCCTTCGTCTTGACGGGCGTCAGGAGGTCTTCGGCGCGCGGGTCGGCGGGCGGCGGCTGCCGGACCTGGGGTTGCGGCTCGAGCTTCGGCTTCGTGGTCTGGTTCTTCGGCGCATCCGTCTTGGTCGGCGTCGGGAAGAAGGGGACCCATCCGACGCCCTCGAAGGCGACCTCGTCCCAGGCGGTCACATCGTCGCCGGTGACCGTGGTGGTGCTGCCGGAGACCTTCGGTGCGAAGCCCATCACGACGCGGGTCGGATAGCCCAGCCGACGGGCCATGAGCGCGAAGGCGCTGGCGTACTGCTCCTGGTCGCCGACCATCGGCGATTTGGACAGCAGGTCGGTCATGCGGTCGGCGCCCTGTCCGGCGCGCGACGGCACCGGGTCGGACGCGCGCCCGTGGCTGAGGTAGCCGAGCGACTTGAGCGACCGCTCGATGTTGCGCAGCTTCTGGATGGCCGTGTCGGCCGATCCCGCGTACTCCTCGGCCTTGGCGGACACGACGTCGGGCACGTTGGTGACCGACGGAAGCGTGAGTTTCGCCGGCGGGACCTTCGCGAGGGCGCGATCGTTCGGGATCTTCTGCGCCGTCGCCCGGACCGTGTAGTCGAGGCCGTTGCGCACGCCGCTCGTGACGGCCGCCGTTCCTGTCGCGGTGTTGACGCGCACCGTGGACGTCGGATCCTGCCCGGTGTGCGCGTCGAACGTGAGCGTGTTCGTGTAGCCGAGGGTCGGCAGCCACACGTCCGAGTAGCCGAGCACGTCGATGGCAGCCGTCGACGAGGCGCCGGGCGTGAACAGCGGTGGCTGCGGGATGGTGCTGCCGAGCAGTTCGAATGCTCCGGACGCGTCGCTGTCGCTCCCCGGCGACGCGACGGACCAGACGATGCCGTCGTAGCTGTCCATGGTGGCGAGCCGGATCACCTGGCCCTGTTTGAGCCCGGTCACCGTGAAGAGCTTCGTCTTCTGCAGCTCTTTCGTGTACTTCCGGAAGCCGGCGAGCGGGCTCGGGTAGTCGAGCGGGTCGAACGGCGGCGTGATCTCGTCGCGCACGACGAACCGCGACGCGGCGGGTGGTGCGAGAACCGACCCGGCCAGCGCACCGACGAGCACCGCACCGAGCACCACCGCGGCGCCGCCGAGCAGGCGGCTGCGTCGGACTCCTGAGTCGGTCTCCACCCGGTCGCGGGCGAAGCGCGCCCGGCGCCAGGCCAGCCAGACGAGGGCGACCCCGGCGAACAGGACGCCGCGCACCCCGGCGAAGAACGCATCCCGCGTTCCGAGCAGGATGGCCGCGAGCAGGAGGAGGGCCGGCCCGGCGAGCAGCACGGCCGCCCGGCCCGCCGACGGACGCCGCACGCGCGGCAGCCAGCGCACGGCGAGGGTCACGGAGACCAGGGAGACCAGCCACCCGGCGACGTAGGGAACCACCGCGACGTAGGGAGGCGCTTCGAGCGGCGCCTGGAGGGTCACCGCGTCGGACCAGCCGAACACGGCTCCGATCACCAGCCCGGACAGACTGTCGAGCGACGGCAGCACTCCGTACAGCGCCTCGCCGGGAAGCGCGAGCGGTGTGCCGAACAGGAAGTAGGCGGCCAGTGCGACGACGGTCGTCAGCGGCCACGACAGTCGCAGCAGCCGGCCGAGCAGCGCGACTCCCCCACCGACCACGATGCCGCCGATGGCGGCCTGAGCGAAGGCGTAGTGCCCGAACGCCGGCTCGAATCCGGCGACCGCGAGCAGGCTGAGACCGGTGAGGACGGCGACGTCTATCCATGTCGTCCGGGGCAGCGAGTCGAACAGCGGGGTCGTCGCGGGTTCCGGTCGCGCGTCCCGCCGACGGCCCGAGCCGGCGCCCGTCGCCGCGCTCATCGGCCGGCCCGCTTCAGCAGGGACGGCAACTCGGGCAGAGCGGAGACGGTGATCAGCATCGAGCGCCCGAGCCGGGTGAGGCGCGGCTCGGCGGACTCGTCGACGCGGATCACGATGGTCTCCGTGTCGGTCGACCACAGCGCGGACGCGCCGCGCAGCTCCGCCGCGTCGACCTGCGAGCCGACCACGGTGACCGCCAGGCTCGGAGCGGGCAGCCTCAGGGTCGCCTGGCGCAGGAACTCGCGCAGGGTCGGGTGCACCCCATCCACCGATTGGATGCGGCAGGAGTCGTCGAGCAGAGCCGTCGGCGTCTCGACGCGCATCGGCCCGCGCTGCCAGAGTGCGCGGATCTCGGTCTCTTCGCGGATGACCTGGCAGCCGACCGACGCGAGGACGGAGACGCCCAGCTCGAACTCATCGTCGGAGGCGAAGTGCGAGCGTTCAGCATCGAACGCCAGAAGCAGCTGCGAGCGGCGGGTCTCCTGGTACTGGCGGACCATCAGCTGCCCCGTGCGGGCAGAGGTACGCCAGTGCACGTTGCGGATGTCGTCGCCCGGCTCGTACGTCCGTAGCGCGTGGAACGCGAGATCGCTGTCGGTGATGACCTTGGTGGTCTGCCCCTCGAGGTCACGAACGAGGCCGCGGGCGGTCGCGGCGAGCCGCACTGTCTTCGGATGGACGAACAGCTCGATCTGCTCGGTCCACTGGTTCGTTCGTCGCAGCAGACCCAGTTGGTCGCCACGCACGGACAGCGCTGGACCGGCCAGGATGAGCGCGCGCCGCTCGGTGGGGACGGCGAAGAGCTCCTCCGTCTCCGCCCCGGGGGCGAGTCGCGGGATCGTGAAGTCGGCCTGTCCCTCCCCGACGGGCAGCTCCATGCGCGTCGGCAGCACCGGCCGGGATCCGCTGTTGGCGACGGTCAGCCGCCCGAGCGCGCGTCCGCCGGCGACCACCCGCCGCGGGTTCAGCTCGATTCCGACGCGGTACGTCGAGCGGCCGAAGACGAAGGCGGCCGCGATCACGAAGGCGGCGAGCAGCGTTGCGGCGATGTAGACGAACTCAGCCCACCCGAGCCAGACGGCCAGGACGATCGACACCGCGGCGCTGGCGAGCACGATCCAGCCGAGGGTGCTGACCACGCCGACCACCGGCGCGATTCGACGACCGACGGCGCGCCCGAACGGTGCGACCCGCGAGGTCACCGCTCCGGCCGCGCGCGCGACCGCTCCCCCGACGAGCTCCGCCGCGATGCGCGCCTGGTCGGCGCCGGGCGCGCGACGACGCCGTCCGCGAGCGGGGCTGTCGGTGGTCATGGCTGCAGGATCCTGTCGGGTCGGCGTCAGAAGGGAGCGGCGGCGGCTCAGGCCGCGCGGTAGGCGGGCGGGGTGGCCGAGGCGACGGCCCGCTCGACGATGTCGGCGGCGCTCACCCCGGCGAACTCGGACTCGGGGTCGACGATGACGCGGTGCGCGAGCACCGGCTGGGCGAGATCGCGGATGTCGTCGGGCGTCACGAAGGTGCGGCCGGCCGAGATCGCCCACGTCTTCGCCGCACGCGCCAGCGCCAGGGCGCCGCGGATGCTCACGCCGAGCGCAGCATCCTTGTCGTCGCGGGTCGCGGTGACGATCTCGCTGAGGTATCCCATGACGCTGGCGTCGGTGTGCACCTCGGACGCCAGCTGGGCGAGCGTGGTGACGGAGTCGGATGCGATGATCGGCCGCACGGCAGACGCGCGCGACCGGTTGGAGGAGTCGAGCAGCAGGTCGACGGTCGTCGCGTGGTCCGGGTAGCCGAGCGAGGTCTTGATCAGGAAGCGGTCGAGCTGCGCCTCGGGCAGCGAGTACGTTCCGGCCTGCTCGACGGGGTTCTGCGTCGCGATCACGATGAACGGCGCGCCGACCGGGTGGCCGACGCCGTCCACCGTCACGACGCCCTCCTCCATCACCTCGAGCAGTGCGGACTGCGTCTTGGGGCTCGCCCGGTTGATCTCATCCGCGAGCACCACCGACGCGAAGATCGGGCCGGGATGGAACTCGAACCGGCCGCTGGACTGGTCGTAGATCGTGACGCCTGTGACGTCGGACGGCAGCAGGTCCGGAGTGAACTGGATGCGCGACTGCGTGCCCTCGACCGTGTTGGCGAGCGCCTTGGCGAGCACCGTCTTGCCGGTGCCCGGCACGTCTTCGAGCAGCACGTGGCCGCCCGAGAGCATGGCCGTGACCACCAGGCGGATGCTGTGCTCCTTGCCGAGGATCGCCTTGTCGACGTTCGCCACCAATTGCGCGAACGCCCCGGCGAACCAGTCCGCCTGCTCCTGTGTCACTGCCACTGCTGCATCTCCTTACTTGGACCAGTCCTGAACACTGCTCTGCACGCCGTTCACGACCACGTATGCGCCCGGGTAGCCGCACCACGGGTCGAGGTTGCTCCCCGGGTTGCCCCGGTAGTGGCCGTACCCGTTGCCATCGGTCGAGATGGACTTGTTGGACAACGTCCCTCCATTGCAGTGCACCTGCATGGAGAACGATCGATTCGCCGGGAAATTGTGGAGAGTCACGTCGTACGTGTAGCTGTGGACGAAACCGGGCTTCAGGTCGCCCTTGCTCAGATCGATCGACGGCGAGGGCGGCGGCGGATCCTTGACCTCGACACTGTTGGAGGTCGCGTGCGGTCCATCCTTGCCGCCCGCGTTCGACGCGTAGATCTCGAAGGAGTACGTGCCCGCGCCCTTGTTGTTCGCCTTCGCGCTCGTGCCCGTCGTGGTCTGCCACGAGCCGCCGTTGAGACGGTAATGGTACGTCGCCTGGCCACCACCCGTGCCATTCGGGTCCGAGAGCGCGTTCCAGCTCATCGTCAGGTCGCTCGGGGCGTTCCCGCTGCTCGAGATCGAGAGCCCGCTCACCTTCGTCGGCGTGCCGTACGGCGTGACCGGCGTGCTCCCGGCCGACCGTTCGCTCCATCCGTCCGCGTTCTGCGCCCGCACGGTGAACGAGTACGACTTGCCGTTCGTCAGCCCGCCGATCGTCACGTCGCCGACGGACGTCGGAGTCGCTGTGTGCCCCGCACCGTCCGTCACCTCGTACTGCGTGATCGGCTTCCCGTTGTCCGCCGGCGCCTTGATCGAGACGGTCACCTTGCCGTCGCTCGCGCGCGGGTTGGACGGCGCGCTCGGCTTCGACGGGACGTCGTGGATGGTCACACGCAGCTGCCCGATGGCCGACGCGGTGCGCTTCGGGTCCTTCGTCGCATCCTCGACGTGGTAGACCACGTTCACCGCACCGATCGCGGCCCCCGAGGACGCGCTGACGCTGATCGACGACCCCGTGTGCGTGACCGTCACCCCGGCCGGCGCGCTCTGCGCGGTCGCGTCGGTGATGGTCAGCGGCTGCCCGGGGAACGGGTTCACCCACTGGGCGTCGCTCGACGCGCCGTCGACCGTCGCGGTCTGCCCGCGCTTGACCTCAGCCGTCTGCGGCGGGTTCTTCTGCGTGGCGACCGGCCTGCTCGAGCTCACCACCTGCACGTTGACCGTGCCGGAGATCGTGTGCGTCCCCGAGCTGATCGTCACCGCGATCGTCGCTGTCTCCCCCGCCTGCACGCCCAGTGGCGCGGAGAGGGTCAGCGTCGACCCGCTCAGGCCCGACTGGATCTTCGGGTTGGACGACGTGCCGCCCGAGTACGTCAGCTTGTTGAGGATCTCGGGATTGGGGTGGAAGCTCGACGCCCGCAGGTCGACCGAGAGCGGTGCCTCCCCCGGCTCGATCTTCTCGCTGGGGGACGTGAACGTCGGCGCGACGTCGGACTGGTCCGGCTCGCCGACCGTGATCGGAAGCACCAGCGTGGTCACGCGGTCCGAACTCTGTCCGGCCTCTCGACCGTCGCTGACCTTGAAGGTGATGGCCGCGGGTCCCCGGTATCCCTTCGCGGCGGTGAACGTGAGCGTCTGCTCGTCGCCGTACGACGATCCACCCGAACTGTTGGTGGCGCTGACGCCCGAAGCTCCCGTGAGCTTGTAGTCGCGCCCGGAGGGGACGGTGAGGATTTCGGACAGCTTCCAGCTCTTCGACCCGTCGGCCTGCACGATCTGCTGCGGCAGGCCGTCCTTGAGCCGCGGCGGTGCCGTGGCGTCGCCCTTCGGCGGAACCACGATGAACGCGGTCCCCTTCAGCCCGGTGACGGTGTCGGTCAGCGTGTAGGCGATCGCGATCCGCTGCTCGCCGGGCTTCACCGTGATGGAGCCGTCCTGGCCCACCTCGGCGGCGGAGGCGTTCGGCCCGGTGACCTCGACCTTCAGGTCGTCGACCAGTCCTGACGGGTTGGTCGCGCCCTGGAGCGCGTTCACCTTGACGCTCTGCTTGTTCGCCACCTCGTCCGGCTCCAGGACGTGGTCCACGGCGGTCGGCGGCACATCCTTCGCGTTCGGGGTCACCGTCACCTGGATGAACGCGCTGGCGACGCCGCCCTGGCCGTTGGTGATCTGGTAACGGACGACGAACGAGCCCTCCTCCTTGGGCGCCGTGACGAGCACGATCTTGCCGTGCACGGATGCCTTGAGACCCTCGTCCACCTGCAGCAGCTTCTTCTGCAGGGCGATCGCGTACCCGTTCGGGTCGGAGTCGTTGTCGAGCACGGGAACGGCGATCGTCCGGCCGGGCTTCACCTGCACCGGATCGTTGACCGCGATCGGCGGCCGCACCTGGTCCGGGCGCGGGATGACGGCGATCGACACCGTGCCGGTGGCCGTCTTCCCGTAGGTGTCCTTCACCTGGTACGTGAAGGTGTCGGTGCCCGCGGAGTCCGGGTACGCCTGGTATGTGAACGAGCGGCTGGTGGAGTCGGAGATCCGCCCGAGGGTGGGCTGCGTCGCGAGCCCCGAGAGCGAGACGGAGTCGCCGTCCGGGTCGATGCCGTCGAGCGGCACCTCCACCGGCACCGACGAGCCCGCGAAGGCGCGGACGGTGAGCGGCTGCGGCTGCGGCGCACGGTCGGAGCCCTTGTCGGGGGCGCCGACGACGAAGGTGACGGTCGCCTGCGCCTTCTGGCCGTACTTGTCGGTGATCCCGTAGACCACGTTGTACTGGCCCGGCGTGGTCGGTGCCTGGTAGCGGACGGTCTCGCCGCTGACGAACGCGGTCGCGCCCTGACCGGCGCCGCTCGCGTCGCGCAGCTGCGTGTCGAGGGTGAACGGTGCGTTGTCCGGCGAGTAGTCGTTGTCCATGACGGGAACGGTCGCGACGTCGCCGGCGCGGACCGGCACCTGATCGTCGACGGCCACCGGCGGCTGGTGCTGCACGAGCGGCGGGACGGGCACGACGGTGATGCCGCCGGTCGCCTCGTTGATCCCATCCGAGACGACGTAGGACAGCTGCACCTGCTGGGTGAGGACGGTCGGCGCCGTGATCTTGACCACGGCGTTGTCGAGCACCTCCACGTTGAGATCCTCCGCGCCCTTGCCGACCGACACCGAGCGCACGGCGAGCACCCGGCCGGACGGTGACACGTCGTTCTCGAGGACGGCGACGGACGTCGGTTCTCCGGGCCGGACGTACGCCTTATCGGTGACGGCGATGGGCGGAGCCTCGCTCGCACCCTGCGGCGCGATGTCGACGCGCGCGAGTCCCGTCGTCGTCTTGGGCCCTGCCCCGAGCGTGTAGACGAGGTAGTACTCCCCCGGCGCGTTGCTGCGGACCGTGATCGTGCCGCGGGTGCTGTCCGCGGTGACCTGGGCACCGCTGCCGCCGTCGAGGCCGGCGCCGACCAGCGACAGGGGCTCACCCGACGGTGACTGGTCGTTGTCGAGGGGATGCAGCACGACCGGACGGCCGGTGAACCCGTCGGCGAAGTCCGTCACCGCGACCGGGTCGAGCGTTCCGGCGGGCTTCACCGTCACGATCAGGCTGCCCGTGGCCGACGCGCGCCCGTCGGAGATGGTGACGCGCACCTCCTTGGAGCCCGCCTGACCGGTCTTGCTGGTGAAGGTGACGTCGCCGTTGGGCTTGAACCGCACGTCGTCCTCGGTGGTCGCGGACGCGGCGACCAAGCTCAGGTCGTCGCCGTCCGGGTCCGTCCAGTCGTTGAGCACGTTGTAGGTGACCGACTGCCCGACCTCGGTCTGGGCGGTGCTCGACCGGGTGGATGCGGGAGCCTCGTTCACGGCGGGCTGCTTGAGCGTGGCGTCCACCTGGGCGGAGGACGTTCCGCCGCGGCCGTCGTCGACCGAGTAACGGAACGAGATCGTGCCGCTCAGCCCGTCCTTCGGCGTGAACTGGATGGCGCGGCCGCCCTCGACGAGCTGCAGCACGCCCTGATCCACCGGGATCGCCGAGACGTCCGAGATCGTCAGGACGTCGCCGTCCGGATCGGTGTCGTTAGTGAGCACATGCAGCACCGTCGACCGCCCCGGGCGCACGCCGTATGTGTCGTTCACCGCGATGGGCGGCCGGTTCTGGTCGGTCCGCTGCGCGAGAGTGTCGGCGAAGGACTGCACGACCGGCTTCTCCTCGCCGGTCTCGCCCTGGACAGTGGTGTCATTGGGCTTCAGCTGCGCCCAGTTCTGCACCAGCCGCATGTTGGAGGAGACGACCCACGCGTTGCCGTCGCGCAGGTTGTTCAGCGCGATGACGCCGTGGTTGACCCGGAACTCGAGGTCGTCGCCCGCGACCGGCTGGTCGATGTCGATGCCAACCGGTTTCTTGCCGTCGCACGCGTAGAGGTAGCGGCCGGAGCCGGACCATGCGCCGTACGAGCAGGTCCCGAGACGCACGGGGGCCGACACCGCGTCGGCGCCGCCCTTGGAGGTCGCGCCGGCGGGGCTCGCGGTGACGGTCCCGCCGCCGAGCGGGACACTGAGGAGGCTGTTCGCGGTCGCCACGACGGCGGCGTGGTCGTCCGGTCCGGGCTGCTGGAGCCTGAGGCCCTTCGCGGGGAGGTCGACCGTGGTTCCGCCGCCGGTGATCATCCGGTTGCGCTGCGTGTCGAGCACGACCGCCTGGTCGCCGACGGCGCTCACCTGGAACGCGCCCGGCACCGCGAAGTCGCGGGTCTGCGGCTTCGCGCCCGGCCCGTCCACCGTGATCAGCCGCTTGCCCTTCGGCGCGACCACGAACGTCGTACCCGACTTCGCGACGGCGAGCTTCGCGCCGGCTCCCGCCTTCACGACCGGCTTGGTCTTGGACTTGTCGAAGTCGAGACGGCCGGACGCATCCAGCACCCAGAGGTTGCCGTTCGGCGCGAGCACGGAGAGCGTCGTGCCGCCGTAGCCGACCTGCGAGTCCTCCGGCACCTGGATGCGTCCCCCGAGCGAGACGAAGGCCGGGTCGATCTTGTCCACCGTGCCGTGCGGGAGGTCGGTGAGGAAGTACGCGGAGCCGTCCTGCAGGACGTCGAGGTCGGCGCTCGCGCCGGTGACGGCGGCATCCAGCTCGTCGATCTGATGGTTGAGCCGGCCGCCGAGCAGCTTCTCGCCATTGGTGACCCAGACGTCGCGGGTGTCGAGCTCGACCGCGTTGACGGGGAAGCCCTTGTGGAGGACGGCGATCGTCAGCGGGACCCCCGCGACCACGGCGACTGCGGTGATGACGGCGGCGGTCTTCCGCTGCCGGAACCACGCACTCACTGAAACCAAGACTCTGCAATCCCTCGGGCCGGAAAACGCGTCTACGCTAACACGACCCCCCGACGCGTCCGGAATGGGGAGCACTCCCCATGCACACCGGGCCGATCCCGCCGGGCCACGCGGGAAGCGCCTCAGTCGTCGGTGCCACGGTCCTCCCCGGATGCCGTCCGGTCAAGTGCGGCGTGGGCATCGGTTTCGTCGTGCTGGTCGAGCAGCGGGAGGTCTTCGACGCCGACCAGACGCGTCGTCACCGCGTACTCGACGAGCCGCGCCCGGCGGTTCGTCGCGAGCTTGCCCCGGCCGCCGCGCAGCCCGGCGACGCCGAGTTTGTCGAGCTTGTCGCAGACGTTGTCGAGCTTGCGGTTGAACGTCGTCATGCTCCAGCCCAGGCGCTCGGCCGCCTCGGCGGAGGTCGGGATGGTGCCGCGGCCGGGAACGGTCTGCGTCAGGACTCCCTCGGCGAGAGCGACGATCAGCTGACGCTGGCTGGTGGTCAGCGTCACCGGGAGGACGGTGGTGGAGCCGGCCGCCGCATCCACCTGGACCGCCGTGTTGAAGTAGTCCTCGTCGCTCGAGATGGTGAAGTCGTACGTCGTGGCACCCGCGCTGAACATCACGTGCATCGTCTGGAAGACGATCGGCAGCTTCGCCCCCGGTGCGAGCCAGGCCTGCATCGTCCCCGTCGCGTCGGTGACCGTCGCGGTCAGCAGCGTGCCGACGTTGCTCAGCCACCACATCCCGTAATCGTGCCCGACGGTGAGGAAACGGCGGTGCAGGTACGGGTTGTCGTCGATGGTGAGCTCGGCCTCGCGGCCGATCCCGAACTCGGTGCCCGGCTCGACGCTGTAGAGCTCGCCGCAGAACTCGACCGTGAGCGGCTTCGCGGCGGTCACGGCGCGCACGCCTTCAGCTGCTCGGAGGTGCGGCCGGCGCGGACCGTCGCGACGTCGATGCACACCGGGACGCCCGGCGTCAGATTCGTGAGGGTGACCTTCCGCTCGGCGGTGACGGACGGCCCGTTGGTCGTGCCCTCCTGCTGCCAGGTGAATTGGTCGTCCTTCTGCGCGTCCGCCGTCTTCCAGGTGAAGGTGGCGCTGGCGCCGTCCGGGGCGCGGACGGCCGAGACCAGCACCGGCGGCGGCACGACGGTGACGGCGATGCTGCCGCCGTCGCTCGGCTGCGCTCCGGGGCCGGTGGAGGTTGAGGGAGCGGCGACGAGGTTGGCGACGACGGCCGCCGCGACCGCTAGGACGATCACCGCTGTGGCGCCGACGCCGATCCACGTGAGGAGGCGTCGACGCGGGTCGCGCGGAGCAGTTGATGCGTCCGGGTCGGATGCGTCGTCCGCGCCGGGCTGCGCCGTCCCGTCGCCCTCTCCGGCGGCCGGGCACGAACGGAGAATGGTGTGGTCCTGCACGGGCTCGGCCGACGGGTGGTCGTCGGTCGTGGCGGAGCGCGCGGGCGGCTGCGCCGAGATGGGAACGACCCCGCGGACGCGGGTGGCCTCGGGCTCGGGCGCGGCAGGGGCGGGCGGTCGCTCGGCAGAGCGCGCGTCGACCA
>Ga0256775_1000317_pt1 | contig 11443 bp, 8 predicted proteins | sample MC6MC0926MT_FD_186036 | JGI IMG/M metagenome (GOLD analysis project Ga0256775, IMG submission 186036) | Metatranscriptome of enriched soil aggregate microbial communities from Iowa State University, Ames, United States - MC6-MC0926-MT... | ecosystem: Environmental > Terrestrial > Soil >...
CCGACGCGCTGGACGGTCCTGGTGAGCAGGTCGACGAGGCCGAGGGCCACGATCGACTTGCCGGAGTCCCCTTCGGGGGACGCGAGATAGATGCTGCGGGCCACGGTGGTCGTCTCCTGGTGCGGTGGTGGATCAGTGCCCGGGCGGCCGGGGTCGCCGGCCGCCCGGGCGTCGTGCGTGCCTACTCGTTGTCGCCGCCCGTCGAGAGCGTGGCGGCGACCTCCCCGGTGTCGGCGGCGTCGCCCGCGTCGGGCCACACCCAGTCGCGGACCTCCGGCAGGTCGTCGCCGTGCTCGCGCGTGTACTCGCGGGCCCGCAGGCGGGCGTCGACCATCTTCTGGCGGAGCCCGGCCTGCGCGGTGCCCAGCTGCGGGACCCGGTCGATGACGTCGATGACGAGGTGGAACCGGTCGAGGTCGTTGAGCATCACCATGTCGAACGGCGTCGTGGTGGTGCCCTCCTCCTTGTACCCGCGCACGTGGATGTTCGGGTGGCCCGTGCGGCGGTACGTGAGGCGGTGGATGAGCCACGGGTAGCCGTGGTACGCGAACACCACCGGGCGGTCCGACGTGAACAGGCCGTCGAACTCCTTGTCGGACAGGCCGTGCGGGTGCTCCCGCGCGTCCTGCAGCCGCATGAGGTCGACGACGTTGATGACCCGCACCTTGAGGTCCGGCAGCTCTCGCCGCAGGATGTCGGCCGCGGCCAGCACCTCGAGCGTGGGCACGTCGCCCGCGGCCGCGAGGACGACGTCGGGCTTCTCGCCCGGCACCTCGGTGCCGGCCCACTCCCAGATGCCGAGGCCGCGCGTGCAGTGCGCGATGGCCTCGTCCATCGTGAGGAAGTTGGGCGCGGGCTGCTTGCCGGCGACGACCACGTTGACGTACTGCCGGCTGCGCAGGCAGTGGTCGTACGTCGACAGCAGCGTGTTCGCGTCCGGCGGCAGGTACACCCGGACGACCTCGGCCTTCTTGTTCACCACGTGGTCGATGAACCCGGGGTCCTGGTGGCTGAACCCGTTGTGGTCCTGGCGCCACACGTGGCTCGACAGCAGGTAGTTGAGGCTCGCGACGGGCCGGCGCCACGGGATCTCGTTCGTGACCTTGAGCCACTTCGCGTGCTGGTTGAACATCGAGTCGATGATGTGGATGAACGCCTCGTAGCTGGTGAACAGCCCGTGCCGCCCGGTGAGCAGGTACCCCTCGATCCAGCCCTGGCACTGGTGCTCGGACAGCATCTCCATCACCCGGCCGGCGCGGGCCAGGTGCTCGTCGACGTCCGCGCCGTAGAAGTCGGCGTTCCACTGCTTGTCCGTCACGTCGAACACGGCCTGCAGACGGTTCGAGGCCGTCTCGTCGGGCCCGAAGATCCGGAAGTTGTCCGGGTTCTGCCGGATGACGTCCGTGAGCCACTGCCCGAGGACGCGCGGCGCCTCGCTGATGGAGCCGCCGGGCGCGGGCACGTCGACCGCGTAGTCGCGGAAGTCCGGCAGCCGCAGGTCCTTGAGGAGCAGGCCGCCGTTCGCGTGCGGGTTGTCGCTCATCCGCAGCGGTCCGGCCGGGTTGATCGCCCGGACGTCGTCGTGCACGCGGCCGTTCTCGTCGAACAGCTCCTCGATCTTGTACGACTCGAGCCACTGCCGCAGTACGTCGAGGTGCTCCGGGGTGTCCCGCGCGTTCGCGAGCGGCACCTGGTGCGCGCGCCACGACCCCGTCGTCTTCTTGCCGTCGATCGTCGCCGGGCCCGTCCAGCCCTTCGGCGTGCGGAACACGATCATCGGCCACATCGGCCGCTGCTCGTCGCCGCCGCGCGCCCGCTCCTTGATCGCCGCGATCTCGTCGAGGACCTCGTCGAGCAGCGTCGCGAACCGGCGGTGGATGTCGACGTGCGACTCGTCGTCGAACCCGGCGACGAACACGTGCGGCTTGTGGCCGTACCCGACCATGAGCGACTCGAGCTCCTCGTCGCTGATCCGCGCGAGGACCGTCGGGTTGGCGATCTTGTAGCCGTTGAGGTGCAGGATCGGCAGCACGACGCCGTCCTGCTCGGGGTTGACGAACTTGTTCGAGTGCCAGCTCGTCGCCAGCGGACCCGTCTCCGCCTCGCCGTCGCCGACGATCGCCGCGACGAGCAGGTCGGGGTTGTCGAACGCCGCGCCGTACGCGTGGGACAGCGCGTAGCCGAGCTCGCCGCCCTCGTGGATCGACCCGGGCGTCTCGGGCGCCACGTGCGACGGGATGCCGCCGGGGAACGAGAACTGTCGGAACAGCCGCCGCAGGCCCTCCTCGTCCTCCGTCATGTCGGAGTAGACCTCGGAGTACGTGCCGTCGAGGTACGCGCTCGCGACGAGCCCGGGGCCGCCGTGGCCCGGGCCGATGATGTAGATGGTCGACTGCTGCCGCTCCGCGATCGCGCGGTTGAGGTGCGCGTACAGGAAGTTCAGGCCCGGCGTCGTGCCCCAGTGGCCGAGCAGACGCGGCTTGACGTGGTCACGGGTCAGCGGCTCGCGCAGCAGCGGGTTGTCCAGCAGGTAGATCTGTCCGACGGACAGGTAGTTCGCGGCGCGCCACCACTTGTCGATGCGCTCGAGCGTCTCGGTCTCGACCTCCCCGCCACTTCTGGTGCGCCAGGCGGTGGACGCCGACGTCGTCGTGCTCATGCTTGCTCCCCGTGATCGTCCGAAGGTCCTCCGGCGGCGGGGCCGCCGGTGCCGATGCCAGCCTTGCGTGGGACGGGGCCGCGACTCGGGACGTACGTCCCGGTAACCCCCTGCCAGTCACGTCGACGCCCACCAGTCATACAACCGCACTCGCGGCGCGGCCGCACTGCTGTGGGCCATGCCACGCCGCACGTCACCGCAGGTCCACGTGCAGGTCAGTGACCGTTCGCACACGGTTCCGGGCTCCCGCGCGACCGGGGCGCACCGTCTGCCGGGTTACCGTGGCCGCGTGACCGAGCCGCGCCCGCAGACGACGCTGCTGCGCGCCGCCGTGCGGCCCCGGATGATCGTGCTGCTGGTGCTGTTCCTGGCGGCCGCCGCGGTCTGCGCCCGGCTGGGCGCGTGGCAGCTCGACCGGGCGCAGGTCCGGGGCGCGAAGGCGGAGGACCGGCACGTCGCCGAGCTCGTCGCCGCCCCGCCCGTGCCGCTCGCCGACGTGCTCACGCCGCAGACGTCGTTCCGCGGCGACATGGTCAGCCGCAAGGTGTCCGTGACCGGCACGTACGACGCCGCCGGGCAGGTGCTCGTCGGCGACCGCGCGCACGACGGGGTCACCGGGTACCTCGTCGTGACGCCGCTGCGCGAGTCCGGGGGAGCGGTGCTGCCCGTGGTGCGCGGCTGGGTCGCGACGCCGTCCGACGCCGACGTCCCGCCCGCCGGCGAGGTCGCCCTCGTGGGGTACCTGCAGGCGTCCGAGCAGGCCGGGGACGGGGTCCACCTCGGCGACGGTTCGGCCTCCGGGGGCCGCGCCGACGCCGTCTCGTCCGCCGAGCTCCTCAACGTGTGGGGCGGCCCCATCTACACGGGGTACCTGGTCGTCGCGTCGTCGGACCCCACGCAGTCGGGGGCGCTCGCCGTCCTCGACCCGCCCCGCAAGCCCGGCGCGGGGCTCAACCTGCAGAACCTCGCGTACGCCGCCCAGTGGTGGCTGTTCGGCGGCTTCGCCGTCCTGCTGTGGCTGCGGCTCGTCCGGGACGAGGCGGCCGGCGTCCGCCCGGAACGCCCTGGCGCCGCGCCCACGGCGGCCGGGCCGCCGACGCCCCCGCAGGCTCCGGCGTCGGCCTGACCGCGGCGGCCGCAGGTCAGCCTGGGCGACACCGGTCAGCCCGGGAGGCGCAGCGGCGTCCCGTGCCGCGTCTCCCACGCGTCGCGGAGCGCCTGCACCTCCTCGTCGTGCCACCGCACGAAGCGGCCGTCGCGGAGCGCCGGGTCCACGTCGTCGTCCGCCCGCTCGGCCTCGGCACGCATGAGCGCGACCGCCGCGCGGCACCGCTCCTCGTCGCCCAGCACCATGGCGCCCTGCGCGGCGAACGCGAGCTGCCGGGCGTCCGAGTAGGTCGCCGCGAGCCCCGGCCGCTCGAGCGAGCCCGGCTGCAGCAGCACCGTCACGAGCTGGTCCGGGTCGGTTCCCGTGCGCAGGTGGTCGAGCACCGGACCGGCGACGACGTCGACGAGCCGCCGGTCCAGCGCGTCGTCCTCAACGAGCGGCTGCAGGAACTCCCCCTCCACCCATCCGCCGAGGAACGAGTCCGGGACCGCGGTCCACGCGAGGCCGAACGTGACCTGGAGGGTGCGGTCGTCGGCGCCGCGGAACTGCCCGGCCCGGAACGTGACCTCGCGGCGCAGGAAGTCCTCGGCGGCGCAGGTCGTCCCCCGCCGGACGAAGCCGGCAGGCCCGAGCACGTCCCGGTGCAGCGCGGCCGCCGACCGCGTGATCGTCCATCGTTGTCCCGCCACGTGCCCTCCCGCGTCGCCCGCCGACGTGCACGGCAGGCTGCCATGCTCCTGCACCGGCGCGCGAGCCCCGGGTCGTCGTCCCCGCCGCGTCAGCCGAGCGGGGGCCTGCGGCGCAGCTCCTTGACCGCCCGCCGCTGCTTCTCCCCGGCAGCCCGCCGCTCGCGCGACGCGCGGCTCGGTCGGGTCGCCCGGCGAGGCGGGCCCGGGGGAGTGAGCGCGTCGTCGAGCACGGCGACGACGCGGGCGAGCGCGGCCTCCCGGTTGCGCAGCTGCGACCGCTGCTCGGACGCGGCGACCGTGAGCACGTCACCCCGCAGCCGGCCCGCGAGCCGCTCCCGGACACGCGCCTCCTGCTCGGGCACGGCCCAGAGCACGGCGGTGAGGTCGACGGAGAGCTCCGCGCGCGAGTCGGCGGTGTTGACCGACTGGCCGCCGGGCCCGCTCGACCGGGAGAAACGCCACGAGAGGGCGTCGTCGGGAAGGACGACACCCCCTCGCAGGGCGATCGGGCCGGTCATCTCACGCGGTCATCTCACTCGTGCTGCCAGGAGTGCCACAGCGCGGCGTAGTCGCCGCCGGCGGCCACGAGCTCGTCGTGCGGCCCGATCTCGGAGATCCGGCCCGAGTCGACCACGGCCACGCGGTCGGCGTCGTGCGCGGTGTGCAGCCGGTGCGCGATCGCGACGACCGTGCGACCGGACAGCACGGCCGACAGCGACTTCTCCAGGTGCCGCGCGGCCCGCGGGTCGAGCAGCGACGTCGCCTCGTCGAGCACGAGCGTGTGCGGGTCGAGCAGCACGAGCCGCGCGAGCGCGACCTGCTGGGCCTGCGCGGGCGTCAGCGCGGCGCCGCCGGACCCGACCTCGGTGGCCAGGCCCTCGGGCATCGCGGCGACCCAGTCCCACGCCTCGACGGCCCGCAGCGCGCGCTCCAGGTCGGCGTCGGTCGCGGTGTCGTCGGCGAGCCGCAGGTTGTCCGCGAGCGTCCCGACGAACACGTGGTGCTCCTGCGTGACGAGCGCGACGTGCCCGCGCAGGTCCTCGAGCGGCAGGTCGACGAGCGGTACGCCGCCGACCGTCACCGACCCACCGGTGGGCGGGTGGATGCCGGCGAGCATGCGGCCGAGCGTCGACTTTCCGGCCCCCGACGGCCCGACGACGGCCAGCCGCTCGCCGTGCCGCAGGTCGAGGTCGATCGAGTGCAGCACGTCGTGCCCCTCGCGGTACGCGTAGCGCAGGCCGCGCGCGCTGATGTCCTCGTCGGCCGGCGTGCCCTCGCGGGTCTCGCGGTCCTGGTCCACGAGCTGCACGCCGACGATGCGCGCGAGCGACGTCGCGGCCACCTGGATCTCGTCGACCCAGAAGATCAGCTCCCAGACGGGACCGGTCACCTGGTACGTGTACATGACGATCGTGACGACCGCGCCGAGCGAGACGTAGCCGTTCGACGCCAGGTACCCGCCCCAGAGCAGCACCGCGACGGGCGCGAGCACGAACGCGAGGTCGATGCCGGGGAACAGGATCGTGCGCAGCCGCAGCGTCTCCTTCTCGGCGAGGAACGCCTCGTGCAGGTCGTCGTTCACGCGGCGCATCCGGCGCGGCCCGAGCCGTAGCGCGTCGACGGTCCGGGCGCCCTCGACGGACTCGGTGATCGAGCCGTTGAGCGCCGCGTACGACGCCGACTCCCGCTGGTAGGCGGGCGTCGCGCGCTTGAGGTACCAGCGGACGACGACGAGCATCCCCGGCACGCCGACGAACATGGCGACGGCGACGAGCGGCGACATGAGCAGGCTCGCGGCGACGGTGAGCGTGATCGTGACGACCGCGACGATGACGCGCGGCACACCGAACCGGACCGCGTGCTGGAGGCGGTTGACGTCGTTCGTCGTCCGCGCCACCAGGTCGCCGGTGCCGGCCCGCTCGACCGTGGACAGCGGCAGCGACGTGACGGTCTCGATGAACTCCTCGCGGAGCTGCGCGAACACCATCTCGCCGAACACCATGGACGACTTCTGCGCGAACCGGATGAGCACCGTCTGCGCGAGGACCGCGGTGATGCCGACGGCGATGAGCCGGTCGACGTAGGACACGGTCGTGCCGTCGTTCACGGCGTCGACGAGCCGCCCGAGCAGCCACGGCCCGGTGAGGCCCGCGATCGCGGCGAGCGTGTGCAGCGTCGCGATCGTGGTCAGCGGCCGGCGGTGCGTGCGCAGCAGGTGGGTGGCGTACGCCCGCACGGCGGCCGAGTCGGCGATGGGGAGCTTCACGAGCGTCCTCCTCCCTGCGAGACGGTCTCGGTGTCCTGCTCGGCGAGCAGGTTGAGGTCGGCGGCGGCGTCCTCGGCCGCCTCCTCGTCGAGGTGCCGGCCGACGACGCGCCGGTACGCCGCCGCCGCGGTCGCCCCGGCCGCGCCGGACAGCAGCTCGTCGTGCGTGCCACGCGCCACGAGCTGACCGTCCTGCACGAACTGCACCTCGTCGACGTGGTCGAGCACGAGCGGCGACGCGGTGACGACGAGCGTCGACCGTCCGCGCCGGGCGTCCGCGAGCCGCGCCGCGATGCGGGCCTCCGTGTGGGCGTCGACCGCGCTGGTCGGCTCGACGAGCACGAGGATCTCCGGGTCGAGCAGCAGCGCGCGGGCGAGCGCGACGCGCTGTCGCTGGCCGCCGGACAGGGAGCGGCCCTTCTCGGGCAGCTCGCCCGCGAGCCCGTCGGGCACCGAGTCGAGCACGTCGTGCGCGTCGGCCAGCGCGACGGCCGCCAGCAGCCGGTCCTCGTCCTGGTCGCCGTGCACGTCCAGCTCCTCGGCGAGCACGCCCGAGAACAGGTGCGGCGTGGCCTCGGCGACGACGATCCGGCGGCGGACGTGGTCCTTGTCGATCTCGGCGAGCAGGACGTCACCGAGGCGCACCGGGGTGTCGACCTCGGCGTCGTCGTCGAACCGGCCGAGGCGGGTCGCGATGCGCGCGGACTCGTCCGGGTCCGCGGCGACGAGCGCGACCACGCGCCCCGGCTCGACCGTGACGCCGCTCGTCTCGTCGACGAGCGGGACCTGGCCGTCCGGCGCCTGTGCGGTCGCCGGGCGCGCACCCGTGGAGGGCACCACCTTGAGGACGTTGATGACCTTGCCCGCCCCGACGTGGGCGCGGGTGGCGGCCTGCAGCATCATCGTGGCGTTCTGCACCGGCCACCCCAGGAACGCGGCGTACCCGTAGGTGGCGACGAGCTGGCCCGGGGTGATCTCGCCCGCGAGGGCCATGTGCGCGCCGAGCCAGATGAGCACGGCGACGAACAGCCCGGGCAGCAGCACCTGCAGCGCGTCGAGCCAGGACTGCGTGGTGGCGACGGCGACGCCCCGGCCGCGCACGACCTGCGACTGCTCGCGGTACCGGGCGTTGAACACGCCCTCGCCACCGATCCCGCGCAGGATGCGCAGGCCGGAGACGGTGTCGGAGCCGAGCGTCGTCAGCCGGCCCGACGCCTCGCGCTGGGCCGCCTGGCGACGCTGCAGCGGCTTGACGAGCAGGCCGAGCACGACCGCGACGGTCGGCAGCCCGAGGAGCACGACGAGCCCGAGCGTGACCGACAGCCGCAGCATGAAGACGGCGGCCACGCCGTACGCGACGATGCTGCCGACGAACCGGGCGGCGACGGCGTACACCTCGCCGATCCGCAGCGCGTCGTTCGCGACCGCGGAGACGACCTCGCCGGTCGGGAGCTCGGCGGTGATCGCGTGGCCGGACCGCGACACGGTCTGCCCCACGAGCTGCGACGAGGTGAACGCGGCCCGCAGCCAGTTCGCGATGTCGTAGCGGTGCCCCACGGCGGAGGCAGCGGCGCTCACGACCCCGAGCACGCCGAGGGCACCCGCGGCGCGCCACAGGTCCGGGCCGAAGCCGTGCGCGAGCCCGCCGTCGATCGCGCGCCCGGTCAGCGCGGGCAGGATCGCCTGGCACGCGAACATGACGATGCCGAGGGCGACGGCGACGAGGAGGATGCCCCACTGCCGGCGCGCGAGCCACCACAGCAGCGCCAGCGGACCGGTGAGCGGCGGCGTGCCGGGGTCGTCGAGGGGGAGAGAGCGCACGAGCATCAACGTTACGTGGCGGTACTGACAGGCCGGCAACCGTTTTCGGGCGCCCGGTGGCACGCGGGCCGCAGGGCGGACGCCGTGCCGGACAGCACCGCTCGCCCGACTACCCTGTGGGGGTGACGCAGACGCCTGAGCAGACCGCCGACGCCGCCCCCGCGAACCACCGCCCCGTCCTCGTCGTCGACTTCGGCGCGCAGTACGCGCAGCTGATCGCGCGGCGCGTGCGCGAGGCCAACGTCTACTCCGAGATCGTCCCGCACACGGCGTCCGTCGCCGACCTGCTGGCCAAGGACCCGGCCGCGATCATCCTCTCGGGCGGCCCGTCGTCGGTGTACGCCGCGGGCGCCCCGTTCGTCGACCCGGCGCTGTTCGAGGCCGGCGTCCCGGTGCTCGGCATCTGCTACGGCTTCCAGGCGATGGCGCAGGCGCTCGGCGGCACCGTCGCGCAGACCGGTCAGCGCGAGTACGGCGGCACGGCCGTCGAGGTCACCGACGCCGGGACGGTCCTCGCGGGCAGCCCTGAGCAGCAGACGGTCTGGATGAGCCACGGCGACGCCGTGCACGCCGCGCCCGCCGGTTTCGAGGTGCTCGCGACGTCGTCCGGCAGCCCGGTCGCCGCGTTCGAGGACCGCAGCCGCCGCCTGTTCGGCGTGCAGTGGCACCCGGAGGTCAAGCACTCGCCGCTCGGCCAGAAGGCGCTCGAGAACTTCCTCTACGAGGGCGCCGGCCTCACGCCCGACTGGAACCCCGGCAACGTCGTGGCTGAGCAGGTCGCCCGCATCCGCGCGCAGGTCGGCGACGCGCGTGTGATCTGCGGTCTGTCGGGCGGCGTCGACTCGTCGGTCGCGGCCGCGCTCGTGCAGAAGGCCGTCGGCGACCAGCTCACGTGCGTGTTCGTCGACCACGGGCTGCTGCGGTCGGGCGAGGCCGAGCAGGTCGAGAAGGACTTCGTCGCCGCGACGGGCGTGCAGCTCAAGGTCGTCGACGCGCGCGAGCGGTTCCTGCACGCGCTCGCGGGCCACACGGACCCGGAGACCAAGCGCAAGATCATCGGCCGCGAGTTCATCCGGGTGTTCGAGGACGCGGCGCGCGAGGTCGTGGCCGACGCGGGCGAGCACGGCACGGAGGTCAAGTTCCTCGTGCAGGGCACGCTGTACCCCGACGTCGTCGAGTCGGGCGGCGGCGAGGGTGCCGCGAACATCAAGTCGCACCACAACGTGGGCGGCCTGCCCGACGACCTGCAGTTCTCGCTCGTCGAGCCGTTGCGCACCCTGTTCAAGGACGAGGTGCGGGCCGTCGGGCTCGAGCTCGGCGTCCCCGAGGCCATCGTGTGGCGCCAGCCGTTCCCGGGCCCCGGTCTGGGCATCCGGATCATCGGCGAGGTCACGCAGGAGCGGCTCGACGTGCTCCGCGCGGCCGACGTGATCGCGCGCGAGGAGCTCACCAGGGCCGGCCTCGACCGGGACATCTGGCAGTGCCCGGTCGTGCTGCTCGCGGACGTGCGCTCGGTCGGCGTGCAGGGCGACGGCCGCACCTACGGCCACCCCGTCGTGCTGCGCCCGGTGTCGTCCGAGGACGCCATGACGGCCGACTGGACCCGACTCCCGTACGACGTGCTCGCGACCATCTCGACGCGCATCACCAACGAGGTGCCCGAGGTCAACCGGGTGGTCCTCGACGTGACGAGCAAGCCGCCGGGCACCATCGAGTGGGAGTGACGGACCACGGACGCGGCGACGAGAGGACCCCAGTGACCGAGACACCGACCAGCGAGCCGGCCGGCGACGTGAGCGTCGACCCGTGGGTCCGCCGGGCCCGTGGGGCGCTCACGCGCTACCGGGTCATGGCCTGGATCACCGGCACCATGCTGCTGCTGCTGTGCCTGGAGATCGTGCTCAAGTACGTGCTCCAGGTGAACGGCGTCGACGCGGACGGGCACGCCAAGCCCGTCATCGGGGCGTGGGTCGCGTTCGCGCACGGGTGGATCTACGTCGTCTACCTCGTCACCGTCGTCGACCTGTGGTCCACGATGCGGTGGCGTCTCGGCCGGCTGGCCTCGCTCGCGGCCGCGGGTGTGGTGCCCGTGATGTCGTTCGTGCTCGAGCGCCGGGTCCACCGGCAGACCCTCGCGGCGATCGAGGACGCGGCCGCCCGGTGACGCGCGTCCGGGCCGCCGGACGACAGGCTCACGGTTAGCCTGTCGCGGTGCGGATCGTCCACGTCTCCGACTGCTACGCCCCGAGGACCGGAGGGATCGAGTCCCAGGTGGCGGACCTCGCCGCACGGCAGGCCGCGGCCGGCCACGAGGTGCACGTCCTGACGGCGACGCTGGGCACCGCCGGGGAGCGGGGCGGGGTCGTCGACGTCGAGCACGGCGTGCGCGTGCACCGTCTCGGCGCGCGCATCCCGTTCGACCTGCCCGTCAACCCCGTCGGCCCGCGCCTGCTCCGAGAGGCCTACGCCTCGCTGCGGCCGGACGTCGTGCACGTGCACGCCGGCCTCGTGTCGCCGTTCGCGTTCGACGGCTCGCGCCTCGCCCTCGAGCACCGGCTGCCGACCGCGATCACGTGGCACTGCATGCTCGACGGGGTGATCCCCGCGCTGCGGACCGCGGTGCACCGTACGCACTGGTCGCACCCGCGAGCCGCGCTCAGCGCCGTGAGCACCGTCGCGGCTCAGCGCGTCCGCCGGGTGTTCGACGCACCCGTCGAGATCCTCCCGAACGGTCTCGACCTCGACGCGTGGGCGCCCGCCCCGGACGCCGCCCCGGACGCCGCCTCGCCCGCGGCGCCCGACGCCGACGACGCCGGGCCGCTCCGGCTGGTCGCGACGATGCGGCTCGCCCCACGCAAGCGCGCGGTCCCGCTCGTCGAGCTCGTCGCCGCCGCCCGCGAC